>ERZ1643250.557-NODE-557-length-38936-cov-7.641856_pt1 | contig 38936 bp, 37 predicted proteins | sample MGYA00579262_ERZ1643250 | MGnify/ENA primary metagenome ERZ1643250 (study PRJEB29033, sample SAMEA4952265) | chicken gut metagenome | biome: Broiler Chicken; feature: Gastrointestinal Tract; material: Caecum | place: Ireland | collected 2018 | study: Broiler...
AAACACTAAAAATATATCGGGAGATATATTGACAAATTTCAAATATTGAGATAGGAGAAAATATGGAAACAAATCACATTTTGATCGTGGAAGATGATAAGGAAATCAGGGAAGGTGTTCAGATTTATCTACAGAGTCAGGGATATAAGGTGTTTCAGGCTGCGGACGGCGTTGAGGGGCTGGAGATCATTGAGCGGGAGGAAATCCATCTTGCCATTGTGGATATTATGATGCCGCGTATGGATGGCATACGGATGACTATGAAGTTGAGAGAGAAGTATGATTTCCCGGTGATCATGCTGTCTGCCAAATCTGAGGAGGTGGATAAAATTACCGGGCTGAATATCGGCGCGGATGATTATGTGACAAAGCCGTTTACGCCGATGGAACTGATGGCAAGGGTGAATTCCCAGCTCAGGCGTTACCGGAAGTTTCTGGAAAAGCTGGCCCCGAAGGAAAATGTGCATGTGATCGGCGGGCTGGAGATCAATGAAGATACGGTGGAAGTCAGTGTGGACGGCGTACCGGTAAAGGTAACGCCCATAGAGTACAAGATCCTTTTACTTCTGGCGAAAAATCCGGGGCGAGTGTTTTCTTCTGAGGAGATTTACGAAAGAGTATGGCAGGAGAAGGCGATCAACACGGATACAATTATGGTGCATGTGAGAAATATTCGTGAGAAAATTGAAATTGATCCAAAAAATCCAAAATATTTAAAGGTGGTGTGGGGAGTTGGATACAAAATTGAAAAACAGCCGTAATATCGGCAGATTGATTATTGTTCTGGTACTGGTACTGTGTTCTATGGGGATGATGCTGACCTACTGGTGGACCAGCGATGAACTGGATACTTATGTTCCGCCGCGGGCTGACGAGGAAGAAGTGATCGCGTCAATGAGCGACAATCTGACCGCAGGAAATTATATTATGGATAAGGAGAGATCCGGCGGTGCAGACGTGCTGGATATGCAGGAAGAGTACTATGCCTTTGGGCTTCTCAGAAAGTATATGGACTGCGCAGTGTTTGATGAAGAAGGGGAGCTTCTGACCAATGGTGTTGATTCCAAGAGAGCGGAAAGACTTAAGGATGAGGAGACGGATTATTATGCATTCCGTGCGGAATACACGTTTTCAGGCGGAGGAGATATCTCCGGAATCCGGGTTTCCGGTTCTGCGCTGACTCCTGAGGAGGAGTATGAGCTGGAAAATGAATTTCTGGCAAGTGTAGGAAGCGATTACTATTACATGGATGGAGAAAGTATTGAGAATGTTAAGATCATCTATGGGATGATGCAGGAGTCTCTGACGGAATATATGTTGACCATAGATTATCCTGAGCCCGGCGCATGGGATATCGTGTACACAGATTTTAATTCCCGGTTTATGATATTCTTTCTGGTGATAGCCGCAGCGGCTCTTCTGCTGCCGTTTGTTAAGGCGGTAGGTGAGCGGCAGGGGAAAATCTTCCGGGCGCCATTTGAAGCTGCATTATTAGGAATTTTCATCGCATTTGGCTGTGTGGATGCCTGCGGCTCTATGGTTTATCATACGATAAAAGGCGGTCTGATACGGACTCCGGTCCATACGCTGAATACAGTTGCAGATATTGCCGTGAATTTCCTGGTATGGATGGCGGTTGCGGCTCTGACTTTCTGGGGCTTTACATGTCTGCGGTGCATTTTCACAATGAGGCGGGCGTACTGGCAGGAGAGAACCCTTACTGTCAGAGTGATCCGCTGGATCAAAGGGGACAGCAGCTTTGCGAAAGAGATCAGAGAGTTTTTCCAGAAACAGTATGACGCTCTGCTGCATATGGATTTCCGCAGCAAAACAAACCGCAAGCTTCTGAAGCTGGTGCTTGTCAACTTTGTGATCCTTGTCATAATCAGCTGCTTCTGGTTTTATGGAATATTTGCTTTGATCCTGTATTCAGTGCTTCTGTTTTTATTCCTGCGGAAATATATGGGCGACCTTCAGAAAAAGTATGGTCTGCTCCTGCAGTCCACAAACCAGCTGGCAAACGGGCGGCTGGACGTCCCCATTGAAGGAGATATGGGTCTTTTTAATCCTGTGAAAGAAGAACTGAAGAAGATCCAGACGGGATTCAAGAAGGCGGTAGATGAGGAAGTGAAAAATGAGCGCATGAAAACAGAACTTGTGACAAACGTCTCACACGATCTGCGCACGCCGCTTACAGCGATCATCACTTATATCGATCTTCTGAAAAATGAAAAAGACGAGGAGAAGCGAAAAGAATATATAGAGGTTCTGGAGCGAAAATCTCTCAGGCTGAAGGTGCTGATCGAAGATCTGTTTGAAATCAGCAAGGCGGCCAGCAAAAGCGTGACTATGCATTTTATGAAGGTGGATATCGTGGATCTGCTCAAGCAGGTAGGGCTGGAGAATGACAGCAAAATAAAAAGCGCCAATCTGGAGTTCCGCTGGAAGCTGCCGGAACATAAGCTGATCATGTGGCTGGACAGCCAGAAGACGTACAGGATTTTTGAGAATCTGATCGTCAATATCACAAAATACGCCATGCCTCATACAAGAGTTTATATTGAGATGGAAGAACTGGAAGATGAGGTCCGGATTTCCATGAAAAATGTTTCCGCAGATGAACTCAATTTCAATACAGATGAGATAACAGACCGTTTCGTACGGGGCGATTCCTCCAGAAATACCGAAGGCTCCGGGCTGGGGCTTGCGATTGCCAAAAGTTTCGTGGAACTGCAGCACGGCACGCTGAAGATTTCTACAGAAGCAGATCTGTTTAAAGCGGATATTACGCTGCCAAAGACAGAGATACCGTGGGAGGAACGGCGGGAAGGATCTCCTGCAGGAGAAATGTAAGCTGTATGTAAAAAAAGAAAAAACACCGGCAGAGAAGTTCCTTTGCCGGTGTTCTTGTGCTATGATGGAGAAAAGGATGCGCGCTGCGCAGGCGCTGAAAAAATATGAGGAGGATATAAGGATGAGATATGAGATTCAGGGCGAAACTCTTCCGGTAGTGATCTGCTATCTGGAAAACGGTGAAATGATGATCACAGAGCGGGGCTCTATGAGCTGGATGTCCCCCAATATGAAAATGGAGACGACTTCAAACGGAGGAGTTGGAAAAGCGCTGGGAAGAATGTTTGCAGGGGAAGCAATTTTCCAGAACCGGTATACCGCAATGGGAGGAAACGGGATGATTGCTTTTGCCTCCAGTTTCCCGGGAAAGATTATGGACTGCCAGATTGGACCGGGGCGGGAAATGATCGTACAGAAATCCGGATTCCTGGCGGCGGAGGCCGGCGTGGAACTGTCGGTGTTCTTTCAGAAAAAGCTGGGGTCGGGCTTCTTCGGAGGAGAGGGCTTTATCATGCAGAGACTGTCCGGTTACGGGACCGCGTTTCTCGAATTTGACGGACACATTGTAGAATATAATCTGCAGCCCGGTCAGGAGATTGTGGTAGACACCGGCTATCTGGCGGCAATGGATGGAACCTGCAGTATAGACGTCCGTTCCGTTCCGGGACTGAAAAATATGGTATTCGGCGGGGAAGGCGTGTTCAATACCGTAGTGACAGGTCCGGGAAGAGTGTGGCTCCAGACCATGCCCATGTCAAATGTAGCGGCTGCGCTCCTTAAGTTTATGCCGGAAAAATAAAGGGATAATAATATGGATTCCTGAAATGACTGTCAGCTGACACTTGTCTCAGGAATCCATATTTTATAATCAGTCGTTATCGTCATATGAGCTGTCATCACCGTTACTGTTATATGAGCTGTCGTCGTCACTGTCATATGAGCTGTCGCTGTCGTACGAACTGTCTCCGCCGCCATACCCCGAATCAGGCTGAGACGCCGCCGGAGGCTGAGAGGGAAGGGCAGAAGCAGGGGCGGAAGGAGAAGCGGTATCCGCCGATCCGCCATTTCCGTCAGGTTCATAATCCGAACCGGGGTCAGGAGTCTGTTCAGGCGTCGGTTCAGGTATTTGGGGAATCGGGATCGTAACACTCTGTGGAACCTGAAGTGTCTCTTTTTCATCTGCAGGTTCCATCGGACCGATCGTAATTTCTACTGCAATGCCCTGATCCTTCAGATGTCTGTTTAATTCCTCCAAAATCTCGGCCTCTATCCTTTCGGACCAGGCGTCGCTCCGGGAGTCTGCGGAGATGGCGATCCTTCCTCCGTCTGCAAGATAGTTCTGTTCTATTGCCAGATCTGTCAGTTCGTCTACAACGGTTTCTTTGTCTTTGCCTTTATAACTGTAATTTTCCAGAAGGTCTCTGCCGTCTGCATTTTCGCCCTCGATATCGAGCACGCGTCCTGAACGGCTCAGAGAGATCTCCACCTCCGGATTGATCTGCATGCGGAGACTTCCGTATTCTATGAACATGTACTGATATTCATATATTCCGAACGCACACAGACAGATACAGGCGGCCAGACCCGCAGCCAGACGTATAACGGTATTTCTGCGTCTTTTTTTATCCTGCGGGTAGATAAGCGGGATGATCTTATCCGTAATATCTCCCACTTCATACCCGGGATTCGCTGTTTTGATAAACCGGCCGCTGCTGTCCAGTGCAATTGCGTAGGCGCTGTATGTTTTTACAATCAGATAATTTGTATCCTTCTTCATTTTCAGCTCCGTTTCTGTTATGTATCAGAATTTCTCTGATTTCCCGAAAGGTGGTACAGATGGCCCCGGATGATTTCATAGCCGTTTGTAAAGGCAAGCAGGATGGCGATCAGATATTTTCTGTGCCGTTCCATTGTCTTTCTGTCGGTTTTTGAGATGTTTGAAAGCGCCGTCATGGGAAGCTTTTTTGTGCGGAGCAGTTCATCCAGCAGCCCGGGATTTTCCCGCGCCGCGGCCAGTACCTGTCTGCATGCCTGAAGTGTGCGTTCCTGCCGGGGGCAGTTATCCGCAACGTCCGAAAAGGAGATCCCAAATTCCATAAGCTGGTTTTCATATTCCCTGATTTCATCCTGGGTAGCGCTTCTGCGGTGACTCTTTTCAATTTCATTCTCCGGATGTTCAAGATGATCAATTTTCAAGGTATCACTCTCGTCATCCTGCACGGGCTCGTGAAGGGAAGTTACTTTTGCGTGCTTCTTTTCTTTGCGGTAATAGTCGATAAGACGACTGCGGATTCCCCTTGAAGCATAGGCAAGAAATGCTCCGCGGGTTTTTTCATATCCGAGAATTGCTTCATAAAAGGCCAGCAGCACAATGCTTAATTCTTCGTCCTGGCCTTCTATGGGAGCGCGATGGATATATTTTGCAGTCTCGGCCCGTATGAACCCCATATATTGGCGGATGAGACTGTCAGCCGCTTCCGTATCCGTTTTTGCCGCATATACCTGTTCTACAAGCTCATGGCCACCGTTCATTGAATTTCCCTCCTGTTAAGAGTATACGAAAAAGAAGAAATATTTTCGGGGTCTGAAAACAGAAAATCGCGCTTTCAGTATAGTTATCAGACATTAAATAAATGTTAGATTCAGGTAAAAAGAATGTAAATAAAGAGACAGGAAATGCAGAGCTACATTATAATAAAAACAATAAATAAAAAAATAAAATAATTTCGACCCCGGTTTTCAGATTTTGCTTCCGTATACTACATCAAAAGACGAAACAAAATTCAGAAGAAAAAGGAGTGGATGAATTATGACGAAGAAAAAGTTAATGGTAACTCTTGCAGCTGTATTGGCTCTTTCCCTGGGCGGCGGACTGATCGCAGGATGCGGGAGCAGGGAGACGAAGCCCGCGCAGTCCGGCGCTGACGCACAGATTCGGATGGAAGAACAGGGCGGTGTGATCTCAATAAAAGTAAATCCTGAGATCGCAGTATTTTATGACGCGGATGGGATGGTAACAAAAATTGAAGGACGCAACGATGACGGCGAAAAAGTGGTCACGGATTATGAGGGCTTCGAAGGAAGAGAATGCCGGCTGGTAATTGGTGAACTGGTCGCCAGAATAAATGAAGCGGGATACTTTGTAGAGGAAACCGAAGGAGAACCGCATCAGATCACCCTGGAGATCGAGGAGGGCTCTGTTCTTCCTCAGGATGATTTTCTGAATCGTATTGTAATGGAGATCCAGAAGTATACAAGCGCAGAGCAGATCAACACGCCGGTCGCAGTAAACGGAGAAAGCGCCTATGGATGGACGGATTATGGAGATACGGATTACGGCCCGGACAACGACGGCATAACCGATTATGGAGATACGGATTACGGAACAAGCAGCGACGGGGTGACCGATTATGTCCAGACGCCTGCGGACACTTCGGGCAATCCAGCTGGAAACAACAGCGGAAATACAGACTATGGTTCGGGAAGCGATGGAGTTACGGATTATAATGACACTGATTACGGCACAAACAGTGACGGCGTGACCGATTACGGCGGCGGCCAGACGGCGAACCCCGCTCCGTCAACTCCGCAGCCTGCTCCATCCGCCCCGCAGCCTGCTCCGTCAGGAGATTCTGGATATGATGGGGATTCCGGTTACGGCGGCAGCGGAGATTCCGGGTATGACGATGGAAATTCGGGTTACGGCGACAGTGGAGATTCCGGATATGACGGAGATTCCGGTTATGATGATTGAAAAAACTCCTCTCGCCTTCCGGCATGAGCTCAAGCATCTGATTACTCCGGCAGAGGACAGGATTGTATCAGAGCGGCTGGGCAGGCTGTTCCAAAGGGACAGCCATGCCGGACCGGACGGTACATATTGGGTAAACAGCCTTTATTTTGATACTCCGGAAGATAAAGCTTTTCTTCAGAAAATACATGGAGTGAACGAAAGAGAAAAGTTTCGTATCCGCTATTATGGCGATGCTCCGGAATTTCTCAGGCTGGAGAAGAAAATAAAAAAAGGCGGGCTTTGTTCTAAGCGCAGCGCCCGTCTTACATACGAGCAGGCTGTCAGCCTGTTAAACGGTCATATCAATTTTCTTCTCGAAAGCGGAGATGCGCTTATGGTTGAACTGTACAGTAAAATGAGGGGAGAGCTTTTAAGCCCCCGTACGATTGTACGCTATGAGCGGGAAGCATATATATTTAAACCGGGAAATGTCCGGGTTACGCTGGACAGAAAACTCTCCACGGACATTTCGTGCGGAACATTTTTGAAGCCGCGGCACAACACGATAAAACCGGCATCAGAGAGCACGGTCCTTGAAGTGAAATATGATGCCTTTCTTCCTGATATTGTCAGGATGGCGGTACAGACACCTGACAGAAAAACAGGGGCATATTCAAAATATGCGGTGTGCAGAAACGCGGACGTCGTTTTTGAATACAGAAAGAAAGGGTGAAAACTATGACATTTCAGGATATTTTTAAGTCGGGTTTTTTGGAGAATGTAACGGCCATTTCTGTTCTGGATATGGCGGCAGCTCTTATTCTGTCCTTCGCAATGGGACTTTTTATCTTCTATATTTACAAAAAAAGCTATTGCGGACTGATGTATTCTGCTGCTTTTGGAGCCACGCTTGTAGCGCTTACGCTGATCACTACGCTTCTTATTCTGGCTGTGACAAGCAATGTAGTGCTTTCTCTTGGTATGGTCGGCGCGCTCTCGATCGTGCGTTTCAGGACAGCGATCAAGGAACCGATGGATATCGCGTTTCTCTTCTGGAGTATTGCGGTGGGGATTGTTCTGGCGGCAGGTTTTATACCGCTGGCGGTTTTTGGAAGCATATTTATCGGGCTCGTCCTTTTGATTTTTTCCGGACGGAAAAACATCGAGCGGCCATACATTCTGGTAGTACACTGTGAGACAGAAGAGAAAGAAAAAGAGGCAGAGGCATATATAAAGGAACAGGTGAAGGCTCTTTCTCTGAAAAGTAAAGCAGTCTCTCCGGGATGTATTGAACTGAATTATGAAGTGCGCTTTAGAGAAGGCGAATCTTCATTTGTGAATGCCCTGTCTCAGATTGAAGGAATCAGCAATGTAGTTCTTGTCTCTTATAACGGAGACTATATGGGGTGACAGGTATGCTGAAACACAGACGTATTGACTGGATCTGTATCGCGGCGGCTGCGGCAGCGTGTATCGTGGCAGCAGTGTTTCTGACGGGTGAGAAACTTGGGATCACCCCGGTATCCTCTGCGCCGGAATACTCGGAGAGGCTCTTTGACGACAGTTATGTTCATCATATTGATCTCCGGGTCAGAGACTGGGATGCGTTTATCAAAATGGCGCCGGAAGAAGAGTATATTGAATGCGACGTGCGGATTGACGGGGAACTTTTCCCTTCCGTCGGTCTGCGGGCCAAAGGGAATAATTCCCTCAGGCTTGTGGAAGAATACGGGCTTGAAAGATACAGCCTGAAAATAGAGTTCGATCATTTTCAGGATGGGAATACATACTATGGTCTGGATAAAATGTCCCTGGATTCTTCATTTCAGGATAATTCGTATCTGAAAAACTATATTGCTTATGACATGATGGATTTTATGGAAGTTCCGTCTCCACTGTGCAGTTATGTCTGGGTGACGGTAAATGAAGAAGACTGGGGACTGTTTCTGGCTGTCGAAGAACCGGAGGAAGCATTTGCCCGCCGGAATTTCGGCGTGGATTACGGCAGACTGTATAAACCGGATTACCGTTCGCTGGAAGACGAAAACAATGATGTGGCTCTGAAATATACGACAGATAATCATGACGATTATGACAATATTTTCCGAAATGCAAAATTTGACTGCGATGAATCTGACCAGGAGCGCGTGATGCAGGCCCTGAAAATTCTTTCGGAGGCAGAAGGGACGGAAGTAGAATCCGCTGTGAATGTGGATGAAGTTCTCAGATATTTTACGGTTCAGGTATTTGTCGTTAATCTTGACAGTTACCTGGGACGGACAGGACACAACTATTTTCTCTATGAGGAAGACGGTGTTCTCAGCATTCTGCCCTGGGACTACAATCTTGCGTTTGCCACATATTCTCTGGGGATGCCTGATCCTGTAAATGATGCAGAACTTTATGTGAATTATCCTGTAGATACACCGGGCCCGGGAGCGATTATGATGAACCGCCCCCTGTATCATAATCTGATGAAGACGGAAGAATACTTTGCCCTGTACCATGAATATTTTGATTATCTTATCCATGAATATTTTGAAAACGGATATTTTGAGAAAAAAGTCGCTGAAGTGACAAAGATGATCGCGCCGTATGTGGCGAAAGACCCCACAGCGTTCTGTTCATATGAAGAATATCTGACCGGCGTGGAAACTTTTGTGAAATTCTGCCTGCTGAGGGCAGAGAGTGTGGGAAAACAGTTAAAAGGAGAGATCCCGTCAACCCTGGCCGGACAGGAAACAGATACGCAAAACAGGGTAGATGCTTCGGAAATATGGCTGCCGGATATGGGGGAAATAGCGGATCTGCATCAGCCATAATTATGTGGATCCCAAACCGCGTCCCCTCTCACGTACAATTCTGGATTCCCTCTGCATTATTCTCTGATATATTCTATTTTCTTCTGTTTCAGAAACTTTTCCACCATTTCATCCCAGGCGTGCTCCAGGGATTTGTCCATTGTAAATGTTTTAAATGAAGTTCCGGTTATACAGGAAAGATGTTTCCCGTCGTAACGGATATTCAGATAGAGCCCCTGCACGTCTTCTGGATGAAGGGCGGGAGTATTCTGTGCAATAAGGCGTTCTGTGTTTGACGGGGACAGGCTGAATACCAGGCGAAAGCTTAAGGGAGTGCGCTTTCCTCTAATAATGGAAAAGCAGTATTCCCTTAGATTTTTCCACGGTGAATATGCGGGGAGTTCAGCCCCGGTGTCGAAAAAATCTTTCTGGATATACCCGTCGATCTTAAATGTATTAAAGGTTACGATCTCCCCCTCGATAAAGGAAAAACTGTCAAATGTCCCAGACAGGAGGAGATGCGACATAAAAGCTTTAACGTCAGTCAGTGCAAGTGATACCATTCTGTGATCCTCCGTAAATATTTGTCCTGTCCGGCCGCATGTTCCGGACTGACAAAAATATGATACCATATAAAGGAAAAGGAGGGTATCGGAAAAAGAACAATTTCTTTTCAGAAAAGAGTATTTCGTGTATAATTATAATTGGCACATTTGTACCACGCTTGCGCGGCGGAGGACGCCGCGTTGACTTTTACATATAAAGAAAGTATGATTGATATATTATGAAGAAAATGAAAAGACGGACACAGAGAAACATTTTGATCGGAATATGCGCTGGGGCCGTACTTTTGGCAGCGGTTCTTCTGATTCAGGGAATCCGGCGCATCACTGCGGACAGAGCAGACACTTCAGAGGGAGTGGAATATATAAAAAATGCAGAATTGGAGGATGTGGCGGCCGTCGAGGAAAAGATCAGCCGGCTTGAATCCCAGGAGGGCGCGGACACTGCTGAGAAAAGTATTAAGGAGCGCTTTTCCAACGCTGTTGTGCTGGGAGATTCTATAGCTGCAGGATTTTCCGAATATGATATACTGAATGCATCGAGTGTTATCGCCGAGTCAGATGCGCGTCTGGGACACCCAGAAAGCCTGATTGAAAGGGCAAAGGCTATGAGCCCGCAGATCCTGTTCCTTTCACTGGGCATCCGGGATGTGACGGCGGAAGACGGGGGGATCGATGCGTTTACAGAACAGTACGGAACATTTTTGGATACGCTTCAGGAAGAACTCCCGAACGCACATATTTTTGTGAATTCCATTTTCCCCGTCCAGGAAAAAGCGCTGGAAAGCGAACCGGAGCTTGGACAGACGGAGCAGTATAACAACGCCCTGGAAGAACTGTGCGACAGCCGGAGAGTGGGATTTATCGATAACACAGACATTGTGGAAGACCAGTACTACGAAGAGGACGGAATTCATTTCCAGATGTCGTTCTATACGGTCTGGGCTGAACATATGGCGGAGGTGGCTGCATTATGACGACCGGAAGAAGATTTGCCGCTGCAAAATATGTGATTTTTATTCTGACTGCAGGCTATATCGTGTGGCTCATGTTGTTTATCGGCGAGAGCAAGGTGAGTTTTGAAAAAGTGAGCGGGGCGGTAGACCAGGCTGTTGATAAGGGAAGGCTTGCTGAACAGAGCGGTCTGATGCTGAAGCGCAATTTCGGGCTGAACAGTTCAGACTATGCCGGAGTGAGTTATTATGCCTCTGAATCCGGCATTTCAGCGGAAGAGGTTCTTCTGATCTGTGTGGAAAGCGACAGCCAGATCCGGCAGGTGACGGACGCCCTGGAGGCGCGTGTAGAAAAGCAGATCGGAGATTTTGAGGAAAAAGCCCCGGACCAGGTAAAACTTCTGGAAGAGGCCAGACAGACTGTAAATGGGAGATACATTTTCTTTTCCGTTTCTTCCGAATCAGGCCGGTATCATCAGGCGTTTGCAGACAGTCTGTAAACAGAGTACAGTAGAGAGGAAGCGCATATGCTATTTAGTAGTATTACATTTTTGTTTTTCTTTCTGCCGGTTGTGCTGGCAGTGTATTATCTTATACCCGCAAAAGGGAAAAATATCGTCCTTCTCATCGCCAGCATTCTGTTCTATGCCTGGGGCGAGCCTGTCTATGTGATTCTTTTGCTCCTGTCGGTCTGCTTCAACTATTTCTGCGGCAGAGAACTGGAGGCAGGAGAAGATAATCCGCGGAGAGCGAAGATGTGCGTCGTTTTTGCCGTTGCCGTCAATGTTCTTATTCTGGGGTTTTTCAAATATTACAGCTTTCTTCTGAATACGGCGGAAGAAATCTTTTCCATAGAGATCCCATATCGTGAGCTGCCCCTTCCGATCGGAATTTCTTTCTATACATTTCAGGCCATATCCTATATTGTGGATATTTACAGAGGAAAGGCCCGGCCGCAGAAAAATTTTATAAATTTTGCTCTGTATCTCTGTATGTTCCCCAAGCTGATCGCAGGGCCTGTGGTACGGTACGCGGATATGGAACGCCAGTTGGTGTCAAGGAAAATGTCCGTAAAAAAGATCGGACAGGGAAGCAGGCGGTTTATTGTGGGACTTGCCAAAAAGGCAGTCCTGGCAGGTGCGGCCGGAGCTGTATTTGAGCAGATTTCCGCCAGCCCGGCGGCGAGCCTGTCGGCTCTGACGGCATGGATCGGCTGTATTTCTTTTGCATTTCAGATCTATTTTGATTTCAGCGGATATTCGGATATGGCTGTGGGCCTTGGAAAAATGTTTGGGTTTGAGTTCAGAGAAAATTTTGATCATCCCTATACGGCGGTAAGTGTCACAGATTTTTGGAGAAGATGGCACATTTCCCTGAGTTCATGGTTCCGGGAATATGTTTATATCCCTCTTGGAGGAAATCAGTGCTCTGTATCCAGAAATATTTTCAATATTATGATAGTGTGGCTGCTGACAGGTATGTGGCACGGAGGAGCGTGGAATTTTATCGCCTGGGGCGTGTATTACGGTGTTATCCTTGTCATGGAAAAGTATGTGTGGGGCGTGTTTCTGGATGAGAGCCCCAAAGCTGCAGCCCGGGTCTATACCGGGATACTCGTTCTTGTGGGCTGGGTGTTTTTCTTCAGCCCGAGCCTGGGGTATTCTCTGCGTTATCTGTCTGCCATGATCGGGGCGGGTGCAGGAATTGTGGACGCTCAGGCGGGCTTCCTTCTGATATCCCACTGGCTGTTGTACGTGCTTGCAGTTCTGTGCTCTTCGACAGCGGGTATGAGGCTGTTTCAGAGGATCGCCGGCATATCTTCAAACAAAAAAGTAAGGGCGGCAGTGGAGACCGCTGTATATATGGCGGTATTTTTTGTCTCCGTGGCGTTTCTGGTAACTGATACATTGGATCCATTTTTATATTTTAGATTTTAGGTGAAGCAATGAAAAACAAAAAGAGATCAAACAGTCCTGCGGACGGCCTGCTGGGGCTGTTGTTTCCGGGAGTACTGCTTTTGTTCCTGGCAGTAAATCTTCTCGTGCCGGACAGAACGATGTCGGAGAAAGAGAACAGAGAACTTGCCTCACGGCCGGGGATCACCCTGAGCAATATGACCGGCGGTGCGTTTATGGAGGAATATGAAAATTATGCCAGCGACCAGTTTGCAGGACGGGATATCTGGCGCAGTATAAAGGTATCTCTGAGCCGGCTGGGGGGCAGCAGGATGGAGAACGGCGTCTATATCGGAAAAGACGGGCAGCTTTTTGAGGATATCTCGGTTCCCGATCAGGGTCAGATGTCTGAAAATCTTGAAGCTTTAAAAGGATTCAGGGAACGACATGCGGACATACCGGTATCAATGGCGCTGGTGCCAGATGCAGCCTGTGTGCTGAGTGAAAGTCTGCCACTCTTTGCGGCGGTGGAGGATCAGAGCCAGCTGATCAGCATGGTAAAGAACGAAATGGGGGATTCTGTAAACTGGATTGATGCAGTGTCAGTATTGAACCGGCACCGGTCAGAAAAAATATATTATAAAACGGACTGCCGCTGGACGTCGCTGGGAGCATTTTATGTATTTCAGGAAGCGGCTCCTGTACTCGGGATAGAGGAGGATGTGTCGGATGATTTTGTATCCTATGCGGTATCTAATGATTTTAACGGGAACCTGGCTTCAAAGAGCGGCGTTTTTCTGGATGAAGAGGAACAGATCGATATTTATGTACCGACAGTCGGAGACAGCGACGTGACGGTAACTTATGTGGACGAAGCGAGAAAAACAACTTCTCTTTATGATTCTTCAAAACTTGAGACAAAAGACCAGTACGACGTTTTTCTGGGCGAAGATTGTGCTGTCACAGATATTAAAACTGTGTCTACGAGCAGCGACAGGCTCCTGCTGGTAAAGGACTCTTTCGCTGACTGCTTTGTCCAGTTCCTGACTCCTTTCTACAGGGAGATCATTGTTGTAGATCCCCGGTACTGTACAAATACGATGGATGAGATCATGGACACATACCGTATTACAGATGTGCTCATACTGTACAGCGGGAATACATTTTTTACAGACAATTATATCAGTGGAGTGTTTTCAGGTGAGTAACAGGATAAGAGATGAATTTATACAGAAGAGAGAGCCGGTAAGGCTCAATAAGTACTTAAGTGAGGCGGGAGTCTGCTCAAGGAGAGAGGCTGACCGCCTCATTGAAAGCGGGAAGGTAACCGTGGACGGGCAGCCTGCGCAGACCGGGATGCGCATTATGCCCGGCCAGGTGGTAAAGGTGGGAAGGAAAACCGTCTCAAAACAGGATGACATGGTTGTTCTGGCGGTAAACAAGCCGAAGGGAATCGTATGTACCGAGGAGAAACGAGAGAGGAACAGTATTGTAAGGTTCCTTAACTATCCCATCCGGGTGACATATATCGGGCGTCTTGATAAGGATTCACGCGGGCTTCTGCTGATGACAAACAATGGGGATATCATCAACCGGATGATGCGCGGGGCCAACCGGCATGAAAAAGAATACAGAGTGACCGTTGACCATGAGATCACGCCTGAATTCATCAACAGGATGGCAGCGGGGGTTCCCATACTGGACACAGTGACCCGCCCCTGTACAGTAAAAAAAATCGGAAAGTATACATTTTCCATTATACTGACACAGGGGCTGAACCGGCAGATCCGGCGGATGTGTCAGGCGCTGGGATATGAAGTGAAAGATCTTGTCAGGATTCGGGTGATGAATATTCATCTGGATGGCCTGAAAGAAGGCGCGTACAGAAAACTGACCGATCAGGAACTGGAGGAACTTTATGAGATGATCAAGGATTCCTCCAGCACAGTGCCAGGGCGGGCGGAACGGTATGATACCGGCCGGACCAGGACAGAGTAAGACAAAAAAGAGCCATCAGACAGGAGGAGATTATGGAGGAGAAGATGAAGCGCATGCGGGAGCTGGTGGAGTTTTTGAACCGGGCAAGGCGCGCATATGAGCAGGAAGATACAGAGATCATCAGCAATTATGAGTATGACAGGCTTTACGATGAACTGCAGGGCCTGGAGAAGGAACTGGGCACCACTCTGGCGTCAAGCCCCACGGTAAACGTGGGGTATGAGGTGCTGAGTGAACTGCCCAAGGAGCGGCATGAGCGGCCCATGCTGTCTTTGGATAAGACAAAGGAAGTGGGGCGGCTGAAAGAATTTCTGGGAGAACAGAAAGCGGTGATATCATGGAAGCTGGACGGCCTGACCATCGTGCTGACTTATCGGGACGGGGAACTTCAGAAAGCAGTTACGAGAGGAAACGGAGAGGTGGGTGAAGTCATTACAAATAATGCCAGAGTTTTTCAGAACCTGCCCTGCCGGATCCCGTATCAGGGGGAGTTGATCCTGCGGGGCGAGGCAGTAATCTCCTACCGGGATTTTGAAAAGATCAATGAAGAGATCGAGGATGTGGACGCCCGATATAAAAATCCGAGAAATCTGTGCAGCGGTTCTGTGCGGCAGCTCAACAATGAGGTGACAGCGAAAAGAAACGTCAAATTTTATGCATTTACGCTGGTGCGTGCGGAGGGAGTGGACTTTCAAAATTCACGGCTGTATCAGATGAAATGGCTGTCTGATCAGGGATTTGACGTGGTGGAAAATCATCCGGTCACGGCGGACACCATTGAACAGGAAGTGGAGTGGTTCGCGCGGCATATAGAGAAAAACGAGATACCTTCTGACGGGCTGGTGCTGGTCTATGACGATATTGCTTATGGAGAGTCCCTCGGTACAACTGCAAAGTTCCCCCGGGATTCCTTTGCTTTTAAATGGGCCGATGAGATCAGGAAGACGACTCTGCTTGAGATCGAGTGGAGTCCTTCCCGGACCGGGCTTATCAACCCTGTCGCCATCTTTGAGCCGGTGGAGCTGGAAGGGACTACGGTGAGCCGTGCCAGCGTCCATAACATCAGTATCATGGAGGAACTGGAGCTGGGAGTGGGGGATCAGATCGAGGTGTATAAGGCCAATATGATCATTCCCCAGATCGCCCGCAATCTGACAAGGAGCGGCGTGAAGGATATCCCGAAGGCCTGTCCCGTGTGCGGCGGCAAAACGAAAATCCATATGGATAACGACACAAAGACACTGTATTGCACAAATCCACAGTGCCAGGCGAAACATGTGAAGTCCTTTACCTTATTTGTCAGCCGGGACGCTATGAATATCGAGGGACTGTCGGAGGCAACCCTGGAAAAATTTATCCAGCACGGCTACATTAAGGACTATACAGACATCTTTCATCTGGACAGATACGAAGACCAGATTAAAAACATGGACGGATTTGGAGAAAAATCATACGTTAATCTTCAAAACAGTATAGAGAATGCCAGAAATACCACAATGCCGAGACTGATCTACAGTCTGGGTATTCCCAATATCGGGACGGCAAATGCAAGGGTGATCTGCCGGGCTCTGGATCAGGATCCTGAAAAAATTTTAAATGCGACGGAGGAGGAACTCAGTGAGATTTCCGGCGTTGGCGGCGTGATCGCCGGGACGTTTGTGGGTTATTTTGCAGACGAAGGACACCGGGATGTGTTTCTTCGGCTGCTCAAGGAAGTCCGCATTCCGCAGGAGGAGACCGATGCGGGCGGGCAGATCTTCAGCGGAGTGAACTTTGTGATCACGGGAACTGTAAACCACTTTGCCAACAGGGGTGAAGTGAAGGAAGAGATAGAAAAGAGAGGAGGTAAGGTGACAGGAAGCGTTACTTCGAAGACAAACTATCTCATCAACAATGATCTGACTTCCGGTTCTTCCAAAAACCGGAAGGCCAGGGAACTGGGAATTCCGATCATATCGGAAGATGAATTCATTGAAATGATGAATAAATAAAAGAAAGGCAGGGAATGCGTGAATTTATTACGAACAAAATTATTGGAAAAACTGCAGGAAAAACTAAGTGAAACGTTAAAGGCGGTGCTGCCGGTGATCGGGATCGTACTCGTACTGTGTTTTACAGTTGCGCCGATCGAGCCGGGCATCCTCCTGGCGTTCCTCCTGGGCGCGGTGCTGCTGATCGTGGGGATGATGTTTTTTACTCTGGGGGTAGAGACATCCATGACCCCTATAGGAGAAAATGTAGGAACCTGTATGACGCAGACCAGAAAACTCTGGCTGATGGTGCTTCTGAGTTTTGTGCTGGGGTTTATCGTGACCATATCAGAGCCGGATCTGCAGGTTCTGGCGGAGCAGGTGCCGTCGGTGCCGAATATGGTGCTGGTGCTGTCCGTCGCTTTCGGCGTGGGGATATTTCTTGTTGCGGCGCTTTTGAGGATGCTGTTTAATATTACTTTGAGTTATATGCTGATCGCGCTTTACGCCGTTGTATTCACCCTGGCATTTTTTGTGCCGGACAGTTTTACGGCAGTGGCATTTGATTCGGGAGGCGTGACCACCGGGCCAATGACTGTGCCATTTATCATGGCTCTCGGCATCGGTATTTCCGCCATCCGAAGCGATGAACGGGCGGAGGACGACAGTTTCGGCCTGGTCGCACTCTGCTCGGTGGGGCCGATCCTCTCTGTGCTTGTGCTGGGGCTGATCTACCACCCGGAAAGCACGGAATATGTGTCGGACGCCATCCCGGAGATTGGCGACTCGGTTGAAATGTGGGGTATTTTTGCAGAGGGATTTCCAGAGTATTTGAAGGAGATGGCGGTGTCCCTTTTTCCCATTATTTTGTTTTTCGCTATTTTCCAGCTCGTTTTCCGGAGAATGCAGAAAAGGATGCTCATAAAGATCGGAATCGGAATGGTCTATACCTATGTGGGGCTGGTTCTTTTCCTGACTGGTGTGAACGTGGGCTTTATGCCGGCCGGAAATTATCTGGGCCAGGTGATGGTGGACAATCCATATAAATGGGTGATCGTGCCTGTCGGTATGCTGATCGGTTATTTCATCGTGCGGGCTGAGCCGGCGGTTTTTGTCCTGACAAAACAGGTAGAAGACATTACTTCCGGTGCGGTCTCATCCGGCGCCATGAGCCTGAGTCTTTCGGCGGGAGTGGCGGTCTCGCTGGGACTTGCCATGATAAGGGTGCTGACCGGGATTTCCATATTCTGGTTTCTCATACCGGGCTATATAACCGCCCTTGCGCTTTCATTTTTTGTGCCGAAGATTTTTACAGCCATTGCCTTTGACTCGGGAGGCGTGGCGTCGGGACCGATGACGGCCACATTTCTGCTCCCCTTTGCTATGGGGGCCTGCCAGGGTGTAGGCGGAAATATTGTAACAGATGCGTTTGGAGTCGTCGCCATGGTCGCTATGACTCCCCTGATCACGATACAGGTGCTTGGTCTGGTATATCAGCTGAATTCCAGATATCTGGAGAAGAAAGAAGCGCGGAAGGCTGCAGCGGCTTTTGCAAGGCTTCCGGATGACGATATCATAGAGCTGTAAGAGGGACGGACATATGAGTGAAATATATTTGATGACAACAATAACAAAACGTCTGACAGGCCGGAAAATGCAGACATTTTATGACCAGAACGGATTGTCCGGGGTATTATGTACTCTGGCGAGGGGGACGGCGACCAGTGAGATGCTGGACTATTTCGGGCTTGAAGCGACGGAAAAGATCGTTATGATGTCTGTGGTGACAGACAATACATGGAAACAGGTAAAAAGAGGACTGGAGGAACAGGTTCAGATCGACGTTCCGGGAAGAGGAATCGCATTTTTGATTCCGTTGTCCAGTGTGGGAGGCAGGAAAGTCCTGGAGTTTTTTACAGACGGACAGGAATTCCAAATAGAAAAGGAGAGCGCCATGAAAGATACAAAGTATGAGCTGATTGTTGTAATAGCCAACCAGGGACACAGCGACGAGGTAATGGACGCGGCCCGGGCTCAGGGCGCGGGCGGCGGAACTGTGATCCATGCAAAAGGGACGGGGCTGGAAAAGGCAGAAAAATTTCTGGGCGTTTCCATTGCCGATGAAAAAGAGATGATATTTATTGTAGCGAAGACGGGAGATAAAAACAAGATCATGAAATCAATCATGGAAAAGGCCGGGCTTGAGAGCAGGGCAAGGTCAGTGGTGTTTTCCATGCCGGTGACGGATACGGCAGGACTTCGGCTGCAGGAGATCCAGTGAACCAAAAGGAGCGCTGTCTGCCGCTGTGGCGGAAAACAGTGGTATCCGTTGGGGAACGGCTTTAGAAAAAGTTCATTTGTATAATGCAGGTAAGTATACTATAATATGGACAGACCTGCGGACAGCGCCGCAGAGTGCAATCAACAGCTAAAGAAGGGATTATGTATGTCAGATAACGATTTCATTATATTGGACGAAGAAGAGAAAAAGGAGCACGGAGACGGGGAGCCCGGGAAAGAAGAAAGCCGGGAGCTTACCGCCGCCGGGGAGGGAAAAAAAGAAGAGGACGACGGCGGATATGAAAAAATATGTTTTATCTGCCACCGGCCGGAGAGCGTGGCCGGAAAGATGATCGACCTGCCGAATAATATCACTGTGTGTTCGGACTGTATGCAGAAAAGTTTTGACGCCATGACGAGCGGCGCTGTGGATCTGAATCGTCTGATGAACATGCCCGGCGTGCAGTTTTTGAATATGTCTGATCTGGAGAATATGCAGCCGAAGCAGCAGAAGATCAAGAAGAAAAAAGAAAAGCCCAGGGAATTTCACCAGCTTGATGTGAAAAATATTCCGGCGCCTCACAAGATCAAGGCCCGGCTGGATGAGTATGTGGTGGGACAGGAATATGCCAAGAAGGCTATGTCCGTCGCCGTCTACAACCATTATAAACGTGTGGCGACAGACACGATGGACGATATAGAGATTGAGAAGTCTAACATGCTGATGATCGGGCCTACCGGATGTGGAAAGACCTATCTCGTAAAGACGCTGGCAAGACTGCTGGATGTTCCGCTTGCGATCACGGATGCGACTTCCCTGACTGAGGCCGGCTACATCGGCGATGATATCGAGAGCGTGGTTTCCAAACTTCTGGCAGCTGCGGACAATGATGTGGAGCGCGCCGAGCAGGGGATCATCTTTATAGATGAGATCGATAAGATCGCCAAGAAACACAACACAAACCAGAGGGATGTCAGCGGCGAGTCTGTCCAGCAGGGAATGTTAAAACTCCTTGAAGGAAGCGAGGTAGAAGTGCCGGTGGGAGCCAACAGCAAGAATGCCATGGTCCCGCTTACAACGGTAAACACAAAGAATATTCTCTTTATCTGCGGCGGTGCATTTCCAGATCTGGAAGATATCATAAGGGAGCGCCTGCAGAAGAAGACTTCTATGGGATTCAACGCAGAACTGAAAGACAAATTTGACCATGACAGGGAACTTCTGTCAAAGGTGACGGTGGAAGATCTGAGAAAATTCGGAATGATACCGGAGTTCCTGGGCCGCCTTCCTATTATCTTTACCTTGAAAGGTCTGGACAAGGACATGCTTGTTAAGATCCTGAAGGAGCCGAAAAACGCGATCCTCAAGCAGTACCAGAAGCTGCTCGCCCTGGATGAGGTGCGGTTGGACTTTGACGACGATGCACTGGAGGCGATCGCGGAAAAGGCAATGGAAAAAGATACAGGAGCCCGGGCTCTCCGTGCGATCATTGAGGAATTTATGCTGGATATCATGTATGAGATACCAAAGGATGACAGTATAGGCGAGGTTACTATTACAAGGGCGTACATAGAAGGGACCGGGGGACCGGTGATCCGGCTGAGAGGCCAGGCGGTTCCGCAGCTTGGATAAAGGCGAAAAGGGATGCTGCTTAAACTGCAGTATCCCTTTTTTGTACTGGCGACGAGCCAAAGTCCGGTTCATAGCTGCCGTATGGTCTCAAATGTATTGTACAGATTGAGCTGGCCGTAACCCCATTCCCGATTTGGGTATTCCATTGTCCTTGGGCGTACCGTGCCCAGGATCAGCAGGCTTTTGACCTGGTAGGTGTCGATGCCGGGGACGTTTTCATAGTAGAGAAGCCACTCCAGCATGAGGGCAACTGCCCCGGCAGTTACGGCGGCAGCGGCGCTGGCTCCGGTCCTGGCGGCGAACCGGCCTCCCGGAAGGGCACCCGGCACATCGACTCCGGGCGCCGTGATATCCGGGTTGATCCGCTGTGAGCGTGTGTACCCACGGCCGGATGACTGGGATACAGCGTCGGTATTTCCGTTATAGTAGGAGACCACAATGGGGCTGTCTGTGGTGGCGGGATTCGTAAGGGTATAGTAGGGATCCGGCTCCAGAAAATATACCTCGCCGCTGAGAAATTCGGTGACGGGAAGCCACATATGAAATTCGCCGTCCGCAAGGGTCAGAGGTTCGATCACAATTTTCCAGATGCCGGGGGCAGGTGCGTCGAAACGGAAAAAAACCAGCTCTGAGGTAGACTTTTCTACCAGAAGACGGTAATCTATGGAGACTTTTGTGCGCTCAAAAAGAAAGTCCACTTCTGCGCTGGCCCCTACCCGGAAAGGGATCCGCGACGTATTTTCGCCGGATGGAGACAGGATTGAGATGGACAGGATATTCGGAATGTCGGTCCACAGTTCCAGAGAGAAGCCGGATACATTTTCTCCAACCCGGATTTCTACACTTTTATTATCTGATATATCGGCTATTGTATTGAAATAGTGGTGTCTCTTATCCGCTTCGTTTCCGACTCCGATCACAGAAATATGATTTGCTTTGGAGCTGTAGCCCTCGATCAGATAGGAGAGAGGAAGAGTACCTATATGCCCGCCCATACTCGAGCCGACTGTAATGCAGACAACAAGGGGAAGAGAGAGGGAATCTGCCAGATCGTTTAAATATTTCAGTCCCAGCATCAGGTCGGTCTCCTGGTAGCAGACAGCGTCTTCCGGGATAAAATAGTAATCTTTGAGATACTGCTTTGCCTGTTTCAGCTTGACTACTGCGATAGAAGCTTCGGGAGCTGCGCCCAGAAACTGTTCCTGGGGATTTCCTGACCCGGCAGCCAGGCTGGCAGTGTATGTCCCATGCCCGGTGTCATCTGAAGAGGGAACCAGGGCAAGGGGATTTTCCTGTTCAAGCGCTTCGTTGATCTGCATTTTTGTAAATTCTGAACCATAGGCAAAACCCTCCGGGGGCGTTCCGCTCTGAACCGTCTGATCCCAGATGGCTGCAATCCGTGTGGAGCCGTCGATATTGCGGAAGACTTCATTTGTGTAGTCGATCCCGCTGTCCAGAAAACCAATCAGAACTCCTCTTCCCTTAAGCTGAAGAGTCGGGTAGTTCTGCACCGGAAGAATGCCGGCCTGGTTCAGGGTTTCCAGACTGGTAGGAGTAAAACATTTCGGAATGGAATTATAGGAGAATCTGGAAAGGCTGATAGGACCGGTGAGCTCGGAAGGCAGATAGAAACATTTATAATCAAACCCGGCGTCCTGTTCACACTGTCCGTCCCGCATAATACTTTCAAAGAACGGCGTCCGCACATGATTGCCGATAAAATCCCGGTAATCCTCCGATAGAATATGCCGGCGGCATGTTTCAAGATCTGTCATGTTTTACCTCTTCGTTTTTCATAAGTATATGAACCGGCGATCGGATTTATGAGCGGGGAGGCGGAGCCGTGTATGCCCCTGCAGAGAGAGTAAAAAAGTAACAGTTCAGCCCGCGCCATTCGGAAAACCGCACTGCGTGCTTACTGCGGCTGGCGCCGCCGTTTTCCTCATAGGCTGGCGCTCAGCACATCTGCACATCAGGAGACGGATGGCTGGACTGTTACATGAAATATGTGAAATAAAATGGATTTTGTTGAAGTTGGCACATAATCGGGTATAATAAGATATATGAAGCGCAGAATTTCTGACAGATACATTTCCTTAACAAAAGGAGAAGAAGGGAGAAGGAAAATGAAAGATTTTTTTGAAGATTTGGGAAAACGCCTTGGCGAGACGGCGGAGACAGTGACAAATAAAGCGGGCGAAGCCATTGAAATACAGAGGCTGAAAAGCAAAGTGCGCAGGCTTGCAAGGGAAAATGCAGTGGATCTTATGGAAATCGGGCGGATGGTTTACGACCGCTATAAAGAAGGCGGGGAAGTGGACGAAGAGGCGGAATCCCTGTGCGAGTCTATAAGCAGCCGGGAGGCATCTATGAACGGCTATAATAAAAAGATCGCGGGGCTCAAGGGAGCATTCGAATGCAGCTCCTGTGGGAAAATGGTGGCAAAGGATATGTCTTTCTGTCCATACTGCGGCGCAAAAGCTGAGAAAGAAGATGAGGCGGAGGAAGTCTTTGAAGGAGAAGTATGCGACGAAGCCGGGGAAGAAAAAGAGAGCAAAGAAGGTGACGGCGTGATTTCCGATGAGATGAAGGAGAAGGCTGCGGATGCAGCAAAAAATGTAGCGGAGAAAGCAGGGAAAGCTGTGAAAAAAGCCTCCGAGATAGCAGAAAAAGCAGCGAAAAAGACATCCGAGATGGCGGAGAAAGCAGCGGGAAAAGTAGACGATATTGCAGAAAAAGCTGCAGAAAAGGCAGAGAAGGCCGCAGAAAAGGCGGCGGACAAATTAAAAGAGTAAAAATAGTCTTGCAGGGCGGTATAAAATGAAAAAATGGTGGTTTATCGGAGAGAGCGCGGCTCTGGCTGTTTTAGATCAGAGTTTGAAATCATATGTGGAACAGAATATAAAGCCAGGGGAAGAAAAGCATCTTACGGAACGGGTCGTACTGCGCAATGTTAAAAACAGGGGAATGTGCATGAACCTCCTGCAGGAGAACCCCAAGGCCGTGAAGATATGTTCTGTCTTCGCGGCGCTTGCCCTGACGGCGGCTCAGACAGTCACTTTGTTTCGGAAGGGATATTTTTTCAGAAAAAAGGGATTTGCACTTTTGCTGGCAGGGGCCTGGAGCAATACTTTCGACCGGTGGGCGAGAGACGGCGTGACAGATTATATCGGTGTAAAATCCGGCAGCAAAAGACTGTCGGCGATTACATACAATCTGGCGGATTTTTTTATCCTTGCAGGGAATGTAATACTCACGCTGACGGCGCTTTTTCCTTCCGGGAAAAGAAAAAATGGGAAAATGAGAAAAAATATGGTATCATAGACAGGTAGTAAAAGTATGGCCCGCAGGCAGCAAGTTGCTTTGCCTGCGGGCTTCGCGGGAGATAAAGACTATGATTCAGGATATACAGCCTCATCAGTATGATAACCGCTATCAGCCGCAGCCGCCTGACAGAAACAGTTTTGTATTGTACTGTGAGGAACATTCTGTTCTTGTGAAACAGACGCCGGATGGAATTACTTTCCCGAGATTTTCCGAGCTGGAACGCCTCAATGAAGATATTTATGACGATTGTATTTATCTTTTTTCAATAGACGGGATGAGATATTATCTTGCAGAAAATATCAGCCGGGAGCCGCTGTCCGAATTCTCAATGGAAAATACGGAGATTTTCCGCGGCGCAGAGCCGCAGTATCAGGCATTTGCAGGAATCACGGGATATCAGCTGTATATTTGGTACAGAGATCATAAGTACTGCGGACGCTGCGGGCGCCTTCTGGAACGGGACAGAAAAGAGAGAATGCTGCGGTGCGGAGAATGCGGAAATATGGTCTATCCCAAGATTTGTCCCGCAGTGATCATAGGAGTGACCGATGGCAGCAGGATACTGATGTCAAAATATGCCGGGAGAACATATAAAAAATATGCCCTTCTTGCTGGATTTGCAGAGATCGGCGAGACGCTGGAACAGACGGTAAAGCGGGAAGTTATGGAGGAAGTCGGGCTGAAGGTAAAAAATATCCGGTATTACAAAAGTCAGCCCTGGTCCTTCAGCGATACGCTGCTGACAGGATTCTACTGTGATCTGGACGGCCCGGATGAAATTACTCTGGACAGGGAGGAACTGGCTCTGGCGGAATGGTTCGAACGGGAAGAAATCCCGGTGGAACCTTCAAGGGACAGTCTTACCAATGAAATGATCATGAAATTTAAAAACAGTGAAGTATAGGAGGAACAAAAGTATGAGAGCAGTATTTGACGACAATCTGGTAACAGGAAACGAAATGATCGACGGACAGCACAGGGAATTGATCGAAAAGATCAATAAGCTTCTGGACAGCTGTGAGAACGGCAACGATAAAAGAGTGGCGATAACAACCCTGGACTATCTGGCAGATTATACGGAATTCCACTTTGGCGAAGAGGAAAAACTTCAGGAAACTATAGGCTACCCGGGAATAGACGCTCACAAAAAGGAGCATGACAAACTGCGCGAGGTTGTGAAAGACCTTTACAATATGCTGGAGGAAGAGGAAGGCCCGTCCAACGCATTCGTAGAGCAGGTCAACAAAAACGTGATCGAGTGGCTGTATGGACACATCAAAACCTTTGACCGGTCTGTGGCAGAATATAAATACATGAACAGCAACAGCGAGAGGCTGTAGATTCGGATCTGTTGAAGGGACTAAAGTATCTGAAAATTAATGGATACGGGCGATGGGAAAAATCATGAAACCGGGGAAACGGCTAAAAACAAGATATACAGCAGGCTAACTCGTATAGCTCGAATAAGCCTGCTGTATATCTCAATGCCGTTTCCCCGGTTTCTGTCTTTCTACGGTACATTCTAAATGCTTTTACCAGCGCTCGAAGAAGAGGTTGTTTCCGATGTTTACGCCTGTCCTGTCGGTGTAAGGCGCATAGAGGAAATAGTAGCAGTTTGCGACTGCGGCAAGTCTTTTCCCGTTGACCGCGTCAGTCGCTGCCTGCCGCGCTAAACTTGTGGGACCACGCCTGAGGGCTGCGTCGAGACGACCTGTCCAAGTAGGCTCAAACTGTCCCTTTGCGTAGATGACTCCCCGGATCGTATTTGGAAAACGGGGACTTTCTACACGATTCATGATTACAGTAGCGACAGCAAGCATAGCCTCATAGTCATGGATGGCTTCGCAGTCCAGAAGCGCTGCCATCAGAGTGATGTCATCCGCAGAAGCATTGATGCTCCCGCCGGATGTGACCGAGCCGGAAGTCTCTTCGGCAGCCCGGGCTTCCTCTTGTCTGGCTTTTTCAAGTTCAGCCTGTACTTCCGCAAGATTGGTGGAAGTCTCGTCGGCTTTTGCCTGCAGCTCTGTTTTCTTTGTCTGGAGGTCTGCCTGAAGCGTCTGCAGGGAAGCCTGCTGCTCCTCCAGGGCTGTTTTCTGATCCTCAATCTCCTGATGGACTGATTTGAGCTCTTCCAGAGCCTCTCTGTCATATTCGCTGAGGTGTTCGATAAAATCCGCTTTGTTTAGAAAATCCGCCATGTTTTCGGCAGAGAAAAGCATCTCCAGCAGTGATGCGCTGCCGTTTTCATACATATATTTAATGCGGGTTTTCATATCCTCGTATTGCTGTTCCTCGTCTTCAACGGCTTCAGCAAGGGCATCAGAGGTTCGTCCGATCTCGCCATCCAGTATTTCTATCTGCATTTCTGCGGTAGTAATTTCATCATTCAGAGAGAGAATATCCTGATTGATATCCGCAAGTTCATTTTCAAGGGCAGAGGTCTGGTCTTCCAGGCTTTCAACGTCTCCGTCCGCAAATGCAGGAAGCGTGGAAAACCCGATCGCGACAGAACAGAACAGAGCAATTCCTGTCTGGAACCATCGTTTTTTACTGATATCCATAATCTCAAATCCTTTCTTGGGTAAATTGCCGCCGCCGCTGGCCGGCGATCCGGTCCGCGGCAGTGATCAATTATCGGTTGCCGGGTAACTATTATACTATAAATTGCGTTATTAATCAAACTCTGTTACAATGAAACAAGAAAATTATGTAATGTGAACAAATATTATGAAGATATGCAGAGCAAAGCTGATGAAAAAATCATTCCGGACGGCATGAACGGAGAGAGGATCCTTATTATAGAAAGGAACGGATAAAGTGGAACGGAAAATAAAAATGATCGGACTGGATCTGGACGGGACTCTTCTGAGCGATAAAAAGGAACTTCTGCCATACACAAGGGAGGTCCTGCGAAGAGCGATAGAGATGGGAATCGTAGTGCTGGCGGCCACGGGACGCCCGTGGACGGGAATCCCGCAGGAACTGAGGGAGTTCCCGGGGATACGGTATGCGCTTACAGCAAACGGCGCCCGGATCATAGACCAGCAGGAAAGCCGTATAATTGAGGAAAAGCTTCTCTCGCCGGAACGGGCATTGAAGGCATTGGAAATATGCGGAAGATATGATACACTGCAGGAGGTATATTTTGACGGGCAGGGATATCTTGCGGCTGACAAAATGTCCCAGATAGAAAAATACCACAAAAATCCTAACATGTGGGAATATGTGAGAACTACAAGGCTGCCTGTCCCGGATATCCGGAAGCTTGTGGAACAAGAAAACCGGGGCCTCGATAAAACGCAGGCGCTCTTTGCGGATATGGAAGAGAAACAAAGAGCCTGGGAAGACCTGGAGGCGGAAGGAGAGTTTGAACTTGTCGGTTCACTAAAATATAACATCGAGATTAATGCTCCGGGAGTGAATAAGGGAACCGGACTTGTTACTCTGGGCAGATATCTTGGAATACGCAGGGAGGAGATCATGGCCTGCGGCGACGGGGATAACGATACGGCTATGCTCAGAGAAGTGGGGTTTGGAGTCGCCGTGGAAAATGCCGAGGACGAGGTAAAACAGGCGGCGGATTATATTACGGCCAGCAATGAAGAGGAAGGTGTGGCAAAGGCCATTGAAAAGTTTGCTCTGAACAGTTGAACAGCGTGATTAAGAGGAGGAAGAAAAATGATAGAAGCATTAAAAACGATTATTTTTGGAATTGTGGAGGGAATCACGGAATGGCTGCCGATCAGCAGTACGGGCCATCTGATCCTCCTGGACAGTATTATGCCGCTTCAGCAGGGAGACGATTTTTTCAAAATGTTTGAAGTGGTGATCCAGCTTGGAGCGATTCTTGCGGTAGTGGTGATCTATTTCCATAAGCTGAACCCCTTTTCGCCGCGGAAGACAAAGAAGCAGAAGCTGTTTACGATACAGATCTGGATCAAAGTCCTGATCGGATCGATACCTGCCGGGATCGTAGGAGTTCTGTTCAATGATTTCATAGAGGCGAAACTGGGCAGTGAGCTGGTCATAGCGGCTACCCTGATCATCTATGGCGTGCTTTTTATCGTGGTGGAAAACTATCAGAAGGGCAGGAAGCCCAGAGTAACGGAAATGTCCCAACTCACTGTCCCAATGATCCTTTTTATCGGCGTATTTCAGATGCTGGCGCTGATACCGGGGACATCCCGTTCCGGCGCGACGATCGTGGGTGCGCTCATGCTCGGGATCTCCAGGGGGCTTGCGGCTGAGTATACGTTCTTTCTTGCCATACCGGCGATGTTTGGGGCAAGCGCTCTGAGGCTGTTTAAGTTTGGACTGAATTTTACAGGGATGCAGGTATTCCTTCTTCTGCTTGGGACGGCGGTGTCATTTATCGTATCTGTCCTGGCGATCAAATTCCTGTTAAAATACATCCAAAATCATGATTTCAAGGTATTTGGATATTACAGGATCGTGCTTGGCGTTATCGTGCTGCTTTACTTTGGACTCCCCATGGTCCTCTGATACAGGGAAAACGGCTGACGGGGGAAACAGATCGCCGGTTGACGCCGGCATACAGGCATATAGTTATGGAAATGCATAGGAAAGAGCATATATTTAAGAATTAGTCTTGTTTTTTGGCGGAAACATGGTAAAATTATTAAGATAATCTGTATGATTATGCAATTTGAAAGTATATGGAGGAAGAAAAGATGAAAAAGTTTTTGGCAGTATTTCTGTCTGCAGCGCTTGTTGCAGGTCTGGCAGCAGGCTGCGGAAGCAGCGGTGATGACGGAAAAGGCTCAGGAGCAAAAACGGCAAAGGTGATCGACGTGGATCTTACCAGTGAAGAATATGCATTCGGCGTAGACAAATCACAGCCTGAACTTCTTGAGCAGGTAAATGCATTCATTCAGAAGATCAAAGCGGACGGAACCCTCGATGAGATCTGCGATAAATATTTTGGCGGCGGGGAGCCGACCCCGGTAGAGTCCGCAGCGCTGGATCCGTCAAAAGATCAGCTGGTCGTTGCGACGAATGCGGCGTTTGAGCCTTTCGAGTATATGCAGGGTGACAGTTATGTGGGAATCGATATGGAGATCGCAGCGCTCCTTGCCGAGGAGCTGGGGCAGGAACTCGTGATCCAGAACATGGATTTTGACGCTGTCTGCCTTTCTGTAGGACAGCAGAAATGTGATATTGCTATGGCTGGTCTTACAGTAAGTGAGGACAGAAAAGAATATGTGACGTTTTCCGAGACATACTACCAGGCGTCCCAGAGGCTGATCGTACCCAGCAGCGATACAAAATTTGACGATATGACAGACGCTGATTCTATCGCAAAAGCCCTGGGTGAGCTGGATTCTTCTGTGAAGATCGGCGTACAGCAGGGAACAACAGGAAACAGCTATGTAGAGGGCAGCGAGGATCTCGGTTTCCCGGGTCTTAAAGCGACTTGTCAGACATATAAAAATGGTTCTCTGGCAGTGACAGATATGCTCAACGGAAATATCGACTATGTGGTCATCGATGCGGCTCCGGCGGCAGCGATCACGGAATCAATCAACGAAATGCGGTAAGCAGGAATTACGGAAAAAACCAGATTGACTTGAACACAGGAAGGAAAATACAGGCATCTCAGGCAGCGGTCATAGATGCAGGCATTTTCCTTCTTTTGAGAAGGGATAACGATGGGTGATTTTAGTCAGAAGATAGATAAATTTTTGGAGATATTTATAGAGCAGAACGGCTATACGAGAGTTGTGGAAGGTCTGCAGAACACGATTCTGATCGCAGTGACCGGACTGATCGTCGGGATCATTATCGGCACACTGATCGCGACAGTGCGCGTCGTGCCGAAATATAAGCGGCTGCCCCGGATCTTGAACGGATTCTGCAGTTTTTATGTAGCGTTTTTCCGCGGTACACCGATGGTGGTGCAGCTCCTTGTATTTTACTATGTGCTCTTCCCGCTGATCGGTCTGCATGTGACCGGCGTGCAGGTGTCCATGCTCGTATTCGGCCTGAACAGCGGCGCCTACATATCGGAGATTATGAGAAGCGGCATCCAGTCTGTGGATGTGGGACAGATGGAGGCTGCAAGGGCAGTCGGATTAAGCTTTAGAGAGGGGATGACAAAGATCGTGATCCCGCAGGCGGTGAAGAATATACTTCCCACACTGGGGAATGAGTTTATTACGCTGATCAAAGAGACCTCGGTGGTAAGTTTTGTCGGCGCGGCAGATCTGTATGTGGCATTTAGCTATATCGGAGCGAATAATTATGAATTTATGGTTCCGTATCTGGTGATGGCGCTGATTTATATCGGGCTTGTGCTCGTGGTTACTCTGTTGATAAAAATACTGGAAAGGAGCCTGAGGAAGAGTGATAGACGTAATTAATCTGAAAAAAAGCTTTGGTGGCCTTGAAGTCCTCAAAGGAGTCAATATCACCATTAACAAAGGCGATATTGTCGCAGTGCTCGGGCCTTCCGGCTCCGGTAAAAGCACCTTTCTGCGGTGTCTCAACTGTATGGAGGATCCGACGTCCGGCAGTATTATTTTTAAAGGCGTCGACATCGCGGATATGAAAGTGGATATCAATCAGCACAGGCGCCACATGGGAATGGTTTTCCAGCACTTTAATCTGTTCAATAACAAGTCGGTCCTCCAGAATGTGATGATGGCTCCGGCTTACCTCAGATGCAAAGATCTGAAAAAGGCAAAGCGTAAGAACAGGATCATACGGATTAAGAACCTGTTCCGCGGTAAAAAAGAAGAACTGATCCCGATCACGACGACAAAGGAGCAGATTAAAAGCGAGGCAAAGCAGCAGGCACTGGATCTGCTGAAGCGGATCGGGCTGGACGACAAAGCCGACGCGTATCCGTCCACTCTTTCGGGCGGACAGAAACAGAGAGTCGCCATTATCCGATCCCTGGCCATGAACCCGGATGTGATCCTTTTTGACGAGCCTACATCAGCTCTGGATCCGGAGATGGTAGGCGAGGTGCTTGACCTGATGAAAAAGCTGGCCAAGGACGGCATGACGATGGTGGTCGTTACCCATGAGATGGGATTTGCCAGAGAGGTGGCAAATAGGGTGCTTTTTATGGACGACGGACAGATCCTCGAGGAGGCTCCGCCGCAGGAATTCTTCTATCAGCCCAAGGATGAGCGGCTGCAGGAATTCCTGTCAAAGATATTGTGATAGTGTCAAACGAGAGACCAGGCGATAGAAAAGCCTGGTCTTTTTCTGTGACAGCCACGAGCTAAAGTCCGGGCTTGTCCGAGACCTTAGCGGCCGCATACAGTCCCCGAATATGCCTTTTGGAGCTTCCGGCGGTTGACTGTATGTGATAAAATGTGAGAGATAAAATCAGAAGAAGACCGTGAAGTATAAATCACGGCAGGGAGCAGAAAGCATTATGAAATACGAGAGAATTGAGCGGGCTGTTTTTCTGGAACGGCCGAATCGGTTTATAGCATATGCCGACATCTGTGGAAAGAAGGAGACGATCCATGTAAAAAATACGGGGAGATGTGCAGAACTGCTGGTTCCCGGAGCAGTGATCTATGTGCAGGAGAGCCGGAATCCCTCCCGAAAGACAAAGTGGGATCTGATCGCTGTGGAGAAGGGGGAACGGCTTATCAATATGGACTCCCAGATCCCAAATCAGGCGGTGAGGGAATGGATCGAGCAGGGGAAATTTATACCGGGCATAACGCTGGTCCGCCCGGAGACTGTATACGGTTCTTCCCGGTTTGACCTGTATGTGGAGGCGGGAGAGAGAAAAATCTTTATCGAGGTAAAAGGCGTGACACTGGAAGAAGGCGGAGTATGCCGCTTCCCGGATGCGCCCAGTGACCGTGCGGTGAAACATCTGGAGGAACTGATGAGGGCCGGGAAGGAGGGGTATGAGACGTATGTCTTTTTTGTTATCCAGATGAAAGACGTACGGTACTTTACGCCCAATACCGATACCCATCCGGCCTTTGCCGAAGCCCTTTCCAGGGCTGCGGCGGCGGGGGTAAAAATTCTGGCATATGACTGCATGGTGGAGCCTGACAAAATAGCGATAGCCGATCCGGTGGACGTGGTGCTTGGGAGTCCCAGGCTAAAAGAGGCGGCAGAGCCTCTGACGGCATGGTTCCGGGAAAATAAAAGAGACCTGCCCTGGAGGAAACGGATGAATGCCTACCGGGTGTGGATCTCGGAGATCATGCTGCAGCAAACACGGGTAGAGGCGGTAAAGCCTTATTATGACCGGTTCCTGAGAGAACTGCCGGATGTACAGGCTCTGGCGGAGGTTCCTGAAGAGAGGCTTCTGAAGCTGTGGGAAGGCCTGGGATATTACAGCAGAGCGCGCAACCTGAAAAAAGCCGCGCGCCAGATTATGGAGGAATATGGGGGGCATTTCCCCGAGACGTACGAAGCGATCCGCTCGCTGAAGGGAATCGGCAGCTATACGGCCGGGGCGATCAGCTCGTTTGTATACAATATTCCGAAACCAGCGGTGGACGGCAATGTGCTCCGGGTGGTCACACGGCTTCTTGCGGACCCGGAGGATATTACAAAAGCATCAGTGAAGAAAAAAATTGAAGGTATGATAGAAGAGATCATCCCGCGGGGGAAGGCCGGGGATTTTAATCAGAGCCTGATCGAACTGGGGGCGATCGTATGTCTTCCGAACGGGGAACCGAAATGTAAGGAGTGCCCGGTAAAGCACATCTGTCTTGCATATGAGCAGGGAAAGCAGACTGACTACCCGGTTCGTCAGAAAGCGAAACCCCGCCGGATCGAGGAACGCACGGTGTTTGTTTTCTGTGACAGCCGTTCAGTCGCGATACAGAAGAGGCCGGCCAGAGGGCTGCTGGCAGGGCTGTATGAATTCCCGGGTGTGGAGGGACATCTGAGTCAGGAACAGGCGGTAGAGTACGGAAAATCGCTGGGTCTGGTTCCTGTGCGCATCAGAAGCCTGGGAGATGCAAAACATATATTCAGCCATGTGGAGTGGCACATGACGGGGTACGAGATCCTGGTGGACGAATTGGAGAGAAGTATGCCGGGGAATGTGATCTTTGCCGGACGTGATGAACTGGAATCAAGATATCCCATACCGTCGGCCTTTGCGCCCTATCTGGAAAAGGTAGGACTGGGGAGGACGGCACGGTCCGGGACGTGAGACAGAGTCCGCTCTGTTTTCTTGAATCCGTCTGGAAGATGTGGTATACTGTCCACGAAAGACCCGGGCATTCCCGGAGTCCGTCCAAATAACAGGAGAATACAGCTATGAGTGAGAAAATAGAATTATCCAGACAGCAGCAGAAGTCACGGGAGACAAAAGAAAAGATCTTCCAGGCTGCCAAGAGGATTCTTCAGAAAAAGGGATATGAGGAATTATCCATCAAAAATATATGTGAGGAAGCAGGAGTTTCTAACGGAAGTTTTTATCATCATTTCCGGACAAAGGATGACCTGCTTTCGTATTATATAGAGGATCAGCCCACGATCAATCCAGATCTTCTGGAACTGCCCGAAAATGCAGCCGGAGTGAAGGAAGGGATTATTCAGGTATATTTGAATTATGTAAAATACTGCCGTGAATTGGGCGTGGAATTTATGTCCGGGTATTATGATACAAAAAACCAGGCGCTCAATGCGGCAATCCGCACGGAACGTCCTTATCCGATCGTGACGGTACAGACTTATGTGGAAAAGGCCATTGCTGCAGGAATTGTCCGGCTGAATGTGGAAATCGAAGAATTTACTACGGATATACGGATGATCGTGATCGGAAATGTTTTTGAATGGTGCCTGAGAAACGGAGAGGTGGATTTTGAGGGGAATATGAGCCGTTCCCTTGGGAAATATCTGGACAGCACACTTTGCGGGGAGTAGCCTGTATGGATGAAAAATACGAATTTATTGTAAACCCCCAGGCACGTTCTGGAAGAGGGAGAAAACTCTGGGAAAAGATCGAGGCAGAGCTGAAAAAGCGGAAGACAGACTACCGGGTACATATGACGGCAGGAAAGGGACACGCGGGTGAAATCGCGGGCGCGCTGAGTTCATCAGACGAAAAATGTACGATCGTGGTGATGGGCGGAGACGGAACGATCAATGAGGTGTTAAATGGTATTGTTTTTTCAGAAAATGTTACGCTGGGATATATACCCATTGGTTCCAGCAATGATTTCGCCCGGGGAATGGGAATTCCGAAAAAGCTGGAAAAAGCGCTGGATGTAGTGCTCTTTCCTCAAAAAGTTATCCAGATGGATGTAGGAAAACTTTACACAGGGGAAAAAACGATGTTCTTCGGAGTCAGTAGCGGTATAGGCTTTGATGCGTCTGTGTGCCATAAAGTCAGCGTATCCCGCTGGAAAAATATGCTCAATCGTCTTCGTCTGGGAAAACTGACCTATGCTGTAGTGGCTTTGGAAAGACTTCTTAGAGATAAGCCGGTGCGTGCGGAGGTCATTCTGGAAGACGGCAGGAAATATACCTTTGAAAAAATGTTTTTTGCAGCATTCATGAATTTGCCCTGCGAAGGCGGCGGGTTCCGGTTCTGTCCCGACGCGCTGCCGGACGACGGAGTGCTGGATGTTTTTCTTGTTTCCGGCATATCAAAACTGAAAATTTTGTTTCTTCTTCCCGCGGTATACCTGGGAGCCCGTCTGAACTGCAGGGGAATTACCAGGCTCAGGTGCAGGTATCTGGAATTGAAGACGGAAAAGCCTATGACTGTACATACGGACGGAGAAACGTATACCGGCTGCAGAGAGATGGAGGTTCAGCTGCACGGCAGAAAACTTAAGGTGATCGCGGGCTGAGCTGAGAGTGCCAACCGAGAATCTAAAGAATTCTTAGGATTTTATAAAGTTGGTTGTTGCCCTGTATAAATCGTGCTATAATCGAGTCGAATCAGCAGAAGGACAGGGGGATCCGAGCCCTTCGGAAGGAAAAAGGGAGTATCAGATATGAACAGGAAAGCACAATTTATCCAATTTGTAAAAAAATATAAACATGCATGGGTGTTTTTATATATCCTTATATATCTGCCGTGGTTTTTCTGGCTGGAAAAACATGTTACAACACACTATTATGTGGTCCAGACAGAGGCGGACAAATATATACCTTTTATTGAATATTTTATTGTGCCGTATTTGTTGTGGTTTTTCTTTATTGCCGCGGCATTTCTGTACTTTTTCTTCACAGATGTGCCCGGGTTTTACAGAATGGCGGCATTTATGTTTACCGGGATGACAATATTCCTCATTGTTTCGACACTATTTCCGAACGGACAGGACTTGAGGCCGGTGGTGTTTGAGCGTGATAACATTTTTGTAGATATGGTGAGGATGCTTTATCGGGCCGATACCTGTACAAATGTATTTCCCAGCCTGCACGTCTTCAATTCCCTGAGCGTGTGTGTCGCGGTGTTTGAAAGCAGAGAACTGAGGAAGCATAAAGCGGTAAGTATCGGGGTATATACCCTGGCCGGACTTATCATTCTGGCGACTATGTTCCTGAAACAGCATTCTGTTCTGGACACGATAGGAGCGTGCATAATGGCCGGAATCCTTTATCAGTTCGTGTATGCGCCCCAGCGGAAAAAAATGCCCCGCTACGCAAAGCAGAAACAGCCGGCGAAAACATCCGAGTATTGAAAAAATTCATGAAACCGGAAAAGCGGTTAAAAACAAGATTTACAACAGGCTGACACGCATAGTGCAGACAAGCCGCCGTAAATCTTAACGCCGCTTTTCCGGTTTCTGCTTTTCTATGGCGTATTACAAAGCCGCCTTGATCCTCCGCACGGCGGCCCTGTTCACTCTTACAAATCTGAATTGTTTCACTGGAAAAATCTGTTTTTTATTGAATCTGTTTTGGAATCCATCTAAAATAGTATTAAATGTACTACAGGAGAGCGGCAAATGATTCGTAAGATGAGGGAGATATATTCCCGTTTTATAAAAGTAAGGCTGTCGAACCAGATTATCTTTGTGATCGCCATGATCTGTCTGATCCAGATTATAGGCACATTTTTCATGTACATTTATTTTTATAATGTCAGAAAAGAAGAGGTCATAGAAAATAATATGCAGATGCTGCATCAGGCCAACAGCAATTATTTTTCGGGGATCGTGGAGGAATTGTCAGCTGCGTCCAGGGATGTGTTTGTAGACGAAGTGTTCTGGGAAAATGGCGGACAGGATTCCGGCACGGAGGACAACCAGATTTACAACATACTTGCCAGTCAGTATCATACGGGCAATAATATCGACAGTATTTATTTGTTTTCGAGTACTTCTGATAAATTGTATATTATGGATGAGGCATCCTTTAATGAGATACCGGTTGCCACGACACAGAGCAGCACCTTGTATCTGCTGGACGATCAGGAGCTCCGCCTGATGCCCTGGTTTATGAACGCGAAGAAAAACGGGGGAAGCCTTACTGTTACCAAGGACCGCGCCATCAGGGACGACACCAGAGATATTATCTGTTTTTCAAGATATATCAAATATCCTCTGAAAAATGACGACTATTATTTTATCATTTCCGTAAATCTGAATAAAAGCCGTCTTGATGACCTGCACAGACAGGTGGACAGCGAAGGAGAATCCCTGCTCATTTTTGATGACGGGCTGCAGCAGATCTATGCCAGCGGAGAGGGAAATGAGGAAGACTATCAGGCGGTCAGAAAGGAGATCGGCAGGAGGGAAGAAACCAGCTACTGGTTTACCCGGGAAATTGGCGGTGAGACCTGTATTGTTATTGGTGACAACTCAGCCACAGAGGGCTGGACGATGGTAAAGATCATACCGGAGAGCCAGGCTCTGTCCAGCGTACAGGTTCAGTTTATAAGTACCTGCGTTATAATTTTTGCCATGTTCATATTCGGAGGGCTGGCGCTGTACTATATCATAAACCGCACAGCCAGGCCGATTGAAAATCTTGCCCGCACCATGCGGCACTACCGGCAGGGAGAACGGTATGAAAATATGCTTCCGAAAGGCCGCAACGATGAGGTGGCGACGCTGTACAGGAGCTTTGAACAGATGAATGAGAGAATCAATCGTTTGATCGAATCAGAGTATCAGAGCCAGATTCAGGAAAAACAGGCGCGTCTTGAGGCACTTCAGGCGCAGCTTGATCCGCATTTCCTGTATAATACGCTGCAGACCATCAGCGGGATCGCCATAGAGAAGGGAGTGCCGGAGATTGAGATGATCGATAATTCTCTGAGCCGTATCCTTCGGTATAATCTGAACAATGGGAAGACGATCGTGACTGTGGCGGAAGAAATGGGGATTGTCAGAGATTATATTGAGATACAAAAGTTTCGGTTTGGAGAGCGGATCAGCCTTAAAGTGAAGCTGTCAAAGGGAACAATGGGGAGCAAAGTTCCGGTCTTCGCCCTCCAGCTTGCAGTGGAAAATGCAATCAAACACGGGATGGAAACAACAGTTGAAAATGTGGAGATCTGTGTTTCGGACTGCATATCAGAGCAGACCAGAGAATTTATTATATCAGATAACGGGCGCGGGATTGATGAAGACCGGCTCCGGGAAGTGAGAAAAATGTTGGAAGACAGCCATGAGATGAAGCAGAAAGGATATAGCCAGAAAGGACTGGCTAATCTGAATGAACGGATCAGACAATATTTTGGCAGCGGTTACGGCGTACAGATCGAGAGAGGAAGAGAAAGAGGCACTGTTGTCAGAATTATTCTTCCGAAAGGAGCGGATGGGAATGATAAAAGTACTGATAGCTGACGATGAAAATATTATTCGCCGTACAATCCGGCTGATCGGGAACTGGGAAGAAAATAATATGGAAATCATCGGTGAGGCGAAAAACGGACTGGAAGCCGTAGAACTTATTCGGGATAAATCTCCGGATCTCATTTTGCTGGACATGAAGATGCCGGGATATTCCGGGGAAGAGGTATTAAATATCATTGAAGAAAATAATATCGGCAGTTCGGTTATTGTGATCAGTGGATATGATGACTTCCAGTTTGCAAAAGTGGCCCTGAAATACGGCGCTGTAGATTATATTCTGAAGCCCATAGACCGAAATGAACTGAACCGCGCACTGGAGCAGGTGCGGAAGAAGTATTCAGACAGGCCGGAAGAAAAGGGGATCGTCCGCCAGAAGGATACGACGGGACAGATCAAGGATCGCATTGACAGAGAATATGCGGAAAATCTTTCCCTGAGCAGTCTGGCGAAAGAATATTACATGAACAAAGACGTGCTGTCCCGAACATTTAAAAAGAAATATGGGGTGGGGCTGACAAGTTACATCAACCATATAAGGCTGGAGCAGGCAAAGGCATATCTTCTGGCCGGTTACAGCAGTACTCAGGCCGCAGAACTGGTCGGGTATCATGACGTGAATTATTTCAGCAGGATTTTTAAAAAAGCATACGGGATCTCTCCGTCAAAGTATGCGTCAGAATCATAAAGGCAGAATTGTCGGGCGGCTCATGTACGAGCGCCCGGAAACATCCGCCTCACATTTTAGAATCCGATCATCTGTTCAGCAGCTCGTCTGCCGTGATCCCCAGTATCTGTGCAAATGCTTTTAATTCAATATCTGTTACAAATCTTTTTCCGCATTCGATTCTCTGGATAGCATTTAGGTCAAACCGGGCGGGATGGTGCGGCTGGCAGGGACGCCATACCACCCCTGCCCGGGGCCTCTTTTCATATATACAAATATTTATGCACCTATTTAGAACCGGAAATCTCTGCGGTTATCCTGCTCGATCAGGCGGAGATTTTCCAGCACCACATTTCTTACCTTTTCGTTCGGTACATTGAGGACTTCCTTTTCGATCAGGCGGTCGCCGACGGACTTTGTCTCAGGCGAAGCGTAATCCATCAGATATCCTTTCAGGGTCATCAGTGCGTTGGGATGCCAGCAGTTCTGGATCTGGC
>ERZ1643250.561-NODE-561-length-38854-cov-6.752751_pt1 | contig 38854 bp, 38 predicted proteins | sample MGYA00579262_ERZ1643250 | MGnify/ENA primary metagenome ERZ1643250 (study PRJEB29033, sample SAMEA4952265) | chicken gut metagenome | biome: Broiler Chicken; feature: Gastrointestinal Tract; material: Caecum | place: Ireland | collected 2018 | study: Broiler...
TTTTACTACGTCCCCAACCCGGATTCACCCTGTCCCTAATCGCAATTTTAAGCCTCGGGAATATTCTGTAAGTAAAAAGGATTATTTTATGAAATGGGTAAAACAAACTGTTCATTACTGGTGCAAGGATACTACGGATAACGGTTATCTGGGAAACGGCATCTGTGCGGCAATCCTGGATACCGGGATTGCCGCACATCCTGATCTGAAAGACCGCATAGCCGATTTTCGGGATTTTACCGGCAATAGTTTGAAATGCCGGGATGACAGCGGGCATGGGACGCATGTGGCCGGCATCCTGGGAGGGAACGGAAATGCCTCTGATGGAATGTATGCAGGCATGGCGCCCCGGGCAAAGCTTGTCGTCGGAAAAGTACTGGACAGAGAGGGAAATGGAAATGTGGACACCGTTATCAACGGAATCCTGTGGCTCAAAGAAGTAAAAGGTTCTCACAATATCCGTATCGTAAATATTTCTGTCGGAACACAGCCCGATCTTGCACAGCAGCAAAAAAACCGTCTGCAGTCGGCCGTTGAAGACCTGTGGGATATGGGGCTTGTGGTTGTTGTCTCGGCGGGAAATTACGGCCCTCAGGCAGGCACTGTCGTAGTGCCCGGAAACAGCAGGAAAGTTATTACCGTAGGAGTCCCCGACTCCCCCTGCGGTTTTCGGAGACCGCGTCGGGAAAAGATAAACTATTCCGGCAGGGGGCCGACAGAAGAATGTATCATCAAACCTGACGTTTTCGCTCCGGGCACCGGTATATTAAGCTGTAATTCCCGCTTTGTCTCCCCCGGCAGCCCCGCCTATATAATGAAGAGCGGCACCTCCATGGCGGCACCTGTAGTATCCGGAGCCATAGCATGTCTTCTTTCCAAATATCCTGACATGACAAATGTAGAAGTAAAGCTCCGACTCAGGCAATCCTGTATAAAAATTCCCGGAACTGAATCCGGATGGGGACTGCTTGACGTACAAAAACTGATGGAAGTTTAACTATTCCGCTGCCGCCGATAAAAAATCCCACGCCCAAAAGCACACTTTCCCATCCGCCGCATACTATAAACTGTAAATAAACCTAAATGGAGGATTTAACATGAGTGATTTAACTGCTACAAACTGTGGATGTGGATGCGACAACGGAAACGGAATGTCTTCCTGCCTGTGGATTATCCTTCTGCTTTGCTGCTGTGGCGGATGCGGCGGCAGCACATTCAGCGGAAACGGATGCGGCAATGACAGCTGCCTGTGGATCATTCTCCTGCTCTGCTGCTGTGGCGGATTCGGCGGCAACACATTCAACGGAAACGGATGCGGATGCTGATCTGAACGCTGATACAGCAAAAATGTGCAGATACTGATCAAAGCACTTATTAAAGCAACGCGGGGTGTGCAGCAACTGCACACCCCGCGTTTATTCCTTCGTACATCTATTTTTCCTGCTGTTTGCTGCTGTTTTTCACCTCCGGCAGAGGGCTGCGGCGCTCTCCGCCTTCCCGTTCCTTATTAACACGCCGTTTCACCATACATTCTTCATCGATCTCATACACGGCATTTCCGTCAATGATTAATTTTCTCGACATCTTCTTTTTCATCCTTTCTATATTCTGTTTTCCCGGTACAGTATTCGGCAGCCCCGGTCTGACCGTCCAAAGCATCGCCAGGCAATCCGGGCGGATCATCTGCAAAACTCTGTGCCAATATTTATAGTATGATTTTCTCCGTAAAAAGCGCCCCCAAACATTTCCTGTACAACTTAATTATGCTCTAAAATGTATATTTCTATTCATAGAAACATATATATTTACAACGTAATAATCAGGAGTGGCCATGGAAAAGAAAACGCCGGAACCAATGACACCCTTTGACGAACTCGTCACATCGCCTGCTCTTCAGGCGCTAAAGCTTCTCATTCCGTACACTCCTGCGTCCGGACGGCAAATGATCGCCGCCTTTATAAAGCTGCAGGAACTTCGTCAGACAATTCAGATATTCAACAGACGGCAGGGCGGCATCAGCGCACAGGCACTGAACAAAACATCCCCGGCTTCCCTTTTCGACATCCTGATCAGTTTTAAACCATATCTTTCGAAAAGAGACGCCGATATGCTGGATATGATCCTAAATCTGAAAGAAATCATGGAGACCGCTGAAATGATGAAGGAGGCCGCAGACTGCGGAGGCGGTGAAAATGAATTTTCTCCTCTGGAATTGCTCACAGGAATGCTCAGTCCCGAGCAGCAGGAAACATTCCGTATGTATGAATCCATGTTTTCCCAGGCCCCGGACAACATAAAGAAAGGAGATGATGCCGATGAACGAATGGATGAACAATCCGCAGATGAAGAACATGGATCCGTCGAAGCTGGAACTGATTAAAATGGCTGCCGCACAGACCGCCGGAAAATCCGGCCGCGAGCTGGCTCCCATTATGCTGGCGCTCATCACAAACGCCAACAGGCAGGGAATCCGTTTTTCTTCCGATGAAGCTGCGCTTATTCTTGAAATTCTGAAGCAGGGAAAGACAAAAGAAGAACAGGAGCAGATCGACCGGACTCTGAAAATGACAAACACCCTGTTCCAGAAACATACAAAATAACTAATTTTGCTTTGTATGTGAGAAAGGACGCCGCCCGGCGTCCTTTCTCACCCGCAAATGTAAATTTTAAAATCCCTCCGTCTTTCTCCGCATCCGCATTTCTCTTCTTTTCTCCGCCGCCTCCCACTCTGCTTTTTCGGATTCGGTTTCCACGATCAGCCGCGGCGCTCTTTTCGGCCTGTCCATTTCATCCAGGGCCACCATTGTAAAATAGGCCCGGTTGATCGGATATCGGGAACCGTCCTCCAGATGTTCGACATAAGTATCCGTCCTTACTTCCAGAGATGTATTTCCCACGTAAGTCACTTTCCCAACGATCACGACCATCTCCCCTTCATATGCGCCATGTATGAACTTCAGATTATCTACCGAAGCAGTGATCACATTAGATCTCGTGTGCCGCTTTGCAACAAGCCCTGCCACTTCGTCCAGCCATTGCATCAGCGTACCTCCAAACAATCTTCCCGCCGCATTTAGATGGCTCGGACGAACCATATGAACAGTCTCAACCCGGGAATCCCGTACATATTTTTCTTCTGTCATTATCCAGTTCTCCAATCTGCTTCTTCCTTCGAAGCCGTCTTATTTTTCATCATACCAGTCTGAATATCAGGTATCTTTTCTTCCAAAACATATACAATCTATTGTAAATTATATCCAATATGCCCATGAAAAACAACACTGTACTTTACGGAAAACATTGGGTATGATAAAGGCAGCTACTGTTATCCGATCTATCTGGGAACAGATAAGAACAGTTACAGCAGACATTTCAGCAGACAACGCATGCAGTATATAAAATACAGAACAGGAGACGCATCCATGCAAAACATCTGTCTCACGCTCCAGTACGACGGGACACGGTATCTGGGGTGGAGCCGTCCGGAAAAAGACGGTCAGCACAAAACGATTTCTTATAAAATAACTGAGATATTAAAGAAACTTACCGGGGAAGATATCACACTCTACGGAGGAGCCAAAACCGATCCAGGAGTCCACGCTATGGCCCAGACCGCCAGCTTCCGCACCGGATCTTCAGCTTCTGCCGACGACCTCCGCAGGATGCTGAACAAGTATCTCCCCCGGGACATTTTTATCCAGAAAGCCAAGACGATGCCGGAACGATTCCGCGCAGACTTAAATGCAGCCAGCCGTACATATGAATACCGCATCTGTACAGCCCGGGTCTACAATATTTTCACTGCAGCATATGAAGCGCATATTTTTCCCGCTCCGGATGTTGATGCAATGAAGCAGGCTTCCGTTTTTCTCTTAGGGAAGCACAACTTCCGCCCTTTTACCCCTGGCCGAAAGAAAAAAGGAACAGAGCGGGAAATCCATGACATTACTTTCCGTCAGGACGAAGATCTGCTGACCGTACGCTTCACGGCGGACGATTTTCTCTACCAGATGCCCGCCGTTTTAGCCGGCACACTTCTGGAGGCCGGTCTGGGCATCCGCACCCCGGAAAGCATAAAAAAGATTTTCACAGGCGAAGAAAAAGCAGGCGCCCCGCTGGAAGCGAAAGGACTCCTGCTTGAGAATATCCGTTATTAAACTGACACCGCAGACCGTGCGCCTCTGTTCTCTTCCTCTCCTACAGCAGCGCTCCTGCGATATGGTAGGCGATAAAGCTTATAATCCAGGCAACGGCGAGTTGAAACAAAATAATGCCTAACGTCATTTTTTTGCTTCCCACCTCACGGTTAATCGTAGCAATCGTAGCTGTACAAGGAACATACAGCAGGCAGAACACCATAAGCGCATACGCATTTGCCGCGCCGAATCCCATAGTGCCGAGCAAAGCTGCCAGCCGTTCCATCCCTTCTCCTCCGGTAATATTATTAATCCCGAACAGCACGCTGCAGCTTGAGACTACCACTTCCTTTGCCGCAATTCCCGAGATAAGAGCCACTATGATCTGCCAGTATCCGAGCCCCAGAGGACGGAAGACCGGCACGGCTGCCTTTCCGATCATGGAACCGAAACTCCTGGAAATATCCGTCACATATCCCGACGGACCGAAATTCAATAGAAGCCACATGACAATGGAGGCAAGAAAAATCACGGTTCCCGCCTTGGTCAGATAATCTTTGACCTTTTCCCATACATATACCGCGATCGTCCTGGCATTGGGCGTCTTATATTCCGGCAGTTCGATCAGAAGGGCATGTTCAGCCTTGCTGCCGTCAATTTTCGACAGAATATACGCCGTCACAATGGCCACCACGATGCCGATGAGATACATGGAATAGCAGGCAAGCATGGCATATCGTCCGAAAAACATGGAAGAAAACAGCACATAGATAGGCAGTCTGGCACTGCACGACATAAACGGCGTTACCAGAATGGTTTTCAGTCTGTCCCGGTTATCCTCCAGCGCACGTGAAGCCATAATTGCCGGAACCGAGCACCCAAATCCCAGCAGCATCGGCAGAAACGCCCTGCCTGAGAGACCAAGTTTTCCCATGATCCCGTCCATAACAAAGGCAACCCTCGACATATATCCGCTGTCCTCCAGAAATGCCAGGGCAAGAAACAGAATGAAAATGTTTGGCAGGAAAGTAAGGATTCCGCCCACACCGGAAATAATGCCGTCCACGAGCAGCGACTGGAGCGCAGGAGCCACTCCCCATCCCTCAAGGACAGAGCCTGCAAATCCGGTAAACATCTCAAGTCCGGCCTCAAAGTAGCCCTTCAGCCAGTCTCCGATCGTAAATGTAAGGAAAAACACAAGCGCCATAATTGCCAGAAAGACAGGCAGCCCCAGCCATTTTCCCGTCAGGATCCGGTCGATCCGGTCTGTCCTCTGTTCTTTTTCACTTTTATTCGCAAGGGTCTCTTCGACTACTTCTTCGATAAAATCATATTTCTGATTTATGATCTCTTTCTCGAAATTCTCACCGCTTAACCAGTTTAAGTCAACCGGATATCTTTGCATCACCGTCTCGTCCTGCTCCAGCATCTTGATGGCATGCCAGCGCATATTCTTCATCTCCGGATATTTCTTTCGCAGTTCTGCAATGATGAGGTCGATCTTATCTTCAATCTCATCGCTGTAAACCATAGCATATTCACTGTGGTGGTCATGCTGATGGCCGGTTTTATCCGCATGATGATGGATAAACGGCCCCTGCTTGGCATATTCGTTATGATGAGCCACCGCGTGCATCAGGATGCCAAGTCCGGTACGTTTCCTGGCCGAAACCGGAATTGCCGGGATGCCGAGCATCTCCGGCAAACGGTGGAGGTCGATCTCCATGCCCCGCTCTTCCACTACATCCATCATATTAAGAGCCAGCACAACCGGCTTGCCCAGCTCGATCAGCTGCAGGGTCAGATACAGATTGCGCTCAAGGCATGACGCGTCCACCACATCAACGATCACATCCACTTCATCGCTCATCAGACACTCTCTTGTCACTTTTTCTTCCATTGTATAGGAAGTCAGGCTGTATGTACCGGGCAGGTCGATCAGTTTGAATTCCTGTCCCTTATAGGTTGTCTTTCCCTCCTTTTTCTCTACCGTAACCCCGGGCCAGTTTGCAACCTTTAAATTTGCTCCTGTAAAAGCGTTAAATAATGTTGTCTTTCCGCAGTTCGGATTGCCCGCGAACCCGACATTGATCACCTTCCCCGTCATGCTGCCGCCTCCTTTACTATGATATGGTCGGCAATGCGTTTTCCGAGGGCAAATCTTGTTCCCCGGAACCGGACGGTCATTGCGCCTTTTTTATCATTGTTCAGCACTTCTATGCGTGAGCCCTCAGTCAGCCCAAGAGCCTCCAGTCTGCGTTCCAGATTCTGTTCCGTCTCAATCCGCTCAACAATGTATATTCCGTTATTCTTTCCTTCTTTCAGTCTCATAATTGCCATCATCCTTCGTATCTTGTGGTCAGTCGGATATTCGCAATCCGCTCCGCTGTGCTTATTGATAATAATTCTCCATAAGCATTATATCCGTTTACGGCAAAGAAGTCAATTACAGGGCGGCTCATGCGGGAAATGCATATGACGAGCCACGCTTTTCTCCGGAAACTGTTTCTCCGCTGCACAAAAACAGGGTGCGGCGAACAGAAGGTAATATCCCCGGTTCGTCACACCCTGTCTTTTATAAAATCACTGTCCTCGTTTATTCTTCTTTATCCTGATACCGGTCAGAAGGAGCATCGCTCCGGAACTGGCCGCCAGCGCTGCCGCATAAGGAAATACCGTTGTCTTATCGCCGGTTTGCGGCGCCCCGGAAATATCTCCGTCCTCAGCTTTCCCGCCTGCCGGCTGTCCTCCGTTCCTGTCCGGATCCTCTCCGTCAGGTTCCTTTCCGCCAGTTCCTTCTTCTCCGGGATCCACTCCGCCGGTTCCCTCTCCTTCCGGATCTTCCGGCTCTTTCTCTTCAGAGACGCTCAGCGTTATCTCCTGCGGGTCGCTTGCATAATCTGTCATTCTATCTCCATTGCACTGCTCGCTGAATACCTGGAGCGTATAGTTTCCCTCTGCAAGATCCCTGGGAATCGTAATCGCAGCCTCGCCGCTTTCGCTGCCCTGCGCAATATGTCCATAATACAGAATACTGCCCTCTTCGCTGCAGATCATGGCGGTAACATACTCTCCCGCTCCCTGTCCGGCTCCTGTATAGCCGACAGTGATCGCCTCTCCGGGCGCGGCAGAAGCGGCGTCCGTCTTCACAGAGAAACTGCGGTTTTCATCCAGCAGTGTCAGCTTCCACTCATTTCCGCTATAATCCGGAACTGCCTCCAGCGTGCTGCCGACCCCGTCCGCCTTTCCTCCTGTGGCAGGAGATATCAGGGCAACCGCATCCGAATCCAGGTTGAAGGCCGGGCGGACATTTCCGCCTATTTGTGCGGAAGCAATGGTATAGGCGTTAACCAGGAATTGACCACTATCATCAACAATGCAGGCTTTTGTATTATCATCTTCTGTCAGAGACCGCAGCCAATATCCTCCACGTGTAATAACATTGGAGGGAAGGCGTGAAGCGTTATCGGTAAAACCATACTCTCTGCTGTCAGTTTCCTCGGCAGATAAACAAAAGATTTTTTCACCGGACAGGATACCCGAATCAGCGGCAAACCGTAAGCCGTCCTCAGTCTCATATGCCTGATCACCCTTTATCGTTGCAAGAACTGCGGACTGTTCTCCAGCTGTCAGACTATTTTCGTAAAACATGACGCACCAATTCCGGTACAGTGTATCCGAATAATCAAAGCCTTCAGGAAACGGCTCGCCCCAACTCGACAGCCTGTGATAAACAGAGCCGCTGGATTGTCCAAGATGTTTATCCGCAAACAGGAACAGCCCTTCTTCTCCGGTATTTGTCTGATCATCCAATACTTTCCATTTGACAGCCTCTCCCTCTTGAGCATAAAGAGTCATATGCGTTCGGGCAGTTGGATTTACCGTTCGCTCTTCACTTTGAGCGCCGAAGTAAATATAATCATACCCTTTCTCGCTGTCCCAGCCGTCAATTCCTTCTATGCCGGCCTGTATCGCTTTTTTTCTTCATCTGGTCCTGCTGCAAGGGTATTTATATCCCCCACACATACGCACATACCTGCAGCCAGCAGGAAAACGATCACTCTTCCTTTGTGTTTCACTGTATTACCTCCGGTTTTATTTCAATTTTGATTACTCTCTCCTTCTGTGTCAACTATTTGTTGCTCTTCTTGTTACTCCTCTTCCGGCAGTCTTCCGTACAGCCGTGTCACTCTCTCAATCTCTTTTACCACGCTGCCGTCAAACTGTCCCTTCTTCATCCGCCACACCCAGTTGCCTCCCAGAGTGGACGGCGTATTGATCCGCGCGCTGCCGTCCAGTCCCAGATAATCCTGCATGGGGATAACGCACAGGTCGGCCACGCTGCTCATGGCCATTGCGATAAAATCTCCTGTAAGAGTATCTTCATCCAGCCTGGGCTTACACATATATTCTTTGGCAAAATCCCGGGCTTCTTTCCCCACTGTGTGATACCATCCTCTGGTCGTATCGTTGTCGTGAGTTCCCGTGTAAACCACGCAGTTTGCGGGATAGGTGTGTGGCAGATAGTTGGAGGACTCTCTGGCGTCAAAAGCAAACTGGAGAACTTTCATCCCCGGGAATCCGCTGTCTTTAAGCAGTTTCAGCACACTTGGAGTCAAAAAGCCCAGATCCTCGGCAATGATTTCCGGTCTGCCCAGCTTCTCCTCGACCGCACGGAACAGATCCATCCCCGGTCCCGGCATCCATTTGCCATTTACTGCAGTGTCATCTCCATAGGGAATCGCATAGTACTCATCAAATCCGCGGAAATGATCGATCCGTACAACGTCGTAGAGTTTCAGGCAGTATGCGATTCTTCTGATCCACCACTCATATCCTGTCTTTTTATGGTATTCCCAGTCATAAAGGGGATTTCCCCAGAGTTGTCCTGTGGCGGAAAACGCATCCGGCGGGCACCCGGCAACTCCGGTGGGATTGTTGTCCTCATCAAACTGGAACAGTTCCGGCGAAGCCCACGTATCCGCGCTGTCAAAGGCCACATAAATAGGAATGTCGCCTATGATCTTGACCCCTTGTTTGTTTGCGTACGCATGAAGCTTCTTCCACTGTCTGTCAAACTCATACTGCTGGAATTTATAAAATGCGATTTCCTCTGCCAGTTCTTCTCTGACCGCCGCCAGCGCCGCCTCGTCTCTTGTGCGCAGAGGAGTTTCCCATTCCTTCCAGCTCACCCCGCCGTTTCTGTCCTTAATCGCCATATACAGGCTGTAATCCTCCAGCCAGTATGCATTTTCATTTACAAAGATCTCGTATTCCTCATTTTTCTGAAAACGTTCAAAGGCTTTTTTCAGAACTTTGAAACGGGATTTATAAATCTTTTCATAATCAATGCAGTCCTCCCGGTCCCCAAAATCGTATGCCTTACACTCCTTTTTTGTCAGAAGCCCCTCTTTGACCAGAGTTTTCAGGTCAATGTAGTAGGGGTTTCCCGCATACGTGGAGAAAGACTGGTATGGGGAATCCCCATAACCAGTCGGTCCAAGAGGCAGAATCTGCCAGTAACTCTGTCCCGCCTTTTTCAGCAGGTCAATGAATTTGTATGCTTCTTTCGAAAAACATCCGATCCCGTATTTTGACGGCAGTGAAAATACAGGCAGTAAGATTCCGCTTGCTCTTTTCATATCTTCCTCCTTATCCGCACATCCTATAAGTGCCAGATATCTCTGTTGTATTCTTCAATGGTTCTGTCTGAAGAGAAGAAGCCTGCTTTCGCAATATTAACCAGAGCCTTCTTCGCCCACTCTTTTCTGTCTGCATAAGCTTCAAGCGCCTTCTCCTTTGTCTCTTTATAGGAATCAAAGTCCAGAAGAGTCATAAACCAGTCTTTATTGATCAGCTCTTTCTGCAGTCTCTCCAGATTCTCTTCACAGCCCACTTCCAGCATTTCATCACTTGTAATAAAGTCGACCGCCGCTTTGATAGCCGGATTATCCTCATAATAGTCTTTTGCCACATAATCCGCCTTTGCGTAGTGCTCGATCACTTCGTCGCTGGATGCTCCAAATACGAAAATGTTGTCGTCGCCTACACACTCATGGATTTCCACGTTTGCACCGTCTTCTGTTCCGAGCGTTACCGCGCCGTTCAGCATGAACTTCATGTTTCCAGTTCCGCTGGCCTCTTTAGACGCAAGTGAGATCTGTTCGGAAATATCACATGCAGGAATTAATTTTCCTGCTTTTGTAACATTATAGTTTTCAACCATAACAACTTTCAGATATGGGCTTACCTCTGGATCGTTGTTGATGATCTCCTGCAGGCAGAGGATCAGATGAATGATGTCCTTTGCGATCACATAGGCCGGAGCCGCCTTGGCGCCAAAGATTGCCGTGACCGGAGCCGCGGGGATCTTGCCGGCCTTGATCTCCAGGTACTTGTCGATAATATAAAGAGCGTTCAGCTGCTGGCGCTTGTACTCATGCAGACGTTTTACCTGGATATCAAATATCGTATCCGGGCTGATCTCAACGTTCTGCGTCTCTTTCAGATACGCGCACAGCGCTTCCTTATTTTTGCGCTTGATGTCAAGCAGTTTTTCCAGCACTTTTTCATCATCCTTGAACTGAAGCAATTTTTCAAGTTCGGAAGCATCTTTTTTGTATCCTTCTCCGATAGTTTCGTCCAGGAATGCTGTCAGGCGCGGATTACAGTGGAGAAGCCAGCGGCGGAATGTGATTCCGTTTGTCTTGTTGTTAAACTTCTCCGGGTAAATTTTATAAAAATTATTCAGTTCGGAGTTCTTCAGGATCTCCGTATGCAGAGCAGCCACGCCATTTACACTGAAGCCATAGTGAATATCAATGTGGGCCATATGAACCGTATCGTTTCTGTCGATAATGGCCACGCTCTCGTCCTCAAATTTTCTTCTTACCTTATCGTCCAGCACCTCAATGATCGGTACAAGCTGGGGAACAACCTTCTTCAGATAATATACCGGCCATTTTTCAAGTGCTTCCGCCAATATGGTGTGGTTTGTATATGCACAGGTTCTGGACACCACGTCTATGGCGTCATCCATATCCATCCCTCTAGCCATAAGCAGGCGGATCAGCTCCGGGATCACCATAGTAGGATGGGTATCATTGATCTGAATCACCGCATAGTCCGGCAGGTCATAGAGATTAGATCCCTTCGCCGTACATTCGTCCAGGATCAGCTGAGCGCCGCTGCTTACCATGAAATACTGCTGGTAGATGCGAAGCAGCCTTCCCTGCTCGTCGCTGTCGTCGGGATAGAGGAAGAGGGTCAGGTTCTTCTCAATATCTTCCTTGTTAAAATCAATTCCATCTTCCACGATCGTATCATCCACAGAATCCAGATCAAAAAGATGAAGCTTATTTGTTTTATTATTGTAGCCCGTAACCTCAACGTCGTACATTCTCGCATTGACTTTCAGGCCTTTAAACTCCACCGGATATGTGACGTCTGTCTTTTTCAGCCAGGAATCCTTTTCAATCCACGGATTCGGCGTCTCTTTCTGCAGATTATTCTCAAACACCTGTTTGAAAAGCCCCAGATGGTAGTTCAGACCGATCCCGTCTCCGGCCAGCCCCAGCGTTGCGATTGAATCAAGGAAGCAGGCAGCCAGACGTCCCAGCCCTCCGTTTCCAAGAGACGGTTCCGGTTCGATTTCCTCGATCTCACCGATATCTTTTCCATTTTTCTCCAGAATATCTTTTACTTCCCCGTAGATTCCCAGGTTGATCATATTATTAGAGAGAAGCTTTCCGATCAGAAATTCTGCCGAGATATAATAAACTTTTTTCTTGCTGTCTGTCCGTTCGTTCTCTGCTGCCATCTCCTGGACAATATTCAGAAGCGCATGATAAATCTCAGCATTTTCTGCCTGTACAACCGGCTTTCCAAGATACTTCTCCATTTTTTCCTGAATGTTCATGGTTTAACTCCTTTCATACTCCAATACTGTATCTTATCTCTATATCCGCATTCTAATACTCTTTTTCTGGAATTTCTTGCAAAATACTTTCATTTTATTGTACAATACTATCATTACTTTAGTACAGCTAAATATACGCCGCCCAATACCAGGAACGGGGCAGCAGAAATACCCCGGGAGGACATTACATGAATCTCAGTGAATACCAGAATTACCATGAAACAAAAGCCCACACTCTTTCTGAATTTCCATACAACACCTATCTCTGCTCGATCCCTCTCGATTTCTCACTTGTCCCACTGCACTGGCATGCCGAGCTGGAGATTGTGGTAATACAAAAAGGACAGGGGCTTATTTCTGTAGACTTTGACAAACGCCCTGTCTCTGCCGGAGATATTGTGTTTATCCGCCCAGGCCAGCTCCACTCGATCGAGCAGGACGGAACCTGGGAAATGGAATACGAAAATATTATTCTAAAACCAGAACTTTTTATTTCAGGAGAGTCCGACCTGTGCGCCCGCCAGTATATCCTCCCTCTCATGCAGGGCGAGCTCGGCTGCGGTAATTTCCTCACTCCCGCTTTTTCCGGTTATCCGGAAATATCCTCCTGTATCAGCCGCATTGACCGCCTCTGTGAAAAACGCCCTGACGGATATCAGCTTGCTGTAAAGGGGCTTTTATTTGAACTGCTTTTTCTCCTGGTCTCCCACCGGAACAGCAAAACCCCAACGCCCGCCCTTCAGGCCAGATCGCTGGAGAAGATCAAGGTCATCCTGAAATATGTAGAGGAACACTATGCAGAACATATCACTATTGATGATATGGCAGCGGTAACCTATTACAGCAAATCCCATTTTATGAAATTTTTTAAGACACATATGGGAACGGGATTTATTGAATATCTGAACAATTACCGTCTTACCATAGCAGAGCGGCTGCTCCGCACCTCAGATTCTTCTGTCCTGGAAATCGCAGAACTGAGCGGGTTTGAAAATCTTTCTTATTTTAATCGCGTTTTCAAACGCAAATACGGGCAGTCCCCCGGAAAAAGGCGCAGACTCCGCGACTCCTAGCACATCGTTCGGCAAATAGCCAGGCATATGTATAGCCGGCTATTTATTATTCCCTGTACCAGGAGCACCCCGGGGGTGTCTGTGCGCCGTCCTCCAGGCAGAACTGCCCGCAGTTTTAAGGCAACAGTTTCAGTAAGCACATCAGTGCAGCTTTGCGAATGGCGCGGGCTGAACTTCTGCATTTTAAGAATGATAATACAGTTCGACAGGATCAATAGGATCGAAAGGATGCTCTTCCTCCATCTTTTTATTTCTTCCATGCCGTTTCAGAAGTTCTCCGCTTTTATTGTATATCCAAAACGAATACACAAGGAGTTTATTCACTTTCCCGATCTTTTCTTTTGTTGTTTTTTGATAAAGCACCCCTCCCGCTTTCAGAGGTGTTTTTTTGTGGATCATAGAGATCAGTTCTGTCTCGCAGGTCACAGGCTCCGGCAGGATCGTGTAGCCTCTGCCCACACAGTCCGGCTTATGGGAATCACTTCCCCCTGTGGTAACCTTTCCGTACTTCTTTGCCAGCTTCATGGCGCCTGCATTCGATTCCACAGACTCGCAGCTGTTAAATCCCTCCACAAAATCAAACCGCTTCACGATCTCGGGCGAAAGATAATATCTCCTGGCATTCGTAAAACTCATATATTTTTCCCCGCAGGGATGCGCAGGTCCAAGCACGCCTCCATTGCGGTGAACAAGATCGATCAGAAGCGCCAGAGGCATCCCCCTCATTTCCAGCAGCCGCATCTTGACGCCTTCCGGCATAATCACAATAATATGTCCCGCATCCCTCGTGTCATACTCTATTCCTTTGAGGACAACAAAGTCTGTATGTTTCTTCCCTTTGATATTATTTTTCCAGTAACGGTAGCCATTGTATGTGTCGTGGTCTGTGATCACCATTCCCTGGAATCCATGTCTTTTCAGGATCGTTATATATTCCTCCAGCCCCACCTTACTGTCGATGGAACCTTCTTTTACATGGCAGTGCATATCAATCTTCATAAACACGCCTCCTTTTTATCCAGTATGGAATCTATTTTCTCTATTTATCAGATTATTATTTTTTATCTCTGCTTCTTTATTCATTATACCTCTTTGTCTGCTGACTGGCAACCGGAGGACAGTCTTTTTACCCAGGAAGCCATTGCCAGAAGGCAGGCTGTCCAGGCCCCGCAAAACGCCGGAGCCGGTATCTTCGTCTCTGTAAAGCAGAAAAGAGACGCCAGGACAATAAGAACACACACTCCTGCTGTAATAATGACCGCGGATAAAACAGATTTTCTAATATACATAAAAACACACCCTCTTTAATAGATTTTTTACTGTTTGCATTCTATCAAAGAAGGTGTGTCATAAAACGGACTCGGTTTAAATATCTTCACGTCCGTCTGTAGTTTCTCCCGGCTCGTCTTCCGGCTCATCCGGCATCCGTTCAAAATCGTCGATCAGGGATCTTGCCTTTTCCACTTCATTTTCAGTAGAATGGGTTTCCCGTATTTCCGCCGCCTTCTGAAGATTTTTCCGTTTTCTCTTTCTGGACTCCAGAAGAAGCTGCACGATTATGCCCAATATGGCAAATATAATGCATAAAAGTATGCTCATCATCCTGCCTCTAACCGGAACAAGCTGATAAACAGATGTTCCCGCAAGAATGCCTCCCCACACAGATGTGGCAATGATCGTAAGCACTTCTGCAAAAATCACCGCAAGCACAGCTGCAACAAGTGCTGCAGCCAGGCCCGCCACAGCGGAAATCATTTCCGTCGGCTGAACTATCTGTATATAGATGGCACCCGCAGAAAAAAATACGGTCATAAATACGCCGAATTTGTAAAAGAATACTCCCAGAAAAGCTAACGCAGCCCCAATGACCCCGCCTGTGATCAATATAGCTGTGTTGTTAAGCCCTAATAAATAAGCTGCTCCAGCACCGCAGGCAAATCCTGCCGCCAGCCCGAAAAGCGCGGCCCAGGCGCGTACGATTTTCAGCCCCAGCATGCATAACAGCAATCCGACTGCTGCAAGGACAGCAAACCGGAACACTTCCTCGCCTGACAATGACGTTATCTTTTCCTCCCATGAGAAAAAGAGCTCTTCTGGACGAATTTCCTGTACTCCATCAAAAATTTCTCTCATATACTCCACCTCCCGGATTTCTCCGATTTTATCTTCCCCTCATTTCCCCCGTTCATTCTATCAATTTTTCTCCTCTAATACAAGAAAAAAGCAAAAATTAAGAAAGTGGATGCCAATCATAACTTCGATCAACATCCACCTTCATTTCGATATTTCTATCATTCTTTTTTACCTCTTTCTATCTTTCTTTTGATAGATCAACTTATGTTCCCGGCGGTCCGTACCTCCTTTTCTTAAATTCCTGCCGGACTTTGGTTTCTGTAACTGCCTTCCTTCCTGATATAGATTTTACTTCTCTCATAACTTTCTCGTCATTATGATATTTCTCTATATCTGGCTGTCACTCCTCCAATCACGACATCCTGCAGGTCCTATAAAACCTCCTGCAACAATCATTCGATCATCAATGGCTTCTGTCATTTTATCTCGTCAGATTATTCATTCAGTTTTATTTGTTGAATTTATAATAACTCTTTATTTCGATTTTGTCAACTAATTTTTAGAAATTAATTTTATTTTATTTATTATTTTCAGTCAATTTATTATATCCTCACTCTGTAGAAAAATACAGGAATCCGGCGCTGGACTGCGCCTATTGACTTCTGCCCGCCGCCTCAGTAAAATAGAATAGATATGTCTATATTTTGTAAAAGGAGTCTTGATATGGAACAGTTAAAGATACCTGATGGCTACTCTTCCCCTCTTACGATCCGGGAAACCGAGGTCGCCATCAAAGAAGTAAAAGATCATTTTGAACGGGCCCTGGCCAAATCCCTCCACCTTACCCGTGTGTCCGCTCCTCTTTTCGTACGTCCGGAATCGGGAATGAACGACAATCTGAACGGGGTGGAGCGCCCGGTCTCTTTCGGCATTAAGGAGCAGGACGACGCTGCCGCTGAAATCGTGCATTCCCTCGCCAAGTGGAAACGATATGCCCTGAAGAAATACGGGTTTCATTCCGGCGAAGGCCTGTATACAGATATGAGCGCTATCCGCAGGGACGAGGACACTGACAATGTACACTCGCTGTATGTCGATCAGTGGGACTGGGAAAAAATCATTTCCAGAGAAGAACGCAATATGGAAACGCTGCAGTATACTGTGAGAAAGGTATACAGCGCTCTGCGGGACACAGAAGATTTTATTTCACGCAGATATAATTACATAGAGCCGCTTCTGCCGGACGATATTTTCTTTATATCTTCCCAGGAGCTGGAAGACATGTTTCCTGACTGTTCTCCCAAGGAGCGGGAAAATCGGATCGCACGGGCGAAAGGTGCGGTATTTATTTCGCAGATCGGGAAAACTCTTGCGTCCGGCCAGAGACATGACGGACGTGCCCCGGACTATGATGACTGGGAATTAAACGGTGATATTATCGTATATTATCCGGTGCTGGATACGGCTCTTGAACTTTCTTCCATGGGAATCCGCGTAGATGAAGTTTCTCTCAAAGAGCAGCTTAAAGAGGCCGGCTGTGAGGATCGGGCCGGGCTTCCTTTCCAGAAATCTCTGCTGAATGGGGAACTCCCCTATACTGTCGGCGGGGGCATCGGACAGTCGCGCATCTGTATGTATTATCTCCGAAAGGCTCACATCGGTGAGGTACAGTCCTCTCTGTGGCCGGAAGATGTGGTAGAAAGAGCGCTGGCAAACGGAATTCAGCTTCTTTGATTTTTATAAAAACAGGACTTTTGCCGCCTATGATGGAAGCAAAAGTCCTGTTTTATGTTCCTGCTTTTTCAGCTCTCCAGAAGGATCACTGCTGCCTGACAGCTTTCCAGTGTGATTTTTCCTTTATCCCTTCCCTCTTTCTCGTGGAGTTCTTCTTTTCCCGCGTTTGAAAGAAGGACTTTTACCATTTTCCCTTTAAGGGGTACTGCACACGTCTCTGTTCCATAATTTGCAGCGACCAAAATGTCCTGACCGTTTTCTTCCGATACCCGGTGGTAGGCAAAGATGCAGCCAGACTCTTCGCAGTCGGCAACAAATCTTCCATAAGTAAGCGTTTCTTTATACTCTGGAGATTTCTTCAAAGCGATCAGTTTTTTATAATAAGAGAGAACAGAATCCTCTCGTTTTTCCTGCTCCGCCACATTGATCTCCCGGTAATTCGGATTCATGGCCAGCCATGGGGTTCCTTCCGTAAACCCTCCATTTGCCCCGCCGCTCCACTGCATAGGTGTCCGGGCATTGTCCCGGCTGTTCTCATAGCAGCACTCCATCGCCTGTTCCGTCGTGCATCCCGCCCGCAGGGCTTCCCTGTACTGATCTTTTGTGCTGATATCATCATACTCAGAAATGTCCGTTCTCCTGCAGTTTGTCATGCCGATCTCCTGCCCCTGATAGATAAACGGAATGCCGTACAGAAGAAGAGATGTAGTGGCAAGCATTTTTGCCCCTGCCTCGTTCTGTGCATATTCCGGGAGAAAGCGGCTGACGCCGCGCGGCTCGTCGTGATTTTCGATTATATTTGCCTCAAATCCTATTCCCTGTACTTTTTTCTGAGATGCAAAAATCACATCTCTCCACTCATTAAAATTAAGCGGCCTGCAGTCATACCATCCGTGCGTTCCCTGAGTCAGTTCATGAGCGCTGAAGTCAAACATGGATGAAAAATGTCCGTCGTCCCCGATAAACTCCGCCAGTTCATCTTCCTTCATATTAAACACTTCTGCCACGGTAAAAGCGTCATATTTTTCAAACGTATTTTTCTTCATATCCTCAAAATACGCTCCGACTCCCTGCACCTCCTCGACCATTTTTACACAGGAGGCGAGTCCGTCCGGGCCGTCCGGCTCAAAAGACGGGAAACTCAGATCTTTCTTAATATTGATGATCGCATCTATCCGAAATCCGGCCAACCCTTTTTCCAGCCACCAGTTGATCATCTTATATATCTCTTCTCTCAGCCTCGGGTTCTCCCAGTTCAGATCCGGCTGCTCTTTCGCAAACATATGAAGATAATATTTGTCCGTCCCAGGCACTCTCTCCCAGGCGCTTCCGCCAAAATAAGACCGGTAGTTGCTGGGCTCCTTTCCATCCTTTCCTTTCACAAAATGAAAATACCCGGCATACTCGCCGTCCGGATCCTCCAGCGCTTTCTGAAACCACTCATGCTGACCCGAACAGTGGTTTACAACCAGATCCATCAGAACATACATTCCCCGCTTCTTCGTCTCGGCAAGAAGTTCATCAAACTCCTCCATGGTGCCGAATTCCTCAGCAATCTTATAATAATCCGAAATATCATACCCCTGATCCACAAAAGGCGACCGGTAGATTGGAGACAGCCAGATAATATCAATCCCCAGATCTTTCAGATAATCCAGCTTTGAAATAATCCCCCGCAGATCACCAATCCCGTCTCCGTTTGAATCAAGAAAACTTTTCGGGTAAATTTGATACGCTACCTTGTCATGCCACCACTTTCTTTTCATTTCCATCCGCTCCTTATTGTCATTTTTGTATGATGCTGTTATTATATATCTGTAAAACCAAAAAATCTTGTACAATATTTTCATATTTATTGCATAATTCTGCTATGAATTTTCAAAAGGGGTCAGGCCCCTTTTGAAAAAGTTATCAGAAAGGAGCCGAAAATGTCACACAATTTATCTCTTTCTCCAGAACAGAAGGAACAGGCGCGGCACGGGGAGCATATGTTTCCGCTGAAGAAATACATAACTACGCTGTCTGATCTTTATCCTTCTGTCTCACCTCACTGGCATGAGGAGGCGGAACTGACTTTTATCACCGACGGAAGCTGTTCTTATCAGGTTCATCTGGATACCTATGAAGTCACAGCTGGGGATCTTCTTTTTGTTCCCCCGGCAGTACTGCATTCGATTACTGCTCCAGGCGGAATGCAGTCTGAAACTTATGTGTTCCATATGAATTTTCTCGGTGCAAATTCCGCAGATGTCTGCGCAGTTAAGTATCTGACACCGCTGACAAATCAGTCTTTCGCTCTGCCATGCCTGATTGGGAAAGAACACCCGGCATATATGGATGTTCTGAATATTTTCCAGAAGATCAGCCATGCCTATGACGATATGCCTCCGGGATACGAACTGCTGCTGCGGTCGTACCTTCTTCAGGTGATTGCCATTCTCCTCCCTTACGGAAATGAGATGACTGTGCAGTCTCCGCTTGAATCGGAGCATACTTTTAAGCTGAAGCTTGTGCTGGAATATATAGGAGAGCATTATGCTGAAGAACTGACTATCGCAGACCTGGCGCGGATCTGTTATTTCAGCGAGTATCACTTTATGCGTTTTTTCAAGAAATATATGGGAACTTCCTGCCTGGAATACATCAAGAACCTTCGTCTGGAAAAAGCGGCGGAGCAGTTTGCCCGGGGTACGCAGTCCGTACTGGACACAGCTTTATCCTGCGGATTTGGAAATTTGTCCTATTTTTACAGGGAATTTAAAAAGAAATACGGGATGACCCCGAAGAAATTTATTGAAAATATACCGGCCGGAGCTTTTCAGGCTCCGTACCGATATCAGTAAGATTAGACCGGGCCACAGATAAAGCGGCCATCCAGATCGAATCCATGGTTCATTGGTCCGCTGCCCTGTCCGAGATCGAGCATATCGGCAAGCGCGCCCGATATATATTCTTTTGCCCTTTCCACGGCCTCTTCCATAGAAAATCCTTTCGCCAGATTGGCGGCTATGGCGCTGGAAAGGGTACATCCTGTTCCATGGGTATTCGGATTGTGGATACGCCGTCCTAAAAACCAGCGTCCCTGGCCATTCTGGTAAAGAAAATCGTTGGCATCATTCAGGGCATGTCCCCCTTTCAGAAGAACCGCGCAGCCATACTCTTTTCCAATCTGCTCTGCCGCTTTCTCCATGTCCTTATTGGAACAAAGCTTCAAGCCGGAAAGCACTTCTGCCTCAGGGATATTCGGAGTGATGACGTCCGCCACAGGAAGCAGGCTGGATTTCAGTTCAGACACAGCTTCCTCGCTGATCAGGCTGGCGCCGCTGGTCGCCACCATGACCGGATCAAGCACAATATTTTCTGCCCTGTACTGGACAAGCTTTTCTGCAATTACCTTGATCAGCCCCGTTGATGAGACCATTCCGATCTTCACTGCATCCGGCCGGATATCTGTAAAAATGCAATCCAGCTGCTGTCCCAGAAATTCAGGAGACGACTCCAGAATCCCCGCGACACCTGTTGTATTCTGAGCAGTCAGAGCAGTGACGGAACTCATTGCATATACCCCGTTTGCCATCATTGTTTTCATATCTGCCTGGATTCCCGCACCTCCGCTGGAATCACTGCCTGCAATAGTAAGAGCCGTTTTCATAGAAACTTTTTCCTTTCTTTAATATATATTTCATTTCTCAAATTTAGATTCTGTTCACCCGTTTCCAGAACAGTTCAAAATCTTCAAATTCGGGGAGATAGATATCTGCCGTATTCCAGATCTGCGCCAGCTGCCTGTCATTTGACCGGTCATAGACAGCCACGGTCTTGAATCCTGCTTTTTTTGCGGTAAGAAGTGCATGATATGCATCTTCAAACACCAGGGTTTCTTCTGGATCAGCATCCATATGAAGAGCCGCCGCCAGATAAATGTCCGGCTGGTTCTTGCTGCTTCCGATTTCTGAACAAGTAAATGTCCCCTGGAAATAGGAAAATACCTTCAGACGCTTCAGGGCCGCTTCCGTGTTGTCTCTGTCCCCGGACGTGGCGATCACCATCGGAATCTTTCTCTCCCGGAACTCATTCAGGAACCGGCGCACTCCTTCTTTGAGAGGCACCCGCTCTGCATAAAAATCCCGCACCTCCCTGGCCAGTCCTTTTACGACCTGTTCCCGGGTCAGTTCAAGGCCATAATGAGAGATCAGATAGTCGGCGCCTTCCTCCAGACTCATGGAAAAAAGAATCTCCCCCAGCCCGCTTTCCGCTGAAATTCCCTTACGTTTCAGATACAGCTCCCCAAGATTTTCCCACACGGGCATGGAGTTTAAAAGCACTCCGTCCACGTCAAATATTACACCGCGAATCATTTCATCCATTCACCATTTCTTCCGTAAGGCCCCTCAGTTCTCTGGCTGCAGCCTCAATATCATTCTGGGCAAAAATCGCACTGATCACGGCAATGCCGCAGATTCCACTGCCTTTGAGCTGAGCAACATTGTCCCTTCCGATGCCTCCGATAGCGATTACGGGAATCTCCACCGCGCTGCAGATCTCCTTTAGCACCTGGTGATCCACCTCGACCGCATCTGCCTTGGAGCCTGTGGGAAATACTGCTCCTACACCCAGATAATCAGCCCCCTGCCTCTGAGCCTCCAGCGCTTCTTCCACGGTCCGGGCAGACACTCCGATAATCCGATCCGGCCCCAGCTTTTCGCGGGCCGCGCCCGCCGCCATATCACTTTGGCCCACATGCACGCCATCTGCCCCGATACTTGCAGCCAGTTCTACATTATCATTGATAAGAAATGGAACCTGATACTTTTTGCACAGTTCCTGGATTACCTTGGCCTCCTCGAGAAATGCCTGTTCTTCCAGCTCTTTTTCCCTGAGCTGAAGGAAACTGACCCCTCCTTTCAGCGCCTGCTCTACCTGTTCATAGAGTGTCTGTCCGTTTAGCCAGCTTCTGTCTGTTACCGCATACAGAAGCAGATCCTTTTTATCGCAGCTCATATTTTGCTCCTTTCTCCAGTTCTTCTCCTGTCATATTGCAGACAGCATCTATAATCCGGTTCCGGTATGTGGAATTGCCGTCTCCCTCCTGCATCCGGCTCCATCCAATCTCTCCGGCCAGCCCCATCATACACACTGCGGCAGCAGCCGCTTCCAGCTGAGCAGACGGATTGGCCGTCAGATAGGCCGCCATAATGCCGGACAGCTGGCATCCGGTTCCGGTAATTTTCCCCATCTCCGGCCGGCCGTTTCGAATGACATAGCAGAGTTTACCGTCGCTCACCAGATCGATGGCTCCAGTCACCGCAATGATACAACGCGCTTTCTGCGCGAATTCCTTTACGAATGCTACGGAGTCATCCAGAGACTCCTCCGTCACCGCGTCGGCCACATCTGCATCCACACCCTTTGTCGTACCGCTGCCCCGTGCCAGAGTCTTGACCTCAGAAATATTCCCCCGAACTGCGCTCAGCTTAAGTTCCGTCATAAGGGAAAGCGCTGTTTTTGTCCGAAGGGCGCTCGCTCCGGCGCCCACCGGATCCAGGAGAATCGGGTGCGCCAGCTCATTCGCCCGGCGGCCGGCCCGGAACATTGCTTCTATACTTGTTTTGTGCAGTGTTCCTATATTAATATTCAGCCCGCCGCAGACGGATGTAATGTCTTCAACGTCCTCCGCCTCGTCGGACATGATCGGACTCCCGCCGCATGCCAGAATTACATTTGCCACATCATTAACCGTAACATAGTTGGTTATATTATGCACAAGAGGCACTGTATTCCTTACATTTTCAAGACAGTTTTTGAACATTTTTATTTCTTTTGCTCCTCTTCTATTTTTACTTTTTTTCTGTTTGTGCAATATGCGGCTTTGTCTGCAGATTTCCCAGATAGATATCGAATACCTTCATTTTTTTCATTGCCGTCACAAGCACTGCCGCTATAATTGTACCGCCGAAGCTTGACACAAAAAACGGAAAAACAAACCCGTATACCGCGCTTTCACTCCCCATAAGAAGCACTGCCACCGGATAGCTGAGAAATCCTCCGATGACAGATGTTCCGAACAATTCACCTGCGTAAGCCAGCGGAAGGCGTTTTCCAAACTTATATAAAACACCGCACAAAAATGCGCCGCACATGGAGCCCGGAAAGGCCAGCAGCGTCCCCGTACCCATAAGATTTCTGAGAAGACTGGTAACAAAGGCCATACAGACCGCGTAGACCGGCCCCAGAAACACACCTCCAAGTATATTGATAAAATGCTGAACCGGAGCACATCTGGATGCTCCTACCGGAATAGACAGAGGGGAGCATACAAGCCCTGCTGCCACAAGAATGCCCGCAAGGGCAAGCTTCCTCACATTTACATTTTTCATTTTTATCCCTCCAGCACGCCAGATAACAAAAATCGGCGTAAAATACACCACGAGCAGTAAAAACCCGGCACAAAGCCTGCTGCCCGGGAAAACTGACCATGCATTTTCCAGTCCGGGAATAATGTTACCACGTCCAGATAAGAAATGCAATAAATGATAAATCTCAGTGTTATGTAAAATCCGGTTTCCGAACAATCCGATACCTGTTATAATTTATTCAGATACCATAAAGAAAAGGATGATTAAACTATGTCTGTAGAAATTGTAAAAAAATATTTTGAAGCCAATCAAATTAACAAAGAAATTCTTGAGTTTCCCGTTTCCAGTGCAACAGTCGAACTGGCCGCTCAGGCCGTTGGCGTAGAGCCCGCCCGGATCGCAAAAACCCTTTCTTTCTACAATAAAGAAAAAAATGCAGCTATCCTCGTCGTCACAGCCGGGGATATGAAAATTGACAACAGCAAATTCAAACAATTTTTCGGCATAAAAGCAAAAATGCTTGCTCCCGAAGACGTAGAATCCCTGACCGGCTATGCTATCGGCGGAGTATGCCCCTTCGGCAATCCAGAAAACACAAAAGTATATCTTGACATCTCAATGAGACGCTTTGATACCGTATTCCCCGCAGCAGGGAGCGGAAACTCCGCTGTAGAAATGACCTGTGAAGAACTTGAAACAGCCGCGCAGGCAGACGAATGGGTCGACGTATGCAAAGGGGTCTGACCCCTTTTGGCGAAATAATCTGACAACTTCTTCAAAAGGGGACTGACCCCTTTTGAATATCCGAGAGGAGGTACATATGGCTAAATATATTATGGCGCTGGATGCCGGTACAACGAGCAACCGTTGTATTCTTTTTAATAAGAAGGGCGAGATATGCAGCATGGCGCAGCGGGAGTTTGCACAGTATTTTCCGAAGCCTGGATGGGTAGAGCATGATGCGGATGAGATCTGGGCCAGCCAGCTTGGCGTGGCGGTGGAGGCCATGAATAAGATCGGTGCGTCAGCCGGGGATATCGCCGGTATCGGCATTACGAACCAGAGGGAGACAGTTGTTGTCTGGAACCGGATAACCGGGGAGCCGATCTGCCGCGCTATTGTGTGGCAGTGCCGGAGAACTTCGGATTACTGTGATTCTCTGAAGGAAAAGGGATTAACGGAAAAGTTCAGAAAAAAGACCGGTCTTGTGATCGACGCATACTTTTCCGGCACAAAGGTAAAATGGATCCTGGACAACGTGCCGGGGGCCCGGGAGCGTGCCAGGAGGGGCGAACTGCTTTTTGGCACGGTCGAGACATGGCTGATCTGGAAAATGACAAAGGGCCGGATCCATGTGACAGATTATTCCAACGCGTCCCGCACCATGCTTTTTAATATCAATACGCTTCAGTGGGACGATGAAATCCTGACAGAGCTTGACATCCCCCGATGCATGCTTCCCGAAGTCCGGCCGTCGAGCTGTATTTACGGGGAAACGGATCCCTCGTTTCTGGGAGGACCGATTCCCATCGCGGGAGCAGCGGGCGACCAGCAGGCCGCTCTCTTCGGACAGACCTGTTTCACCCCCGGAGAGGCAAAAAATACTTACGGAACCGGCTGTTTTCTCCTGATGAATACAGGGGATACCCCTGTATTCTCAAAAAACGGTCTTATAACTACGATTGCCTGGGGACTGGACGGAGAAATAACTTACGCCCTGGAAGGATCTATCTTTGTAGCCGGAGCCGCCATACAGTGGCTGAGGGATGAGATGCGTCTGATCGACTCCGCGGCAGACTCTGCATATATGGCCCAGAAAGTGCCAGATACAAACGGCTGCTATGTGGTACCCGCCTTTACCGGGCTGGGCGCACCTCACTGGGATCAGTATGCGCGGGGCACGATCGTAGGGATCACCCGCGGCGTAAATAAATACCACATCATCCGGGCAACACTGGAATCCCTGGCTTACCAGGTCAATGACGTCCTCTCTGCCATGAACGCAGATTCAGGGATCGCGCTTGCCGCGCTCAAAGCAGACGGCGGAGCCAGTGCAAATGACTTCCTGATGCAGTTTCAGGCTGATATCATCAACGCGCCGGTAAAACGGCCCGCCTGTGTGGAAACGACCTCAGCAGGAGCAGCCTATCTGGCCGGACTGGCCGTGGGATACTGGACTGATAAAAAAGACATCATAAAAAATCAGGTGATCGAGCGTACATTTGCTCCCTCCTCTGCCGAGGATGACAGGGCAAAACGCATCAAGGGCTGGAATAAGGCCGTAAAATATTCATTTGGATGGGCAAAGGAGAACTGACATGCACGATAAAATGTATGACGTTATCATCATTGGAGCCGGCGTATCCGGCTGCGCCACAGCGAGAGAGCTGTCACGCTGGCAGCTGCGTATCTGTGTAGTGGAGCGGGAGGCCGACGTCTGCTGCGGAACATCAAAAGCCAACAGTGGATTGGTCCACGCCGGATTTGACGCGCCTGCAGGATCACTCATGGCGAAGCTGAATCTCCGGGGAAACGAAATGATGGAGCAACTTTCGAAAGATCTGGATTTCACTTTTATTCGGAACGGAGCTCTTGTAGTGTGCCTGGAAAAAAAAGAAATGCCCGGACTGCAGGCGCTCTATGACCGGGGCATCACGAACGGAGTAAAAGGTCTCCAGATCCTGAACCGTGAAGAGGTGCAGGCACTGGAGCCAAACATTACCGAAAATGTATACGCCGCCCTGTATGCGCCGACCGCAGGGATGGTCTGCCCTTTCGAGCTGAACACCGCTCTGGCTGAAAATGCTTATACAAACGGCGCGGAATTCCGCTTTGACACAGAAGTTATAAATATCCGAAAACAGGACGGGCATTTTACTGTCTGCACAAATCAGGGCGCCCTCGCAGCGAAATGTGTGGTCAATGCCGCCGGCGTATATGCAGACCAAATCCACAACATGGTCAGCCGCAGGGCGATGCACATCACACCCAGGAAAGGAGAATACTGTCTGCTGGATAAAAGCGCCGGCGCCCATGTAAAACACACGGTTTATTCCCTGCCCGGGAAATACGGGAAAGGGATACTGGTCACCCCTACCGTCCACGGGAACCTTCTTCTCGGCCCTACCGCCGATGACATAGAAAATAAGGAAGGAACCGACACCACCAGCAGCGGTCTTGCCAAGGTTCTGGAAAACGCCGGCCGCAACGTAAAAAACATCCCTCTGTCCCAGATCATCACCTCTTTTGCCGGACTGAGGGCACACGAGGCCGGCCATGAGTTTATCATACAGGAGGCGGAAGACGCGGCAGGTTTTATTGACTGTGCAGGCATTGAATCCCCTGGACTCAGCAGTTCCCCGGCCATCGGTGAAATGACTGCCGGGCTTGTCACAGACCGTCTGAATCCCCAACCCAATCCGAACTTTAACGGAACACGCAAGGGCATACTCAATCCCCGTCTTCTTTCAAAAGAAGAGCGGAATCGTCTGATCCGGGAGAATCCTGCTTACGGCCGGATCATATGCCGCTGTGAAATGGTCTCTGAAGGCGAGATCATTGACGCCATCCGCCGTCCTCTGGGAGCTCGTACACTGGACGGGATCAAACGCAGGACACGTGCGGGCATGGGGCGCTGCCAGGCAGGATTCTGCCTGCCCCGCACAATGGAAATTCTCGCCAGAGAGCTTGGCGCTGATCTGTCCGAGATCACAAAATCCGGAGGCAGATCCCGGATAATAGAAGGGGGTTCCATGCATGAAAAACTATGATATTGTCATCATCGGCGGAGGCCCGGCCGGACTGGCAGCCGCTGTTTCCGCCAGGGATAACGGCGCAGAAAATATCCTTATCCTGGAAAGGGACAGGGAACTGGGCGGAATCCTCAACCAGTGCATCCACAACGGATTCGGACTGCATACCTTTCAGGAAGAACTGACAGGGCCGGAGTATGCTGACCGCTTTATCCGTCAGGTTACAGAGCGGGAAATCGAATACCGGCTTAACACAATGGTCATCGACATCCGGCCCGGAAACACAGTCACTGCGGTCAGCCAGACAGACGGACTGTATGAAATTCATACAAAATCCATTATTCTGGCTATGGGCTGCCGGGAACGTTCCAGAGGCTCCCTTAATATCCCAGGCTACCGCCCCGCCGGTATCTTCTCTGCCGGAACCGCCCAGCGGCTGGTAAATATCGACGGCTATATGCCCGGAAAAGAAGTGGTCATCCTGGGCTCCGGCGACATCGGCCTGATCATGGCCCGACGCATGACTCTGGAGGGCGCGGTCGTCAGAGCTGTCATCGAACTGATGCCCTACTCCGGGGGACTGAAACGCAACATCGTGCAGTGTCTGGACGACTACGGGATCCCTCTCATGCTGAGCCATACCATAACGGATATCCGGGGAAAAGAACGGGTAGAAGGGGTCAGCGTTGCACAGGTAGATGAAAACCGGACTCCTGTCCCCGGTACAGAAAAATATTTTCCCTGCGATACCCTGCTCCTCTCTGTGGGACTGATCCCGGAAAATGAACTTTCCCGGGAAATGGGCGCCGCCATCAATCCGGCCACATCCGGCCCTATCGTAAACGAAAGCCTGGAGACCAGCATTCCCGGCGTCTTTGCCTGCGGCAACGTCCTCCACGTCCATGACCTTGTGGATTATGTCTCGCAGGAAGCTGCCACAGCCGGAAAACAAGCCGCTCTGTACGCCTCTGCAAAAAAATACCGGGATATCCCTCTGCCATCCGTTCTTCTGACACCGGGGGAAAATGTACGGTATACGGTTCCCTCCATTGCCCGTCCTGCACAGATTGGAAGTTCCCTCACGATCCGCTTCCGCGTGACCCGGGTCTGCCGGGACTATTCTCTCTGCGTATATTTTGACGGAGAAAAAATCCTCAGCAGGAGAAAGAAGATCATGGTTCCAGGGGAAATGGAGACGCTGAACCTGTCAAAAGAACTTTTTGACGCGCACCCGGATGTAAAAACCATTACAATTCAGGCAGAGGAGGGATCCAAATGGAAATAAAGAATCTTACATGCATCACCTGTCCCCTGGGCTGCTCTCTCACCGTCCGCCAGGAAAATGGACAGATTCTTGACATCAGCGGGAACACCTGCCCTCGGGGTGCAGATTATGCCCGGCAGGAAATTCTCAGCCCCTCCCGGACAGTAACGACAACAATAGAAGTTAAAAACGGAACGGAACGGATGCTGCCCGTAAAAACGGCGCATGAGATCCCCAAAGATAAAATCATGGACTGTATGAAATGTATAAAGAAAATCCGCGTCCAGGCTCCTGTACACATAGGAGACATAATATTGGAAAATGCGGCAGGAACAGGGACAGCGGTCATCGCGTCCAAGACTGTACAAAAAGCAGATTCGGATTTGTAAATGAGGCGGGGATGGCAGCTGCTTTAAAATGAGCTGTCATCTCCCGCCTCATGTCATGGAATACGTCTTCCTGTCATCTGTAACCATTGATTTTGGAATGCTTTATAGCAGAAGTTTCCTTCACCCGATCCGTACCCGATCTATTTCAGGAAACTTTCGATGATAACTGCTTCTGCTTCTTCTTCTGTCATCCCGAATGTCCTGAGTTTGACAAGCTGCTCATCATTGATCCTTCCGATGGCCGCCTCGTGAATGATCTGCGCATCCACATGTTTTGCGTCAATCTCAGGTATAGAGCTGATCTCTGCGTGATCCATGATAATGGAATCGCACTGGATATGCGCATGACAGAGATTGTTTCCGATTGCCCTGGGATGGAACACCTGTCTGGATGTCCCTTTTCCCACCGATCTGGAAATGATCCGTGCGGAACTGTTTTCCCCGTTCAGTTCTACATCCATATTAGACACTGCGGTCTGTTCTCCATCCGTCATCAGCTTTTCTGTCACAAAAAGTTTTGCATTTTCTGCAAGTTCAATATAGTTTTCTCTTTCAGTAGAATCCACGCCTTCGATCTGCGTTGTCTCCAGCGTAAACACTGAATTCTCACCCACGTAAATCTTGGTTACAGGGTTTAATACCTTGCTGCCGGTGCCGTTTCCCTCTGCGTAGTGGTTTTCTATATATTTTACATTTGCATTTTTCCCTACGTGAAACGTATGGATGCCGTCATGCCGCGTCTCGCTGCACCCCTCGCCGTGAATGCCGCACCCGGCTATGATCGTCACGTCGGCGCCGTCCTCAATATAGAAATCATTGTATACAATATCCACACCTTCCCGGGACATAACGACGGGAATATGCACCTGCTCTTCCTTTGTCTCCCCGCTGATATGAATGTCTATCCCCGGCTTATCTTCCTTTTTTACGATCTTGATATGGCGGCTGTCGCCATGGCAGACAGCCATTCCGTTGAGCCTCAGGTTATACGCGCCTTCCTGCTTAAATCCATAAGAGTCGATCACCTTGAGAACGTCTTCTGTCACTTTATTAAGCTCCATAGAGTTCACCTCCCTTTTGCCTCCTGCACTCACAGGAATCCATCTCCTGCTCAAACAGCCTGGGCATGATCTCCTGTGCCTCTCCGACAGACTCTACCTTACCGTCTGAAATCACCATAATGCGATCCGCCATACGGATGATCCGTTCCTGGTGAGAGATCAGGATCATACTCTCGCGCTTTTCTTTGTGTATCTGTTCAAACCGCTTGATCAGCATGGAAAAACTCCAGAGGTCTATGCCCGCCTCCGGCTCGTCAAATACACAGAGTTTATGCTGTTTCGCAAGCACTGTGGCGATCTCGATGCGCTTGATCTCACCGCCCGACAAAGTCGCGTCTGCCTCCCGGTCGATATACTCCATCGCGCACAGGCCCACGCTGCTGAGCAGACCGCAGCATGTTTTTTCATCCAGCGGGCGTCCCGCAGCAAGAGACAGGAGCCTGCGCACTGTCATTCCCTTAAACCGGGGCGGCTGCTGGAATGCAAAACCGATCCCGGCCTTCGCCCTCTCGTCAATCGTATAATCGGTAATATCCTCTCCGTTCAGCAGGATCCTGCCTGCCGAAGCCTTGTTTATACCCATCAGGAGTTTGGCAAGAGTAGACTTTCCTCCTCCATTCGGGCCGGTGATCACAAGCATCTCACCGTCATTTACAGTGAAGCTGACGTCAGTTAAAATCTCTGACTGTTTCCCTTCTTCTAAAACATCATATGATAAATGTTCTACCTGCAGCATCTTAAGCTGTCACTTCCTTTTCATTTGATACCCGCAGCCTTAAACCGCTTTACAGACAGAATCACACGGTAAAACGCCGGAACAGCTCCCTGTACCAGTCCGCGTAGATGCTCCCCCGTCTCCAGATAAATGTAAACTCATGAGTAAGGGGAAAGTCCTGCAGCGGGATCTGCCGCAGCGAACCTTCTTCCAGCTCCCTGCGGACTGCGGCTTCATATAAAAATGTAATACCACATCCAGCTTTTGTCAACTCCTTAATGGTCTGCATGCTGCCCACTTCCATCCGTTCCCCAAAGTCCTGAATATTGAAATTTCCCGCCTCCAGACAGCGTTCTAACACTTCCCGCGTCCCGGATCCCTCTTCCCTGAGCAGCAGACGTTCCTGAAAAAGATTATCAATACGATGCGGTATACTCTGAAATACATAATCCGCACTACAGACTGCAATATATTTTTCCCTGGAATAAACCAGAAAATCGTATTCACTTTTTTTGAAAAATCCCTCTACCAGAGCAAAATCTATCTGCCCCTGATCCAGACGTCCAAGAAGATCCTGCGTATTTTCTACCTCCATATGGAGTCTGGCATGAGGATAGCGGGCAAGATACTCCGCCAGTACCTGGCCCATGACCGCATCCCCGATCGTGCGGGTAGCGCCAAATCGAATCTCTGCCTCTTTCTCAGACTTCTGCATTTCATTCTGCATGGACTGCTCGTCATGCATCATTGTAAGCGACGCATTCCTAAGGATCTCCCCTGCTCCCGTGAGCCTGAGCTTTTTCCCCTCATACCGGAACAATTTTGTATTATAGTGCTTTTCCAAAAAACGGATATGCTGGGAAACCGCGGGCTGCGTGATATTCAGTTTTTCTGAGGCCCGTGTAAAATTCATATACCGGCACACAGTAAGGAAAGTCTCCATTCTGAAATCGAGCATAAATACATCCCCCTTATCCGTACAGCAGACGTTCTGTTCCCATCCGCTTTTCTCTGCTCACTTCGCCGGCCTGCACCCTGCTCCGGTCAGGATACAGCAGATATCTGCCCGGCCTCCTGCAGTCCCGCGAATATAAATCAATAAGGGCGGAGCCTCCTGTACAGAATCTCCGCCCTTATCTATACTGAACTACTCCCTGCACATACTATAACATATTTTTATCATAAAATAAAGATATATAATTTTATTTTATGATTTATTTATGCTATTGTATCAGCAGGCAAAATTTTACAAAATCGGAAGTTAGCGCCGGTGTAAACCGACGCCAAGCAGAACTTTCATCTCTGTTATACTTCCTTTTTAGAGAAATAAGTGAAACGGAGGAAAATACATATGAATTTCTTAAAAAACAATGCCGCGGGTCTTTTACTCTGCCTTATCATCGCTGTACCGTCCTGGTTTCTTGGCCTGGCTGTTCCGGTTATCGGCGGACCGGTATTCGCCATCCTGTTCGGCATGATACTGACTCTGATTCTGGCAAAAAAGGAGCCTTTTTCAGCGGGAATTAATTTTACTTCAAAAAAGATCCTTCAGGCAGCAGTCGTATTTCTGGGCTTCGGAATGAATCTGACCGAAATTCTGGCAAAAGGGAAACAGTCCCTCCCTATTATCGTTTCTACGATCGCCACCTCGCTGGTCATCGCGTTTCTTCTTTACAAAGCGCTGAGGCTGCGGGCAAACAATGCCATTCTTGTCGGGGTTGGTTCCTCAATCTGCGGGGGAAGCGCCATTGCGGCAACTGCGCCTGTAATCGACGCATCTGATGAAGAAGTGGCCCAGTCCATCTCCGTCATCTTCCTCTTCAACGTAATGGCCGCCCTCATCTTTCCTGCGCTGGGAACAATGCTCGGCCTAAGCAATGAAGGCTTCGGCCTTTTTGCCGGAACAGCCATTAACGACACCTCATCTGTGACCGCTGCCGCCACCGCCTGGGACGGAGTCCACCACAGCAATACTCTGGAGTCCGCCGCAATCGTAAAAATGACAAGAACCCTTGCGATCATTCCGATCACACTGGCTCTTGCCATCTGGCGGGGAAGAAAGGCCAGACAGTCTGAGACTTCCTCATTCAGCCTGAAAAAATCCTTTCCATTTTTTGTTCTGTTTTTCGTACTGGCCTCTGTCGCGACCACTCTCTTTCAGCTTCCTGGCGCTGTAACCGCTCCGCTGAAGGAATTGAGCAAATTTCTCATTGTTATGGCAATGGCTGCCATCGGACTTAACACAAATATCGTCAAACTCATTAAAACCGGAGGCAAACCTATTTTTACCGGATCCTGCTGCTGGGCGGGTATAACACTGGTAAGCCTGGGAATGCAGCATATCCTGGGTATCTGGTAGATCGCCGGATTTTCCTGTAAAAAACATATGGCCGGAGACAGCGTCTCCCGGCCATACGTTTCTGAAATTACATATTCTCAAGCAGTTTGTCTATGCTGACAAGCTTTACACTGAGCACGAAGATGTCTGTAGCTACTGCAAGTTCTTCCGGTGTCGGATAAGACGGCGCAATACGGATATTGCTGTCGTGCGGGTCTTTTCCATACGGATAAGTTGCACCTGCGCCTGTCATCACAAGCCCTGCCTCTTTCGCTTTTGCAACGATTGCTTTTGCACAGCCGTCCATAGCGTCAAAGGAGATAAAGTAGCCGCCAAGAGGTTTAACCCAGGAACCGATCTCCAGGCCGCCCAGTTCTCTCTCAAGGCCATCAATAACAGCCTCAAATTTAGGTCTCATGATATCTGCATGCTTTTTCATATGCTCAACAATTCCATGTACATCTTTAAAGAAACGCACATGACGGAGCTGATTCACTTTATCATGGCCGATAGTCTGCATCTTCATCATGCTTCTGATCTCGTTCAGATTTGCCTCAGATGCAGCAAGGGCAGCGATACCGGAGCCTGGGAAGCTGATCTTTGATGTAGAAGAAAACTTGTAGACCATATCCGGATTTCCTGCCTTCTTACACTCTGACAGAATTTCAATAAGGTAATCCTGCTTATCTTCATACAAATGATGTACGCAATACGCGTTATCCCAGTAAATACGGAAATCTTCTGCTGCAGGCTTCAGATTCGCAAAGCGGAATACCGTTTCGTCGGAATATGTGATGCCCTGCGGATTTGAATACTTCGGAACACACCAGATTCCCTTTACTGCCGGGTCTTCATTTACATATTTCTCAACCAGATCCATGTCCGGTCCCGTCGGGGTCATTGGAATGTTGATCATCTCAATTCCAAAATGCTCGGTAATCCCAAAATGTCTGTCGTACCCCGGCACGGGGCACAGAAATTTGACCTTGTCAAGCTTGCACCACGGTGTGCTCCCCAAGACACCGTGAGTCATAGCGCGGGCAACTGTGTCGTACATCACATTCAGGCTGGAATTTCCGAAGATGATCACGTTATCCTTCGGCACCTCCATCATATCGGCAAGAAGCTGCTTCGCCTCAGCGATACCGTCCAGGCCGCCGTAATTGCGGCAGTCCACGCCATCCGCACAGGTCAGGTCCACACTGCTGTTGAGCACATCCATCATCCCCATTGACAGATTCAGCTGCTCTGTTGACGGCTTTCCCCTGGACATATCCAGCTTCAGGCCCTTTGCCTTTACTTCTTCATACTGAGCCTCAAGCCCGCTCTTCAGTTCCAGTAACTCTTCTTTCGTTAGATCTTTGTACGCAGTCATTACAGAATCCTCCACTCTTTTTCACTCATTGTTGCGCTGTTTGTTATTGTATATAATTTTTGATGGTTCGTCAATGGTTTCTTGCATTTTTTCTCTTTTTTATCCTGTTTTTTCGTTCTTCATCTTATTTTTTTGAAATTTATGATCAGATTTCATTCATTTTCCTGGCTGAAATAAATTTTAATCTTCGCAACGATATCGTCGTCTCTTCTCAATGACCGTCCGCCTGCTTATTCTCAAATTATAATAGCTTAAAGACTAAAAACACCGTGCTGCCAATCCCGGCTGCACGGTGCTTTTTTATCAGATATTCTTTTCAGTTTTTCTGACAGATCATGCGCTCTTCTTACGAGCCATGACAATACTCTGGATCACAAGGAACAGACACAGCATTGCTGCAACTGTAATTCCTGTCCACCATGCATCATCAAGACCGATGGAAGAAACGATATTCTGGATCGTACTAAGTGAAAGCACTCCCAGGAATGTTCCAAAGATGTTACCAACACCGCCTGTAAGCATCGTACCTCCAATGATGGAAGATGCAATCGCGTTCATCTCCATACCTGTCGCATGTGAAGGTGAACCGGATCCTACATACAGGAAGTATACATATCCTGCTACGCCAGCCAGAAGGCTGCAGAGCAGATGAGCGAGAAATCTTGTTCTCTTAACGTTGATACCAAGCATGAGAGCGCTCTGTCTGTTACCGCCCACCGCATAGAAAGCACGTCCGAGTTTTGTCCAGCGAAGCACGATAAACAGGATTACTACTACAAGAATAGCAACTATGACACCAATGTTGATATAAGCATCCACATATTTTCCGATACGGTTTACAGAACCAAGTCCCGGAACAACAATACGTGTATCTTTCAGCGCCATAAACGCCTCATTCTCAACATTGAACGGAGCAGAGTGTACGATAGATGTAAGACCTCTTGCAAAGAACATACCTGCCAGTGACACGATAAACGGCTGGATCTCAAGATATGCTACAAGGAAGCCCTGAACAATACCGTATGCAAGCCCGATGCCAAGAGCGATCAGAACAGAAACGAAAAGGTTTCCGCCCATAAAATCAAGATAAACTGCAGAGCACATACTTACAAGGGCAACAACACCGCCGACGGAGATGTCGATACCGCCATTGATCATAACAATGCTCATACCGCAGGATGTGATGATCAGCGCTGACTGCGACATCAGAATATTAAAGAAGTTCTGTGCCTTCAGGAAACCTTCTCCAAGGAAAATCATAGCGCCGGCATACATCAGGACGAATACTATTACTGTGATAAGTAACAGCAAATTTGTGTCAGAAAGACTCTTTTTCTGCTGCTTTGTAGCTGCAGCTGCATTTGTAGACTTTGCCATATCAGCCGACCTCCTTTGCAGTATGCTGCGTCTTTTTCAGTTTCTTTCCGAGAGCTGACAGACGCTCTTTTACAACCGGTGCGCTCAGTACGACCAGGATGATAACGACAACAGCCTTGTAAGCCGGAAGGGCGTCAGACGGTACGTTGAATTTGTACAGAGTCGTCGTCAGGAACTGGATAATATATGCGCCCATGATCGATGCTGGCATATTAAACTTACCGCCGCTCAGAGAGTTACCTCCAAGAGCAACCGCCAGGATGGCGTCCATCTCAATATCCTTCGCAATAACAGAATAGTTGATCGTGGACAGACGGCTTACTTTGATCAATCCGACTACTGCAACGCAGAGACCGAGGATAACGAAAGCGATCACCTTGATGACCTTCGGATTCAGACCGTTCAGTCTGGATGAGCTCTCATTGATACCTACAGCCTGTGTGTAGAGTCCAAGAGTCGTAAACTTCAGTACAAGGGCAATGATGATCATACATGCCACTGCAATGAAGAACGGAGTCGGGATCGGGATTCCCGGAATAAAGCTTCCGAAAATTGCAAATCCTTCGTCAGTAACAACAGGAAGCTGGTTCTGGTTGATCCATGCGGCAATATTACGTCCTGCCGTATACAGGATCAGAGTCGCAACCATCGGCTGAATCTTAAAGTATGCTACCAGCACGCCGTTAAATGCGCCAAAAAGCATAGCCACAACACAGGCTACAAGGAATGCTACGATGATCGGAGCCTGAAGTTCTTCCGGTCTCGGGTTTGTACCGCAGAGAACACGCAGGATAACACTTCCGGCAATGGCGATCGTAGCGCCCACACTGATGTCCTGTCCGCCGGATGCCGCCGTGACAAGCGTCATACCGATCGCCAGGATAGCCAGCTCAGAACCATTGTCAAGGATCGTAATCAGATATCCGGAAAGGACCGGATCACCTGCACTGTTATGCCCCAGTGTGATCGCATAAAAGCTGGGATCCATGATCAGGTTAAATACAACCAGCAGAAGCAGAGCTATGATCGGAATAAACATCTGATTTCTTACAAGTCCGCTAAAAAACTGGGATACACTTGATTTCTTTGTAACTGTCTTTTGCATTATTTTTTGTCACCTCCGGCAATAGTACCCATGATCGCGCTCTGGGTCAGTTCGCTGCCCGATATCTCACCTACAACCTTGCGGTCTCTCATGACGACAAGGCGGGAGCAGGTGCGGAGCATCTCGTCTGTTTCGGAAGAAATAAATGTAACACTCATTCCTTCAGAAGCGAGCTTCAGCACGAGTTTCTGAATCTCAACCTTAGTACCAATATCGATACCACGTGTCGGCTCGTCCAGGATCAGGTAATCCGGATGAGTCAGCAGCCAGCGTGCAAGGATACATTTCTGCTGGTTACCGCCTGACAGTGACTTGATCGGAGTATCAGCGGATGCTGTCTTAATCTCCAGAAGTTTTATGTACTCAGCAGCGATCTTGTTTGCCTCGCTCTTTGAGAACGGACGGAAGAATCCTCTAAGCACCTGCTGAGCAAGTATAATATTATCACGCACAGAAAGATCTCCGACGATACCATCCACCTTGCGGTCTTCGGGGAGATAAGCAATACCTTGCTTCATTGCGTCGATCGGCTTTGAAATTTTTACTTTTTTGCCTTTAACCTTTACAGTTCCGGCAACCACATGATCTGCGCCAAAGATAGCACGGACACATTCGCTTCGGCCGGAACCGAGCAGTCCTGCAAATCCGTTAACCTCACCTTTCTTAATATGGAAGTTAAACGGTTTGATACCTGCATTGCTCTGAAGCCCTTCTGCCTCAATAACATTCTGATCGGCATCATTGCCCTGATATACAAGGCTGTCATCTTTGATCTGCTCTTCATCATTCAGCTCTTTACCAAGCATTTTAGCAACAAGCTGAATTCTCGGCAGATTCTCGATCTCATATTCTCCTACGAGCTGTCCGTCTCTTAAGACTGTGATCTTATCGCAGACTTCGTATACCTGATCCAGGAAATGTGTTACGAAGATGATGCCTACGCCCTTTGCTTTCAGGTCTCGCATCAGTTTGAACAGCTTTTCAACTTCATTGTCATCCAGTGAAGATGTAGGCTCGTCAAGGATCAGAACCTTACAATCCATATCAACTGCACGCGCAATGGCGATCATCTGCTGAACGGCAATAGAGCAGCTTGAAAGCTGCTGGGTAGCTGTTGCAGGAATCCCAAGAGACTGAAGGATCTTATTTGCGCCTGCGTTCATCTTTTTCCAGTTCTGTCCCATTCCTTTTGTACGGCCGATATACATATTCTCGGCAACCGTCAGGTTCGGGCAGAGCGTAATTTCCTGATATACGGTACTGATTCCCAGATTCTGTGCATCCTGGGGAGAATGGATCACTGCCGGTTTGTCAAGTCCTTTCAGGAAAATCTGTCCCTCGTCCTTCTCGTAAACTCCGGTAAGGACTTTGATCAGGGTTGATTTTCCGGCGCCATTCTCTCCCATCAGTGCATGAATATCTCCCTCCTGCAGGGTAAAGTCTACATTCTGCAGGGCACGCACTCCGGGAAAGCTTTTGCATATACCTCTCATTTCGAGTACAGATTTTTCTTTCACCAGTATATTCACCTCTCAACCTTTTATTTAAAAAGCGCGGCGCAGCGTACAAGAATATTTTTTCGCTGCACCGCGTGCTTTTTATTCACTCACAAATGGCTTTTGATTAGATGCCGTATGTATCAACATCTTCCTGTGTGATTGTAGCTGCGTCAAAGCCTTTCTCTTCCATGACGATTGTCTTCTCTGTGATTTCTTCACCGTTCTCCAGTTTCTGGATGATCTCATCAATGTAGGAAGCCTGGTACGGGTTGCACTGTCCGTCATAGTTCCATCTGCCGGCAAGTACTTCCTCAAGTGCCCATTTGTTTGTATCGAATCCCATGATCACAACGTCGCCGTCAACACCGTGAGAGATGTTAGCTTTGTCAAGAGCTGCTACAGCACCCTTAGCCATATCGTCGTTCTCAGCGTAGATTACGTTGAAGTCTGTTCCAGCATCGATTACAGACTGAACGATCTGCTGAGCTTTTTCAGCGTTCCATTCAGCTGTCTGCTGTGTAACGATAGTCCAGCCTTCAGCTGCTGCCATCTCGTCCATAGCTGCTGTACGTCCAACCTGTGCAGCTGAACCCATAACGCCCTGGATGTGGATGATGTTGTAAGAATCAAGAGCCTGCTCTTTCAGCCAGTTAACAGCTGTATCACCCTCAGCTCTCATGTCTGATACG
>ERZ1643250.564-NODE-564-length-38791-cov-8.060796_pt1 | contig 38791 bp, 29 predicted proteins | sample MGYA00579262_ERZ1643250 | MGnify/ENA primary metagenome ERZ1643250 (study PRJEB29033, sample SAMEA4952265) | chicken gut metagenome | biome: Broiler Chicken; feature: Gastrointestinal Tract; material: Caecum | place: Ireland | collected 2018 | study: Broiler...
AACGTAGCGCTCCACTTCGTTCCGCTTACCGTCCAAGGACGGACGAGCCCTGCGTGTTTACCGAAACAAAATACAATTTGTCGTTGCTTCTCTTCATCCTACTTACGTTTCCTGTGCGAAACACCGTTTTTTTGCCTTTACAACCCGTGTTACGCACCTCAAAAACGATGCAACTAGTCTTGTAACTGTAATGCGACACTTCTACGGTACCTCAATGATTGCCGACATTTTTTCGCTAATTGTAGGGAAGTGCGTGCTTGCCATGTTTCAAAACCTTACCCCAACACAAGCAGACTGCCGAACCATGAACTTATTGCCCAAAACTGGAAATTATCCAAATGATTTACTGCAAAAATATGTTGCGTTTCACGACAGTTGCCACTATTAAATTGAAAATTGCCTGTTGTCTTTTTTGGAAAAAACACTGTTTGATACGTTTTTTTTCAAAACCTCTTAAAAATTTTTTTACAAACATTAAAATCTTTGTTGCAGATTAAAGGACGTTTGCAAAGGTTGCGACAAACAGGCAGACAAATCTTTCAATCGATAAATTGGGTATTGACAAAACTTCAACGGATATGATACCATTAGTAAAAAGCGGGAGGTAGTCAATGAACAGCATTTCTTTCAGATAATTTAATAACGCTCTGCCTTCAAGCAGCGTGAATTTTGCAAGAAAGCCCTTACTATGCCCTTTAATAGATACAGCGTTTCTATTGCGCTGTTTTTGTTGCGTATCACAAGGTTGTTCTTGTGATTTTTTGTTGTTTGAAGCAATGATTACAGGAGGATAGGATATGTCAATTATTAAAGTGGAAAATCTCACCTTTCATTACCCCAACACTTACAACAATATTTTTGAAAATACTTCCTTTGTGCTGGATACCGACTGGAAGTTGGGTTTTATTGGCAGAAACGGTAAGGGAAAAACAACTTTTTTGAAACTGTTGCAAGGAGAATATCCTTTTGACGGGCGCATTGTTTACTCCGTCAAATTCGATTACTTCCCAAGCAAAATTGAAAACGCAGAAGCAACGACAGAAACCGTGCTGCAAAAAATAGCCGTCAACGCACAAACCTGGCAATTCGAAAAGGAATTGTCTTTGTTGCAAACTAACAAAGATATTCTGCAACAAAAATTTTGCAGTCTTTCGGAGGGAGAACAAACAAAAGTTTTGTTGGTGGGATTTTTTCTTAAAGAGGGCTACTTTCATCTGATTGACGAGCCCACAAATCACCTTGACGCTTTTTCGAGACAAACGGTAGCAAACTATCTGAAAAACAAAAAGGGGTTTATTGTCGTTTCGCACGACAGAACTTTTCTGGACATTTGCACAGACCATATTCTTGCGCTCAACAGAAACACTCTGGAAGTGCAAAAGGGCAATTACTCGTCTTGGGAACGCAATTTCCGTTACAGACAATCCCACGAGCAGACTGCGAATGAGAAATTGACCAAAGAAATAGAAAAAATGAAGCAAGACGCATTGCGAAAACAGCAGTGGGCAAACAAAATAGAATCGTCCAAGATTGGCGAACATCAGGGCGACAGAGGTTACATCGGACACATGTCGGCTCGCATGGCAAAAAGAGCCAAGGCGTCCGAAAGCCGAAGACAACGTGCAATAGAAGAAAAGTCCGCTTTGTTGAAGGACGTCGAAGAAACGCCTCAACTTAAACTCAGCGCATTGCGTTACCGCTTAGACAGGCTGGCAGAATTCAAAAACGTTGCGCTTTTCTACGGCGAAAAACAAGTGTGCAAGGAAATATCCTTTGAAATAAACAACGGCGACAAAATTGCAATAAACGGAATCAACGGCAGCGGCAAAAGCACGTTGCTTCGGTTGATTGCAGGAAAACACAGTGATTACTGCGGTATTGTCAACATACGCCCCGACCTTACCATGTCTTGCGTCCCGCAAAACACCTCTTTTCTTAAAGGAAGTTTGAACGACTTTATTTCCGACAGCAACATAGACAAAACGCTTTTCCTTACAATTCTTCGTAAAATGGATTTCGACAGACAACAGTTTGACAAAAAAATGGAAAACTACTCTCTCGGGCAAAAGAAAAAGGTTGTTTTGGCAAGAAGTCTGTGCCAAAAGGCGCACTTGTATCTGTGGGACGAACCGCTGAATTACATAGATTTGTACTCGAGATTGCAAATAGAACAGTTGCTTGCCGACAGCAACATTACCATGATTTTTGTGGAACACGACAGTGCTTTTTGCAATGCCGTTGCGACAAAACAATTACATTTGGAAAAACTTTAACGAAAACCCAACCTTTTGCATACGATACGCCCTTTGGGAAACACATTACAAAAAAGACGTGGCACAAAATTTTTCAAGGCAAAATTGTCGGAAATTTCTCCACCGTTGATTGCATCGTGAAAGTAAACAACGGTTGCGCTGACGTTTGGAATTCTTAAAACAAAGGTTTAGTAGCAAAAAAATTCGTTGGGCCGTGAAAACCGCACCGCTTGCTTTGGCAAAAAGCACGCACACAAGTTGCAATTGTCCACTTGAACTTTAACACATAAAAAAACGCCTGTGTGAGGCGTTTTTTTTGTTTTGATTTTCAGTTGAAACGTCCGTTTCCCCAAAAGAACAGCGCAACGGTGTTGGGACCGCAGTGACACGCCAAAATTGTGCCTATGTCCACAATACGGATGTCCGTGAGGTTGGGAAATGCAGCCTGTATCGCCTGTTTTGTTTGCAACGCCGTTTGCAAGCAGTTGGAATGTTCCAAAAACAGCGTACCGTTGTAGTTGTACCCGTCCAAAGCGACGTTTCCCATTTCTTCCACCAACTTGGCAATGGCTTTGCGTGCCGTAATGGTTTTGTTGTACGCAACAATTCTGCCCGAAGAGTTAACACGCATCAGGGGACACAAATGCAACAGATTGCCTATCAGCATTGCCGGTCCCGATACCCTGCCGCTTCGGCGCAGGTAGGAAAGGTCGGTGGTGAAAAAGTAATGTTGGGCATTCAGTTTGTTTTGTTCCACCCAAGTTGCAATTTCTTCCAAAGTGGCGCCGTTGTCACGCATGTCCAGGGCGTGTTCGATGATTAGTCCCAATCCGCCGCCACCGCTTAAAGAATCCACCACCACCAACTTGCGAGAGGGAAACTCACGGCGCACTTCCTCCGCCGCTTTGTAACAGTTGGAAATGGATTGCGTAAGCCCCGAACTGAAAGTCAGGTGCAACACGTCCCCCTTTTGCAACTGTTGACGGAAAAAGTCGGCGTACTTTTCCGTGTTTATCTGTGAAGTTGTGGGACGCTTTGTTTTCAGCGCCTCGTACAGCACGGCAAGGGCGTTTTCGTCTCTGCCCAAATTGTCTTCGAACTCTTCACCGTCGATGCTGTAGGTGTAAAACAACACGGGGCAGTTGCGAGATTGCAGATAATCGTACGTCAAATCGCAAATGGATTCGCAAGTTACGTTGAACATTTTTCCTTACTTCCTTAAACAAATATCGTTGTACCTTCAACACTCGCAAATATTCTTGCGCCGGAACGGCGGCACAATTCCGACTGCGTGTTGAAGAGGCTGTTTTCCTGCCTATTATAAATCACAAAGGGAAAAGTGTTTACCCACTAGTGGCTTTTTACATTCTACACTGCTGTTTCGGTGCAGTAGAATTGCAAAAAAGCAACTCTCCTCACAGTAGAATTGTCCTTTTGTTGAGCAAATGGGTTGCATTTGACGGGGAAAACTGCTACAATAACGGTATGGAAAATCAAAACGACAACAAAATTGTGAATGCCGACCAACTGAAAGGCATCATCGCCAAAAATCTGAGCCGTTTTCGCAAAGCCGCAGGAATTACACAGCAACAACTTGCGCAACAAATAAACTACTCCGACAAGGCTGTGAGCAAGTGGGAACGTGGGGAAGGAATCCCCGACGTCGTTGTGCTTAAAACTCTTGCCGACATGTACGGAGTTACCGTGAACGATTTTTTGGTGGAGCACAAGGAACAGCCTTTGGGCAAATCTTCCCTTAAAACGCTTATTGTCAAACGGTGGTTGGTGGCGTTGCTTTCGGCGGGGCTTGTGTGGCTGGTGGCAACGGTGGTAACCGTCGTGTGGCTTTTTGTGGACAAAACCGTTCCCGTCGCCAAATACGCCTACATTTGCGCCCTGCCTGTTTCACTGACGGTACTTCTGGTGTTCAGTTGCCTGTGGTGTAAACTGTGGGAAAGATGCGTTGTTGCGTCCCTTCTCATGTGGTCGCTGTGCCTGCTTATTCACATCTTTTTGAATTTCAGCAACGCTTGGCTAATTTACATAATAGGCGCTGCGGTACAGTTGCTGATAATTTTGTGGTATTTGTTGCGGTTTTTTGTACTTAAAGATAAAAACAGGCAGTAGTTGCACCATTTAACACGCAAACAAATGTCGGAAACAAACACCTGCAACAAAACATTTTCACAGCGCACCGTTTGCCGTGCCGTAGTTTTAATTGCGTAAATTTTGAAATAAATTTAAATGCACAACGTAGACTGATTAAAAGATTTCAACTTTTCAACCGCTATTTAGGAAACGTTGTCGTAAAAAACTGCAAAAGCACTTTTTTCTCAAGGCTTTTACTGTGAAAATTGCTTTTGGAACCTTTACTTGCAATAAACGGAAAATTTGCACATTGACATTGCAGACAAAAAGTTGTAACATTACATCATTACCGATGAAAAAAAGCAACGGCTATTGCTGTTTTTCAGACTGTTGCCTTCGGCAAAACCGACAAACGCTTGTTGCCGAAATATTGTTGAAAAGTGCCGTGTTGCGGCTTTGCAAAGGACGTTTTCGGCAGACGCACCGCTTTTGTGCAGGAAATGCCTACTACGTTCTAAACTTTTTCTACGGCGGAATTGATAAAACTTCATAAACACAACAAAAATAAGGGTTACAGAGGAGGTACAATATGCAAGTTTCCTGCAAAGAATTGCGCAAACGTGCTTGGGAAAAACTTTCCCACGGCAACTACTGGACTAGCGTGCTGGTTACGCTGGCCGTATCCATAGCCAACGGCGTGGCAGGCGTTTTTACGTCCGGTCCGCTGGCATACGGTTCGTCAAAATTTTTCCTTTGTACGCAAAGAAACCAAGACGCCAACTTTGAAATGCTGGGCGACGGCTTTAACAGGTACGGAAAAACCTTTCTCACGGGATTGGCGCTTATGCTGTTCATGTTTTTGTGGTCGCTGGTGATAATTGTGCCACAGATAATTTTCTCCGTTTGTCTTGTTTGGATAAGAATGGACATGGCACAGACAATCGTTCCTTCCATATTGGCATTGACTTGCTGTGCAATTATGCTGATAATGTGCTGGTTGCCGATTGTCAAAAGTCTTTCCTACCGCATGACATTTTACGTAATGGTGGATTTCAACCTTTCCGGCAGAAAGGCAATTTCCAAGAGCGTCGAACTGATGAAAGGCTACAAAGCAAAACTTTTCCGTTTGGGGTTGTCCTTTTTCGGATGGTATTTGCTGAGTTCGCTGACGTTTGGGATAGGTGCAATTTTCCTTGCCCCCTACGTTGAAGCCACCGTGGCGGAATTTTATGCCGAACTGCTCGATTGCCACGGCATCACTCCCGAACAATCCCCCGAAAACGACGACAATTTGAAATTTTGATTACAAAAAGCAAAGTAAAAGCAGTCCCGAAAGGAACTGCTTTTTGTTTGTTTCGGTGTCAGAATTCTTCCACGCTGCCCACCTTGATGAGGTTTGTGCCGACGTTTTTGCCCAAAGGCACTCCTGCCGTGATGACAATGTTGTCGCCCGCCTTGGCAAGTCCGAGGCGTTTTACCACCTCTTCGGCATTGATGAACATGTCGTCGGTGTTGTCGAATGTCTGACAAATTACCGGAATGACGCCCCAACTTGTGGCAAGTTGATTGTACACCCTGTCGCTGTTTGTCATGGCTACGATGGGTGCGCCCGGACGGAAACGGGAAACCATGCGTGCGGAGGCTCCCCTTGCCGTGTACACTACTATCGCTTTGGCATTGATGTCGAAAGCGGTGTTAACCGTGGCGTGAGAAATAGCGTCGGTGTTGTTCATAAGAGTGAAAGGGCTTGCCGTGTACATCTGCTTGTAGTCGATGTTTCTTTCCGCCTCTTCGGCAATGCGTGCCATGGTGGCTATCGTGTTGGAAGGGTTGATACCGACAGCACTTTCCGCCGAAAGCATAACGCAACTGGAACCGTCGTACACGGCGTTTGCCACGTCTACAATTTCCGCACGGGTGGGACGCAGTTTGGTAATCATGCTTTCCAACATTTCCGTGGCGGTAATTACAAATTTTCCGCTCATACGGCTTTTTGTTATCAGCATTTTTTGTATTGCGGGAAGTTTTTCGTAGGGGGTTTCCACTCCCAGGTCGCCACGGGCAACCATTACTCCGTCGGAAGCGGAAATTATGTCGTCAATGTTGTCCAATCCGCTTTGACTTTCTATTTTGGAAATGAGGCAAACGTCCTTTGCCCCGTGGTCTATCATGAATTTGCGTACTTCACGCACGCAGTCGCCGTCCTGCACGAAACTGAGAGCGTACATTTCTGCGCCGATTTTTATGCCGTATTCCAAGTCCTTTTTGTCCTGCTCCGACAAAAACGGCATGTTGAGTTTGGCATTGGGAACAAACAGTCCCTTGCGGTCGGAAAGCGTGCCGCTGTTTTGCGCTTCGGTGTGTATTGTTGTGCCGTCGATGCCCGTTATGCGAAACATAAGCAAGCCGTCGTTAAGCAAAATGGTGCCGTTTTCACGTATGTCCTTGTACAATTCCTTGTAGGTGATGGAAACCTTTGTTTCGTCGCCCACCACGTCTTCGGCAACAAAGTCGAAGGGCATGCCTTCTTTTACTTCTATTTTGCCGTCACGGAATGTGCCGATACGCACTTCCGGTCCCTTGGTGTCCACCATGATGGGAATGGGCACACCCAAGTTTCTGCGAACCTTTTTGACGTTGTCAACACGTTGCTGATGTTCCTCATAGGTGCCGTGACTCATGTTTATTCTTGCCACGTTCATTCCTGCCAAAGCCATTTTTTTGATTTGGTCATAGGTGGTGCTGGCAGGTCCCAACGTACACACAATCTTTGTTTTTCTCATCTGACGCCTCCGATTACGAATTTACAGTAAATTTTGTTCGGAATTGGCAAAGTTTCCAAACTTCGCCTTATACATATTATAGAACAAAAATCAAGTTTTGTAAATACACTGCGAGTTTTTTTGAAATTTTGTACAAACTTGTTGTGTTGCTTTGCGTGCGTGGTCAAGACAAACGCTTTAACGCAAAATTGCGCCGTTGCAAATATTACAAAAATGTCCGACGTCCTTTTGAAAAGCACCCTGCAACTTGTTTAGCCGAAAAAATCCGTCGCCCCCCCTAAAAAGCGTCCACTGCATTTTTGTGATGTTCTGACGCAATCGGCTTTTCGCTTTTTGGGCATGCACCGCTTTGCCCTTGCAGATGTAAGGCTTGCCAAAATTGCAAAACACGCTACGCATAAAAGCAAAGTCTTCGTCATTGACAAACATTGTTTTTGGTGAGATAATAAATTTTGAGTGAAACCCTTGCGACTGTTGTACCGCTACACAACAACGGCATTGCAACTGCACGCAAAACAAAGCATCTATAAACGAGGTGAAACAATGAAAAACCTTTTTAAACTTTCCCCCGAAGTGGCGGAAGCGCTGAAAAACAACCGTCCCGTTGTGGCATTGGAATCCACCATTATTTCTCACGGTATGCCCTACCCGCAAAACGTGGAAACGGCGTTGAACGTGGAAAAAATTTTGCGGGACGCAGGTTGCGTGCCTGCCACCATTGCCGTGATTGAAGGCGTGCCGACGGTAGGTTGCAACCAACAGGAAATTGACCGTCTGGGGCGTGGAGGCACCAAAGTTACCAAAGTTTCCCGCAGAGATTTGCCCTTTGTCGTGGCAAAAAAGCAGGACGGCGCCACCACCGTTGCCGCAACCATGTACCTTGCCAGCCTTGCAGGCATTGACGTGTTTGCAACAGGAGGAATCGGCGGCGTACACCGTGGCGCAGAAAAAACAATGGATATCTCCGCCGACCTTGACGAACTGCAACAAACAAGCGTGCTTGTGGTGTGTGCCGGCGCAAAGTCTATTTTGGACATTGGCCTTACGTTGGAATGTCTGGAAACGAGGGGCGTTGCCGTAGTTGGCTACAAAACGGAAGATATGCCCGCCTTTTACACACAAAAAAGCGGCTTCAAGGTGGACTACCGATTGGACACCCCCGAGGAAATAGCACAAGCCTTTTTTGCAAAGTGTCAACTGGCACTTCAAGGGGGCATGCTTGTTACCAACCCCATTCCCGACGAATATTCCATGGACTACGACTACATTTCGCAAAACATTTCTTCCGCTTTGCAGGAAGCGGAAAAGTTGGGCATACACGGCAAGCAGTGTACCCCCTACCTTTTGGACAAAATACAGAAACTCACCGGCGGACAAAGCCTCGACGCCAACATTCAGTTGGTGTACAACAACGTTCGGTTGGGGGCAGAAATTGCAAAATGTCTGTGTGCGCTGAAAAAGTAACGGTATCAAAAAAAGTACAAACTGAGGAAAGGATATGAAAATTGGCGGATTGATGAAACTGACCTTGTTGGACTATCCCGAAAAGGTAGCCTGCACGGTGTTTACCGTGGGTTGCAACTTCAAATGCCCCTTTTGCCACAATGCAAGTCTGGTTTCGGCTACCAACTGCGAGCAGTACACCACCGACGAGATACTGCAATTTTTGAATAAGCGCAAAAACGTGTTGGAAGGAATGTGCCTGACGGGAGGCGAACCGTTGTTGCAAAGCGGCGTGGAAGACTTTTTGCGCAAAGTGAAAGAACTCGGGTACAGCGTAAAACTTGACACAAACGGCAGTTTTCCGCAAAAACTGAAAGACCTGATAGACAAAAAGTTGGTGGACTACGTTGCAATGGACGTCAAAAACAGCATTGCCCTGTACCCGCAAACGGCAGGTTGCGCCGACATTGACGGAGTTAAACAATCCGTTGAGTTACTGAAAAGTAACGTGGTGGATTACGAATTCCGCACCACCGTTACGGGAAACTTGCACACCGAAGAGGGCATGCGTGAAATGGGACAGTGGCTGAAAGGCGCAAAAAGACTGTACCTGCAAAAATTTGTGGACAGCGGCGACCTTATCGACAAAAACACGTCGGGATGCGACGAACAAACGATGATAAGATACAAAAACATATTGAAAACCTACGTCCCCGAAACACACCTGCGTGGAATGGACGACGAATGAGTACGGCAAAAACGCCAAACCTTCAACCGCCACGCAATGTAAACACTTTGGCTAATCAACGCCAAACGGCGGCACAGCGACGCATGAAAGTGCAACGTGCAAAAAAACGCTGAAAACCAACGGTAACGAAACGCAAAACAGCGTTGCGAAACCTTAATAAGCAATGTCTTTTAACAAAAGATTGATAACAAGCAACAACATGCAACGCTTTTTCAGACAACGCATGCAAAAACAAGTTGGATTTTGATGAAACTTTGTTGCCTGTTACTTTGAATAATGGGATTTTTCCACTAAAATAATACAAAACAATAAAATACGAAACATCAAATTACAAAACAATAAAAAACAAAGCAACAAATACAAAACAATAACCACAAAACAACAAAACACAAAACAACAATAAAATACAAAACAACAAATTACAAAAAAACAAAAAAACCGCCACAACAAAAAAAACAATAAAATAACAAAACAATAAAATAACAAAACAATAAAACACAAAACAACAAAAAACCGCCACAACAAGGCGGTTTTTTGTTTTTGGTTTATTTGCAGGAAAATTTTGCCTGCTACTTGAAATAAGTTGTCCGATTTTGTAACGTTTCCATTACTTGCAATCACCCGCAACGTGGATTTTGCAACGCAAACGGACGTTGACATGCGAAAAATTGACGGCAGTTGTACAAAATTTGCACATACGTGTGTGAAAAAAGCGTCAATGGTTTGAAAGAGGCAACTTTTCCGTCATCGAAGGTTACCGTTGCGTCCACTCAGGCATTGAGTTGCGCCAACGACATGTCCAGACGGCGCAACGTTTCCTCTTTTCCTATTATTTCGGCAATTTCGCTGGCACCGCCCGGCGTTGCGGCAAATCCCGTAAGAGCAATGCGTGCCGGCCACAGTACTTTGCCGTTTTTCACGCCCTGTTCCGTTGCAAGTTGAACAAGACTTTCGTACAGATGGGCGTTGTCCCACACTTCCACATTGGCAAATTTTTCCCTTACAAGGGGCAAAATGGCACGAGCCGTGTCGGCGTCGGTTTTTTGTTTCTGATTGACGTACAAATTGCTGTCGAAAGGTCCGAATTCCCACAGGAAACGCAGTTTGTCCTCTATCTCCGCAAAAGTTTCTATTCTGCTTTGAATAAGTTTGCACACCAAAGTTTTGTCGAAGTTTTTGAGGGGACAGTTTTCTATCCACGGTGTGGCGTAGGAGGCAAAATCTTCCGCCGTCATTTCCTTGATGTACAACGAGTTGAGCCATGCAAGTTTCATGGGGTCGAAAATGGATGGGCTTTTGTTGATGCCGGAAATGTCAAACTTCTGTTCCAACTCCGCAAAGGACATTTTTTCGCTGTCGTCCTTGGGCGACCAACCCAAAAGCGCAATGTAGTTGATGATTGCGTCCTTCAGAAAGCCTTTTTTGATGAGGTCTTCGTAACTTGCGTCGCCGTTGCGCTTGGAAAGTTTGTGCTGGGCGTCTTTCATTATCGGAGGCATGTGAATGTACATGGGTTTTTCCCATCCGAAAGCGTCGTACAGCAAATTGTACTTGGGCGTGCTGGAAAGGTACTCTATTCCACGCATTACGCAGTTGATAGCCATCAGGTGGTCGTCTATGACGTTAGCAAAGTTGTAGGTGGGCATACCGTCGGACTTTATCAGGATCTGGTCCTCCAACTCGCTGTTTTCGACGGTGATGTCGCCGTACACGGCATCGTGGTAGGTGGTGCTTCCTTCCGTGGGCATATTTTGACGTATTACGTATTTTTCCCCCGCAGCAAGCCTGCGCTGCACCTCTTCTTTGGAAAGGGAAAGGCAGTGCTTGTCGTAACGGCGAGCCCCGTTTACGTCGGGCAAAGACGCCAACCTTTCTTCACTGCAAAAACAGTAGTAGGCATGTCCGCTTTCCACAAGTTGTTTGGCGTATTTCAAATACTCGTTTTTGCGTTGGGACTGAATGTAAGGACCGTAGTCGCCACCCACGTCGGGACCTTCGTCGTACATTATGCCCGTTTCACGCAGTGTGCGGTAAATTATTTCCACCGCTCCGTCGACGTATCTGCCTTGGTCGGTGTCTTCGATACGCAAAATGAATTTGCCGTGCATTTTCTTGGCGTACAGATAGGAGTACAACGCCGTGCGAAGTCCTCCGATGTGAAGGTAGCCCGTGGGGCTGGGTGCAAATCTGGTGCGTAGTTGATTCATTGTTAAATATTCCTCTTTGTTTATTTCAATGCAAAAGACTTCATTCCCGTCCTTTGCCTGTTTTGTACTTGTTGGCTATGTCTGACATAACCTTTTCCTTAAAGAAACTGTAGTAATCGCCTTTGTTGTTGAAAATGATGTGTTCCAACAACACAATGTTGAGGTTGGCAAGCGTAACGTACATTTTTTCCGTGAAAGATATGTCCGCTTCGCTTGGCAGACACATTCCGCCCACATGACAGTGAAACAGCAAAACGCCGGAAGCGTTTGCGCCGACTGCCGACGCCACAATCTTTTTGAGGTCCAACTTTACTTCCTGCGTACTGTTGGAGGTGAACACTTCACTTGTGATGAAGTTTGTTGCGCCGTCTACGTACACTACAACCGTCTTTTCAACGTAACTGTCGGCAATGATTTTTTGCGAGTACTTGATGACAGACGCAATGCCGGCAAGCGACATCTTTTCGGCGTCACTTGCCCTGTACCGCAAAAACACTTCCTTCAAAAGGGCAATGTTGCAGGCGGTAACTTGCGAAATGCCCTTTACCTGTTGCAACTGTTGCGGAGAAGCGTTAAGCACGTTGGCAAAACTGCCAAATTTATTGAGCAGGTCGTGAGCGATTTTGTTTGTGTCCTTGCGTGGAAGATACTGAAACAACAGCAATTCCAACACTTCGTGATCCTGAAAGGACTGTAATCCCTCCTTCATCATTCGCTGACGCAACCTTTCACGGTGTCCTTGGTTTACATTTGCCATGCTTTTACCTTTTGTAGAGATTATTGTGCAAATATAATAGCACAATTCCTGTCAATTGTGTATAATATATACACAAAAATTCTGTTTTGAACCGACGCTTACGGCAAACGTTACCGTTTGTGTTGAGCAGTAGGTTTGGAGGAAACATGGAAGCGAAAAAAATATTGGAAAAACAATTTGATTCTTTGGTGGAAACGTTGCAGGAAACAATACGCTTCAACACGGAAAAGGGCGTGGCGGAAAATGACGCCCCGTTTGGCAGAAACATTGCCGACTGTCTCAACTTTGTGCTTAAAAAAGCGGAAAGTTTCGGGTTGGAAACATACAACTGCGACAACTACGCAGGACACGCCGACCTTAAAGGAACGGGAAGCGAAGTACTTGGCATATTGGGACACCTTGACGTTGTTCCGTCCAAAGCGGAAGAGTGGAAATATCCTCCCTACGCAGGGGAAATTCACGACGGAAAACTTTTCGGACGTGGCACAATGGACGACAAAGGCCCTATGATTGCCTGCCTGTTTGCCGTAAAGGCATTGAAGGAAAGCGGCTTTGTTCCGCAAAAAACCGTCAGACTGATTTTCGGCTGCGACGAGGAAAGCGGTATGGAATGCGTACAGCACTACTTTGAAAAGGTGCCTCAACCCGACGTAGCCTTTTCGCCGGACGGCGATTTTCCCGTTATCAACATCGAAAAGGGTATTTACCAATTCAACGTGATTTTGGGCAAACTGCCCAAAGGCGTTACGCTGACGGCAGGCGAACGTGCCAACGTTGTTCCGTCGTTGTGCACCGCAACGGTACAAGGAAACATTGACGGCAACGCCGAAGTTACCGTAACCAAACAAAAGGGCGTTTGCACCGTTACCGCCGTTGGAAAATCTGCTCACGGAAGCACGCCCGACGAGGGAATAAACGCAACCTATCCCGTAATTGCACTGCTTGCAAAAACTTTCCCCGAAAACGAAGGTTTGAAGTTTTTGAAGGAAAAGATGTGCGACACCACGGGTAAAAAGTGGGGAATTGCCCTTGAAGACGCCGACAGCGGCAAACTTACATGTAATTTGGGAGTGTTGCGCACCTCTGCCGAAGGAATACTGACGGCTACCGTGGACATACGTTTCCCCGCAAGTTACAACTGCCGGCAAATGTACGCCTTGTTGCGTGAACACACCCCCGAGCAGTTCGACATTGTGGCAGGACACGGAAGCAACCCCTTGCATGTGCCTGCAAACAGCCATCTGGTAACAACGTTGATGGACGTTTACAACACCGCTTTGGGATGCAACCTCAAACCGCTTGCAATAGGCGGCGGTACTTACAGCCGTTGTTTGAAAAACTGCGTGGCTTTCGGTCCGCTTTTCCCCAATGAGGAACAGACAATACACATGCCAAATGAATGTGTGGATTTGAAAAACCTCAAACTTATGGCGGAACTGTACCTGGAAGCAATCTACCGCCTGGCAAAGTAACTGCCTGACAGTACGGCAAGTAACAACAAAAAAGCAAAAAAGGCGACACCCGTTGCCTTTTTTTGTTTCATAACAACGCTTCTTTTGAAACGTGTTCAGGAAAAGCAACGCTGTTGGATTTGCAACAAAAAGCGTTGGCTTTTATCAAAGCAAATGAAGTGTAACAAACATTGCTTTCCCGTCCTTTTTGCTGTTGCTGAAAAACGGCACCACTGTTGAAACACGCAACATAAAAAACCTTACGTTTGGGACAAAAGAAAACACATTCCTGAACGGAATGTGTTTTCCTCCCTTCCTTTTGTGTGGTAAAATCGGAAATCAAAAACAATCTTTGAACACAAAATTTTGTACCGTAACAAAACTTTGTTCACATTGTCTGAGTTTTTACAATGTGAGAGGTGTGTCAATTATAATATATTGTGTGCTTACAATCAAGCATTGAACGTACAATTTTATGATATTTTTTGATATTTTTTACTAAATATTGTCGTTTTTATCGGTTTTTTATATAAAAACTACCCTTTCGATACATTTTGAATGTATTTTCAAAACCATTTTCAAGTGAGGAGTGTTTTGCGATGAAATTATTTTTTTCACACTCGAAGGTCAAAATCAAAACAAAATGTCTAAAATAATTGCAAAAATATCAAATGTCTAGTATAATATACGGGCGGCAAGAAAGGAAACGCTTTTTTCGGCAAAGTTTTTGTTGCTTTTTGCACACAACGAAAGAAAGGCGACAGCAACATTGTTTCATCGTTGCGTTGTGGCAAATGTTTTGGTGTAGCGCAGTTGGGACTAAGCGTGTAGCAAATCAGCACGGTGTGCTGTTTGCAGCGTGTCCACAAGAGCATCGCTCGCAGGGCGGAAGCGCGCTTGCGTGCTGTCAACTGCAATATCGAAAAAAACTGAATATTTTGCCAAAAAACTGAATTTCGAGGTGTAGCGCAGTTGGGACTAAGCGTGTAGCAAATCAGCACGGTGTGCTGTTTGCAGCGTGTCCACAAGAGCATCGCTCGCAGGGCGGAAGCGCGCTTGCGTGCTGTCAACTGCAATATCGAAAAAAACTGAATATTTTGCCAAAAAACTGAATTTCGAGGTGTAGCGCAGTTGGGACTAAGCGTGTAGCAAATCAGCACGGTGTGCTGTTTGCAGCGTGTCCACAAGAGCATCGCTCGCAGGGCGGAAGCGCGCTTGCGTGCTGTCAACTGCAATATCGAAAAAAACTGAATATTTTGCCAAAAAACTGAATTTCGAGGTGTAGCGCAGTTGGTAGCGCGCTTGGTTCGGGACCAAGAGGCCATGGGTTCGAATCCCGTCACTTCGACCACGTCATGCGACTTCGCCTGTAAGTCGCAACAAAAAGAGGACTGTTTCACGTCCTCTTTTTTTGTTGCTTCCCTTTTGCTTGTCGCCCTCTGCTCTCGTGACGGGCAGACGAAATAACGTAGCGCTCCACTGCGTTTCGCTTACCCACTACGTGGGACGAATCCCGTCATTGTTAAAACTGCATTTGTGCCACTTGTTACTTTTGCCGTCTTTTTAACCTTTGACCACGGCGGGCGACTTCGCCTGTAAGTCGCAACAAAAAGAGGACTGTTTCACATCCTCTTTTTTTGTTGCTTCCCTTTTGCTTGTCGCCCTCTGCTCTCGTGACGGGCAGACGAAATAACGTAGCGCTCCACTGCGTTTCGCTTACCCACTACGTGGGACGAATCCCGTCGTTGTTAAAAACCTCATTTGTGCCACTTGTTACTTTTGCCCTCTTTTCCACCTTTGTCCACGTCATACGACTTCGCCTGTAAGTCGCAACAAAATTGCACCGTTTGTGAAAATTTTGACGAGTTTTTTGCAATAGGCGTCTATGGAAGTTGCTTTTTTCCTGTTGTTACTGTACAATAGTTACAATTACGGAGGTGATGACAGTTATGGTAACCAAAGATGTTGCTACAAAAGTTTTGCAACGGTGCCTTGAAACGGGTGCAGATTTTGCCGAACTTTTTTGCGAAGATACCGTCAACGGCAGAATAGAACTTGTCGGCGGTAAAGTAGACAAAAGCACCACACGTCATATTTACGGTGTGGGAATAAGGGTGCTGAAAAACTTTCAGGAGGTGTACGGCTACACTTCCGACTGCTCGGAAAAGGGGCTTTTGGCTTTGGCTGCAAAACTGTCCGCAGCCTACGACGGGAAACCGCTTGGTATTAAATTTGAGTTGCAGGAAACGACGGCGGAAACCGACCACGTAAAAATTTTGCGCCCCAGCGACACCGTTCCCGTTGAAGAAAAAATATCCTACCTGCGCACGGTGGATGACGCCATTGCGTCCGTTGAAGGGTGCATTGTGCAACGCATCGTCAACATGGAAGAACACACTCAACGTGTAACCATTGCCAACACCAAAGGCAAATTCGTGCACGACTTGCGCAATCAGCAACGCATTGCCGCCAGAGTTGTGGCAAGCGACGGAGTAAAGTCGCAGGCAAATTCCAATTCCATCGGCGGAAACTTCGACATTGACGAGTACAAAAAATACGATTTGGCAACCTTCGGCAAAGAAGTTGCCCAAACGACGCTTCGCATGCTGACAGCCGACGAAATTGAAGGCGGCGTGTACACGGTGATTATTCACAACGGCTTTGGCGGAGTGCTTTTCCACGAGGCATGCGGACACTCGCTGGAAGCAACCAGCGTTGCAAGAGGTCAATCGGTATTTACCGGCAGATTGGGCGAAAAAATTGCCTCCGACGTTGTAACGGCAATAGACGACGGCACCATCTTTAACGAATGGGGTTCCACCAACATCGACGACGAGGGCAACAGGGCAAGACGCAACGTGCTTATAGAAAAGGGCGTGCTGAAAGGCTACCTCATAGACGACAGAAATTCTCGTTTTATGAAAATGCCCTCAACGGGAAGCGGCAGACGTGAAAGTTACCGTTTCAGCCCCACTTCCCGAATGACAAACACCTACATCGAAAACGGCGAAAGCACCTTCGAAGACATAATCAAAAACACAAAATACGGAATTTTCTGCAAATCCATGGGTGGCGGTTCCGTAAACCCCGTAACGGGAGAATTCAACTTTTCCGTTTCCGAAGGCTACATGGTGGAAGACGGCAAAATAACACGTCCCGTGCGTGGGGCAACGCTGATAGGCAACGGCGCAAACTCTTTGCTCAACATCGACATGGTGGCAAACAACAGGTCTTTCGGGTACGGAGTGTGCGGTTCTCGCTCGGGAAGCATTTTCGCATGCGTGGGCGAACCCACTATTCGCATTCAGAACATGACGGTAGGTGGCAGCGGAGGTAAAAAACAATGAACGTATCTGAATTGAAAAAGGTTTTTGAACAAAAAGGCATAAGCGAATTTGAAGTTTACCACGTTGCGGAAAAAAGCACGGAAATTTCCACCTTCAACATGCAGGTGGACACGGAAAACATAGCCGAGAAAAACGAATACTACATTCGTGGCGTGTACAACGGAAAAATTGCTTCGGTGTACGTGGAAAAGGAAACGGAATCGGCGGAAGAAATTGCCGATATGATAATACGCAACGCCAAAGCCATCGAAAGCGACGACCCCTACGTTATTTTCGGCGGTTCGGAAAAATACGCCACTCTGCCGGAAAGCCAATCCGACTTCGACAAATACACCTTGGCGGATTTCACCAAACTCTGCACGGAAACGGAACAGGACTTCCGTAAAAAAATGGCGGAAATCACCACTACCGAATGCAGTTTGGAAATTGCCACCCAAACGGTAACAATTACCAACTCCAACGGACTTGACGTTTCACGGACGGGAACGATGGGAGCATTTTACATTTCCGTTGCCGTAACACGCAACGGAGAAGTTCGGCCTTCCTACGCATTTCAGTTTTTCCGCAAGGTTTCCGACATTGACAAGGACAGGTTGTTTGCCGGAAGTGCGCAACGTGCCTACGATTCCGTCGGCGGAAAGAGCGTGCCTTCCAAATCGTACCCCGTTGTTTTGGAAAACTATGCAGCATGCAGCCTTTTGAGAGCATTTGCGCCGATGTTCAGCGCAGAAAACGTCATTAAAAAACTTTCACCGCTGGGCGACAAACTGGGACAAAAGGTGTTTGGCGACAACATAACGCTTACCGACGACCCGTTTGCGGAAAAATCCGTGGAAAAATACACCTTCGACGATGAGGGCGTGGCAACTTTTCCCAAAACCGTGGTGGAAAAAGGCGTGCTGAAAACATTTTTGCACTCGCTGAAAACGGCAAAAATGATGGGCGTGCAACCGACGGGAAACGGCTTCCGTTTCGGCAACGGAATGCCTGCAAATTTGTGCCTTGAAACAAGCGGCGTCGGGTTTGACCAAATGATAAAAGACATAGACGACGGTTTGTTGATAACAAGTTTGCAAGGCTTGCACGCAGGAGTATCGGTAACAAGCGGTCAATTCAGTTTGCAGTCTTCCGGCTTCCGTATTGAAAAGGGAAAAATTACCTCTCCCGTAACGTTGATTATCGCCTCGGGAAACATTTTCCAACTGCTAAACGACGTGAAATGTGTTTCCGACGACGCCGTGGCACTGGGACACATTTGCACGGGAAGCATTTTTGTGGGAAGTCTGAGTATTTCCGGAAACTGACATTGAATTGCTGCGTTTCGCTTTGCCTTTTGTTTTTGAAAAAAAAGCGGTACCTTTATGTCGCACCCTTGAATGGGGAAACTCGCTGGCGGCAAAAGGGCACGTCCCTGCAAAAAAATTTTGACGCAGTGTTTACTGCAAAGTTTCACCTACAAAACGGCATGATGAACAATACAAAAATCCCCTGTATTTGCAGGGGATTTTTTCGTTTGCTTTTTGGGATTTTTTGATAACCTTTGTTTTGCCGATGTACCTTTCCGTTACAAAATTTGTTGCCCGTGGTTTTTACTCGGTAAAAATTCCACGTACAACACACTGTTTGCACATTAAGACTTTGTTTGTTGCGGATTTTGTCGCAAAAAATCTGCAACTGCTTGAAAGCACGGTTTTTTGCAACATATTACTGCATCAACGCAACAAAAAAGACGGTTTTTCAACAACCGTCTTGAAGTTTTTGGTTTATTGAGGGTACACAAACCGTTTGTGTTGCGTCAATTCCTGCAAGTACTTTTGCGTGTAGTACTTTGCCATATCCAGATTTTGCGAAGAAAAATTTCCGCACTCCGACGGTGTTGCGCCAGGGATTTGCCCTTCAAAAGACACAATAAAACGGCACATTTCCACTACCAGCGGGTACACGTCGTCGCTTTGCAAATCGCCGAACATCACAAGGTAGCACCCCGTGCGACATCCCATGGGACCGAAGTACACCACGCTGTTTTTTTGGGGACAATTTCGCAAAAACGTTGCGCCGAGGTGTTCGACGGTGTGCAGGGCAGGCACGTCCACAACAGGTTCTTTGTTGGGGGCGGTGAAACGCAAATCGAATGTTGTTACCGTAACGCCGCTGCACACATCCTTGCGTGAAACGTACAAGCCGGGCAAAAGTTTCAGATGATTTACTGTGAAACTTGCAATTTTTTCCATAACGTACCTCGTACAAAAGGCTTTTGAAACGCCGTTTCAAAAGCCTGAAATTCAATCTACCTTGATAACTTTGGACTTCAACGCCAAATCGCCTGTTTTTATCTTTGCCAACTGTTTGTCCAGAGTGTTGAAGTTGAGCGTTCCGCCGATAAGTTTGTCCACCTTGACGGTGCCGGTAACAAGCAAATTGATTGCCGAAGAAAAGTTGCCCACGCCGTTGTACACGCCGAAAATGGTTAGGTGCTTTTGACTTATCTGCGAAAGAGAAAATCTGCTGTCCTTGTTTGATGCACCTGCAAGACAAATTGTGGCGTTTTTTGCGGCGGCATTGTACACATCCCTGACGCTGAACTCGCTGTCGCTGAAAAGCACCACTTCACGGCACATTCTTCCGCCCGTGATGGTGAGAATTTCTTCCTCTATGTCCAGTTGGGTGCTGTTGAGGCAGTAGAAAATGCCAAGTTCACGTGCGCTTTCCAAAAGGTCCTCGTTGTTGGAAACAAGAATGGGAACACCCTGATAGTACAGTACCAACTGCGCCAGAATTATGCCTGTTTTGGTGGATGCGAAAATGGCGACGTGTCCGCCCTTGTCCATTTTGATAGAATCCACAATGTTGAGGCAAAAGGCAATGTAGGAAACAAACAACGCCTGTTCGTTGGTCAGATTGTCAGGCAGACGATGTGCCTGATTTATTGATACGTCAACAAAATTTTTGAACAATCCCTCGCTGTTTTGCCCCATGTACTGCAAATCGGTGCATCTTTCGAAGTCCCCTTCCAGACACTCGGCGCAACGGTTGCAAACAATGTAGGGTTCGATGACCACCCTGTCCATTTTTTTGAGCAACGACTTGTCTTTGTCGTACACCTCGGAAACAACGCCGACGGCGTTTCTTCCCAGCACGAAAGGATACTTGCGCTTGAATGTTCCGTTGTACAGGCAAAGGTCCAAGGAACTGAACAAAATTTCTTCCACCTTGACCTTGACAAAACCTTGTTGCAAAACAGTCGGCGCCGATTCTTCCATTGTAAGTTGTCCCGGTCCAACCAATTTCCAAGATTTCATAATCAAAAGCCCCCTTCTTTACGTTGCCGAAGTTCACTTTATTGTGAAAACGGACGCCTCAAACAGAGGCGAAACGTTACTGTTTCAGCAATACAAAATCATTATACCAAATAATACGAAAAAAATCCACACTATTTTTACAATATACAAAATTAGTCAAAATTCCCACAAAAATGTCGTGATTAAAGCAAAAATCTTTTTTGCAAGGTGTTTTTGACGCACACGTCCCCCGTTGTAGAGCCAAAACGCCTTTGCACCTTGACACAAAAGGCAAGTAGTTGTACAATACAAAAAAACGAGGTGAAGGATGAGATTACAGTACCTGGGACATTCCTGTTTCAGAATAATCAGTCAGATGGGTACGGCGATAATTTGCGACCCCTACAACAGTCAGATGGTGGGCATAAACATGCCCAAACTCAGTTGCGAAGTTGTAACTGTTTCCCACCACCACGACGACCACGACTACACCGACGGCGTAAAGGGCAACCCCGCCGTGTTGGATGAAGAAGTGCATGTCATGGCGGACGATATCGACATTACAAGCATACCCTGTTTTCACGACGACCAGAAAGGCAAATTGCGGGGAAAAAATCTGGCGTTTTGTTTCAACGTGGACGGAATACGTGTCGTTCACATGGGCGACATAGGCGAAAGAGACGCTTCTCTTGCAGAAAAACTGAAAGGAACAAACGTGTTGCTTGTGCCTGTCGGAGGCAAGTTTACCGTGGACGCCTCCGGTGCGAAATGGTACGTGGACAACATCTGCCCCGACATTGTCGTACCGATGCACTACAAAACACCGCAACACAATTTTGAAATAGACGGCGTGGAAAAGTTTTTGCAACTGTTTGACAAAAAACAGATAACTTTTGCGCACAGCGAAACGTTACAGTTGGAAGACGTACCGCAAAACGACGTTCCGCAAGTTGTTGTTTTGGACGTGTACGAAGACAATTGACATTACCGTTTTTTACTTATTGACGAAAAATGCACCGATAATGCACAAAAATGCACTTATCGGTGCATTTTTGTGTTGTTTTGAAACGTTTCTCAACAACACAAGAAAACAACGCAAAACCTCAACCGCAATTTTCCGCTGTGCCACCCTTTGGCACGAAAAAACACAACCTTGTAACACCTTTTTGCAAAGCGTTTTTACGGCTCGTTTTACACCTTTTTTGTATTTTTTACAACAACCGTCGCAAAGTCGGTATTGACAAAGGCAAAATTTGCAATTATAATTTTAGGTGGCGGAAAACAGCGACTTTGCCTGTTTACGACGCTTCAACTACAAATAAAGGAGAAAAACAACATGCCTATTCCCACCCCTCACATTGCTGCAAAAGAAGGCGATTTCGCAAAAACCGTACTTATGCCGGGAGATCCGTTGCGTGCCAAATTTATTGCCGAAAACTTCCTTACCGACGCAAAATTGGTAAACAACGTGCGTGGCGTTCAAGGCTACACGGGATATTACAACGGAAAGAGAGTTTCCGTGATGGCAAGTGGCATGGGAATGCCCTCTATCGGAATTTACAGTTACGAACTTTTCAACTTTTACGGAGTGGAAAACATAATCCGCATAGGTTCGGCAGGGGCAATACACCCCGATCTGAAGGTGAGAAACCTTGTTTTTGCACAGGGAGCATGCACCAACAGCAACTACGCACATCAATTTGAAATGCCGGGGACCATTGCTCCCATTGCAAGTTACTCGCTGCTTAAAAAAGCCGTGGAAGTTGCCGACAGAGAAGGCTACACCTACAAGGTGGGAAACGTCTTGTCCAGCGACACCTTTTACGACGACGGAAAAGGCTCTGTCGTGTGGGGAAAGATGGGAGTTCTGGCTGTGGAAATGGAAGCGGCGGCACTCTACCTCAATGCAGCACGTGCAGGCAAAAACGCTCTGTGCATCTGCACCATTTCCGACCATTTGCTGACGGGAGAGGAACTTTCCTCCGACGAAAGACAAAATTCCTTCACGGAAATGATGAAACTTGCTTTGGAAATTGCCTGATTGCCCGTTAAATTGCAAACACAAGCCCGCCCTGCAAATGCAGGACGGGCGTTTTTTAGTTGCAGATGAGAAAACTCGGCAAATGTTGCCAACGTAAAAACTTTTTGTGCATTTTCATGCCTTCCGCTTTGCAACAATTTTTACAAAACACTACGACGTTTCAATTTGAAAAACAGCCAAAAACGTCGGGATTAACGCACCGATTGTCTGTAAAAACAATTGTTTTTCACAGTTAAACACTACTTTTTTTGTGTGAAAATTTGTGCAAATTGTACACAAAATCACCAACCGTATGCAAAAAATCAGTCAAAATACACACGTTTTGTAGGGTACACCGCATCGCAGGTGTACTGCACGCCCAATTTGCGCATTGTTTTTTCGTCGGCATGCGAAGCAATGGCTGTTATGTGTCCCTGACAGTCACGCAACTTGCCCAACTGTTCCAGGGCGAGTTCCGCCATGGGGTTGACGGAAGCAGATACGGACAAAGCAATCAGCGCTTCATCGGCATGAAGTTGCAGGTTCTTTTCCCCCAGACAGTTCTTTTTCAATTTCTGAATGGGCTCCAACGCCTGCGGCGCAATTAAATTGACATCAGGCAACTTGGCAAGTTTTTTGAGGGAATTGAGCACCAAAGCCGCAGTACTGCTGAGAAGGGAAGAGGATTTTCCCACAATAACGGAGCCGTCGGGCAATATCAACGAACTTGCCACACAACCGTTTTCCTTGGCGTATTGCCTTGCGTAACCCACCACAAGACGGTCCTCTTCTTTCAGGTTCAACTTGGACATTATCAAATCCAACTTGTCCACCACCGAAGAATCGCACTTTCCCTTGCGTGCCTGCGTTTTTGCTTTGAGAAAACGGCAAATTACTTCCTGTTTGCTTGCCTCGCAACACACGGCGTCGTCGCAAATGCAGTAGCCTGCCATGTTCACCCCCATATCGGTGGGCGACTTGTAGGGAGAAGCGCCCAGAACCTTGGTGAAAATGGCATTGAGCACGGGGAAAACTTCCACATCCCTGTTGTAGTTTACGGCAGACTTGCCGTACGCCTGCATGTGCCATGGGTCTATCATGTTGACGTCGTTGAGGTCGGCGGTTGCCGCCTCGTAGGCAATGTTTACGGGATGGTTCAAAGGCAAATTCCAAACGGGAAAGGTTTCGTACTTGGCGTAACCGCTTTTTATTCCTCGTTTGCTGTCGTGATACAACTGCGAAAGGCATGTTGCCATTTTGCCGCTACCGGGACCGGGTGCCGTTACCACCACGATTTTGCGGGAAGTTTCAATGTAGTCGTTTTTTCCGAATCCCTCTTCCGACACTATGTGCGCCACGTTGAGGGGATAACCTTCGATAGGATAGTGACAGTACACCTTTACGCCGTAATTTTCCAGCCTGCGTTTGAAGTTGACGGCGGCAACGTTTTCCCAAGAAAACTGCGCTATCACAATGCTGCCGACAAAAAGTCCACGGGTGGCAAGTTCGTCGTAAAGGCGAAGCACGTCTTCGTCGTAGGTTATGCCCAAATCGGCACGCAACTTGTTGTTGGCAATGTCCACGGCGTTTATTACAATTACCACTTCAACTTCGTCCTTGATTTTGGACAGCATTTCCACCTTGGTGTCTGGTTTGAATCCCGGCAACACCCTGGATGCGTGGTAGTCGTCAAACAATTTTCCGCCGAATTCCAGATAAAGTTTTCCGCCGAATTCCTGCACACGCTTGGCAATGTTTTGCGATTGCAGCCTGATGTACTTTTCGTTGTCAAAACCTTTCATTCTTCCTCCTCGCAAAAAGGCAAATCCTTCCTGTGTAAAAAATAAAAATCAAAAAGATACCTGCCGCTTGGCAAATTTCCTTTTGTCATGCTGTCTTCCACGCTTTTCAAATCGTAGGGAAGGGCAAACCTGCTGTAACTGAAACTGTTGTCGTCGTAGGTTATCACTATTCCGCATGCCACGGGTTGCGGATGACAGCCGACGCTTCCCACGTCGACGTACAGCCTTTTTCCCGTCAGGTCGCACGGCTCGTGCTTGTGTCCGAAAAACACGGCGTCGCAGTTGTAGTCGCTGTACATTTCGTCGAAAATTTCCGCAGAGGGATTGTTGGCAATGGGACGGAAAAAGTAGCCGTTTGTCGGTTGCGGATAACGGCAGTAATGCTCAAAAATCACCTTTTTGCCCCCGCAGATACGCTCGACGCTCAGAGGGAATTTTCCGACAACATCTTCCATGCCCTTCAAGGACGCAAAAACAAACTGTTTGTGTGCCGTGGATACGTGAGAAAACTGTTTGTGCCGTGCGTTTCCCGTGACAAAATCCCAATCGTGATTGCCCATGAGGCACACCACGTTGTTTTCCGACAACATTTGCAGACATTCCGAAGATTGCGCCCCTATGTCCACTATGTCGCCTGTGTGTATGATTTCGTCGCAATTTGTGCTTTTGAGATATTCCAACGCCCTTTTCAAAGCGGGCAAATTGCCGTGCACGTCGGAAATTACACCGATTTTTTTCAATTTTACCCCCTGAACGGTTGTGTTTACACCTGCTTTCAAAGTTTTTAAACAACAAAGACCATTACAAAAACTGCCGACGACTGCCGTCGGCGCAACAAAACCCTGCATTTGACAATGTTGTCGCAAAACAACTCTACAATAAATTATTATACCTTTTTTGCCGACAAAAATCAATATACGCCTTGTTTTTGAAGGGCAATTTTTGCGGTAAAAATTTTACTTTTCAACAAAAATTTATCTTGTAAAAACAAACTACCGCTGAACACAAACTACTGCAACGGCACAATTTTACCGCCGCAAAAGTAACACAGACGCAAACCCTGCGGAAGGTTTGAAACAACTTGGTCAAAACCGTCGGCAAGCGTCTGCGCCGAATGGCTGTCGCTGTTGACGGTTACAAACTTACCGCCTAAATCTCGGTACTTGGCAATTATTTCCAACGAAGGCAAGGTGAAATGACGGGAAAAGTAACGGGACGTGTTTATTTCCGGCACAATCCCACGCTGTAGACACACCTGCAAAGTTTTGCAAAGCGTTTCCACGTCTTCCACGTAGTCGTCGTGATACCGTTTGGGCAAATCCATGTGTCCCAACACGTCAAAATCGCCGTCGGACACCATGTCCGACACAAATTTGTCGTACAGACGCTGATACTCGTAGTTGGTGTAGTGCCTTTCGGGGAGATAACTTGCAGGATAATGCACCGAACCGATTATCATGTCAGGTTGCAGAGAACGCAAAAACCGCATTTCTTTGGGATGAAGGTGCGGTTCGCCAACCTCAAAGCCCAAAAGCAAAGTCAGTTGCGTTCCGTAACGTTGTTTCAAAGAATGGAATTCTTCCGCACGGGCGGCAAAGGGAAAATCACGAAAAGTGTTGAAATTTCCACATTCGATGTGGTCGGTGAAACACAGCACGTCCACGCCTTTGCAAAGGGCGGCGTCTACGCACTGTTTCATTGTAGCCTTGCTGTCAAAACTGTATTGTGTGTGAATGTGCAAATCGCACCGCTTTGTGTATTGCAAGTTGTGCCTCCGTCGGGAAAACTATACTCTTTTTGCCTCGGTTTGTCAACAATCGGACACATCAACAGACAACATGCGCAATGTCCAAAGATACGGCAGACGCAAACGCAACATGCACGTTTTGTTAAATACAACCAAACTGTACAAAAAATGCGTTTATAAATACCGAAAACGACATTATAAACGCATTTTCAAGAAAATCATTATTGTTTTTACTTTTATATTTTTGCAAAATGAAAACCTCAACAACAAAAAAAAGAAATCTGCTGTTTGCCGTTTTTTGCATTGGAAAAAATATTTTCCCGAGTTTGTTTTTAATTTTCTGCACGTAAGTTTGCCCTTTGCACACAGGGGTTGGCAGAGGTTTTTTTGTTGCAAATTGTTTGCCTCAGGTAGCGGACAGACACGACGCATAAACAACACTTTACGCCGTACGTATGACAAAAACCGCTACTGCAAAAATTGTTTTTGCATGCTTTGCACAAGCGACAAAATTGCATTTTTTCCGAGGTTTGTTTTTGACTTTTTCACTGTAATTTGCCCTTTTGCACACAAGGGTTGGCAGAGGTTTTTTTGCAAATTGTTTGCCTCAGGTAACGGACAAGCACGACACATCAACAACACTTTACACCGTACGTATGACAAAAACCGCTACTGCAAAATTGTTTTTGCATGCTTTGCACAAGCGACAAAATTGCATTTTCCGTTTCGACGGTCAAGCCTGCGGAAAACCTCAACGTCGGCAACGAAACTTGAAACGCTTGCACGGAAAACGTTTTGCCTGCAAACGTCAAAGAAATTTTTGTACGTCCAAAAATTGCACACCCAACGGTTTGTCGGACAAATACGCTTTTTGCCGTGTAAAAAATTTGTCCCTTTTGCAAAGGCGGCAAGGGACGGTCGGCACACACTGCGACTACCTCAACACGTCGGCAAGACCCGCCTCTTTCAATTTTTCGTTGTCGCTGACTACCGTGTTTAGCAGCCTTCTGGGAAGGTCGGCATTTTGCTGAAAAATGACGTTGAATTGCGAGTAGGGAAAGGGGTGCGCAAATTTGTCGTTGCCCACTTCCACCGTGAAAGAGGGAATGTGGAATTTTTCCACACACCAATCCTTGTAACCGCCCACGCTGTCGGAAAGGGAAACCACCTTGTAGCCGGTGTAATTTGAAATTGCCTGTGCGTAACGTTTGTCACGGTAACGGCGGTGCGACGTCTGACCGAACTCCCAATAGATTTCCTCGCCTTTCAGGTGGTAGGAAAGGGTAACGCAGGGTTTGATTTTGCAGGTGAATTCCGCAAGCGCCCTCGTTTCCCTGGCAGAAAAAGGATATTTTCCGACGTAGTTTTGCGACGACTTGCAAAAGCAGTTTTCCGCCCCCTCTCCCCAACGGGCGTCGAAGTTGACGTTGAGGTCCACGCCGTCGACGTTGGCTTTCCACAGGGAAAAGTCGCTGTTGCCGTTGATAGCCAACAAGTTGCTTTTGCGCTGTTTGTCGCCGACAAAACCGACGCCTTCCTGACAAAGCCTGACGCCGTCGGGGTTTACCATAGGCACAAAGTAGATGCCTCCCAAAATGGAAAGTTGCGGATTTTTCACGAGGTGTTTGGCGAGGTTGACCACCAACAACGCAGTGAGATGCTCACGGGCATGTATTGCGCCCTGAACAATCATGTAGTTGCCGTTTTTCTTCCCTACAAAAATGTAGGGAATTTGCTGTCCCAATTCGCTGTTGCCGATGTTGCCCGTTTCCACCCCGTTTCGGCAAAAAAGTTGCATTTCGTAAAGCAAGTCGCTGTACCTGAACAAAAAAAGCCCCCGTTGCTACTACTTTATGTCGCAAAAAGTCAAATTGTTACAATCCAATTGCTCGAGTGAACAAAATTTTTGTCGTCGCCAAAAGCAAACCGAAACAAATTGCCACACGACTCTTGCAATCTGTTTTTGCAAAGACTTGAAAAATGTCGCCGCAATGCTTTTAATACAACATACACAGCACCGCAGGAATGAGAAACCACCTTGCGGAATTTTCCAAAACCTGCTTTTTCAAAATGCCTTGCGCCAAAATGCACTAGCCGTAAAAAGCAAAAGCAAAAATGTACAAAGCAAAAACGCAGACTTCAAAGGAAACAATAGGACTGCTCACCTTTTAGCACAAACTAGTGTACGCCAAACCGTGTTTGTCAAAACAAGTATTTAACGGTTGTAAAAATCAACGGCAAAACCACCGCAACCGTGTTTAACAAAGTGAAAATACAAAACAAAATTGCCGTCAAGGTACAAAAATAACGCATACGGTACAAAAAATTGTGCAAAGCGAAAGTCCGATATATAAAAATAAAGCACAAAAATGCGTATATTTTTTCACACAAATTTTATGTACGCCAAACCGTGTTTGTCAAAACAAGTATTTAACGGTTGTAAAAATCAACGGCAAAACCACCGCAACCGTGTTTAACAAAGTGAAAATACAAAACAAAATTGCCGTCAAGGTACAAAAATAACGCATACGGTACAAAAAAATTGTGCAATGCAAAATTCAAAAAGCAGTGGCAAAGTTGAGCAAACAAATTCCGACGCCGTCAACGAAAAAGACATTGTTTTACAAACCGTACCGCAAAAACCTGCAAAACGGCAAAATCGTTTTGCCGTTTGCAAACGGCATCGCCGAAACATTGTTTGAGCGATATTCTTTACGCAATTTTGCAAAATCATGCTACGCCTACAAAAATTTGACACCGCTGGTACGCCTTTTGCGTAAAATGTAACGTTTTTGCAACGGGAAATTTCTTGAAAAACAAACGAAAATGCGATAAAAATTGCCGCTACCGACGCCGAAACAGCCGTTGAGGAAACGAAGCGGACACAAGACGCCACGGACGCTGATACGCACAACGCAGAAGAGCAGGTTTCGCAACCCGCAGAAGAGGCAGTTTCCTCGGATACACTTGAAGAGGCTTCCGCCGACACGACGGAAGAGGCAAGAGATGCCCTGCAAAATGCCCCTCAAACGCAAAGCGTTGCGTCGGAGTCTGAAACGGTTCACGAAACAAAGGCACAGGCATTACAAGAGGAATCCGCAGTTGCACAAACGCCGTCAGCAACGGAAAAAGGCAACACGTCGGCTGTTGAAGAGGCAACGCCTGCCACCACCGCCGCAGTTGCACAAAAAACGGCGGGCGAGGGAACTTTACCAAATGCGCTCAACGGCACAAGCAGGGGCTTTTCGGAAAAAATGGCAGAGGCGGGATACATAACGGGCAGACGCTACGACGCAGTGAAAAACGCCTTTCTTTCCTACGTTACCGCCACAAAAAAACCACGTGCGGTAGCAAGTCGCATCAACCGAAGCGGGGAAACATTCGGCGTGGGCAAAAAAATTCTCGGCAGACTGCGTATCGTGGGCGGTTACCTGCGGTTGTTTTTGCCCTTGGACCCCAAACAGTTCAACGCCGACAAGTACCATCACAGGGACATGTCGGAAGTGGCAAGATACGCAAAGTATCCGCTGATGATAAAACTGTCTTCCGACAGGCAAACCAAGTACGCCGAAGAACTGATAGACGCTGTGATGAGTCAGAACGGACTTGTCAAAAACCCCGACTACCGTGAAAAGGACCAGGCGGACATTTTCAAAAAAAGCCGCACCAAAAAGGTTGCCGCATCCGTTGCACCGCCACAACAAGAGGTTGCCGTTGTTGCGTTGCCCGACGAGAAACCTTCCAAAGACGTCAACTTCGACAACAGCGAAAACGTGAAACTTCCACGCAACGCCTACGTTGTGGACAAATCGGGCTACCGTGTGGGAAAGGTGCGCAAAAGCGTCTGGAAGGACAACGACGACAACTTTGTGGGAAAATTTGTCAAACAGGGCAAGGCGGTGTTTGTTTCCGACAGTGAAAGACACTTTGCCTACCTTGACAAACAAAACAACGTTCTTTCCATGCAAAACGCCTACGTGGCGACGCTTAAACGCCGTCCGTCGCTTGCCCTGTGGGCAATACTGCTGGCGTTGCTGTTTTTGATGACGTCGGTACTGTGCGTGTTTGTCATTGTCAAATCCGTTTCCGACTACGTGCCCACGTTGTTTATTGCTTCCAAGGACGGCACAAGTTGGCAGGAAACGGAAAACTTGCCCATCTTTTACCAAAAGCAATTCGGCGACACGACGGTAGTTCCCGGCGCAACGGGAAAGTATCGGTTTGTGTTTCAAAACAAAAATGCCGACGCTTTGGAATTTTCCCTTGCTTTCAGCGAAACCAATCAGTACGGCATCAATATGCTGTACCGACTGAAAAGGGACGGGGCGTACATTTCCGATGAAAACAACTTTGTAACGGCGGAACAACTTTCGCAACAAACCCTTTCCATAGAAGCCAACTCTTCCACCATCTTCGAGTTGGAATGGCAGTGGCAACACAACGATGCGACAGATACCGTTGCAGGCGAAAACAGCGCAACCTATTCCCTTCACATAGCCTTTACCGCATGGGTGAAAAGATGAAGGCTACAAAAGTAATTGCAAAAACAGTGCGCATTGCAGCCGTTGTGCTGTTGGCGTTGCTGCTTGTCTACAACGTGTACATTGCGGTGCAGAGGCTGGTTTTCAAAAACGCAATGCCAACCGTTTTCGGCATAGGCTGCGCCACAGTAGTTACGGGAAGCATGTCTCCCGCCATCGAAGAGGGAGATTTCATAATTACCAAAAAACAAAATTCCTACAAGGAAAACGACATTGTTACCTTTTTGGAAGAGGAAAGCAACGTTTACATTACTCACCGAATAATTTTTGCCGACGGCAACACCTACGCCACAAAGGGGGACGCCAACAATACGGCGGACGGACTGAACGTTACCAACGACAACATTGTGGGCAAGGTGGTGTTTGTGTGGCACGGATTCGGAAAGGTTGTTTCCTTTCTGCAAAGCCCTGCGGGGATATTTTGCCTGATTGCGGCGTGCGCCGCAATTTGGATTGCAACGGATTTTTTCAGCAAACGGTCAGACAAAGATGAAACAAACGACAAAAAAAATACCAATAGTTAGATACCTGTGTTACCTGCTGGCAATAAGTCTGCTGTTCAGCGGTATTTCCTTTGCAAGGTTTTCCGGTTTCAACAGCGGCGACGTTACATCGCCGTTGAGCCGTTTTGCCTGCTCGTTTGAAATATCCGACATGTCGGCTGCGACATTTTCCAATGTGGACTACTGGCTGACAATAGACGGAGAGCAAACGGCAATGAACACGGCACGTTCCATTCGTTTCACCGTGAGAAACAACACACAGTTTGAAAACGGACAGGTGGACAGAATAAGCGATGTTGACCTTCAAAGCACGCTGAGGTTGTACGCACCGGCGGAATTTGCCTCCAATCTTGCTTTGCAGATTGTGGAAATAGACAAAAACGGTTTTTACTCCGTCAGTTCGCCTCAATACGTGCTGAGCGAATTTATCTACAACGACGACGGAACATTTGCCACCTTTGACAGAAACGTGGACACGGCGTCCTTCACCGACTACGACGCACGCACCGACGGCGTGCCTTTTGACGAAGTGCTTGCCGTGCAGGGAGGATTTACGGGAACGGCACAAAACCACAACGGCAAAATTACCGCCTACTGCTCGCAGACGGGCAACAAACTTACAATATCTTCCCAAATGCGTCTTACGCAGTACAGCGTGGGATTTTTAAGGGGAAAATACATAGAAGGCACAGAGGTTGCGGAAAGTTCCGCTCCGCTTCTGTACCTTGACTGTCAGGCGGAAATTCCCTACTACACGGTGGATTTGCAACTTTCCGACATGTTGCTCGACGCCGACGGCAGCGCAACGGAAAAGCAGTTTGTACTGTTTCTGACGGTGGTGAAAGCCACAAACAACAGCGAATTCAGCATGCAATGGTCGGACGCTTTGGAAAAGGTGTTTGAAGACCCTGCGCCAAATTCTCAACCCAAGACGCTGTACGAAAACGGTCCGCAGATTTTGGGATACCACTTCGACAAACAAATGCCGCTGCACGTTTTCAGCGACGGTCAGTGGACGGCAACGGGACAAAACACCACCGTGCGGTTGCAAAAAACTTTCGACTACCAAAACGGTGGCAGCAAAATAACTTTCAGCCACGTTGCGCCTCTTCTGGAAGGGGCGACAGCCGTCGCTCACCCGCTGACCAACTTTTTTGACGCCGACTCGACGCCGTCGGAAGACACTTTGTTTGAAAACATCACCGACGTTCACGGATTGTTTGCCCAATGTTCCTCGGGACTGATGACAAACCATGTCAGCATGGCGGATTTCCCCGACAATCCCCACTACGACTCACACGCAAAACAAATTGCTGGCGTTGCCGACTTCAACATGGGGCAGGCGTTGAGTAAAGCCTATCCCACGCAGATAAACGTACTGTTTATTCAAGCCGACGAGCAGGGAGGCTGATTATGTCAAAGAGAATACAAAACATATTGTTGTGCGTGTTTTTGAGTTTGCTTATAGTAACGCTGCTCAGTTTTTCCTTTTCCTACGGCAGATTCTTTTCCGAACAGGAAACCACGGGCGGAAACTACGGCAGCGATCTGGAATACATTGTTTCCAACCAGATTGAAGTGGGAAACATGGAAGAATTTATCAGCGCAATTCAAAACGGCTACACCAACATTAAAATTTCCGACGACGCAAGCGAATCGATAGTCATCACCACCGGCGTTACCGACGTCGGCTCCGATTTGATAATAAACCTCAACGGACACCAACTTGTGCGCAACAGCCGTGAGCCCATGCTCAACATTCAGCAGGGCGTTCACCTTACGATAATAGACTCTTCCCCCGATAAAAGCGGAAGTTTCTACAACCCCGTGGGAAGCGTGTTGCAAATTGACGGCGGTACTCTCACCGTTTCGGGAGGAACCTTTGAAAGCGGTCCACGCACGCAGGAGTACCTTGCAAACGGCACAACGGAAAGGGGCGGAACAATTCATTCGACAATGACGCTTCCCGTGCATGTGAAAGAGGGGGGAACCTATTCCGAAAGAAACGAAATTTTGCCCGTTATTCTGCCAAGGGTAACGCTTTCTTCCGTTACCGATTCCCAGGGCAACCCCAAGCACCTGATAAACGGCAACGTCTATCTCGATGCACGTTACAACAACTTTTTGCCGTCAGACACATTTTTGTGTTTCACGGTGAAAGACCCGTCGGCAACAAGCGAAGTTACCAACGTTGAAGGCAGCGCCGACTTTGTGTATTCCTACTACATCAAAAGAGTGGCGGAGGGCAACTCCTTCCGTTACGACTACACCACCGAAAGCACAGGGGAAAACGTCTACAAAGCCACCGTGTACGGCTACAACAATGTAGTAGCCACGGCGCAGGATACCGCTTCCAACTTTGCGGCGGTGCGCATGATGTCGGGCAATCTGTACCTGCGTGGCGGTGCGTACCATTCCTACTTCGGCGTTGACACCGCCTACTGCGTTTCCGCTTCGGGCGGATATATGTCGGTGGAAAGGGGCGACTTCACGGCAATGGAAGAGGGAGTGTGCATTTCCTGTTCCTACTCGCAACCGATGGAAAGCGAATTCCTGAACGTTTCAGGGGGAAACTTCTACTCCGAAGTGGGGGACACCATTCACGTTTCGGGCGGAAAGATGACGGTGTTCGGAGGCAACTTCCGAAAGAACGCAAGCAAATCCACACAGACGGCGGAACTTTCCAACAATGCCATTATAGGCATAAGCGGAGAAAATTCCACCCTTGAAATTGACGGCGTAACGGCAACGATAAATTTCAACGTTGTCGGTTCGGGCATTGCGGGCATACGTTCGCAGGCAACGGGGCAATCCACCCTTTCCATCAACAACGCTACCCTTTCCTTTGCAAATTCTTCGTCCGGCACTACTTTTGCCAACAACAGGGGAATCTACCTGGAAGGGGGAACGGTAACTGCCACCGACTGCACCTTTGACATGCAAACGGACGACAGTTTCGGTATTCGCTGTGTAGACAAAGGCAGCGTAAACACTGCAAACGTTACCGTAAACGGATGCGTGTTCAAAATGTCGGGACTGCGTGCAAGAGGCGTTTCGGCGTCCTTCGGACAGATAAACCTCAACGGAAGCGACAAAACAACTATTCGCTGTTTTACATCGAACACATTTCCGATTGCTACGGAGTGTACACCACCGCTTTGAACGGCGTGGAGCGTGATTTGGACATTTTTGTCAACAAGGCGCAGTTTTTCATGGGACAAAGCACCGACCTTGCCAATTCCGAAGGAATAAACAATTCCTTCAACGGTGCGGGGGTGTATTCCGGCAACGGTAAAGCAACGGTACACCTGGGCGACGGACTGTTTATTTGCGGCGGCGACGGCGTCTCCGGCGTTTATGCCGAAAAGGGAAGCGTCGTCAGCACTTCCGACAACTCGGTGAAAACGGTGCTGATAACAGGCGCAGTGTACAACGACTACCAAAGCGGAATTTCCCACTTCCCGAGGGGAGGCAACGAGTACGACGTCAGCATTTTTGAAAACAACGACCATCCCCTAAACGTAACGCAAATAAACGCCGAACAGGCGCACGGAATCTACGTTACCGACGGCACGGTGTCGCTGGGTAGCGTGTTTGTGGCGGTGTACGGACAAAATTCTTCCGGTATTGTTTCCTACGGCGGAAACATCACCGTAAACGGCAGAATGGACATTGCCGTCGTTACCAAACACAACACCCACCAGCCAAACGTTTTGAGAAGTACGGCGTTGGGCTCGGAAGGAGGCTCGCTTACCTTCAACGGCGACGCTTACATAGTAACGGACAGCCTTGGCATTTACGCATCCGACGGCAACGTTACGGCAAAGGGTAACCTGAGCGTTACGTCGTCAAGAGGAACGTCGGTGTACGTGGACGGCGGTAGCCTTACCCTTGGCGAAACGGGCAAGACGCAACAGACGGACATTGTTTGCGAAATTGACCCCGATTGCTCGTGGAGAGACGGCAAAGGCTACTACGACGCCGTACTTGTGTTGGGAGGCTCGCTTTTCAGTTACGGCACCCTCAACATCACCCACACGGGATTGCCCAACGACAGGCAAGAGAACAAGTACGACGCCGATACGCTGTACCGTGAATTTGTAATAAAGAGTTTTGCCGTAAGGGTTCAGTCCTCCGCAACAGATTCTTCCATGACGTGCAATGTGAAAATTTTGCGTGGCGAAATAGTAAGCAACGTGGGTGGCGGTGTGTACGTAAACACCTACGGTTCGGGAACTTCGGCGGATTCGGTAGTTCTTGGCGAAAGCGGCAGCAACAATCTGACGGTAACGACAAAAGGCGCCTCCACCTATTGGGAAAGACCCATAGCAATCCCCGGCGCAGCAAGCAACTGGACGTATCAGCAAAACAAAGAGGGTGGCCCCGCCGTGGAAGTCAGAGGCGGTTCCCTCACCATAAACGGCGGACAATACACCTCCGCACAGGGCGAAGGCGTGGTTGTCAAAAACGGCGTAGTCAATATTCACGACGGAACCTTTGTGGGACAGGATTCCTACAAGTCGGACGGAGGCGACGTTGCAGGCCCTGCCGCTTCGTACGCATTCAAAGTGTTTGGCGGACAGGCTACCGTCTACGGCGGTACATTCGGTTCCCCCTCCGCTTTCGGAAGCGGCGCGTTTGTAATGGGAACGGCGGACGTCGTTGCCACGGCACGCATTTACGGCGGAACGTTCAAGGTGAGCGGTCAGGCGGGATTCAGCGTTTGCGAATATGCCGATTTGCTTTTCGACCCCACTTCAAGTGCAATACTCGTTTCGGGAAACGCCTGCGGCATTGCCGTGGAAAACCGAAACGCACCTACTTCGATAGTAATCAACGGCGGTACCTTTGAAAGCACCGGACAAAACGGCTCCTCCTACGACGGCGTGTGGTTCAGCAATACGCAAGCCACAATGAAGATAACGGGCGGAAAGTTTATCGGCTCGGCTCGTTCGGGACTGTACTTCCAGTTGCAGCCGGAAGGGCGAAAAGTGCAGATTTCCGGCGGAACGTTCAACCGTTCGGGAAACAACTTGCCCATTGCAGGAAGTTACTCGCAATATTCCGTCATTGCCACAGGCTATCGCTTGGACAAAAGCAACCCGTCAAGTTGGCAGGTGGTGGCAAACTGACGAAAACGTCAGGTAAAGGACTGCACACAAATTCAAAACTCCTTTTTGCAAAAGTGTTTTTCAAAACACAGTTACGCTTTGCAGTGGCAACTGCTACAAAAACACTTTCAACCAAAAACGCACCCGAACAACGGGTGCGTTTTTGTGTTTTCGCAATTTGTTGCAAATTTGTTTCACTGCTTTTTGAGGCGTTTGCGCAACCGTACAACGACATTTGCTAGTTTGAAAGACACACACGCTCAAACGTTTTTCTCGATTCAAAGGCAAAGCCGTCGTCCTGAAAGTACGTTTGTGCTGTCTTTTTAAGGGTGTCGTGTTTTGTTTTTTGCGTAGAATTACAAACTAACGCGCAAAAGGGGCGTTTGATGCGTAAGATTGACGACAAACGCTTGGTTTGTGGCGTTTTTGCACGTTGGTTGTTTCGTTTTTTGTGTCAGGGTACACGAACATGCACCGAACCGCAATAATGACTTTTGTTTCAAGCGTAAAAACGCACTTGAAAAAGAGTTATTTGCAGAGTGTTTTTAGGGCATTTGCACAAAAACGTGCAAACTTTTTGAAACCGTACAAACTTTTTGTGTACTTTTCCTTTGTTGCTTTGCCCAACTGTCGTTTTTTTACATGCAACGTTGTTTTTTCAAATTACAAGCGTTCGATTTTTTAAGACAGTAAAAAAGGGACGAAACTTTACCTTTCGTCCTTTGTTGCCGATGTACTCAATATACGCAACGTCTTTTGTTTCAAGTGTAAAAACACACTTGAAAAAGAGTTATTTGCAGAGTGTTTTTAGGGCATTTGCACAAAAACGTGCAAACTTTTTGAAACCGTACAAACTTTTTGTGTACTTTTCCTTTGTTGCTTTGCCCAACTGTCGTTTTTTTACATGCAACGTTGTTTTTTCAAATTACAAGCGTTGCAAATTTTTAAGACAGTAAAAAAGGGACGAAACTTTGCCTTTCGTCCCTTTGTTTTGTAAACAATGTGTTTATTCTTCTTTTTTGTTTTTGTCGGAGGCGTTTTCATCCTCTTCCACGGGGTTTACATGTACCGACACGAACAGCGGACGGTGAGAATCTATGTCCGTTACCGTTATGTCAAGGTTTTTGTGGGAAAATTTGTCCCCCTTTTCAGGAATTTTGTCAAGTTGTTCGGAAATCCATCCGTTGACGGTACTGCTTTCCGATCGGGCGTCGATGTCAAACTGCTGGCAAAAATCGTCCATGCTCATGCTGCAATTTACACGGTAGGTGTCGTAACCGATGTTTCGCACGTCTTCCAAAACGTCGTCGTGTTCGTCCCATATGTCGCCCACAAGTTCTTCGAGAATGTCTTCCATCGTTACTATGCCCAGCGTTCCGCCGTACTCGTCCACCACAACCGCCATGTGCGACTTGGTCGTTTGCAACTGTTTCAACAGGTCGCTTATTTTTTCCGTTCGGTGAATAAACAGCGGCGGCGTCATTATTTCGGATATCGGCTGTGTGGTAATGCCGTTGATGCCGTAAAAGTCTTTCAGATGCAGTATGCCCACAATGTGGTCGATGTCCTCTTTGTACACGGGCAGACGGCTGAATTTGCTGTTTTCAAATTGTTCCGCAACTTCTTCCGGCGTTGCGTCCACGGGCAACGCTTCCAGATCTACACGGTGAGTGAGTATGTCTTCCGCTTTAAGGTCGCCAAACTCTATGGCGTTGCGCAAAAGGTGTCCCTCGTTGGTGTCGATGGAACCGCCTTCCTGCACCTCTTCCACAAACATAAGCAATTCCGCCTGCGAAAGTTTTTCGTCGTCCTTCTTTTTGAGAAACAGCGACAAAAACTTTTTCCACAGCCAAAACAGAAAGTTGAGCGGCGTAAGAATCCAAATGAGAAACTGAATTATCGGGGCGGAAAACATTGCAAACTTTTCGGGGAAATCCTTTGCTATGCTTTTGGGGGAAATTTCGCCGAAAATAAGCACAACAACGGTAACCACCACGGTGGAAACGGTTGCGCCGATGTCTTCACCCAACAGTTTAACAAACATAAGTGTGCCGAGAGAAGCCGCAAGAATGTTTACTATGTTGTTGCCGATAAGTATCGTGGAAATGAGCCTGTCGTAGTCGTTGGAAAGTTTAAGCACCAGTTTGGCACGTTTGTGTCCGTCTTCGGCAAGCGTTTTTATTCGGGTTTTATTAAGTGACGAAAATGCCGTTTCGGTGGCGGAAAAGTACGCCGAGCCGATGACACACGCCAACATTGCTATTATATATACGGGGTAATTCATACGTTCGATTGCTCCTTGAAAATTTGTGTTCCGCTTGCACTAACTAGCACAACGACCTGCGGAAAAATCTGTACACTGCTTTTACAGCGCGGGAAACAATCAAACTTGCTTTTTGAGGGTGGCAATCTATCTTGTTTGGACAAGGCCCGCCATCTTCGTTCATAATGTTGCTTTTGCTACTCCTTTAGTGTATTTATAAACATTGTACCATATATGCCCGCTTACGTCAACTCTATGCTTTCACAAGGGAAAATATAATGCCGTTGTGCATTTTTTTTGCACTTTTGCACGCAAAAACGTTTGAATTGCAAGCGTTTTAAAAAAATACTTGTTCCCTTCCCCAGAAATCGTTTTCTTCCTAATCAATCGACACAGCTAAAATCATATTTTTTGCGCCGTATAAGCAAAACTCTTTTTTGTGTGACCGCT
>ERZ1643250.568-NODE-568-length-38637-cov-6.828806_pt1 | contig 38637 bp, 30 predicted proteins | sample MGYA00579262_ERZ1643250 | MGnify/ENA primary metagenome ERZ1643250 (study PRJEB29033, sample SAMEA4952265) | chicken gut metagenome | biome: Broiler Chicken; feature: Gastrointestinal Tract; material: Caecum | place: Ireland | collected 2018 | study: Broiler...
AGTTATCAAGGTTCGCTCCGTTTTTCAGGAGCCGTTCCTGCCTCAGCAGCAACTCTGATAGTTTATCACAAGCTTTTGTGCTTGTCAACAACTTTTTAAACTTTTTCTCAACTTTTTTTTCAGGCATCATCCTTTCGGATGTATCCTTTCCCGTTGAGCATTTCGCCGGACAATCTCTTGTTCTCAGCGAACTTTTAAAGTTTATCACAGCACTCAACCATTTGTCAAGCACTTTTTTGTATTTTTCTTTTTTTATTTCTGCATTGTAAAACGGAGAAGGAGGGATTTGAACCCTCGCGCCGCGCGAACGACCTACACCCTTAGCAGGGGCGCCTCTTCAGCCACTTGAGTACTTCTCCAAATGCCTAAATATATGAAAAATATAATGCATCACTTAACTGTGACGCATAAGTTATTATACTTATCCCTTTACCTGTTGTCAACACCTTTTTTACAATTATGCGTATTTTTTTATTGTATTTCGGATTTCCTCTTCCACCCTCGCAGCGATCTCTGTGGTTTTCATCTCTTTATACTCTTCGTAAGTAATCGGAGGAAGATAGTGTACCTGAACATTTACCTTCTCTGTGGAATCGGAATCAAACGGAAGAAAACTGTTAATCAGGGCCACAGGAACAATCGGACATTTTGCTTTTGTCGCACATTTAAAGCTTCCGCCTTTAAAACTTCCAATCTTGTTTCCCTGCCGGCTTCTTGTTCCCTCTGCGAAGATAATGAAATTTTTCTTTTTCTGCTGTACATCTTTGGCTACCTGGCTGATCACTGTCATCGACTGGCGAATATCGTCTCTGTCAATACAATATCCCTGCATACATGCAAGCATCTGCTTGATGAACGGAACATTTTCCACCTCTTTTTTTGCCACAACAGAAAAAGGATAAGGAAACGCATCTGCAATCGCCAATGTATCATACAGCCCCTGATGGTTGGGATAAAGCATAAATCCCTGCTCTTTCGGAAGGTTTTCGACGCCGTAGCTGTCCACCTGAACATGTCCGCCTTTGTTGGCGCGGTGAACAATCGTCTGTATCATTTCATAATGCTGCTCATCCGTATATTTCTCTGCATGCCTGGCATGATAACAGAGTTTTATCCAGTAAACGGGTACCAGAAAAAAGTTATGAAGTACCATCACCAGTATTCTTCTCATAATAATTCTCCTTTATGATTTTATAAATTACAGAAGTACTCTTCCCGCTCACCGGCAGATCCCATCCTACAGTTCAGCTGACTGAATCGTTACTGCTCAGATACCCCGCAGCAGCCTGCGGGGTATCTGAATCCTGCGGCAGAGCTGCCACCTCAGAACGTCTGCCGCATCTCATTTACTGTAACCTTTTTCTCTGTTACTGTTCTGACGGTTCCTCCGGAATCGTTTTCTTCTCTTCCTCTGTATTCACATTTCCGGAAGGCTCTTCTTCATTTTCCTGCGTTTTTTCTTTTTTCTCGCGCACCTTTGCAATACTTGCAACAGTGATATTCTCAGCCACATCCATAAGCTTTACTCCGGATGTGATTCTTCCGAGAATCGAAATGCCGGAACATGGAATCCGAATAATAATTCCTTCTGTCGTAATCAGCATAATCTCATTTTCTTCATTTACTGCCTTTACGCCCACCACATTTCCGGTCTTTTCTGTGATCTTATAGCATTTTACACCTTTGCCGCCGCGGAGCTGTACGGTAAACTCGCTGACTGCTGTCCGTTTGCCCATACCATTCTCCGACACGAACAGAAGATAATCGCCCTGACTGCTCATCTGCATGCCGACCACTTCGTCATTGTCCATAAGATTGATTCCGCGCACGCCCATAGACACACGTCCCGTCACTCTTACATCCGTCTCCCGGAACCGGATACACTGTCCGAATTTGGTTACCAGGATGATGTCCTTTGTGTTATCTGTTGCCTTTACTTCAATCAGTTCGTCTTCTTCTCTGAGGGAAATGGCCGCCAGACCGGTCTTTCGCACATTTGCATAATCGACGATCGGTGTTTTCTTTACAATTCCCTTCTTCGTCGCCATAAACAGATAGCGGCCTTCCTCAAACTTGCTGATCGGAATCACTGCGGTTATTTTTTCTCCGGACTGAAGCTGAAGCAGATTGACAATCGCCGTTCCTCTGGCAGTCCTGGACGCTTCCGGAATCTCATATGCCTTCAGACGATACACCTTACCCGTATTGGTAAAGAACATCAGGTAATGATGCGTCGTCGTCATCAGCAGTTCCTCAATATAATCGTCCTCAATGGTCTGCATTCCCTTAATTCCCTTGCCTCCGCGATGCTGGCTCCGGAAATTGTCCACAGTCATCCGCTTGATATATCCAAGCTTTGTCATTGTGATCACTGTGTTGTCTCTCGGAATCAGGTCTTCCATGGAAATATCATACTCGTCAAAGCCAATGGAAGTCCTTCTGTCATCCCCGTATTTTTCGGCAATCGCCATAATCTCACGCCGGATGACTCTCAGCAGTTCCTTTCTGTCCCCGAGAATTGCGCTGAGAACACGGATACGTTCCATCAGCTCTTTGTATTCATTTTCCAGCCGCTCTCTTTCCAGACCGGTCAGAGCGCGCAGACGCATATCCACGATTGCCTGGGCCTGAGCGTCGGAAAGCTCAAACCGGGCCATCAGATTACTCTTCGCCTCCTGGGTATTGGCGGATGCACGGATAATCCGGATGACTTCATCGATATCATCCAGCGCTTTCAGCAGACCTTCCAGAATATGGGAACGCTCCTGCGCTTTGTTCAGATCATACTTTGTTCTCCGGGTAACGACATCCTCCTGGTGTTTCAGATAATACGTCAGCATTTCCGGAAGATTCAGAACCTTCGGCTGCCCGTCCACCAGCGCAAGCATGATAACGCCGAAAGTATCCTGCATCTGTGTATGTTTGTAGAGCTGGTTCAGAATAACGTTTGCATTGGCGTCTCTGCGCAGTTCAATGCAGATACGCATTCCCTCTCTGCTGGAATGATCGTTGATATTGGTAATCCCATCAATTTTTTTGTCGCGCACCAGAGACGCAATCGTCTCGATCAGACGCGCTTTATTTACCATGTACGGCAGTTCTGTGACAATAATCTCGGATTTCCCGTTGGGCAGCGTTTCAATATCGCTCACTGCACGTACGCGAATCTTACCCCGCCCGGTCCGATAGGCCTCGCTGATTCCCCTGGTGCCGAGGATCTGCGCGCCGGTCGGGAAGTCAGGACCTTTGACAATCTGCAGAATCTCGTCAAGTTCCGTGTCTCTGTCCTCTTCAATGATATTGTCAATGATTTTCACAATAGCCCCAACCACTTCCCGCAGATTATGCGGAGGAATATTGGTCGCCATACCTACTGCAATTCCGGAAGTTCCATTGACCAGAAGATTCGGGTATCTGGACGGCATGACGATCGGTTCCTTCTCCGTCTCATCAAAGTTCGGCTCAAAATCCACCGTGTCTTTGTTCAGATCCGCGATCATCTCCATGGATATTTTGCTCAGACGGGCTTCCGTATATCGCATTGCCGCCGCGCCGTCTCCGTCCACGGAACCGAAATTTCCGTGTCCGTCCACCAGCGGATAACGGGTCGCCCAATCCTGCGCCATATTTACCAGCGCACCGTAAATAGAACTGTCTCCATGTGGGTGATATTTACCCATCGTATCGCCGACGATACGCGCACATTTACGATGAGGCTTATCCGGCGTATTGTTCAGTTCTATCATTGAGTATAAAATCCGGCGCTGCACCGGCTTTAATCCATCCCGGACATCCGGCAGCGCACGGGACGCGATGACACTCATGGAATACTGCAGATAGGATTCTTCCATGGTCTCCTTCAGATCCACTTCCTGGATTTTGTCAAAAATATTATCTTCCATCTTTACCTCCAATGCCGTGTTCGCCGCAGTCTGTCTTAAATATCCAGATTCTTGGCGTCTTTCGCTCTCGTCTCAATAAATTCACGGCGCGGCTCAACTTTATCTCCCATCAGCGTGGTAAACGTCAGGTCGATCTCAGAGGAATACTCCTCATCAAACGTCACACGCTTCAGAATCCGGTGTTCCGGATCCATCGTAGTCTCCCAGAGCTGATCCGCATCCATCTCGCCAAGACCTTTGTACCGCTGAATCTTATTTTCATTCCCCCGTCCAACTTCCTGGAGAATTGCATCCAGCTCCTCATCGGTGTATGCATACCAGACCTTTTTGTTCCGCTCCAGCTTGTACAGCGGAGGTGTTGCAAGGTAAACGTGCCCCTGCTTAATCAGCTCCGGCATAAAACGGTACATGAATGTCAGAAGCAGAGTTGCAATATGAGCGCCGTCCACATCGGCATCAGTCATGATAATGATCTTGTCATAACGAAGTTTCGTGATATCAAAATCGTCATGGATTCCTGTTCCAAAAGCGGTAATCATCGCCTTGATCTCCGCATTTGCATAAATTTTGTCAAGACGCGCCTTTTCCACGTTGAGAATTTTTCCTCTCAGGGGAAGGATCGCCTGTGTCGCACGGCTTCGCGCGGATTTTGCGGAACCGCCGGCAGAATCCCCCTCAACCAGATAAATTTCACAGTTTTTTGGATCTTTGTCCGTACAGTCTGCCAGTTTTCCGGGCAGTGACATTCCGTCCAGCGCAGATTTTCGCCGGGTCAGATCTCTGGCCTTGCGGGCTGCGTCTCTTGCCCGCTGCGCAAGCAATGATTTTTCCACAATCACCTTCGCCACAGAAGGATTCTGTTCCAGATAAATTTCAAGCTGATTGCTGACAATGCTGTCCACGGCTCCCCTGGCCTCGCTGTTTCCCAGCTTCTGCTTCGTCTGTCCTTCGAACTGGGGATCCTCGATTTTAACGCTGACAATCGCCGTCATTCCCTCACGGATGTCCTCTCCTACCAGGTTCGGTTCATTCTCCTTGATCAGCTTGTTTTTCTTTGCATATTCATTAAAGGTTTTCGTCAGCGCATTTCGAAAGCCGATAATATGGGTCCCCCCCTCCGGCGTCGTAATGTTGTTTACAAACCCATAGGTATTTTCCGTATACGAATCGTTGTGCTGAAGCGCAACTTCCACAAGAACTCCGTCTCTCTCTCCCTCACAGTAGATAATATCCGGATACAGAGCAGTTTTGCTCTTGTTCAGATACTGCACAAACTCTTTGATTCCGCCTTCAAAGTGAAAGCTCTTCTCTTTCTCCTGACCTTCCCGCTTGTCGCGAAGCGTAATGCGCAGTCCTCTGGTAAGAAAGGCAATTTCCCGGATCCTCGTCTGGAGAATTTCGTAGTCAAACACAGTCTCCTCGAAAATCGTATCGTCCGGAAGGAACGTTACCTCAGTTCCGGTCTTCTCCGGATCACATGTTCCGATCACCTTCAGACTGTACATGGTTTTTCCGCGCTCATACCTCTGATGGTAAATCTTCCCCTCGTGGTAAACCGTAACCTCCAGCCATGTGGAGAGAGCATTTACAACGGAAGCGCCTACACCGTGCAGACCTCCGGACACTTTATAGCCGCCGCCGCCGAATTTTCCGCCGGCATGCAGAACGGTAAATACAACTTCAATTGCAGGAATTCCCGCCTTATGGTTGATTCCCACCGGAATTCCCCGTCCGTCATCGATAACCGTGATGGAATTATCCGGGTTAATCGTAACTTCAATATGTTTACAGAATCCAGCCAGAGCCTCGTCTACCGAGTTATCTACAATCTCATAGACAAGATGATGCAGACCTCTGGAAGAGGTGCTGCCGATATACATTCCCGGCCGCTTTCTGACCGCTTCCAGGCCTTCCAGAATCTGGATCTGGTCCGCCCCATATTCTGCATTGTTGATATTTTCTGTACTCATTTGGATTCCTCCTGTTGATTTTGTTTCAAGGTAACGGTTCCGTCCGACACCTGGAATACCCGGTTAATCCGGAAACGGTTGGATATAAAATCATCCAGCCCGGTGCAGGTAATCAGGGTCTGTATATTGTGAATACTCTGCAGAAGATAATTCTGACGGCTGCTGTCCAGCTCCGAGAGCACATCGTCCAGCATCAGAACCGGCGTATCCTTTACCTCCTGTTCCACCAGCCGGATCTCCGCCAGCTTCAGGGAGAGCGCAGCCGTCCGCTGCTGTCCCTGTGAGCCGAAGCGGCGGATATCAATACCGTTAACGCTCACACGAAAGTCGTCTCTGTGAGGTCCGATGCAGGACTGTCTGAAATGCAGATCCCTCTCGCGGTTTCTCGCAAGCTCTTCCTCAAACATTTCCTCCGAAACATTCGGCTCATAGATAATCTGAATCTCTTCCTTTCCGCCCGTCAGGCTGCTGTGGATATCTTTCAGGATCCCGTTCAGTCTTTCCACAAAGTGCATTCTCTCACGGATTACGCTCTTTCCATAGCGCACAAGCTGGAGATCCCACACTTCCAGAGTATCGGTAAGATTTGCCGAAAATGAAATTTCCTTCAGAAGCTTGTTTCTCTGGGCAATGATTTTATTATATTTCATAAGCTGAATCAGGTAAAGTCTGCTCAGCTGACAGATTTCACTGTCCAGAAATCTTCGGCGTTCCGAAGGTCCGTTTTTGATAATATTAAGATCTTCCGGCGAGAAAAACACAATATTCAGAATCCCAAACAGCTCCGAAGCCTTTCGGATCGGAACTCCGTCGATGGCAATCCCTTTGCTCCGGTTCTTCTTCAGGTGCATATCCAGCTTGTGTGTAATGCCATTTCGGAAAACCTGCATCCGGATATGCGCCTCATCCTCCCCGAACCGAATCATCTCCCGGTCCTTGCTGCCCCGGTGGGATTTCGTCGTGCTGCATAAATATGCAGCCTCAAGTATATTTGTTTTTCCCTGCGCATTATCTCCGTAAAGTATGTTGGTGCCGGAATCAAAGTTAATCGATAAACCTTCGTAATTCCGGTAATTTTTCAGTTCCAGTGATTTTATATACATGGTTATTTGATAATTTTAATCTCATGACCGTCAAAGCTGACAACATCGCCATCGTACAGTTTGCGTCCCCGGCGGGTTTCCGTTTCCTGATTGACTGTCACCTTTCCGTCCTGGATCACAAGCTTTGCCTCGACCCCGTCTTCCACCCAGCCTGCAGCTTTCAGTACCTGGCCAAGTTTGATAAATTCTTCTCTCAGTTTGATTGTTTCCACTTTTTTCCTCCTCCTGACATATCTGTTGGAAACAGTTCACCAGCTGAACCGTTGCCTCTGCTGTGTTCTCACTCAGAGCAGATTTTTATCTCACAGCGTTAAAATTTACAGGAAGAATCAGATAAATATAAGTTTCCTCATCATTGCGGATAAAACATGGAGCTTTGGGATTTACCAGATAAATGGAAATCTCCTCATCGTCAATGACTTTCAGCGCGTCGATCAGAAACTTCGGATTAAATCCGATCATGATATCCTTGCCTTCTTTGGAGATATCAATATCTTCATTCATCGAACCCATCGGCGAGTTGATTTTCAGTTCCATGGTGCCGTCGGCAATATCAATGATGATCGGTTTTTTGTCTCCCTCTTTCACAAGAAGGGTGGCACGGTCGATACAATCCAGAAATTCTTTCTTGTTGATCACAACTTTTGTCTCGTAATCGCTGGACAGCATCTGATCAATGCGGAAATACTCTCCGTCGATCAGCCGGGAAACCACAGTTGTGTCGTCAAATACAAACATAATATGGTTTTCCGCAAAATAAATATCTACCAGATCCTCTGTCTCACCAGACAGAATTTTGCTGATTTCGTTCAGAGTCTTTCCGGGAACAACCACTTTTCGCTCCGGATAACTCTCTTTCAGCTCAATTTTCCGGATCGCAATTCTGTGTCCGTCAAGGGAAACCACCCGAAGAATATTATTTTTGATCTCAAACAATTCGCCTGTCATCAGCTTATTGTTCTCGTTTGCGGCAATCGAAAAAATCGTCTGACGAATTACTTCTTTCAGGGTGAACTGGGAAATCGTTATATTATCAGTTTTTTCGATAACAGGCAAGTAGGAAAAATCTTCTCCTGATTTTCCCGGAATACTGAAGGTTGCCTTCTCACAGGTAATGGTGGTAAGCAGATTTTCGTCCGTCTGAACAGTCACTTCATTTTCCGGAAGTTTTCGAACAATTTCAGAAAAGATCTTTGCATCCAGAGCAACCTGACCTTTTTCCAGAATCGTTCCCTGAACGATTGTCTCGATACCAAGTTCCATATCGTTGGATGTAAATTTAATTTCATTGGACGTCGCATCAATCAGGATACACTCCAGAATAGGCATCGTTGTTTTTCCCGGTACCGCCTTCATGGAGATGCTGACACTTTTCAGAAGTTCATTTTTTTGAAAGATAAGTTTCATATTGTGTAAAAGTCTCCTTTCCCCAGTTCTGGGTGCGCGTGGGCATATAAAATAAATATATAAAAAATCCGTAGTAGCCGCCGTAGGGGGCGTGTAAATGTGGAAATGTCCCTCAAAGGCGCATGGATCCTGAAAAAATGAACCTGTATAACTTTGTGAATAGCCATGTGAAAACCTGTGTAAGAAATGTAGACAACTTCAGGTCCTATTTTTATACACAGAGAATCCACATGTTGTCCACATAAGGTTTGTGCTCTTATTTGGAGGGATTGATCTTCTTTTTCAGAATATCAATGGTTCCTCTTGTGTTATCGTTGTTTTTCAGTTCTTTTTCGATTTTTTCAATTCCGTGCATGACCGTTGTGTGATCACGGTCACCCATATATTTTCCGATCGCTGTGAGCGGAGACTCCAGCATTTCGCGGCAGAGGTACATCGCGATCTGACGCGGATATACGATCTTGCTGCTTCGTTTGCTTCCTGTAATATCAGAAGCGGTAATGTCAAAATGCTCTGCTACCGTATCAATGATGAACTGCGGAGTGATGACTTTCTTTTCATTTGGAGAAATAATATCGCGGAGCACCTGTTCTGCAAGGTCCAGGTTGATCTCACGTTTCTCCAGATTGGCATATGCTATGATTTTGTTTAAAGCGCCTTCAAGTTCACGGATGTTGGACTTGATGTTGGACGCAATGTATTCGATCACATCGTCGCCGACGTTGTAGCCGTCCAGTTCTTCTTTTTTTCGGAGGATTGCGATACGTGTTTCGTAATCCGGACTCTGAATGTCGGCAAGAAGCCCCCATTCGAAACGGGAACGGATCCTGTCTTCCAGAATATCCATATCTTTTGGCGGCCGGTCGGAGGAAATGATGATCTGCTTGTTGTTGGCGTGCAGGGTATTGAATGTATGGAAAAATTCCTCCTGTGTGGACTCTTTTCCTATAATGAACTGCACGTCGTCGATCAGCAGAACGTCAATATTTCTGTATTTTTCCCGGAATTTTGTCATCGCAGTATTATTGCTGTTACGGATCGCCTCGATGACTTCGTTGGTAAATTCCTCACTGGTAACGTAGAGGATCCGGGAAGCCGGGTTCTTTTCCAGAATAAAATGTGCGATGGAATGCATCAGATGAGTCTTTCCCAGTCCCACGCCTCCGTACAGAAAAAGAGGGTTGTAAATTTCACCCGGCGACTCTGCAACCGCAAGGGAGGCTGCATGGGCAAATTTGTTGTTGCTTCCAACCACGAAAGTATCAAACGTATACTTTGGATTCAGGTTCGGAGCATAAGGATTTTTCTGAAGCACGGGTTTTTTCTCTTCTTTTTTGATGTCTTCCGGAAGGGCAAAACGGATATCATAATTAATTCCGGTAATTTCTGCGATTGCCACTTTAATAGGAAGAGTGTACTTTTTGCTGACGTATTCCAGACCCATTTTTTCAGATGGAACCAGAATTGTCACAAGATTGTCTTTGACACTGTGGACAGTGAGCGGTTTGATCCATGTGTCAAAGGAAATCTCAGACAGTTCGTGTTCATCCCTGACTCTTTGTAAGATTTCGTTCCATTTTTCTCTTATGATTTCCATGTTTTTCAGTCTCCGATTCTATATGTGTGGGATTGGGGATAAATCTTTTCCGCAGACCTGCTGAATAGTTATAATGACCCACTATTACCTACTTATCATATAATAAAATGGACTTTTAATCAACCAAAATGTGAAAATAAGGTTATGTGGAATTGAGGAAGTTGTGGAAAAGTCCGTGTACAGTATGTTGAAAATCTGGAAAATATTCCTCTTTATTGAAAAGAGAACAGGAGATATGTGTATAAGTGAAAACAGAAATACACAGAATACAGATTGAAAAATACTGGATTTTCCGGATTCACTCACATAATTTACACAGTGGTGAAAAAAGTTATCCACAAGTTATCCACAAAATGTGGATAATGTTGGAGAGGGTTCCCACATCTTGTGGGTAATTGTGAGAGGCCGTAACTGTCCGGTCAGTGGAATGGTCACAGCGATCAAAGATCATCCGGCCCTTATTTTTGCAGGAAATGCCAGATTCTGCTTGACTTTGCGGTTTTTTACGAATATAATGAAAACGATGTTTTCTGAGTTGCCGGGAGATTACCGAGAATGCCGGCAACAGATTCTGACATGCATGAGAATAACGAAAGTTCGAATATGAAGGAGGTGCCTTACCTATGAAGATGACATTTCAGCCGAAGAAACGCTCCAGAGCGAAGGTTCACGGATTCAGAGCGAGAATGAGCACAAAGGGTGGAAGAAAAGTTTTAGCTGCAAGAAGATTAAAAGGAAGAAAAAAATTATCAGCATAAAACCAAAGGCCGCATATGATTATGTGGTCTTTTCTTCTATGTAATTGAAAAAGGATTCTAATGGAATATTCAGAAAGTTTGAAAAAGAACAGAGATTTTCAGGTGGTATACCGGCAGGGAACATCGTATGCAAACAGGTATCTGGTCATGTATGTAAAGGAAAATCATCTGGAAAAAAATCGAATCGGAATATCCGTGAGTAAGAAGGTGGGTAATAGTGTCGTCCGCCATCGTCTGACGCGATTGATTCGTGAAAGCTACCGTTTAAATGAGCAGAAATTTCGCAGCGGGCTGGATATTGTTGTTGTAGCGAGAGTGAACGCAAAGGGAAGAAGCTGCCAGGAGATCGAGAAGGCGCTGCTTCATCTGGGAAGGCTTCAAAAGATTCTGAATAAGAAGAAAGAGAAGTCTTCGGATTCGTACGATTGTTTGTGCCGCAGTGAAAATGGTATTGGAGGCAAGGATGAAAGTCATACTGATTAAGATGATCCGTTTTTATCAGAAATATCTGTCGCCGCTGAAGAGGACAAGGTGTCCTTATATACCCACCTGTTCTCAGTATGGATTGGAAGCAATTCAAAAATACGGAGCTTTAAAAGGAAGTTTACTGGCAGCCTGGAGAATTCTGAGATGTAACCCGTTCTCACACGGAGGTTATGACCCAGTGCCGTAAACGCAAAGGAGGAAAAGACGTTTGGATATTATATTGAGCAAGTCAACCTGGCCGATCATTGGATGGGTGTGTGAGATCCTCGGCTGGCTGATCAATGGCATTTATGTCTTACTTGAAGCGATCGGCATACCGAACATCGGTATCGCGATCATCCTTTTTACCATCGTCATTTACGCTCTGCTGACTCCGACGCAGATCAAACAGCAGAAATGGTCAAAAATGATGACGGTAATTCAGCCTGAATTACAGCAGATTCAGAAAAAATATGCAAACAAAAAGGACCAGGCTTCTCAGATGAAGATGAACGAAGAAACCATGGCCCTTTATCAGAAATATGGTGTTTCACCGACAGGAAGCTGTCTGCCTCTGCTTCTGCAGATGCCGATTCTTATGTCCCTGTATCAGGTTATCTATTATATTCCGGGATATGTGGGAAGCGTAAGGAATATCTTCAGCTCACTGGCGGATCAGATCATGAATGTGAGCAACTATTCAGATATTTTGAAAACGTTCGTTGAGAACAATAATATTCGTGTATTCGCTTCGGTTGGCGAAACACTTACAGAAAACAATATTTATGATATTCTGTATGTTCTGAAGCCAAGCCAGTGGGATAAACTGGCTGATATTTCACAGTTTTCCGGACTTTCAGATCTGATCGCCCGTACAGCGGAAGATTCCGCCAGCGTAAATATGTTCCTGTCCTACAATATTACCGAGTCTCCGATGGATCTTCTCCAGCGAGGCCTGCAGGCAGGATCGGTGGTAATGATCATTCTGGCAGTTCTGGTGCCGGTACTGGCGTGGTTTACCCAGTGGCTGAACTATAAGCTGATGCCTCAGTCCGCAATGGCAGACGACAAGAAGAAAAAGGGAGGTATGGAAGCTTCCTTGAGAATGATGAACACATATATGCCGATTGTCTCCGCTTTTATGTGTTTGTCTTTCTCCATCGGTATCGGTATCTACTGGATCACCGGTGCACTGTTGCGAAGCATCCAGCAGATCGTCATCAACCGTCATATGAAAGCGATCGATATTGATGAATTGATCGCAAAGAATCAGGAAAAAGCCAATAAGAAGCGAGAAAAAGCAGGTTTGCCGCCTCAGAAGATCACACAGCAGGCAAGACAGAATGTGCGAAATATCGAGTTTGAGGAACGGGCAGAAAAAGAAACTCAGAAGAATCAACCGAATGTCAGCGAGACAACGGCATACTACAAGGAGAATACGGAATACGCACCGGGAAGTCTGGCTGCCAAAGCAAATATGGTACGGCAGTTTGATGAGAAAAATAGCAAGCGTAAGAAGTAGGGGGTAGGACTTATGGAGTTTATCGAAGTATCTGCGAAGACAGTAGATGAAGCTATCACAAAGGCGTGTATTGCGCTTGGCGCGTCCAGCGATAAACTGGAAATTCAGGTAATAAGCGAAGGAAGCTCCGGTTTTCTGGGCTTTGGAAGCAAACCGGCAGTGATCCGTGCCGGAAGAAAGCCGGAAGAAGAACCGGCGGAAGAAGCAGTGGAAGAACCGGAAGAAAAAGAGGAGCCGGCAGTTCAGCCTCGCGAAGCGAAGAAAGAGAAAAGAGAGCGGCGCGAGGAGAAAAAGGAAGAGCCGAAACCTGCGAAAAAGCCTGCGGTTCAGGACAATGAGCCGGCGCCGCGCACGGAAGAAGAAATCGCTGCGATGAAAAAGTCTGCGGAAGAGTTCCTTACAGGAGTGTTCCGTGCAATGGAGCTTCCGGTTGAGATTAAGATTGTCTTTAACAAGGAGACGGGAAGTCTGGACATTGATTTTGCGGGCGAGGATATGGGTATCCTGATCGGCAAGAGGGGACAGACTCTGGATTCTCTGCAGTATCTCACCAGCCTTGTGGTAAACAAGGAACAGAAAGAATACGTGAGAGTCAAACTGGATACGGAGAACTACCGGAAGCGCAGAAAAGAAACGCTGGAAAATCTGGCAAGAAACATTGCCTATAAAGTGAAGAAGACCAGAAAGCCGGTATCTCTTGAGCCGATGAATCCGTATGAGCGGCGGATTATTCATTCCGCGCTGCAGAGCAATAAGTTTGTGGAAACCTACAGTGAAGGAAACGAGCCGTACCGCCATGTGGTGGTAACGCCAAAGAGACATCAGCCTCAGCAGTAAGAAGCTGTGACAGTTCCGCCGGCGGAACTGTTAAAAATGCTTACAGCATCCGAGAGAGACAATCGATACGATGATCTTCCGGATGCTGTTTCTCTATCACAGGCTATTCCGGCGGACGGTCAGGTTTTTCTATGGGAAAAGAAAGAAGGTCAGAGATGGAAGACACGATAGCGGCAGTTGCCACGGCGATGGCGCCTTCCGGAATCGGTATCGTCAGGATCAGCGGTCCGGAGGCAGTTGCAGTGGCGGACCGGCTGTACAGAGGAAAAAAGAAAGAAAAAAGACTGGAGAATATGAAATCACATACGATTCATTATGGATGGATCGTGGAGCAGGAGCAGGTGCTGGATGAAGTTCTCGTCATGCTGATGCGGGAACCTCACAGCTATACCGGGGAAGATACGGTGGAGATTGACTGCCATGGAGGAGTGCTTGCGGTGAAGCGTGTGCTGGAAGCGGCGGTTCATGCAGGCGCGCGGCTGGCGGAGCCGGGAGAGTTTACAAAACGTGCGTTTCTGAACGGCAGGATCGATCTGTCTCAGGCGGAGGCCGTGATGGATGTGATTTCCGCAAAGAGCGAATATGCGCTGCAAAGTTCCGTGAGTCAGCTCCAGGGTTCTGTGAGCCGGGCGGTGAAGGAGATCCGGGAGAAGCTGCTGTATGAAATCGCATTCATCGAATCTGCGCTGGATGATCCGGAGCATGTGAGCCTGGACGGGTATCCGGAAAGACTGAAAGAGATTGTACGGAAAGAAAAAGGCAGAATCGAAAAGCTGCTGAAATCTGCGGACGACGGAAAGCTGCTGCAGGAGGGAATCAAGACGGTGATTCTTGGAAAACCGAATGCGGGGAAATCCTCTCTTCTGAATCTGCTTGTGGGCGAGGAGAAGGCGATTGTGACGGAGATTGCGGGAACGACGAGGGACGTTCTGGAGGAACAGATCACTCTCGGAGGAATCTCTCTTCGGATGCTCGACACTGCAGGAATCCGAAGCACTGCGGATAAGGTAGAACAGATCGGCGTGGAGCGGGCGAAGGAACATGCGAAGGATGCGGATCTGATTTTATATGTGGTGGACGCTTCAGTTCCGCTGGATGAAAACGACGCGCAGATTATGGAACTTCTGAGAGGAAGAAAGACGATTCTTCTGCTGAATAAATCAGATCTTCAGACGGTGATTTCTGCGGAAGAGCTGACGGAGCGGGTGAACGCTCCCGTGCTGAATATTTCGGCCAGAGAGGAGACGGGACTGGAGGAACTGGAAACGATGATCAAGGAGATGTTCTTTCAGGGAGAAATCTCTTTTAACGACGAGGTCTATATCACGAATCTGCGGCAGAAACAGGCGCTGAAGGACGCGCTGGAGAGTCTTAAGCTGGTGGAAAACAGTATTGAAGCGGGAATGCCGGAGGATTTCTTTTCGATTGATCTGATGAACGCCTATGAAAGGCTGGGAAGCATGATCGGAGAGTCGGTGGGAGAGGATCTGGTCAACGAGATTTTCAGCAAATTCTGTACCGGAAAATAGAGACGTGTACTGCGAACTGTTACCGCGGAAGGTTACCGTTCCGTCAGGTCTGTGTATTCACTGCACGGACTGTATGAAAATATAGTGCCTGTGGAAAAAATCTGTGGAATCAGAGACCGGATTGTGGATATCGGAGGAAGAAATGGGAGCAATTGTGGAAAATTATGATGTTGTAGTAATCGGTGCAGGGCATGCGGGCTGTGAGGCCGCGCTGGCCTGTGCCAGACTCGGACTGGAGACGATCGTTTTTACGGTCAGTGTCGACAGTATTGCGATGATGCCGTGCAATCCGAACATCGGAGGTACTTCAAAGGGACATCTGGTGCGGGAGATCGACGCGCTGGGCGGCGAGATGGGAAAGAACATTGACCGCACATTCATTCAGTCGAAGATGCTGAATAAATCCAAGGGTCCGGCCGTGCATTCCCTGAGAGCCCAGGCGGACAAAAAGGCCTACAGCAACGAAATGCGGAAGGTTCTGGAGCGCACGGAGCATCTGACAATCAAACAGGCCGAGGTGACGGAACTGATTGTGGAAGACGGCGTGCTGAAAGGTGTAAAAACGGTGTCCGGCGCCACCTATTACTGCAAAGCGGCGGTGCTTTGCACAGGCGTTTATCTGAACGCAAGGTGTATTTACGGGGATGTGAGCACGTATACGGGGCCCAACGGGCTGCAGGCGGCGACGCATCTGACGGATTCCCTGAAGCAACACGGCGTGGAAATGATGCGGTTCAAGACCGGGACGCCGGCCCGTGTGGATAAGCGTTCCATTGACTTTTCCAAAATGGAAGAGCAGTTCGGAGATGAGAGAATCGTACCGTTTTCCTTTTCCACAGACCCGGACAGCGTACAGATCGATCAGGTATCCTGCTGGCTGACGTATACCAATGAGAGAACGCATGAGATCATTCGTGCAAATCTGGACCGTTCTCCGCTGTACTCTGGAATGATTGAGGGGACAGGCCCCAGATACTGTCCGTCCATCGAGGACAAAGTCGTTAAGTTTGCCGATAAAAATCGCCATCAGGTGTTTCTGGAACCGGAGGGGCTGGATACCAACGAGATGTATGTGGGAGGAATGTCCAGCTCGCTTCCGGAGGATGTTCAGGAAGAAATGTACCATTCGGTGCCGGGACTGGAGCACGCGAAGATCGTGCGCAACGCCTATGCGATTGAATATGACTGCATCAACCCGCAGCAGCTGAACGCTGCACTGGAGTTTAAGGCGATCCGTGGACTGTTTTCCGGAGGACAGTTTAACGGAAGCTCCGGCTATGAGGAAGCGGCGGCTCAGGGGCTGATTGCGGGAATCAATGCGGCACAGAAGATTCTCGGAAAAGAGCTTCTTGTCCTTGACCGGTCGGAAGCTTATATTGGTGTGCTGATTGACGATCTGGTGACAAAGGAAAACCATGAGCCTTACCGGATGATGACCAGCCGGGCGGAGTACCGCCTGCTGCTGCGGCAGGATAACGCGGATCTCCGGCTGAGAAAATACGGATACCAGGCGGGACTGATTTCAGAGGAAGAGTATCAGGCGCTGCTGGAGAAAGAACGTCAGATTGAAGAAGAAATTCATCGGGTGGAACATACGCACGTGGGTTCCTCGGCGGCGGTCAATCAGGTTCTGGAGCAGTACGGTTCCACGCCTCTTAGCGGGGGAAGCTCTCTGGCGGAGCTGATCCGGAGACCGGAGCTGAATTATGAGGTTCTGGCAGCCATCGATCCGGAGCGTCCGGAACTTCCGGCGGGAGTGACGGAACAGGTGAACATCAATATCAAGTATGACGGATATATTCGCCGGCAGATGAAGCAGGTAGAGCAGTTTAAGAAGATGGAAAAGAAGAAAATTCCTGAGAATCTGGATTATGATCAGGTACAGAGCCTGAGAATTGAGGCGAAGCAGAAGCTGAAGGCATACCGGCCGATGAATATCGGCCAGGCATCGAGAATCTCCGGCGTTTCGCCGGCGGACGTTTCGGTGCTGCTGGTGTATCTGGAAAACTTCCGCGATCAATCATGAGAAAGTGCGTCAGGACGGAGGTAATATGGAAAAAAATTCTACGGAAAAAAGGGATCTGACAGTATTCCGCGCCGGACTCCAGGCGTTGGAACTCCGGCTTTCAGAACGGCAGGAAGAACAGTTTCTGCAGTATTATGATCTTCTGACGGAGTGGAATTCATTTATGAATCTGACAGCGATCACGGAATTTGATCAGGTGGTGGTCAAGCACTTTCTGGACAGCCTGGCGCTGGTGAAGGCATGGAAGCCGGAAACGGCGGAAAAAGTGATCGATGTGGGAACCGGAGCGGGATTTCCCGGAATTCCTCTGAAAATCGCATTTCCGGAACTGGAGATCACACTGTTGGATTCGCTGAACAAAAGAGTGAAGTTCCTCAATGAAGTGATTCAACGGCTGGAGCTGAAAGGAATCCGCGGGGTACATCAGAGAGCGGAGGAGCTTGTCCGCCAGCCGGGAGAGCGGGAAGGATATGACCTTGCGGTCTCCCGGGCAGTGGCGAATCTCAGCACCCTGTCAGAGTACTGCCTGCCTTATGTGAAGGTGGGAGGCATGTTTCTCCCTTACAAATCCGGTAAGGTGGAGCAGGAACTGAAAGAAGCGAAGAAGGCAGTGTCCGTGCTGGGCGGACAGTGCGGAGAGGCTGTTTATTTTACACTGGACGGAACCGATCTGGAGCGGTCGCTGATTCCGATCCGGAAGGTGAAGCATACGCCGAAGCAGTATCCCCGGAAAGCGGGAACGCCGGGGAAGAATCCCATTCAGTGAGGGAAACTCCTCCGGAAAAAATATCAGAAAGAAAAACTGCCGGGAGATTCAATAGGTTTCCGGATAGCCGCGCACAGACGTTCGTCCTTTTTGGAAAGGGCGTTCAGAAAGTGCGCGGTATTTTTTATGGGCAGCTGATCAAAGGTCTGAAGCAGGATGCTCCAGTGTGTGAGCTAGGGCAAAGGAATAAGAATCCTTCTGAACAGGAATTTCACAAAGGACAGAAATTTTCTCTTTGTCAATGTTCAAGTCTAATTTCATTGCTGTTCTCTCCTCTCATTGCTGTTCCCATAACAGTTCAGCTTGTCTGAACTGTCACTTTTTTCCTCTTGTTGATTGTTTTCAGCTTCTTTTATGTTCACAATTTTATCACAGAATAAACCGTAAATGAACACAGTTTGTTAATAGAATATTTATACGAAATTTTTTTAAGGAGGAAGAACATTGATTGAGGTCAAGAACCTGGTAAAGCGTTACGGGGACCATGTGGCGGTCGACCGGCTGAACTTTACTGTGGAAGAGGGGCAGATTTATGGTTTTCTCGGGCCAAACGGCGCCGGAAAATCCACGACAATGAACATTATTACCGGCTATCTGGCTGCGACGGAAGGAGAAGTCACGATCAACGGACACAATATCCTGGAGGAGCCGGAGGAAGCCAAGAAATGCATCGGATATCTTCCGGAGATTCCTCCGCTGTATATGGATATGACCGTAACGGAGTATCTGAAGTTTGCGGCGGAGCTGAAAAAAATACCAAAGGAAAAAAGAGAGAAACATATCAAAGAGATCATGTCTCTGGTGAAAATTACCGATATGAAAAACCGTCTGATCAAAAATCTCTCGAAGGGTTACCGACAGAGGGTGGGACTGGCGCAGGCGATTCTGGGCTATCCGCCGATTATTATTCTGGATGAGCCGACGGTGGGACTGGATCCGAAACAGATTATTGAGATCCGTGATCTGATCAAATCTCTGGGGAAAAAGCATACGGTGATTCTGTCGTCGCATATTCTGTCGGAGGTCAGCGCAGTTTGCGACTACGTGATGATTATTGCGAACGGGCGGCTGGTAGCCAGCGATACGCCGGACAATCTGAGCAGGCTGACGTTGGGCTCCAACACGGTGGAGGCTTCGATCAAAGGCGCGAAAAATACGATTGTGAAGCTTCTGAATCAGATGGAGGAGATTCAGAATGTAAAATACAGGGATTCGGAACTTGCGAGCTGTGTGGACGTAACGATTACCACCTCGAAGGATCAGGATATCCGCGAGAAGCTGTTTTACAAAATGGCAGGAGCGAAATGCCCGATTCTGCAGATGAATTCAAGTACCATGTCGCTGGAGGATATCTTCCTGCAGCTGACGGAAAATCCCGGAAAAGCGGCAAAGAAGCTGGAAAAATCCAGACAAGAGCGTGGGAAAGGAATGCTTCCGCAGAGCGTCGGCCCGGAGGGAGAGAATGCGCCGGGAACAGACGGCGCAAAGACCGGAAAGAAACCGGAAACAGTTGAACAAAGCGCTGAGAAAGAAGCGGAAGGCAGTCAGAGCGTGACGGAAAAAAGTGCGGAAGGCGTTTCGGAAGACGGCAGATCGGAGGAGAGCGGACAATGAAAGCAATTTACAAAAAGGAAATCAGAAGCTATCTGACTTCCATGATCGGTTATGCGTTTATCGCGTTTATTCTGGTGCTGCTGGGAATTTATTTCACGGCGATCAATATTCAGTCGGCGTATCCGGAGATCGGCTATGCGCTGAGCAATACTTCCTTTGTGTTTCTGATTGCGGTGCCGGTGCTGACGATGCGGGTGCTGGCGGAGGAGCAGAAAAATAAGACGGATCAGATGCTTCTGACCGCTCCGGTCAGCGTGGGAAGTATTGTTCTGGGAAAATATCTGGCGCTTGTGACGGTTTTCTGCATTCCTACGGCCGTTATCTGCCTTTATCCGCTGCTTCTGGCACAGCACGGGACAATTTCCTACCCGATGTCATATACGTCCATTCTTGGCTTTTTTCTGCTTGGCGCGGCCTATATTTCCATCGGCGTGTTTATTTCGTCGCTCACGGAAAGCCAGGTGATCGCTGCGGTGCTTTCTTTTCTTGTGCTGTTCGTCACTTATGTGGAAGAGGGAATCGCGGATTTCTTTCCGGAGAGTGCGGAAGGTTCTCTTTTTGCGTTTGTGATACTGGCGGCGCTGCTTTGTCTCTGGATCGGCAGTATGATCAAGAATCCTGTGGTTACAGGTGTTCTGGCGGCAGTTGCGGAAGCGGCGCTTGTCATTCTTTATTTTGTCAGACCATCTCTGCTGGAAGGCAGAATTCAGGATGTTTTTTCGGTGTTTGACCTGAGCGGACATCTGGACAATTTTATTTACGGAATTCTGGATCTGAACGGAATTGTCTACTATCTGTCGGTGATTGTTCTGTGCCTGTTCTTTACGGTGCAGTCCCTGCAGAAGAGACGTTGGAATTAGGAGGTGGCCAAAAGTGAAAAGAAAGAATGAACAGTCAAACCGCCCGGAAACGGCGAAGACCGGAAGGGGAGCGCAGGGACTGATGAAACTCCGCAGGAAGTTCACAAAAGAAAATCTGAAGAGGATTTTTGTGGAGGAAGAAAACCGCCGCCATCTGAAACAGGGCTCCTATTCGTCCTTTCTGGTTCTGTTTCTGATTGCCGCTGTTGTGATTGTGAATCTGATCGTCGGACAGCTGCCGACAACCTTTACACAGATTGATCTGAGTTCCCAGAAACTTTATACGCTGACAGAGGATACCAGGGAACTGGTGAAGGGGCTGGAGCAGGACGTGACGCTGTACTATATCGTTACCAGCGGCAGTGAGGATGACACGGTGGAACGGCTGCTGGAGCGGTACGAGGATCTGTCCGGCCATATTACTGTGGAGACGAAGGATCCGAACCTTTATCCGAATTTTGCCAGCCAGTATACGGATGAGGATGTGTCAAACAACAGTATTATCGTTGTGTGCGGGGACAAGAGCCGGGTGGTATCCGGCAGCGATATGTGGGAGACGACGATTGATTATTCTACGTTTTCCCAGCAGACCACAGGCTTCGACGGAGAGGGACAGATTACCAGCGCGATCTCCTATGTGACCAGTGAGGAGAGCACGAAGCTGTACTGGATTACCGGACACGGGGAAACGGAGGAATCCGCCCTGAGTTCTCAGTTTACCGATGCGGTCAGTAAAAGCAATATGGAAGTGGAGGAACTCACGCTGCTGACCAGTGAAATTCCGGAAGACGCGGACGGTATTGTAATCATGGCTCCGACGTCCGACTTCTCTGAGGAGGAAGCAGACAAAGTGATTTCCTATCTGGAAGGCGGCGGAAAAGCCCTGATTTTCAGCAGTTATACGGAAACGGACCTGCCGAATTTTGACTCCGTCCTGGAAAACTATGGAGTGCGCAGAGAGGATGGAATCGTTGTGGAGAGCGACAGCGATTACTATTATCCGCAGATGCCTTATGTTCTGCTTCCTGAGATTCAGAGCAGCGATATCACGGAAACGGTTCAGGATTCCTATATCATTGTACCCACCGCGCAGGCGATCGTTCCGCTGGATTCTTACAGAGATTCCCTCTCCATTGAGAGTCTTCTCACAACGACGGACGGAGCGTATATCGAGACGGATCCGGAGAACAGTACATGGACGAAGAGCGGGGACAGTGAGACCGGAGCTTTTGACGTAGGGGTTTCCGTCACGGAGACGGTGGACGATACCGAGACGCAGATCGTTTATTTTTCCAGCCTGAATATGCTGGCGGAGCAGTTTGATTCCGCGGTATCCGGGGCAAATGCCAGACTTGTGGCTTCGGCTCTGAACCAGATGTGTCAGGTGGAGGAGAGTGTTTCCGTGCCCAGCAAGAGCCTTGAATCTTCCAGCCTTGTATTTACCGCAGGATCAATGAATCTGTGGGGAATTGTTGTGATCGCCGTGATTCCGGCAGCGTTTCTGATCGTCGGAATCGGAATCTGGATGAAGAGGAGAAAACAGTAAATGAAGAAAAAAGGAAAGATGATGCTGTGTCTGGTGATTCTTGTCGTGCTTCTGGGAATTCTGATTCTTGTGAGATGGATAAACCGCGAGGAGGAATCCGACGATACGGCAGAGACAGCGGGCGTTGAGGTGACCGACGCAGAGGAAGATAAGGTGACGGGATTTTCCTTTCAGATCGACGGACAGGAGGTATCGTTTACAAAAACGGACGATACCTGGACGTACGATCAGGATACGGAATTTCCTCTGAATCAGACCAGTGTGGAGACAGCGGTCGGCAAGATCATTCAGCTGGGCGCGGAGCAGGAACTGGAGGACCATTCTCTGAATCTGTCGGATTATGGCCTGGATACGCCGACGAACGTTGTGACGTTTACCGATGACAGTGGGACCACGAAACTTACGATCGGAAATGAAAATGCGACGACAGGGATCTGGTATCTGTATCTGAACGATGATACCGGGAAAATCTATCTGGTGGACCAGTCCTTTGACACAATGTTTCCGGACAGCATCATGAGCTGGGCGGAAGGAGAAACCCTGCCGTCGATCACCGCCGACAATATTACGAAGATTCAGGTGGAGAACGGAGACGACGATTATCAGCTCACTGCAGAGGCGGAAGATGAGACGGCAAGCTGGACAGTGACCGATGCCTCCGGATTTTCCCACGAGGGAGACGCAGAACAGATCAGTACGCTGACCAGTACGTTGTCCTCGCTGAGTTATGCCGGCATGGAGGCGTATAACTGTGAGGATATGGCTCAGTACGGACTGGCGGAACCGGCCGCGGCGGTTCGGGTGCATTATACCGAAGAACAGACCGCCGATGATTCGGAAGAGGAAACAACTGTTACGGTGGAGAAAGACCTGGTTCTTCTGATCGGCAGCCAGAACGAAGAAGGAAATTATTACGTCACAACAGAAGGCTCAAAGGAAGTTCATACGATGACGGAGAGTACGGTTTCCTCCATTCTGGATGCGTCGGCGTCCGATTACTGGAGTCTGTCTGTGAGCCCTGTGACCGTGACGGAGATCAGAAGCATGGACGTAACCTATAACGGTCAGACAAACACAATCGTTCGAAATACTTCCGAGACAACCGACGAGGACGGAGACACCACACAGACGATTACGTATACGTGGAACGGAAACGAGGTGGACAAAACCGAAGCGTCTACCCTGTATTCCGCGGCGGTATCAATGACAGCCCAGAGCAAGGCTCCTGATCTGGAAAAGAACAGTGAGGATGAACTGGTTCTGGTCATGCATACGGACGATGGAGATTATACGGTAAGCTTCAGTCCCTATGATTCCAGTTTCTATTATACCGTCGATCTGGAAGGCGTTCCGTCGCTGGTAAACAAAAATAATGTCAGCAGTCTGATTGACGCTTATCTGACGGTGATCGGAGAAAAGTAGAAAAATACAAAAACCTCAGCGCAATGGAAGCTGCGCTGAGGTTTTTTGTACACGTTTTCAGAAAAATATCCTGCGTCATTCCTTTGAAAATAATCGTGTCAGTACATTAGAATTCTTTCTTCTTCACAATAGAGATACTGATGTTCAGGGACAGCAGCAGAAGCAGAAGAGAGAGTACGGTAAGGCCGCCGATCAGGGCTTCCGCGCTCAGGGAGGCAAGAGGACGTACAACAGGGCTCAGATCGATTCCAAACGTCTTAACCACATGGTTGCCCAGGTATCCCAGAAGGAAAATAATTCCAAATACTCCGATGACTGCAAAGCGTGACTTTTCACTTCCGAATTTCAGTGTGAGCGGTAAGAGAATCGCGAGGAGCAACAGGAAAAAGGGAATCAGAATCAGCGCTGAGACGATCCGCTCTCCGGTCAGGGCCAGTCCATTGTACAGCACGAAGAAAGCTGCAAGCCCGGAGAAAAGAAGCCAGCATCCGAAGCCGGTCATCACTCCGAAACAGTATTTTTCAAGAACATAATTTTTTCTTGTGATCGGAAGAGAAAAGAGAAACGGATTTCCGTTGTCAAATTCATCGTAACTGACGGTGCTCAGGGAAAAGAGTGAACTTGCAAAGCAGGAAAATCCAATGGCATAGGAAAGATAGCCGGTATTTCCGCCGGAAGACACGATAAACCCGATGGAAATCATAGCGATGATCAGAAAAAAGTTTTTCTGCATTTTTATCAGACGAAAATCTTTGATCAGCAACCCTTTCATATTTTTTCACCTCTTATCATCATTGTTATCACACGGTCGATGCTTCCCTGTTCAATGGCAACATCCGGGTAATTTTCCAGATAGTACTGTTTCTGATTGGTGAGACAGCTGTAACCGTAGGGTTCCTTTTTCCAGCGAAGAAGATATTGCCGGTCAAGCCGCCGGAACTGGGCTTCCTCTGCCTTCAGTACAGCATAGTCACTGAGAAGCAGGTCCGTGTCTTCATGCAGGATTATTTTTCCTTCATGTATCATGTAGAGATCGTCACAGAGACTTTCCAGGTCGTCAGAGATGTGGGAACTGATTAAAATGGACCGATCCTCTTTCTGTTCCATGAATTCACGAAGGAGGTCCAACAGCTCATCCCGGGCAATCACATCAAGTCCGGCGGTCGGTTCATCCAGAATCAGAAGCTGTGCGTCATGAGAGACGGCTGCCAGAATTTTCAGCTTCGCTTTCATACCGGTGGAAAACTCCCTGATTTTCCTGTTTCTGGGAAGCTGAAACTTTTCAAGTTGTTCAAGAAAGAATTTCCGGTCAAAGGTTTCATACATACTGTTGAGGACCGACAGAATATCGTTGACGGTGAGATAACCGCTGAAGCCGGAATCAGAAAGCACCACACCCAGTTTCTGCTTATCTTTTGCAGTAAATTCCTGCAGCGGTTTTCCGAAAATACGGATTTCGCCGCTGTCCGGGGTAATTAATCCAAGAATAGCCTTAAAAGCAGTGGTTTTTCCGGCTCCGTTTTGGCCGATCAGACCGGTGATACGTCCTTCGGGCAGTTCCAGGGAGCAGTCCAGGGAAAACTTTTCGTAGTTCTTTTTTAAATGATCAATAGTCAGCATGTTTATCCTCCAAAATCAGATGACAATTCCTGCCAGATAGTCAAAAACTCCGCAGCAGTCGTAAAATGGACATGCAAGCATGTCCGCCTGGCTCGTTGCTCACGGGAATAAATTTCAGCATCCGACCATTGGAAATCGCTTTGCAATGATTCGGCTATTTGTCGGACACTGTATTCTGGCTGAACTGCTGCAGAATCAGTTCAAACAGACTTCGTATTTCCTCGTCGCTGATTCCGCAGCGGCGGCCTTTCCGGATGGCCTTTTCCAGATCTGTCTCCAGTTCTTTTCTCTGTTCTTCCAACAGGAGCTCCTTGTTGACTGCCGTCACGTAAGTTCCTTTGCCGTGAACGGTAGCGGTAAATCCCTCATTTTCCAGGCAGTCATAAGCTTTTTTTACGGTCAGGGCGCTGATTTTCAGCTCTTTTGCCAGCGCCCGGACGGACGGAAGACAGTCATTTTCCTTCAGTTCACCGCTGCGGATCAGAGTTTTTACCTGATCTACAATCTGTTCATAGATTGGGATCATCAGAGAACTGTTTATAATAATTTTCATGGTTGCAACCTCCTCTGATATGCAAACAGTATATAACAGTATACAACTGTTGTCAAGTGTTATATACTGTTTATTTCTGCAAAATGCTTGATTTCTGAAATATCAGATTTTGATTTTATATAAGTGGAAGTAGGAAGTAACCGCTCAGTCAGATCGACGGATTTACTTCGACCGGCGGAATCCGGCAGACAATCAGGCGAAAATGCACACAAAAAATCAGCAGAATAAGAGAAAATCCCTTACCCTGCTGATTTGCATTTTTCAGAAGAAAATTCTGATTCTTTCCAGAACCTCTACCGGTGTCTCCAGCTGAGGAAGATGTTTGGCTTTGGAAATCAGTTCTGTCTCGATGGATGGATTCAAAGCCGTATAGAGAGCGAGTGTCTCCCGGATTCCTTCTTCTGCGGAGCCGCCGAGAATATAAATGCTGTTATTGACGTTTTTCAGAGCATGTGTGATATTCAGATTCACATAATTTCCCACGAGACTGGAAAGAAGATACTTTCCATCTCCTTTTCCCCGGTGGGCGCCTTCGTAAAATGCATCAATATCCTGGTGATTCTCATGGAAGGGATTATAAAGCAGTTTTTCTGTAAAAAGCAGTTCAATATTGGAGCGGTTGGTCACAGTATGATAGAGCAAAGTGCCAATCAGAGGAACCTCAAGCATACATTTGACAAACTTGCTTTTCTTGTTCGGAATTTTGTTCAGTTTGGAGAGATCTTCCGGATTGATCAGCATAATCTTTTTAAAGCATTCCGGAACAGTATTGCATGCGGTAATCACGAAGGAACCGGATAAACCGCTGGCAATCACATCTGTCGGACATCCGATGATATTTTTGATAAAGCCGGTAATCAGCTGCACATATAAAAAGTTTGTATAGGTAATCCTGGGTTTGTCGGAACGGCCGCAGCCAAGCAGATCAATGGCAAAGACCGTATACTCTTTGGACAGAGTTTCAATTAAATTTTTCCATTCATAACTGCTGCTGGAACATTGAAGATCATGGATCAGCAGCAACGGTTTGCCTGTTCCCTTTTTTGTATAGAAAACTTTTCCAAACTGCCAGTGGTAATATTGGCTTTCTTCTGTCTGCAGAAGATTTTTCATTACGGAAGTTGCAGAAATAAAACGGTTTACAGCGTAAATCGCCACACCAGAAAGAGTCGTCAAAATGCTGATTGTGATTAGTTTCTTTTTCGAATTCTTCATGTGGTTCTCCTTTCTGAAGGTACTAATCTTATTATAAAATAAATGGAGGGAAGTTACAATGGAAAGTTGAAAGAAAACGGAATGGCCGGATGCCGTAACAGTTCAGGCGGCTGAATTGTTATGGAGAATTTTAGATGTTTCACGTGAAACATTGTATTTCAGAAACCTGCCATATCAGAAGATAAGTATTCGGTTATTTGTGTGTCTGCTTTTCTGGTTGCATGCATCCAGGAGACTCAGTGTGTCCCGGATGCAGCTTTTTCTCTTTTACGCACTAGGAAAACTGCCAGCTGTTTGCAATACGTCTTCCATTGCCTTTTCTGTGCAATGCTGCATCTGTTCTTCCTATGCTTTCTGTTTGGCTGGAATATCTGCTGTGACATTCTGGTAATTGTTCAGCCAGATCTTTGCATTTACGGAAAAGAGTTTGTGAAAACATAGAGAAGATTGCGGCCAACCGATCAATTCAGTGCGAAGTTGATTCTCAAAAATACTTATCGCAACGATTATGTCAAATTGCCTGACTGCTTTTTCAGATTGTGCGAAATAAAAAGTATTTGGCTGTTCTGCGCAATGGGCGTGCTCGGTTATCTGTTGAACGCTGTATCAGTAAGCCCTAAGAAATGTTTCACGTGAAACATTTCTTAGCACTCTTTCAGAAACATCATATTCGTATATGATTGAGTATACTGTTTTTCAGATTCGGCCTTTCGTAAATATTGATTGCATTTTGCAACATTTTCAAAATTGTTCGCAATGGTTTGACTATAACGGCCTGGTATTTGAATGTTACGGTATCCAACTATTTAACATGGATTCCTGATGAAGTGAATCTTCGCGGCTGAGAATCCGCAGTGAAGTAAATGTCTGGAGCCGAATTCCCACGGCAGAATCGAATTTCCGTGACTGAATACCAGGAAGCAAATTTCCGTGGCCGAATGCCTGGATGAAATGCCTGAGGCCGAATCTTAGTGATGGAATTTTAGTAACTAAATCTCCACAATTGACTACCCTGAACTGAAAAATCATAACCAAATATCTGTCTCCCAAAACATGCGACAAATATCTGCAGGCATGCAAGTGCAATGATAAATGATATTCTCATACAGTCTGTGCAGTAAATGCACAAACCTGTCTGAATGATAATAATAGTTTTCAAATTTATGTACAGGATCTTCGTAGCGTGAGAGCAGAGATCAATACGAAAAATTTTTTTGCAAAGGGTGTATTACAATCTGAAAAAGTTATTTGAAATCAGAGGTTTAATTTGCACGATTTATACGCAAAGAAATTTCATAAATTATGCAGATCGTGAAAATGATTTTATATAGCAGGGATACTTCCTGTCATGCTATGTAATATAAAAATGCTCCCCGGAATCCGCACTTGCGTGAAACAGAAGACTGGCAACTTAATGTTCTGATGTGAAACAAAGAAAACGAGTTCCAGAATGTTTCACGTGAAACATTCTGGAAAGTTGCTTTATAATTTTGCTGTAAAGAAAGAAAATAAAAGAGAAAAAACAGTAAAAACATAGAAAATGTTTCACGTGAAACATTTCTTATAGTATTTCGATTGGTTCTATGCTATTATGTTTTTAAGATGTCATTTTTATAAGAAAGAAGCAGGAGTTATGTGACGAACCGCCTGTTAAAACTGTTATGATTCAGAATCAGACGGAAGACTGTATAGATGAGAGTGTATCTGAAATTCGGATATTGGATTTGAAATATGGGAGCTAAGATGCTGGATTTCAGGTATTGCATCTGAGATACCGGATTCCGAATTTCCAATTACAAACAGATATACAGAAACCGGAGAGTTGCAGAACGTAATGCTTTGGGATAAACGCATCTTGAGCCTCGCAGCAATAACGGGATGAAAATAGCAGTTCTGACAGGATAAAAAAAGAAAATGTCTGGAAAACGGGCGCCGTCGGATGCATCATTTCAATGTTGTCTGCGAAAGAAAGGAGGAAAAGCTTTGGGAAGAACAATTGCGATCGCCAATCAGAAAGGCGGTGTGGGAAAATCCACCACAGCAATTAATCTTTCGTCCTGCCTGGCGGAACTGGGAAAGAAGGTTCTGGCGATTGACATTGATCCGCAGGGCAACACAACCAGTGGTCTTGGCGTTGAGAAGGATAGTGTGGAAAATACTGTTTATGAGCTGCTGCTGGGAGAAATCTCGATAGAAGACTGTATTATACCGCTGGAGTTTGAAAATCTGTCTCTGATTCCTTCCAATGTCAATCTGGCAGGAGCGGAAATTGAATTGCTCGGCGTAGATGGAAAAGAGTTTGTGCTGAAAAACGCTGTGGACCAGGTGAGAGACGACTATGATTTTATTATCATTGACTGTCCGCCTTCTCTGAATATGCTGACGATCAATGCAATGACAACAGCGGATTCGGTGCTTGTTCCGATTCAGTGTGAGTATTATGCGCTGGAGGGATTGTCCCAGCTGATGCATACGATTGATCTTGTGCAGGAACGACTGAACGCTTCACTGGAAATCGAAGGGGTGGTATTTACGATGTATGATGCCAGAAGAAATCTTTCCCTGCAGGTAGTTGAGAACGTAAAGAACAGTCTGAATCAGAATATCTACAAGACGATCATACCAAGAAACGTGCGTCTGGCAGAAGCGCCAAGCTACGGACTTCCGATCAACTACTACGACAGTAAGTCAACAGGGGCGGAAAGCTACCGTCTTCTGGCGGAAGAAGTGGTACATAAGGGGGATGAGACATGGCAGTAAGAAAGGGAGGCCTGGGCAAAGGTCTGGATTCACTGATTTCACCTTCCTCGTCGGCAAAGTCATCGGCGAACTCCGGAAAGAAGGAACCGGAAGTAAAGGTCGTTGAAAAGATTGTCGAAAAAGTTGTTGAGAAGCCTGCGGAAGTCAGACTGAAAATCGGAGAGCTGGAGCCCAACCGGGAACAGCCGAGAAAAAATTTTGATGAGGATGGCCTGATTGAACTGGCTGATTCCATTCGCCAGTTTGGAATCCTTCAGCCGATTCTGGTCAAGAAAAAGCAGGATTATTACGAAATTATCGCAGGAGAACGCCGCTGGAGAGCAGCAAAGCTTGCGGGCCTGAAGGAAGTTCCTGTGATTATTAAAGAATTTTCCGATCAGGAAGCAGTTGAGATTTCTCTGATAGAAAATATTCAGAGAGAATCGCTGAATCCCATTGAAGAAGCCATTGCGTTTAAGCGACTGATGGATGAATTCCATCTTCACCAGGATGAAATTGCGGAACGTGTTTCAAAGAGCCGGACTGCGGTGACAAACTCCATGCGTCTGCTGAAACTGGACGACAGAGTGCAGCAGATGGTCATCGACGAAATGATAACCACCGGACATGCCCGGGCATTGCTGGCAATTGAAGACAAAGAACAGCAGTATTTCTTTGCTACAAAAGTTTTTGATGAAAAACTGAGTGTGCGCGAGACAGAACGGCTGGTAAAAGAAGTGCTGAATCCGAAGGTAAGAAAAAAGAAAGAAACAGACTCCGCACAGGACGCAATTTACCAGAGCCTGGAAGAAAAAATCAAAGGGATTGTTGGAACGAAAGTTTCCATCAGGAGGGGAAGCAAACAAAAAGGGAAAATAGAAATTGAATACTATTCCCAGGATGAACTGGAGAGACTGGTGGAACTGTTTGAATCCATCAACGAGTGATATTTACCGCAGTATACAAAGGGATTAATTACAGTTAACAACACAGGATAAGGGGAAATACCATGAGCAATCTATTTGACAGAGTCGGAATCGATCTGGGAGTTATCGTTCTTCTCCTGATCGTTCTGGTTATTGTACTTGCAATCATGACAGTGAGTATGTCGCTTCGCCTTACCCGGCTCAATCAGAAATACAAGAGTTTCATGAAAGGCCGGGAAGGGCAGTCGCTGGAAAAGCTGTTTTCGGCGCGGTTTAAGGAGATTGACCGTCTGACCAAACAGAATGCGGTTCAGCAGAAAGACATCGAAATTCTGAAGAAAGTTCTCGGAAAAACGCTGAACAAATATGGGATTGTGAAATACGATGCCTTTGACGATGTGGGAGGAAAGCTTAGTTTTGCTCTCGCAATGCTGGATGAAAATAATACGGGATTTATTCTGAATGCGATTCACAGCCGTGATAATTGCTTCCTTTATATTAAGGAGATCGTAAAAGGCGAGTCATATATTATGCTGAGCGATGAAGAGATTGACGCGCTCCGGCAGGCGGTTTCCATGGACGACACGCTGGATCTGCTGGAGGAAATCTGAACATTGGAAGCGATGTTTAATGGCCGGATGCCGTAACAGTTCAGCAAGCTGAACTGTTATCAGTTGGCTGAGCGTTTACGAAGAGGGAAAAACAGAGGTTCGATACTTGAAAAAGTGTAAATACTGATATATGATAGCAGTACAAAATGGTAACTGTTCAGCCGTAACCGTTTATCAGCTGAATGGCTGCGACATCCGGCAATGAAATCGTGCTGCTGCGGCCGGATGTCCGCAAGCGTCATGTTTGTATACGGTCTGTACATTTTCTGCACAGAGCAGACTGCACTGCTGCAAAAACGTGCAGCAGTTCCTGCAAACAAACGGACGCCAAAATGTCGGAAGTACAGGAGGAAATTATGTTAGACATTAAATTTTTAAGAGAAAACCCGGAAGTTGTAAAACAGAACATCCGAAACAAATTCCAGGATCAGAAACTGGGGCTGGTGGATCAGGTGATTGCCCTTGACAAGGAAAATCGCGAGATCAAACAGGAAGTGGAAGCCCTCCGGGCAAAGAAGAATAAAGTTTCCAAACAGATCGGCGCGTTGATGGCGCAGGGCAAGAAAGAGGAAGCGGATCAGATCAAAAAGGAAATCGCCGCTGACGGAGCGCGCACTGCCGAACTTTCTGCGAGAGAGAAGGAAGTGGAAGAAGAGATTCGTAAGATCATGATGGTGATTCCGAACATCATCGATCCTTCTGTTCCGATCGGAAAAGACGACAGTGAGAATGTGGAGCTGGAACGCTTTGGCGATCCGGTGGTTCCGGATTTTGAAATTCCATATCATACGGAAATCATGGAATCTTTCGACGGAATCGACCTGGACAGCGCAAGGGAGGTTGCCGGAAACGGATTCTATTATCTGATGGGAGATATTGCGAGACTGCATTCCGGAATCCTTGCATATGCCCGTGATTTTATGATCGACCGCGGCTTTACTTATTGTGTGCCGCCGTTTATGATTCATGGAAATGTCGTAAACGGAGTGATGAGTTTCGCCGAGATGGAATCCATGATGTACAAAATCGAAGGCGAAGATCTGTATCTGATTGGAACCAGCGAGCATTCCATGATCGGAAAATTTATTGACAGCATTATTCCGGAAGAAAAACTTCCGCTGACGCTGACCAGCTATTCTCCGTGTTTCCGTAAGGAAAAAGGCGCGCACGGCATCGAGGAGAGAGGCGTCTACCGAATCCATCAGTTTGAGAAACAGGAAATGGTAGTATTATGTAAACCGGAAGATAGCATGATGTGGTATGACAGACTGTGGAAAAATACCGTGGATCTGTTTCGGTCTCTGGATATCCCGGTTCGCACGCTGGAATGCTGCTCCGGAGATCTGGCGGATCTGAAGGTGAAATCTGTGGATGTGGAAGCATGGTCTCCGCGGCAGAAAAAGTATTTTGAAGTGGGAAGCTGCTCCAATCTGGGGGATGCACAGGCAAGAAGACTGAAAATCCGCGTCAACGGTGAAAACGGAAAATACCTGGCGCATACATTGAACAACACGGTTGTGGCGCCGCCGCGTATGCTGATCGCATTTCTGGAAAACAACCTGAACGCGGACGGAACCGTCAATATCCCGGAACCGCTTCGGATGTATATGGGCGGAAAGGAAAAATTAATTCCGAAAAAATAAAGGTAACGGTTCAGCCAGCTGAACTGTTACAAGTCAAAAACTCCGCAGCAAGCTACGGGGCATCAAACTTGCAGTGCAGCAGAGCTGTGGGTATTTGACCCTCGCGGCAGTTGCCAAATGGACATGCAAGCATGTCCGCTTGGCTCGTTGCTCGCGGGAAGAAAGAACAGATGCCGGAACAAAAACCGGAGAAAAGTAAGAGATGAAAAGAAAAAAGACAGGCATCAGGCGGAGCTGCGCGTTTCCTGCGCAGACAGAAAGAGGAGGTGTTTTTCATGCATGCATTTTTGGGTGCAGTAGGATTTTCCGAACTGAAAAACAAGAGAGACCTGGATGTGATTTTACAGGATGTTCTGGAAAATTATGATATAAAAAAAGTAGTGGAAGATGAAAAGCACCACTCTTTTGTGGAAATCTCCAGAGAATATGGATACGACTGTGGAATTACTGTCTGCGGTGAGTATGATGAAGACGGCGAATTCCAGATGGAATATTACCATCCGTATTTCAACGGAGGGCAGATTACCACATACGAGGCGGTTTCTGTGGAACGCCACGCCGCCAGGGAATCTTTTGCCGGAGGATGCGACGATCTGCGTCTTGGCATTACGCTGATCTTCTATCTGATCAATGCAGCGGATTATCTGAATTCAAGAAAAGAGCCCGGAGAACTGAAAAAACAGCCGCCGTTGAGACTTTCCGGGCTGGCGCGGGACGGGATGATTCTTCTGCCGGTGCGGAAGGATCCGGAAAAAGTTGCGAAGGAGAAAGATTCCTGGCAGCAGAAGAGTTCACTGCTCGCTGCGGCCAGAGACGGGGATGAGGACGCAATCGAGAGTCTGACGATGGAAGACATTGACACATACGCGATGATTTCCCGGAGGATTGTACATGAGGATGTCCTTTCGATTGTGGATAATTATTTTATGCCTTACGGCCTGGAATGCGACCAGTACAGTATTCTGGGAGAAATCACGGACGTCAGCAGGGCGGTAAATTCTTTTACCGGAGAAAAGCTGTGGCAGATGAATATTCTGTGCAACGATGTGCCTCTGGACGTCTGCATCAACGAAAAGGATCTGCTGGGAGAGCCGGAGGTCGGAAGACGGTTTAAAGGACAGATCTGGCTTCAGGGCACGATGAATTGAGAAAGCCGGCTTCAGAGTACGTGAATTAAGAAAAGGGCCGGCGGTACGTTCTCTTTTGGGGAGAATGTACCGTCGGCCTTTTTGCTTTTTAATATTCTATGCAGAGCACTGCCTTCCCGGCTTTCTCGGGAAGAGAGAGGAGAAAGACGCCATTCTGTTCAATGACCTGATCTGTCACATCCTCGCTGTTGAGGCTGATCCGGGAAGGTTTCTTTGCCGAACACCATCCCAGCGGGCCTGATTCCCGGAGGATGGCGACGGAAGTGTTTTCCGACTCCCAGATGCTCTCGACAGCCATAAATCCGGCATATTTGTCCAGCAGACCAAGGAAAGCTCCGTTTTTTCCGCAGGGGAGCAGAACGAACCATCCGCAGCCGTTTTTCTCCAGGCTGCCGTTGTATGTTTTTTCCCTTTCAAGAAAAGTCGCCTTTTTCCCAAAATAGTCGTAGAGACAGTAAACATCAGCGGTTTCCAGATCCGGGATTTCCTTCGGTGAGAAGGAGAACGTCTGTGTCTGTCCGGTCAGATTATACACAGCGAATCCGCCGCCTTTCCGGCTGCCGCCATAGGAAGCCACGTTGTGAAGCTTCAGGACGCCGTCTGTCAGAGGATTGGCGAAGACACAGTCGTCGGTGGGTCTGGCCGAACGGTCCATCATCAGGAGCTCGCCATTGTGATAGATCAGAGGTTTCAGAATCTCCGGATCCGTGTCGCCGACTTTGTCGCTGACGTAGACCGGTCCTCCGCTGACGGCGCGGAGCAGGCTGTGCTTTCCTGCGTCCGGATGGGAGGTCCAGAACATATCCCAGTCGCAGCAGTACAGCTCATTGTGGTACAGGGAATTGTAGGCGTTCTGCAGCAGATGTTCGGTAAATCCCCCTTCTTTGTCCGGAACGAAATCATCGCTGTTTCTCGAGACGGCGGAAACGGGTCTTGCCAGAATATTTTCCATAGCCATTCCCATACAGTTGACCACCGCGCCGTCCATCAGGGACGCGCCGCTTTCCAGCGCCTGGTTCATGCCCGCGGCTGCCTCACAGACCGGAAGGCTGTTTTCAAAATAATAGGGAACCGCGCTCTGGCCGTCCACTTTTACAAAACTGATTCCCTCCCGGTTCAATTCCCTGTACCAGTCGTGATAGAATTTGTCTCCGGTATATGGACTCGGAACCAGCTTTCCGTTGACCGTCGAATACAGATGGGAACGTTCGATCAGGGCCAGGTCGCTTTCCGGCGCGACGCCGCCCCAGTATCCGCCCAGAGCGTGCCATACGCCGAACCAGCGGATGTTATTCTGTTCCCGGATGTCGTCGGTCATTTTCCGGAATCCTTCCGGAAATTTTCCTTTGTCCGGAATAAAGTCGCTGAGCAGTTCGTCTCTTGCGGAAAGCCATCCGTCATCGATCAGCATCCATGCGACAGGAACCTTTTTCTCTGTCAGCTCGGCAGCCTTGTCGCGAATTCCTTTTTCCGAAACTTCTTTGTAAAAAGCATCCCAGCTGCACCAGCCGAGATAACGGAACATTTCAGGGATTCTCCGGTCTTTTCTCATTCGGATCCCCTTGTATTCCGCCAGCCAGGAAAAAGCCTTGTGTATGGCGTCCTGGAGAACCGGGGCTTCTGCAAGAAGATACAGAGGCTCCTCCAGGGAGCGCTGTCCGCCGGTCCAGGCGGTCATTTCCAGACCGATTTCCGTTTTCGTTCCCGGAATGAGATAAGTTTTGAAAGCCTGTCCGATCATTGGCACAAAACAGGCGTACCGGTCTTTGTACTGAAAAAACGCAACCTGTGTGCGGGCAGGGATATCTTCCAGGCTATTTACAAATGCAGGTCTTGTCCACCATTCATTATAAAGATACATGGCGGTGATCTTCTCCGGAAGCTCTTCTGTCGGAAGATAGACTCTGACCGGGCTTTCCGCACGCAGATTGTCGTTTTCCCGGCAGGATTCGTTTCTGATGTGAACGGAGATTTCTCCGATCTGACATCCGTTTATCTCCTGCTCTGTGATCGTAACCCGGACGCCGTCTTTTTCGTATCCGCCTGTATGGACGGGAAGGGATGAAAGTTCAGACGTCTGAACTTTCAGGGAAAATGCAGCGTTCAGGAATTTCCCTTTCTGGCAGTAAATTTCACATCTTACGTCTGTTGTTTCAGGCATAGTAATCTCCTTTTTTTCTTATTGCGTTCTGCAGGCGGCAAACAGGCAAAGACATGGCTTCCGCCATGTCCTCCGCCTTTACCATTTGGCAAATAAAACACAGGTACCGCTTTTATGGTACATTTCGATGGTCTTTTCCAGGCGGCTGCGGTCTACCCGCAGATAGGCCGCCTGGCAGTCGAGACACATGAATTCCGTGGATGCTCTGCCGAACAGTTTTCTGTGCAGGGCAATTTCGTCGGACGTCAGATTTTTTCCGCATGTTTTACAGAGATGATCTGTCATGATTTTTCCACAACCTTGCATCGATAGACTTTTGAACCGTGGGCGGAAACTCTGGCTTTGAAGATTTCGCTTCTGGTTCCGACTTCCTGGTGTTCGATACAGTCATAGATCTCAAGGCATTTTCCTGAGCTGACCGGAAGGCCAAGATCCCAGAAATCAACGGCTGCCAGTGTCGGCGTATCTCCGAAATTGAACATGCCGATCGCGATATCTCCGTTGGACAGGAATTTTGCCAGGATGCGGGTATCCGGGCTGTTGGAGGTGCAGTGGATCTGGAACGGAGCGCGGCATTCAATATCCTGGTTGATTGCGATCAGATCCCGGTTGAGAAGGATTTTTTTCGTCTGTTCGTTCATGTGTCTGACGTCGCAGCCGATCATCAGAGGAGAGTTCATCATCGCCCATAAGGAGAAGTGAGTCTGATATTCCTCATCGGTACAGCCGCCTGCGGAGATATATTCGTTTCCGCCTTTTCCATACATGCCGACTACCAGCATATCCATATCGTTGTGGCAGTAGGGGCCGGCATATTCCATTTTGTCCATCTGGGAGAGAACGATGTCTTTGATGGAATTCCAGGAATCGTTGATGTCTCCGGTGGAGCGGAACAGATGTGCTCCGGAAGAACGGATCCACTCATGGACGGATTCGGTTCCCCACTGGCAGGCGGAGAAGACAATATCCCTGCCGCAGTTTGCCAGAGCCAGTCCCATTCTGCGGTAGAGATTTCTGTCGTCCAGATGCTGGGGCTTAAAGCAGTTGTCATATTTCAGATAATCCACGCCCCACGCGGCAAACTGTTTTGCATCTTCATACTCATGCTCAAGGCTGCCCGGATAGTCGGCGCAGGTTCTGGTGCCGCAGCAGCTGTACATGCCGAACTTGAATCCTTTTTCGTGGATATAATCAGCGACGGCTTTCATGCCGTGTGGAAATTTTTTCGGATCGGCGACAAGTGCTCCGTTCCGGTCCCGCTCCTTTAAGCTCCAGCAGTCGTCGATGACGACGTATTCATAGCCGGCTTCCAGCAGTCCCTGCTCCTTCATCGCGTCGACGGTTTCCCGGATCAGATCCTCGCTAATGTCCTCGGTGAACGTGTTCCAAGAGTTCCAGCCCATGGGTGGAACTGCGCACATTGCTTTTCTGCTCATATGTATGACCTCCTTTTACTGTTTCAGCAGCCGTATTGTCTTTTTTTCATTGTAGCTTCCGGACGGGGAATTTTAAATGGTAACAATCGGGATGGGATGGTAAATTCTTGTTATTTTTTTCCGGACGGGATATAATAATGGAAAACAGCAGCGATTCTGTCCGGCAAAGTCGCTGCGGAAAAAAATTGTAAGGAGGAAAATCCGTATGCTCTCTGTTCCTCATCATTCCATTGCGTTCCAGTTTGTCTCCGATTTGTCTCTGCTGACGATGGTGGGCGTCGGACTTCAGAATGTCTGTACGCAGGAATACTTCCTTGACAATCATGTCCGCACAGATGCAAAGTGTGTGATACAGTACACGATTGACGGGGAAGGTACGTTTGAAATCGACGGAATCCGCCATAAAGTCGGAAAGGGAGAAGCCTTCCTGTTTGAGATACCGGGGAACAGCAGGTATTATCTTCCGGAGCATTCTGCACAGTGGGAGTTTCTGTATCTGGAATTCTCAAAAGAATGTCTCCCTCTGATGAGAAAAATATACCGGCTGAGCGGACCTGTGGTCTGCCTTCCGGAGGAATCCGGAATTCCGTCGCGGATGATGGAAATTTATCAGATGGCAATGGAGAAGCAGTGGAATTCTTTGTTTGAAAATACGAGAATCGCTTATGACCTGTGGACCCGGCTGACGGAATATATTGTGACGCTGTCGGCCAGCGAGCGCACAAAGGTGGACGACGCCAAGGATTATATTGATCGGAATTATTACAGAAATGAGCTGAATCTTGACATGGCGGCAGATCATGCGGGAATGTCAAAATACTATATGTGCAAGGAATTTCACAGGAAGTTCGGAATTTCACCCGGAAAGTATCTCCGGGAACTTCGGATTGCCCAGGCCTGCCGTCTGCTTATGACCAAGACAGACTATACGCTGCAGGAAATCGCGGAGATGGTTGGATATTCCAACAACAATTATTTCGGAAAGGTATTTCGTGCGGAAAAAGGAATCAGCCCGGATAAATACAGGAAACAGACCACCCAGTACGATTTTGTCCGGTCGGTGTCGGAGACCTGATCGTTGCGCAGACGGAACGATTAACAGGCTCATGGGGACAGCGGCGGAGACAAAACAGGCAGGGCGGAGAGAAGAATGAAGAGAAGAATGGACAGGAAAAGCCCCCGCGGCACGCCGCGGGGGCTTTTCCATGTCGTGCGCCTGGCGGCGCACGTTTCTAGCGGGTGCAAGTCCCGAATCCGCCCG
>ERZ1643250.571-NODE-571-length-38536-cov-9.970765_pt1 | contig 38536 bp, 37 predicted proteins | sample MGYA00579262_ERZ1643250 | MGnify/ENA primary metagenome ERZ1643250 (study PRJEB29033, sample SAMEA4952265) | chicken gut metagenome | biome: Broiler Chicken; feature: Gastrointestinal Tract; material: Caecum | place: Ireland | collected 2018 | study: Broiler...
GATTTCAATATAGCTGCCGGCTTCGATATAATTTCTTCCCAGTCTGGACAGGTCTCCTTGTGTCAACTAAGGACTAATTTTTTTACGGATGCCGGAGGAAGTCTTTTCTGCCATACCTCCTCCGGCATCCGCTTTATTCAAGCCCGTTCAATAGGACAGCTGACGATCTCAATGGCTTCATACAGTCCGGAGTCATCCTCCTGAAAAAGCCCTTTGTGCGCCTCTGCCTCCCGCAGCGTGTGGTAGTAATACGCCTCGTCCGGTTTTCCATCTTTGCGGACAAATCTGACGATCCACATAACCTTTGCCTCCACATCATCCCTCGAATACATCCCGGAACTTCCAGATGATCTCGATCTCCGTAGGAGAGGATACCAGTATCTCTTTGATAAATGTCCCCGCCAGTTCCGCCGTCAGCTCCGTTGCCCCGTCATAGGCGGTAAACACATCATCCTCCCGTGCCTTGTCCTGAAAAGCCAGCCGTTCCAGTTCGCCTAAAAGCTGTTCCTGGCTGTCCTGTTCGGCTTTAGCGGAGGCGATCTTGCTGTCGATCTCCGCCCTCTGTTTCAGATAGGCGTCCTTTGTCAGTCCGCCTCCGCTGAAATTCTCATAGGCCCGGAGTTTTTCCTGCTTGTACTGTTCCTGCTGCCGTCCAAGCTTTTGAAGCTCGGAAAGACAGGCGGCTATCCGCTCCTTACGGGTCAGCATCAGAGATTTGTGCTGTTTTTTCTGCTCCTGGCATATCGCCAGCATCTGCATGACCGTCCGGAACACAATGCCCTCGATCTCTTTCTCGGAGAACAGTTTCCCCTTTGGGCAATCGCTGCCCTCGTCCGTTCTGCTCTTGGTGCATCGGTAGTAATATCCGGCACTGTTATGAAGCCGGCTCAGTGTCCTATGGCAGTTGCCGCACTTGAGAAGCCCTTTCAGCGGGTACTCCTGCGGCGTCCCGCTGGACCGTCTCGGCCTCTGCCGGATGATCTCCTGCACCCGGTCAAAGTCCGCTTTGCTTATGATGGCGTCATGCGCCCCCTCATAGATGATCCAGTCAGCCTTATCCTGCGGAACTGTCCTCTTTTCGTGGAGGCTGACCTTGTACCGCTTGCGCCCCACCAATGCCCCGGTGTACTCATACTGGTGCAGGATGTTCAGCACAGATGCCGCCGTCCAGCCGTTCTTTTCGGAGGCTTTGCGAAAGCGGTTGCTCCCCGGATTTTTCTGCCGGAAGTAGGCGCCAGGGGTAAGGACGCCCTCACTGTTCAGCAGGCGGGCAATGGCGGTACTGCCCATGCCTGTCAAGGTCATATCGAAAATACGCCGTACCACCGCCGAGGATTCCTCGTCTATCGCCAGTTTGTTCCGAATCGTGGGATGGAACCGGAAGCCATAGGGAGCGAAGCTGCCTATGTATTTGCCTTGCTTCATCATGATGATCTTCGCCGTGGTGGTCTTGACAGACAGGTCCTTGCTGTATGCCTCATAGATGATGTTGCGCAGCACCACGTCCATGCCGGAGGTCATACCCTTGTAATCGTCGCTGTCGTAACCGTCGTTGACGGAGATATAGCGGACGCCAAGGAAGGGAAAGACGCACTCCAGATAATTTCCCATCTGCGTGTAATCACGGTGGCATCTGGAAAAATCCTTAGTGACCATCACGCTGACTGCCCCGGTGCGGAGCTCCTTCATCAGCGCCTGAAACTGCGGGCGGTTGGTGTTCGTTCCGGTATAGCCATCGTCCACAAACTCCGACCGTGGCGCGTCTTTAAGTTGGGGGTGGCGGTCTAAAAACTGGTGGATCAGCTCCCGCTGGTTGCCCACGCTGTCGCTCTCTGTTTTCCGTCCCCCTGTGTCCTCATCCGCCAGCGAAAGTCGGATGTAAATGCCAACCCGGTAATCCGTCATTTCAGCCCGCCTCCTTCATTTGTTCCACGCATTCGCACATGGCGCTGAACACATCGTTGTAGTTGAGTACGACCTCGATGCGCTCCTCGCCGTAGACCATCACCTTCTCGATGATCGCGTCTACCAGTTCCTGCGTCAATTCTGTCATCCCGGTAACGCCCCGCATCATGGTGAGCCATTTGTTTTCCGGGGAGATGGATTCCAGAAACCGCTCCCGGCGTTCCACCGCCTCGTCCAGAAGCCGGCTGAGTGCTTCATACTGCCCCTCATAGGTCTGTTTGGCAAAGGCGTATTCCTCCTCGTTCAGGATACCTTCGGCGTAGCTCTCATACAATCCCGCCCGCTTCTTTTTCAGGGCGTTCAGCTTCAGTTGAATGCTGGACACCGCCGCCCTGTGCTTTTCCCGGATACTGGTCTCCCCGGCGCTGCCCCGCATGGTTTTCAGAAGTTTATCATAATCCAGAGCCACCCGAAGCTGATCCCGGATGATGTTGAACACCTTTTCATTGAGCACATCCTGCCGGATGGCGTGTTTGAAGCAGGTCCCGTGTCCCCGGCGCACATGGGTGCTGCAATCGTAGACGCCCCGGAACACCACGTCCTTCCGCTGGATGCGCTGCCTCTTGTAATACATCCGCTTGCCGCAGTCGGCGCAGAAGATTTTGCCGTCAAAGAGATCGACCATCCCCGCCCGGATCTCCGCCGACCACTCCATCCTGTCCTCCCGGTGGGCGCTGTCCTCCCGCATCTGCCGCTCCACCGTCTCAAAGTCCGTGATAGAAACAAGAGGTGGATGGGCGTCCGGGACAATGATCCAGTTGTCCCTTTCGGTGATGTGCTTTTTCAGCCCCTTATAGAGGGCCGTTTCGCTTTTCCCGCAGATCAGCTCCCCGATATACGCCCGGTTTTGCAGGATGCCCCGGATGGTGGAGGGACACCAGCCCTCGCCCTGGATGTTATCCCCGGTGCGTGTCCCGACCCTGCGCTTGCGCCGCTCCGGGCTTTCAACGCCTTCTGCCTTGAGCTGGTCTATGATCCGGTAGAGGGACACGCCCTGGAGCTTCCACTGAAAGATCCGCCGGACAACGGCGGCGGCTTCCTCGTCCACCACATAGGCGGTCTTATCCTCATTCCAGAGGTAGCCGTAAGGAAGGTGGCGGTTGCGGAAGGTTCCGGTTTCCATCTGCGCCCGGAGCGCCGTGGAAACCTTTTTGGAAATATCCCGCGAGTATATGGCGTTCACCAGGTTTTGCAGGCTGACCGAGAGGGACTCCATGGAGCCGCCGCAGGTGAAGCTGTCGAACCCCTCCTTGACGGAGATGAACCGCGTCCCCAGCGCCGGGAAGATCTTCTCCAGATAGTTGCCTGTCTCCACATAGTCGCGCCCGAACCTGCTGAGATCACGGACCACGATGCACTGGATTTTTCCGGTCCGCACATCCTCCATCAGGCGGTTCCACGCCGGACGGTCGAACACAGTTCCGGTTTTTCCGTTGTCCGAGTAGACCTCCGTGAGCCGGAGATAGGGGCAGCCCTCCAGATAGTCCTTGCAGACCGCGATCTGGTTTTGCAGGGAGTTGCCGTCATCGTCCTTGCCGCTGTTCTCCACCGACAGGCGGGCATAGATGGCGGTGGGCAGTGCCGCCGCTTCTTTTTTGACTTCTGCCACAGGCTTGTTCCGCACCTGTGTTTTTCTGCTCTTTCGTGCCATATGTGATACCTCTTATACCGCCGCCCCAAGCGGCCTGTCCTGATAGCTTTTTACAGCTTCCATCGCTCTGGCGAACTCGTCCCGGTAGCGAAAAACGATCTCGATGCGCTTATCCTCATAAATGAGAATCTTATCCACCAAAGCCATCAGCAGGCGGCGGTCAAGCTCCTGCACGTTTTCATACTGCGCGAAAACCTGTACCCATGCCCGGTTCTGGCTACCCATGGCGGCGTCCCGCTGTTCCCGTTCCAGCCGCTTCAATGCCTCCTGCTTTTCCGCGATCAGCCCCCGGTAGTTCTCCCGGAAGTCGGTGTACTCCGTCTTGTTGATGATGCCCTCCACGAAGTTCTCATACAGACCCAGCTCCAGCTTTTTATACCGCTGGATCTCCTCCTCCAGCCGGGTGATCTGCGCCTCGTAGCTGAACACCTTGCGGTCCCTCTGGGGGAGTGTGTCGATGAACCGCAGCACCCTGTCTAGGTGAAGCACCACCTCGATCTGGTCATGGATGGCGTGGAACACGATCTCCGTCAGTTTCGCCTCGCTGAACGAGTGGGGGCTGCATTCGCGGGTGCGCTTGTTGCTGCCGCAGTTGTAGTAGACGTATGCCTTGCCCTTTGCTTTCTGCGTCTTGCGGATCATAGTGTCCTGGCAGTCCCCGCAGAACAGGTAGCCGGAGAACAGGTCGTGCTTTTCGCTGTCCCTGGCACAGCGCATATCCCGGCGCATCAGCTCCGCCACCGCCTCGAAGTCGGTGCAGGAGATGATGGGCTCATGGGCGTTCTCCACCCGCACCCAATCGGATTCCTCCTTGGGGCGCGTCACCCGGACCTTGTGGTTAGGCGTACCCCGCCGCCCCTGGATGAGCACCCCGGTGTAGACGATGTTGGAGAGGATCCGCTTGACGGTCACATACTCCCACTCCGTCCGCTCCTTTGTGCGAAATGCCGTTTCAAAGCGCGCGCCCTGCATCCGCTTGTACTCCATTGGCGTGGGGATGCCGCTGGTGTTGAGCCGCCTTGCGATTTTCAGGATGGGGAAACCGTCCTTATACATCCCGAAGATCATCGCCACGACCTCGGCCGCCGTCTCGTCCACCAGCAGGCGGTTCTTATCCTCCGGGGCTTTCCGGTATCCGAAGGGGACGAAGCTGCCCACATACTCGCCCTTTTTGCGCTTGACTTCCAGGCTGGTGCGTATCTTGATGGAGATATCGCGGCAGTAGACGTCGTTTACCAGATTGCGGAAGGGCAGTGTGATGTTGTCCGAGCCGCCTCCCGGCGCCATGCTGTCATAGTTGTCATTGATGGCGATATACCGGATGCCCATGGCCGGGAAGATTTTTTCCAGATAGTTTCCGGCGTCGATATAGTTGCGGGAAAACCTGCTCAGATCCTTGCTGACGGCGCAGTCGATCCGCCCGGAGCGCATATCCTGAAGCATCCTCTGGAAGCCGGGACGGTCGGTGTTGCTGCCTGTTTCTCCATCGTCGATATATGTGTCCACCAGCTCCAGATCGTCATGGCTCTCTATGTAAGCCAGGCAGATCGCCCGCTGGCTCTGGATGCTGTTGCTCTGTCCACCGTCAGCATCCTCTCTGGATAACCGGGCATAAATGCCGGTCTTGAAAATCTTTTTGGACATATTGACCTCCTTGCTGTTGTCCCTCAGAGAACCGGAGGCATTGTCCTGTTTTTTGACCCAACTGCATTGTAGCGCCGGATCGGATATTTGTTAAGGATGTCAAACCCCGGCAAGGTAAAGGGAGTTGATGCGGTCCTCAATCGTTTCCCCCTTGTCCGCAAAACTCAGCTTCACGACCACGCCACCGTCCAGATAGACATACGGGTTGCCCAGCTGTTCTATCCATGCCCGGACGCGCTCCGGCCTGGGAGCCTCCGGGTCAATGCGGACTGTGCTGCGGTCACGGAGCGTCGATCTGTCCACCTTGCGGAGGTCAACATCTTTCATCGCTTCTGTCATGGCAAACCTCCAGTGCTGCGAAAGGAAGGACCGCCATTCAAAAAGCGTTCCCTCTTTTCGGTATTTTGCGTTTTTGTTTCTTAACATCATATGGCCGGGACAAACCTGAAAATGCCAACAATCTGCCCCGGCGCGGGGCAGGCCGTCCTATCTATTCCCGCCCAGCTTTTTTACCGGCTCATAATCCGCAAAACGCTCCACGGTTCGGAAAATCCTCTTGTTGTTCACCCACCGCTGGAGATGCCGGGTGATGGGCGGCGCCGTCGGGCGCTCATAGACCATCACATAGGGGTCAAAGCCCATCCGCCGCAGGGTGTCCACCCGGTACAGGTCCTGCTCATGGGTGCTGTTCCAGTTGGTCAGCACATAGACCCGCTTGCGCCGGAAATCCCGGATCTTGGATAGCTCGGTAAACCGCTGAAAATAGCCGGTCAGATCGGCGTTGGGGTTGTCCCAGGCGAAATGAACGGTCTTTGTCCGCACTTTATTCAGAAGCGCCGCATTGTCCGGCGTGATCAGGCGGATGTCCAGCCCCTGGGAGAAATCCACCAGGGCGCGGCTGGCGGCAAGCTGTTCCAGCAGCCGCTCATGGCCGGGGCAGGCAAGCAGGTTGGCGTCCATCAGCTTGATCTCCCTCTGCCCGTCCCAGAACTCGGAGAGGTCCGCCACATGGACGCTTTCCGTCCCTTCCTTGCCGGACACAACGCAGAAGCCGCAGCGGTTCGGGCAGCCCCTTGTCAGGAAGCCATAGGCGGTATCAGAGAACCGCGGATAGAGGGCGTAATCCGGGCGGGTGTGCTCCACATCGTCCGGCAGGTTTAGTCCCGGACCGTAACCGGTGCCGCCGCAGACCAGCCTATCGGCGTTGGTGACAATAATGGTATCTTTGGAGTAGGTGTCGGTGAATACCCGGCTCTTATACACCAGGTCATAGCGTCCCTCCGGCGTCCGCCACTCCACAGTATCGCCACGCGCCTTGTGGTAAGCCGACAGCTTCATCAGGCACAGGTTCGGCCATCTGTGGGAATCCACGTCGATCAGCCCGATCTTCAAATCCTCACCTCCAAGAAGGGAGAGAAGCACCCGCCCCGCAGGGGCAGATGCTTCTCCCGGATACCTTAAAACTTCATGGGCAGGGCGGTCTTTGCGCTGGAGCCGTTGTAGAGGCGGTACACCTGGTAGAGATACCGCTTGTATCCGGGCAGGCTGGTCATGGCCCTGCCCTCCCGGAAGATGGTCAGCGGATCGACCTGCCGGAGGCGCGTCACCAGCCGCCTGCGGTTGTACTCCCCGTAGTACAGATCCACGAACTCCACCACGCCCTGCACCGTCTCGGCGCGGAGGGAATCCGGGTCGCCTCCCCAGGCGTCCACGATGGCGCGCATGGCCTCCCGGTACACCTCGCCGCCCACCTTTTTATACAACTCAAAGGCGGTGGCGATGCAGGCCAGCCGCTTCACGCCCCTGGTCTGCTTGCAGTCCACACAAAGCCCCACGCTCTCCGTGGCCTTGAGGAAGGCCAGCGCCTCCTTGTCGCCGCCGTAGATCAGCGCGCGGAACTTCGCCCCAGCGGTCAATCTGGCGGACGCGCCCGTCTGCTGGGCAAACAGCAGCGCCTCGTCGCTCTCGGTCAGCCCGTAGAACACCTTGCAGCGGATGGGCAGGTCCTTCCCGCCGTTGAGCAGCTTGCGGGCGGCAATGGTGTGCTGTCCGTCAAAGACATAGTAGCGGCCGCCCCGGTAGCTGACCTTCGGCTCGTTGGCGATGCGCTCGTCAAACTCGGCGGCGATCTTGTGGACGCGGTCCATGTTCAGTTCCCGCTGATAGGTGGCACGGGGGATCTCCAGTGCGTTACTGTCAATGCGGATCTCCTTGCAGATAAGGTTTTTGGTATTCATGATGTACTTCCTCCTTCAATTTTTTCAATGTAGTCTTTCAATCTGCGCATCACCCGGATGACCTCCCGCTGGTAGCTGCCATCTGACAGCAGGCCGGGGCATTCCCGGAAGATGTAGTCACATAGCTCAATAAACGAGTCCACCTCGCCGTCCAGGGAGCGGAGCATTTCCTTCTCCGGCGACGGGGCTTTGGGGCGCTCCATTTCAGCGGATATTTCCGCGATCTGCCGCATGGCGTCCCGCTTGGTCTGCGGCGGCCTGTGATAAACCACCTCGCCGGCATCTTTTTTGCGGTGGTTTCCCCGGTTTGATTTTGTCTCCCTTAACGCTGCGGCAAGCTGGCGGCGTTCATCCGGGGAAGCCTTTGCCACAGCTGCGACCGCCTTATGCGGGGGCGTGATTTTGCCTGTCAGGATCTCCTGTTTGATCCCCGGTACAGCTTCATCAGCGGCATCCAGACCTTTGGCATACCTTCCAGCCTCCCTGACAAAGGCTTCTGTTGTATGGGTTTCTTCCGCTATCCTCTGGCGTGTCTTATGCGGGGAGGTCAGTGGACAGTCATTGTCCACTGATTTTGAAGCCAGGATCGCGTGTTCGCTTTTGCGATCCCCGCCATTGATCAGCTTCTCCGCCTCATACCTCTGCCCGATCAGGTACTTTTTTTGCTCCGGCGTCAGGTTCCTCCGGCCAAGCTGGTTTTTGCAGATCCAGGCAATGGCCTCGTAGCGGCTGTCAAAGTCAATTTTGTGGACGGCGTAGACCAGCTCCGGGTGCTTCTGGATGATCTCGTAGCGATTGTGGCCGTCCAGGATGGTGCGTCCCCAGACAACAAGGGGCGAAAAAACCGACCCGTCCGCAAGGATGTTTTCCTCAAGCTGGGAAAACTCGTCCTCCGTCAGGGGTGGGATCTTGTCCCGGAACTCCGGGTCGATGATAAGCCTGTCCATCAGGGCGCCTCCATTTCCGTGGGGAGGAAAGCGTCCTCGTCCAGCCGCAGGCTGATCCGCAGGGCGGCGTCGATGCGCTCCATCTGCCCCTCCGTGAGCTTCCCCACATAGCCTTTCACCCGCCGCTTGTCGATGGTGCGGATGACTTCCAGCATGAACAGCGAGGGCTCCAGCCCCTCGGCGTCATCCAGCGCCACATGGGTCGGCTGGGAGGGCTTCTTGAATAACCTGCGGGTCGACGCTGTGACGATCAGCGTGGGGGAATAGTAGTTGCCCACATCGTTCTGGAGCACCAGCACGGGGCGGGTCCCGCCCTGCTCATGCCCAAACACGGGATCCAGGTCGGCGTAGTAGATCTCGCCGCGGTGAAAATCGTGAAAGTTCTGTTCCATATGGACTGACCTCCTTTTTCTGGTATGTAAAGGGCGGCCTGACCCGGCAAAAGCCATGACAAAACCGCCCTATGAAATTTCATAAAGCGTGTTTTTGATCCCCATTTGTCCCCGACACCCCGGAATCACGGGAATCACCAGGCGCGTCAGCTTGCGAAGCTGCTCTCATAGGCGTCTAACCTCCCCGCCTTCATTGTGGCCGGGCCGCGAGTTACGGAAGTATCATGATCGCTGCCTGTTGTCATCGCCAAACCGGGAGCAACCCGGTATTTTCAGTCGGATTTATCGCTCACCTCGTCGAAGCAAGCTGCATATCACTCGCTTCCGGCTAAAGCCGAAAGCTCGTTCATTCCGCTGCTTCTCCTCTTTCCAAAAGGTCAGAGACCTTTTGGAAGCCTTTTGACGGGGATCGTGGCGCTCCGCTGCGCAGGCTATTCCAGACAGTAACGTGGTCCTGTTGCCAGGACTTCCTGGTGACTGCATATTCAATTTTCAATGTCCCTGGGAGGGTGAACCGGAAGCCCCAGCGGGGTCTCCGGGAACATCCCTCTCAGGGGGTAGCCGGTGGGAAAGGCCAAATCACAAGTTGTTTTTGAGATTTTTCAAAATTTTTTTCATTTTGCTGATGTGCCAACTCACGCCCTGCTGTGTCATGCCCAGCAGCCTCCCGGCCTCGGTGGCGCTGTACCCCTCAAAGGCCACCAGCGTCAGGATCTCAATCTGCTGCGAGGAGAGGGAGCGGAGCGCACGGCTCACTTCCTCCGACTCCACCTCGTCCAGCCAGCCATAACGGTTTCCCTCGTCCGTATCCCGCGGCGCCACCGCGAAGGAATCGAAGAACTTCACCAGCAGGGCGGAGTTGGATTCATCGGCGGGATCCCCGTCGTCCTCAAACTGCTGGGAGGGCATGGCCTGGGTGTGTTCCCCGTAGCGGCGGTCGCTTCGGAAGGTATCCAGGTCAAATTGGTACATCTCCTCAATGGCCGCCTCGTCCATGCCTGCGGCAGCGTACTCCGCCCGCAGCTTCTTCCACATTGCCTCAAACTTTTTGCGTTCCAATCCGTTGTTAAAGCCCATTTTGTAACCTCCGAAATTTTGAAAAGTGGTTGGTTTTCCAAAATTCCGGGGGTCATGGGTATTTCGCTATGTAGCAGTACCAGCCGTCACACATGAAAAAGTCCTTTCCCGAGCAAGCCGGGAAAGGACTTTCAGGCCGTATGAAGCACAATCAGAGCAACAAGAAAAGCGCCGATGAAATCGGAAGGCATGGGTAAACCACGCCCTCCGGCTTCATACGGCGCTTGATAGTTATCAGCCGGATACCGGCTGCTCCGCTTGCTCGATTATGAAATCGTTGGGTTCTCTATTCAGTTTTTGTTGTCATCCCCGGCGTTCCCTGCCATAGCGTCGGACGCGGCGGAAATAGCCCAGATTGAAGATGGTGATGGTCTTGCAGTTTCCGCACTTCGCCTTGAAGTGGCCGGAGATATCGGAATACAGTGTGGCGATAAACCTGCTGCAATGAGGGCAGCGCAGCTCACGCTCGGTCAGGTCGAGGCTTTCCCGGTGGGAACGCTCCAGCTTGTCCCGCACCTCCGGCGTGAGGGGCTTGCGCTTGTACTCCCGGATCGGCGCCGGCTGCATCATAAACCACCCCCAAAGCACATCTCGCTTTCAATATACTCGGAGATGTTCCGGTAATCCAGCCGGCCCAGCTCCCGCAGGCGGTTCAGCAGTGCGGAAAAGGACACGCCCATGGCGTTTGCCATCGTCTGTACCGTCACCTTATCCCTGCTGGTGATCACCCCGCTCCCATAGACAGGGATGGGGCGTCCGTCCGTGTGCTCGGCCAATGTCCGCTCGGTAAGGAAACGGGGCATCAGCAGGACGGAGGCCAGCCGGTCGGTCTGCGTCTCGCAGAGGTTGAACCGCTCCCGCAGCTCGGAAATGCTGTAATTCTGCTCGGCGTCAAAATACCGGTTGAAGCAGGGGCCGGGGGCAAGGGGGCTCATCCGCTCAAAAATCAGGTGCGCCGCCTCATGCGCCAGCGTGAACCGCCGCTGGCCGCTCCGGTCCTCCCGCAGCAGGTAACGGTCGATCACGACCGTCCCCGCCGGGAATACGCGCTCCACAGTCCTGCCGTTTTCGTAAACCTTCAGGGGATACCTCCCGTCTGACAGGAAACCGATCTTGTCCCTGTCCGTCTCCGCGATGGAGGCGTAGACGATGGAGAGGCGGAGATAATCCGAGATAAAGCCCTCGATGTCAACGCACCTGGGCGGCGGGTGTTTTTCCCCCATGTATTTGCGGATCAGGCCCTCCCCAACCTGTTCCAGCTCGGCGTTTGTAACCAGTGTTTTCAATTCTGTTCCTCCAGCATCGGCGCGTCCACATACCAGCGGGTATCTTCCCGGTAGAGGTATTTCTCCGCGCCCTCGATCAAAACGGTGTAACGGACGCCTGAAAAGGAGAGGTCGGGGCTGCGGCAGGTATGCAGCACCCGCTCCACCGTCCATCTGCGGCCATCGTCCCAATAGACAAGATGGGGAATTATGATCCCGTCCCTGTCCACGGAGCAGTTCACCGCAATGCCAATTCGGTTCATAGGCAGCGCCCCTTTCATAGTGGTTTGATAACGAATTTGGCAACGCCCTGGATGGTGAGGTCGTCTACCACGATATCCTCCATCTCCGAATTTTCCGGGTGCAGGATATATTTGCGGCGCTTCCTGTCATACCGCAGGGTCTTCAGGGTGTTCTCGTTGTCATGCAGTGCTACGACAATTTCCCCAATGTTGGCGGTAGGCTGTTTTTTGATGACAACGTAATCGCCCTCCTCGATACCCGCCTCGATCATGGAATCGCCGCGGGTGCGCAGGATATACATTTCATCGGAGCTGAAAATGGATACAGGCAGGGAAACATAGTCCTCGACCATGGCCTCCACCGTCTCTGGCGTGCCGCAGGGGATGGAGCCGGTATAGACCTCCGCGCCCCGCGTGGCGGTAAGCCGCTCGATCTTTTCGGTCATGATCTCCGTGCCATCGTAGGAGATCATCCCCCGCTCGTCCATGGCGACCAGGTATTTGTATGCCGTGCCTCTGGCAATGCCGACTGCCTCGCCGATCTCGGTGGTGCTGGGGGAATGGCCCTCCGTGAGATAAAAGCCTTCCGCGAAGTCCCGGATCCGGTTCATCAGTTCTGGGTCTTTGTGCCTCATGGTGTATCCTCCGTCCTATCGGAAGCAACTGCTTTCGTTATGGATATACTATACCACAGGCCGGAAGGAGGCGCAAGAGGGCAAAAAGAAGGTGTACATCTGAATGCACACCTTCTGGAAAATTTTATTCGTAATGGGAGAGAAGCTGCCGGAACTCCGTGATGGCCTCCGGCGGGGAGAGGATCTGGATATTGCCCGCTGACGCGAACACCCAGCCGTAGAAGTTGTTGCTCAACGCAACCGTAACCGTGACCTTGAAGTGGTTCTCATCCACAATTTCTGTAGGAACCAGTTCGCCAAAGCGGTCGATAATGTTGCCCACGAGGTCGTTCTGGCAGAGCAGTTCCACTTCACAGTCCCTGCCGCCCAACATGGAAAACTCCCTGGTGAAGAACACCGCCACGTCAAAATCCGCCAGCCTGTCCATTGCCGGCTCGTCCATGACCTCCAGACTGGTGATGCGGTCCGCCCGGAACCTCGTGACGATCCCCATCATGTCGTGATACCCGATGAGGTAATAGGCGTCGTTGTTCCAGATCAGGGCGTAGGGGGAGACGGAATAGCGGCGGCCATTGTGCCGGAGCAGCTTCGTCTTGTCCGGGGCGTAGTCGAAATACTGGAATGAGATCTTCTTTTTCTGTCCGATGGCGGTCTGGATGCTGTCCACAGCCAGATAGATGCTCTCATTACCCGGTTTGTATCGGCTGTCCACATACAGCTCCCGGTTCAGCAGCTCGGATTGGCTCGGTCCGGCGAACGCGGCGAGCTTTCCGATGAGCGCCTTGCTTTTCTTTGGCGTGACGAATCGGGAAGACTGAACGGCGTCAATGAGCAGTTTCAGCTCCGGCGCTTCAAAATGGCGGGAGGCTACATGGTAGCGGTTCTGGACGCCCCGGTGATGTACGATGTCCACGCCAAACTCTATGAGATGGTCAATATCCTTGCGCAAAGTGCGGGAATCCGGTTTGGGGATGCCGCAGCTTTGCAGGTGCGCGGATATCTCCGCAAGGGAGGCTGTATGCTCCTCATCGGTGGTCTCCCATAAATATTTGAATACAAGCAGGATTCGGTTATGCAATTCTGCCTCTCACCTCCATCCTCTCTTTAGTCGTCACATCTATCCCGCTCCGCTCTCTGCATCTCCTGCTGTTCCAGCAGAGCGTCAAGAATTTTGCTTACCGTTACCAGCGTCATAGAACTGCATTGCTTCAGCTTCTCGGAGATTTCCGAGTTAATGAACCGCTCCTGTCTGACATACGGTGTATCCAGAAGGAAGTAGTCAAAGTCCTTTTCCAGGATCACAGACAGCTTTACCAGCATGGAAAGGGATACCTTAGTCTGCCCCACTTCAACGTGGCTCATATGATTGTTAGAGCAACCGACCATTGCGCCCAGATCACTTTGATTCAATCCCTTTTCAAGCCGTGCCGCCTTAATGCGCCGGCCAATTTTTATATAATCAAGTTCGAGTTGCATATCATTCACCACCATACCGCACAGATTGCTGAAGTGAGCGGAACACAAAAATATCGTTTCCCCAAAGGGCTTTCTCAAAACGAATTACTGGAAATTTCTATCTGGGGACACACAGAGAACCACCCGATTCACGCTTGCTATTTCAGTATAGTTTGCACCCAAAGATGCAACAACAAACGATAAATGCAACTTGCATTTATCGGTGCAGTATGATAAAATTTTATAGGCAAACTGCATTAAATGATTGATTGCAGGCAAAAAGAAAAAGCCAAAGCGATTTGTGAAATCCCTTTGGCTCTGCGAATTACAAGCAAAAACTTCGTAGAGTATCTTACTCCATGTAAAACACCGCCAACGGCCGAATAATCAGCCAGTTTTGGCGGTGTTGACTACTTTATTTGACGGCGAATAATTCTTCTAAGCGCTGCATATTTTCCTTCTTTAATTCTAAAGTTGGATGTACATATCTATTCATTGTAATATTTACACTTGCGTGGCCGAGAATCTCACTCAATGTTTTGACGTCGAATCCGAGCTCAACGCAGCGTGTCGCAAATGTATGTCTGAGAATATGATAGTTTTTTTTCGAGTCCGCATTCCTTGATAATACGTTTGAAATGATTCTGCATGGTTCGAGGTTCAATATATTTATGATTACTGTTTGTCAAGAAGAAGCCTGTAGCTGGGGGACAATATTTGGCAATATAAGTTGATACCGCTTTGGGCAATGGGATAATGCGAATTGAACATGAACTCTTCGGCGTTGTAACAACAATCCGCGTTTTGGGAACAGTAGTATTCTTGTTTTGTATTCGCTGCATTGTTTGATGAACATAAACTGTTTGCTCAGACAACGAAATATCCTCCCAGTGCAAAGCACAGATCTCGCCAACTCGCATCCCGGTAAAAAGGCACAGCATTATTCCGGTATTGATACTGGTGGGATTTTGGTATAGATAAGACAATAATCGTTCCTGCTCGCTTCTGCTGAAGACTTTTATTTCCTTTGAACTGTGCTTTACCTTTACTGACCGGCCATCGTTCAAAGTGTCTCTTCCGCTATCAGAAGCGTACTTCAACACCCTACGAATAACAGACAAGGTGTCAGAAACGGTTTTGGTGGAAAGTCCTTTGTGTCGAGTACCGCCATTTTTAAGAAGTTCATTACAATGATTCTCGATAAACTCATGGGTGATTTTTTGAAGTCGCATTTCTGAAAACTGGGGAATTACATAACTTTCGAGCAAGTTATGGTACTTGTTAATAGTCGATTCCTTAACTTTGGGACGTAGGCTATCGAGCCATTCGTATGCAACTACAGAAAAAAGGTCTGCGTTTTTACTTGAAGCCATCTTCGCTTGCGTTGTTCCACATTTTGCGATTGCATCAATCAGCTTTGATTTGACCTCTCGGTATGTTTTTGCATATACATAGCCGTATTTTGCTTTCCCGTCTGCTGCATGAGTTTTGATGTAACGTCCTTCCCATCTGCCGTCAGCTCTTTTATAAATATTTTCACCTTTTTTGGGCATATGGCATGCACCTCCTATTCCTTATGACTATAAATCTGACGGCTAAAAACTTTGTGACCACCGGTTGTTCGACAGAAAAAAACAAAAATCTGCACTTTTTTCTCGCGACAAATTGACAAATCGAGAAACATTTTGTAAAATAATAAAACAAAAGGGATTTTTATACCATTTTTGCGGATCGTGGAGTAAGATACTCTACGAAAACGGCGGAAACCACATCACCAGAAATGGAGGCAATGTACATGAGACAACCCGAATTGCGCGAAAACGAAAACACTACTGTTATCATGTCCAAAGCTGATGAAATTAAACGACGCATTTTGATAGTCGTATCGGCAGTTGTTGTGATCTCGGCTATCTGCGCATCCATTTATTTGATCAGCAAACGATTTGGCAAAAGGTGTGCTCAAGTTTTGGAGGTCGCATAATGGACAACATTACAAACAATTATCTGGCGGCTGAAAAGCAGCAGGTTTGCTCAATAGTTAAAGGGTTGCTCACCGGTTCTTTGCTTATTCTTGCTGTTGGTGTCAGTGCTTACCTGCTTCTCTTTGCTCTAATGATAATTATCTAAAAAAGGAAGGGACACTATGAAAAAGAACACTCTCTACATCTTGATCGGCGCTTTTGTGGCGGTCGCTATTGCTTTGTTATTGATTTTTGTTTTTTCCGGAAATGTATCGGAAGACATGAAACAGGTTGAGATTGACGGAACCTGGGAAGTTGTGGTTAGTGCTACAAATAACACCCCTGCGCTCGTCGAAAACCAGTTCATGACTTTCGATGGCGAAACCGCTGATGTATATCGTGACGGCGAAGTTTATGCTTCCAGTACCTATTCGATTTCCGGGAATATGCTTTCTCTCCCTGATATTTCGAGAAAGTATTCCATCGAATCTAAAACCGAAAATCACATTCGCTTGTATGAAAACGAAAAAGTATATATGGAACTCGTGCGCTACCCGAATGCAGATTTGAGCGAAGTCGAAATCGATCATGAGACGATTTATGGAAAATGGGATGTTGCTTATCGCAATGCATCTGATCCGGTCGCCAACGAGGTTTTGGCTTTCTCCGAAGACCAAATCGAGGATTATCGCGATGGTGCTTCTGAGCCTGCTGCTGTTTCCAGCTACTCTTGGGTGAGCGATGATGTTCTCCTCTCTGATAAATGGGGCATAGAGTTTAAGCTTTATCAATTGTCTGATGATGTCATCTTTTTTGTCGAAACCGCTACGGGCTTGATTTGGGAACTGCACAGAGTCGCATAACTTTATCTAAGGGGTGAGCATATGATTAAGTATTTATTAAAACAGAAATGGTACATAGGGCTCATCCTGGTTTTAATTATTGCTGAGCCTACAATCAACTCGGTTCTGAACTTTTGGCTTCAAGGCTTATTTAACACTGCTGAACCGGGAGCAAACAAAATAGTCCTGCTTCGCTTGCTTACCATCGGTTTTCTGTTATGGATTCTGAAAAGGCTTTTATCCTATGCATCAGGCTTGTTGAAGGCGAGATTTATTTGCAACGCCAAGCAAGATGTAAAGCACAAAATGTTCATTAGCCTTTTGGGGTTGGAAACATCGAACATTGCTGAAACAGCATCTAGCGGTGAATACCTTTCATTATTCGTAAACGATATCAACCTGATTGAACAGAGATTTTTTAATCAGATAGTAAGCCTGATTTCCAGTGTTTTATCCATTGTAATATTGGGATCGTCCTTTATAGCATTGAACGCAAAGCTTGCTGCTGCCATTCTTCTGTTTGGTATTGTGGCTATGTTTGTACCGGTGTTTTTCTCCAAAAATCTTAACGAGAAAAACTTAAAGTATTCGAACATGATCTCCAAATTCACTCAGAAAACAAAGGAGTTTTTTACTGCATATCCAACGATTAAGAACTACTCCATTGAAAATGAGATTATTGACAAATTCAATGGGATAAATGCAGAGTCTGAAGATACAAAATTTGAAGCCGAAGCAGCCCTTACTTTGGCTAATAATGTTGGAGCATTGTTGTCATGGTTTATGCAGTTCATTGGAGTAGGCTTTGGACTAATGCTTGTTGTAAAAGGGGAAATCCTCGTAGGCACCGTTATCGCTGCACAGTCCTTCGCTAGCGACTTGGGACTTCCTTTGCAAAACGTCATAATCAGTATCAACTCAATTCGTTCAACAAAAGAAATAGTCAAAAAGGTTGAGACGATTGCTGACTCCCAGGTGAATCGCTCAGTGAACGCTAAGTTTAACGAGTCGCAAAATATTAACGCTGTTACCTTGCCTGAAACTATTGACGTTTTCTTCGAGGATCTAAGCTTGACACTCGGTGGGAAGACAATTATTGATCATTTTTCCTTTAAGTTTGAAAACGGGAAAAAGTATCTTATAGTTGGGCTGAATGGTTCAGGAAAGAGCTCACTGTTCCGAGCGCTGAAAAAATGGTTCCACAACTGTACTGGCACTATACGAATCAACGAAACCAATATTGATTCATTGAGTAACTCTACATTAAGCACGGTAGTATCTTACTTAAACGAAAATGTTTCCCTATTTTCTGGTTCGGTTAAGGATAATGTTTCGCTGTTTACTGACTACTCTCCCGTTTCCTTCCAAAAGGCAATACAGGCGGCACAAGTCCGTCTTGATCTGGAAAGGGAAATCAATGATGAAGGACGGAACATTTCCAGTGGAGAACAGAGACGCATCGAAATTGCACGAAGCCTCTTGCGCTCAGCTCGGTTTTTGATCTTCGATGAGGTTGTTTCTACATTGGATATTGAGACTGCCTATGAAATTGAAAAACTGGCGTTGGACTTTTCTGATAAAACTGTAGTTTTCATTTCCCACAATTTTTCTGGAAAGCTTATCAGGGAGTACGACGAGATTCTAGTAATGGATAGTGGACGACTTGTTGCGCACGGCAAATATGAAGAGCTAATTAATACATGCGACTATTTCAGACGTATATGTGAAATAAAGTTTGGATAATTACGGAACAGGAATGATAATTGAATGGATATTAATGAAAAAAAGCAGGAAAGACAAGAACTGACCCGTGCAATGACCGGTTCTCTTTCCATCCTTCGCGCTGCTATTGGCATCTCACAAGGTGAATTGGCAGATTATATCGGCGTGTCTCGCCAAACATATTGTGCATTAGAACAAGGTAAACGCACGATGAGTTGGGGAACTTTTCTATCGCTTTTCTTGTTTTTCATTTCTAACGAAGATACGTACAATCTTTTGAAGGTAAAAAAAGGGTTTATTGCTAAGGTGTATAAGAACATGCAATTCAAGCCCGACGAAAAAATGGTTCAATACCCGCAAGGGATTGAAAAATAAAAGTAAAGGAGTAAAGAACCATGGATGACGTTTTCGGTGGAATCATTGCCATAGTCATTGGACTCGCTATTATCGCGTTTGTGATCTACTGCATCGTGCTGCTCGCTTCTGCGATTGCGGCAGTGGCAGCTGGCGGCGGTGTCCTGTGGGGTGGCGGTACAGCCATTGTCAACTACAGCAAGTCGTTCAAGGAGAACATGATCGACAGCAACCGAGCGGTTGCCTAATCCCCTACATACTCTCTTCACAATCGACACGCTCGTGCCGGGCCAATGTTGCCAAGAAGCATTGGGTATGCACAATGCTTCTTGGCCTCATATGGTTTTATGTTGGTGGGTAGTTCTCTCAATCTTCAATTTCATTCTATCTATGCATACATAACGAGAGAGGAGGAATTTGTATGGCAACTGCACCCCAGCCGGCCAAGAAAAGCTATTTTTTTGAAAAGGGCTACCAAGATCTCGGGAACACAATCAAAGGTGCTTGGTCGAGAAATACAGATTCAATTAAGAAATACGCAGAAAACTTAAAAGATTTAGGTGACAAGGGTACCGTAGCAAAGATCTTCTTAACAATTGTAAATGTTCTTGCAATGATTGCTGTTGTCATTTGTGGTTCTTTGATCACAGCGGTCATCACGTTTATTAACATAATTATTTTGTTGGCATTTATGGCCATCGTCTATGTTGGCTTTACTTTCATTTGGTTTGTTGACCGAGTGTACTTGATTAGGAAAAAGATTTTCACCGCTTGTCACGAGTGTAAGGAAAAAAGTCTTATTCCTACATATATCTGCCCAACATGCGGAGCAAAGCATACCAACCTGACCCCTGGCGTCTATGGTATTCTGAAAAGACGTTGTAACTGTGGTGAGAAGTTGCCGACCACTTTCTTTAACGGCAGGAAGAATCTTGAAGCTGAATGCCCTGTTTGTGGTCACAAGTTAATGGATCGCGAGAGCCGTCCTATCTGTATCCCTGTTGTTGGTGGCCGCTCGGTGGGCAAGACTGCATTTATTACTGCTTTTTCCAGAGAGTTCATTGAAACCGTTGCCCCTGCCAAGGGGTTCGAGATTGAATTCTATAACGACAAAAAGGCTGATATCTATCGTGAAATCACGCAAGATTACATCGCAGGAAGCACCCGCATGACGGATAGACCTCAAGATGTAAACATGGCAAGTTCCGTTTCGTTCAGCTTTTTCGTTAAGAATCCGGCATTCTCTCCAGAACGACTGGTTCATGTTTATGACATCGCAGGCGAGGTCTTTACTGATAACAGCGAGAATGAAGTTCAGAAACAATACGAATATTGCCAAGGCATCGTACTGATTATCGATCCTTTCGCAATTCCCTCGATTCGTCATAAATACGAGGAATTGCTTGAACCTGAAGATATCGCCGGTATCGGCAAAGCAGACATCAACACCATTATCGACTCTTTCCTGAATAAGTTGCGCGAAGTAACCGGCTTGAGTGATAACAAAATGGCTACCGTCCCGCTTGCTGTCGTTATCAGCAAAATCGACTCTGCTGGTTTGGAACAAGATGTTGGTACTATGGCTGTCAACAAGCTAATGAAAGCCGAACCTGAACGTTTTGTAGACTTTTATGACACGCAGGATTACCTTTGCCGCCAGTTCTTGAAAGATAACGGCATGGAGAGTTTCCTCAATAACGTGTGTATTCAGTTTAAGACCAACCGCTTCTTCGCTTGCAGCGCAATTGGCCATTCTCGCGATAAAGGTGAATATAAACCCGCGGGAGTTATGCCGCCTATGGAATGGTTGTTCAGACATGCTGATAGCAAGATGGGTCAAGTGTGGCATGATAACGAGTTTTCCAAAAAACCGTTAGCACTGTCTGAAAAAAACTAAGGGGGTGTACACATGAAGGAATTTGAACCGTTGGATTTATTCGACGAGGGTTCCGAACAACCGACAGAAAGCAAAACGGCTTCTGATGATAAAGAAAAATCGGTTCCCACTCCTGTTGAGGTTGAAAATCAGGAGGAATCCGCAACTGATGAGAGTGTCACACCGGAGGCACCTGATCCGATGGAGAGTGCCGCTCCGGTGACTACGAATACACCCGAGACCGCACCCCAAAATGAAGATGAACAGCTTCTCAAACAAGTGATTGATGCAACTACGCAGATTTCTCAGCAACTTACCGTTCTTTCTGAAACCTTCAACACTAAGCTTATGCACTCTGCTCACGAAGAGAAGATTGTGGATCAGATGCATAAGGAACTTCAAAAGTACAAGGAGGATATGTACGCTCAGCTTGTCCGCCCTATCCTTTTGGATGTTATTGAAGTAAGGGATAGCATCATGCGTATTGGCGCTGTTTACAGAGCAAAGCCTGATGGTGAGCAGGCAATCCCAAACAAGACATTCTCCGACTACGCATACGATCTGCAAGATATTCTTGAAAAGAACAATGTAGAAATCTATCGTAGCGAAGCAGGTGATGACTTCGTTCCCATCAAACAGAGGACTGTCAAAAAGGTTGTTACTGCGGATCAGTCTCTTCACGGTAAAGTTGCTGAGTCCATGTCCTGCGGATATAGCTACAATGGACGTACAATCTCCGCCGAAAAAGTAGGCATATACTACTACGAAAAACCTGCAGAAAATGAAGAAAAAAGTGAGGTAATCGACAATGGCTAAATACATATTTGGCATTGACCTCGGCACTACTTATTCTTGCATCGCTTATGTTGATGAAAGCGGTAGAGCTGTAGTTGTCAATAATTCCGAAGGAACGAACACTACTCCCTCTGTTGTAAACTTTGCAAGCCCTTCTCAGGTCGTTGTTGGACAGGTCGCAAAGGAGAACGCAGTTATTGATCCTCAGAACACTGTTTCTCTGGTAAAAACACTGATGGGAAAGAGTAATTTCGCAATTAACTACAATGGAGAAGATAAAACTCCTGAAGAGGTGTCTGCCTACATTCTCCGCAAGCTGGCCGAAGACGCTGGAAAGCTGATTGATACAGAGGTAAAAGATGTCGTAATCACTTGCCCTGCGTATTTCGGAACCGCTGAGAGAACTGCAACAAAGAATGCCGGTGAAATTGCTGGTCTGAATGTCATTGAGATTATCAGCGAGCCCACTGCAGCTGCATTGTTCTATGGCTGTGCGAAAGAGCAGGAAGAAAAGACCATTCTCGTATATGACTTGGGTGGTGGCACATTCGATGTTACTATCATGAGAATCAGTGCGGGCAAGATCGAAGTAATATGTTCTGATGGTAATCATCAGCTTGGCGGCAAAGACTGGGATACCGAGGTAATGAATTATCTGGCTACTCAATTCTGCTCTGAAACCGGGTTTGATGGTGACTTTGATGAGTACGCTCAGCAAGATCTTCGCCTTAAGGCCGAAAAAGCAAAGCAGCAGCTCTCCTCTCGCCCTGAAGTTCCTGTCATGCTTGATGCAGCCGGTCTCCGCGCAAGAGTAAGCCTCTCCAGAGACACCTTTGATGAGATCACCAGAGCGCTTCTGAACGAGTCTCTCGAAAAAACCGACGCCGCAATTGCAGTCGCTGCAGAAAAGGGCTACAAGGTTGACGAGATTCTTCTGGTTGGTGGTTCTACTAGAATGCCTCAGGTTCCCAAGGCTCTGATTGAAAAGTATGGCATTGAGCCTAAGGTTCTTGAACCTGATGAGGCCGTTGCAAAGGGTGCTGCAATTTATGCTCTTGGTGCCTATGAGATCAAAGTGGAAGAAATCAAGGAAAAGATCGAATCCGGTGAAGTAGACCTGACTGATGAAGCGGTAAAAGAAGAAGTTGAAAAGTACCAGGAGGAAGCTGCCGTAAGCACTATCGCCATTCCTGGTCTGCGTGGCCACAAGATGAACGAAGTCGTTACTGTAGCCACTACTAAGAGCTATGCTCTGAAGGTTCTGGTTAACGGCGACGAAAAATGCTGTAACATGATTATCAAAAACGTCAAGATGGAGAACGGCTCCGTCAGCGTTACGAAGCAGTTCGGTACTGCCGAGGCGAATCAGGAAACCGCAGAGCTCGTCGTTTATGAAAGCGACTTTGATACTGAATACTATGAGGTTGACGAGGATTTCAACCTGGGTACAGCATCTTTGGAGCTGCCGGGCAATCTCCCTGCTGGAGCTCCCATCCAAGTAACCTTTACGCTCAACAATGAGGGTATTCTGGAGGTTACCGGTCGCGATATGACCACAAACAAGGAGATCCATGCAACGATGCAGGCTACGGCAGGAACCACGATGTCTAAGGAAGATGTAGCAGCAGCGAAGGCGAAGTCTAAGAGTATCGCTGTCGAGTAAGACATTAAGCCTGCCACAAGTTGCATTCTTGTGGCAGGCTTTGTTCATCTGGAGGTAATTATGGGTATTCGCGTTGGTATTGATTTAGGAACAACATTTAGTGCCGTTGCCAGAATTGATCCGGGTACCGGCAAGCCTGTTGTCATCAAGAATAGTTTTGGCTCAGCTACGACCCCTTCTGTTCTTTGCTTTGAGAGAGATGGGAATGTGCTGTTTGGTGAAGATGCAAAAAACATGCAGTCCGTTGGAGATACCAACGCAGTCGCCTTTTTCAAGCGGAGCATGGGCAAAGATTTGTTTTCTGTGGATATTTTAGGTAAAACCTATACTGCTACTGATCTATCTTCTATCCTTCTGAAAAAGCTGAAAGAGGAAGCCGAGCAACAGTGTGGTGAAATAATTGATGCAGCAGTCATTACTGTCCCTGCATATTTCACACACAAAGAAAGATCCGCAACGATTGAAGCAGGAAAGCGAGCCGGTCTTGATGTAATTGCAATCATAAATGAACCGACTGCCGCAGCGTTTGCTTATGGGCTCAATGAAAAAAGTGGCGAACAAACTGTATTAATTTATGACTTGGGCGGCGGTACTTTTGATGTTACTTTGGCCCGAATCAATCGAAATGAAATCAACATTTTAGGTAGTGACGGCGATCATGAACTAGGAGGCAAAGACTGGGACGATTGCATCGCCAGATACTTGGCAAGTGAATTTCAAGAAAAGTACGGTGAGGATCTGAGTGAAGATCCCGAGATGATCGCCTCTCTTCTTGTAACAGCAGAAAACGTAAAAAAGCAACTCACCTCAAGAGATGTCGTAAGTGTACCGATTACATACAAGGATATTCGCGGATCTGTTGAGATTTCTGAAGATACATTTGAGGCGATCTCACAGTTCTTGATCGGCACCACTAAAGATGTGACAGATAGACTTCTTTCCTCCGTCGAAGCATCTTGGCGAGATATCGATGGTGTCATTCTGGTTGGCGGTTCCACTCGCATGAGAATGATTCATAATTATGTTAGAGAGATGTCGGGAAAAGATCCATTGAGTGGCGTTAATGTGGACGAAGCAGTTGCACTGGGCGCTGCAATTCGAGCCAACATCACTGAGAAAGGTGAAGCTGTCGCAACAATAGGCGGCAGCATCTTTGGTAGAACCAAGACGAGCAACAATATCGCTATTCAGGGCGCAAAGGCAGTAACTGATGTAACTGCTCACTCCTTGGGCATGATCTCCATTAGTCCGGATGGAGAAGAATACATTAACAGTATCATCATTAAGAAAAACACGAAAATTCCCGCAAGTAACACTAGACCGTTTAACCTTCGCACCAGATCGAAGGACAATGAGCTAGAGGTCTATGTGCTCCAGGGCGAGTATCGTAGACCACTTGATAATACGGTTATCAATAAATATGTTATTTCTAAAATCGGAAGAACCTCTACCCCCCATGCAGTTATTGAGGTTACTTATCAGTACACCGCAAATGGAGTTATCGAGGTTTCGGCAGTTCAAAAAGATACAGGCAAAAAACTACCAATAAAAATTGAGCCTGTTCCTGAAGACATGAGTTGGGCGGATGGGTCCCCGAAGGATAATCCTGCAAACTCCGGAACCCCCGATGTCGATGTTCTTCTGACGGTCGATTTGTCTGGTAGTATGTCTGGTTCGCCGCTGAGAGAAGCTCAAAAGGCAATGAAAGAGTTTGTTGATCAAATGGATCGTAATTATACCCGCATTGGCCTGATTCCCTTTGCAGACAAAGCAAACTGCGAAGTATCTCCCACTGACGATTTCCACAAGATTAAGCGGGTGATTGATAAACTGGATATTGGTGATCGATATGGTTATGGCAACAGTGCCCACCCGTTTGACCTCGGTTATAGAGAACTACAGAAGCGATCCGCAGATGTGAAATACATCGTCGTTCTGACAGATGGTATGTGGGGATGCTGCGATGCTGCGATTGCCGCCGCCAAGAAGTGCCATAAGGCAGGTATTGAAGTTATGGCGCTTGGTTTTGGTACTGCCGATCACGCATTCCTTAAAAAGATAGCATCGACCGACGAGTTTGCCTCTATTACAGAACTTTCTGAGCTTGGTGGCTCCTTCTCTAAAATCGCGCAAGCAATCGGAGAAGGTTCGACAGGGTTGAGTGTAATTTAAGCAGGAGGTGTCACCTATGGCTGATAACTGGTATGTGATACTGGAACTGGGTTTCGACCCTCCGGTTGAAGATGAAGTGAAAATTGCTGAGCGGATCGATGAAAAAGCGAAGTTCTGGTCTACTCATTTTAACGATTTTAAGATGGGGGCCCAGTATCGCGCTTGGCATCAGAACATTCCTCAGATAAAAAAAGATATGATCGGACCCGCCAACATCCGAAAACAGCTTGCTTCAGATGCCTGTATTGCTGTTTACGGCCCTGTCGATAAGCTACTGAAAACAATCGGCAGAAAAGGTAACATTACCGACAGTGAAGGCGAAAAGCTTTCTACAAAACTCAAAATATCCGTAGACGTTGTGAAAAAACGCGCGCAAAAGCTTGGACTTGAATGGATTCATGATAATCAAGTTGATTATCAAGCTGTCTATGACAAATACTACAAGTCCAAGCCTCAAAATGCGGCGACGTTTGATGGCATGAGGCAAATGCTGTCTTCATTTAGCGTGGATAATTTGTATGATTTTCTTTACGCCAACACAACGGTCAAAAACGCAAATCGCCTTCCCTGTGAAACGCTCCGCCAGAGAGCTGCCGAGAAGAAGAAAACAGAGTTCTACAAGAACGATAGTGTCAGTGGCACTGGTTCAAAGCTGTGTGGACAATGTGAATTGGCTTTCAAGGACGACGGCTCAAAAGATATCTATGACAAGTATCTTGAGTATGTAAAAAGAAAAGCAATCTTAGACGAGGCGAAAAGTGTTGCTGAGATCTCTGGCGAACTTACGGCTGAACAGGGTACAGATTTCATTGGTCAGTTAACGCAAATTTTCCGTAACAGAAAGCTCTCTGAGGATGTTTTGGTTGCTTTCTGTAAAATCGAGAGAATAGCCTATAACGCTAATGCTGCAGAAAAGAAAACCACTAATATTAAGGTTTGCAGATGCGGTTGCATGAATGATGTGTCTGATGGACGCAAAGTATGCAGAAACTGTGGCTTGGAGCTGTCCATACGCTGCCCGAAATGCGGGGTGGAAAATGACGCAAGCATCAAAGTCTGTAAATGTGGATTTAAGTTTGAAAACATTGATAAAGCGATTGCTCTGTGCGAACAAGCAGAACATGCAATAGAAGCACTTGAATTTAAGGTTGCCGCAGCACATTTGGCAGATGCAGACAGATACTGGCCTAAGAGTCAAAAAGTTTCTGATTTGCGTACTCGTTTGGCAGAGTACGAAGGCCGTGTCGGCGTCGAAGTGTCCAAGATGCGTGAAGCCGTAAAAAGCAAGTGCTACATCGAAGCCCGGAAACAATATACCGACATAAAAAAACTGTTCCCAGACTATAGCGATCTCACTATCGAGCAAGATATCACACAGGCAATTTCCGATGCTCAGGCAGTTTATAATCAGGCCAAAAGCGCTAAGTCAGAAAAAGATGTGCTTGAGCTTTGTGCAAAAGCTTACGATCTCTGTAAAGATCTTCCCGGCGTCAAGGAATTGATGGGTAAATACCCGCCTCCTCCAGCTACTGGTTTTTCTGTTTCCGTTAATCCCAATACGAGAGGAAATATTATCTCCTGGACACCGAACCCAAACGACAGATCGCTTCGATATATCGTTGTTCGCAGTCGTTCTGGATGGATTCAGAATGCAGAGGATGGAGATACCGAAGTTTTCAGGGGCAGCGCCTCATCGTATTGCGACAAAGACATTGAACCAGGTGTTGTTTATTACTACAACGTATTTACTGAACGCGCTGGAATTGTATCTAAAGGTGCAGTTGGAAACTTCAAAGAAGCAATAAATCTTTTTGAAGTGGCATCGCTAACCGTTGCCGCAGGAGATTCGTCGCTCAACATTATGTGGGGATCGCTGCCCAATAATGCAACTGCCGAGATTTACCAAGTATCCTCTACCGGTTCGGAAAAACACATTGCCTCCAGTTTATCTGATGGGTATCTCGTATCGGGGCTGACAAACGATATACAGTACCGATTTAGGGTTTCACTTTCTTATGTTGTCAACGGCAAGAAATTAGAAACAAGGGGATCTTCGGTCGTAGCAGCCCCAACTTGTCCTCCGATGCCCATCGATACACTCCGTGTGAAGCCAGGGGTAGATGATGTGTTTGAGGCAACATGGTATCACTCAGATCCGGGTGATGTGAGACTTTTCTGCTCCACGCAGAAGCCCAAATACAATGTTGGAGATATCGTTTCTGTAGCAACCTTAGAACGTGAAATGAAGCCACTGCAGCAGCGACCTCTTTCCAACGCATCAGCACAGAAGCTGAAAAAGGATGAACGTGGAGTATCGTTCCAGTATTCGAGTAGCGAACTGCTCTATATAGTCGCGGTCGTTGTGAAATCTGGTTCTGCCGTTTTTGGCTCTCTCGCCAGAGCAAGCAAAGGTGAAACCGTAAACATCAAAGATATCCGCCCCGTAAATGGTAAGATTAACATCTATATCGAAGCACCAAAAGATGCCACCGGTTTTGTTGTCTTACATCGATTCGATCAATTCCCGGTAGATATCTCTGACACCAAAACGGTTCGCAAATATATTCCTTTCAAGCAGTATCAGCTCAACAGCGCTATTGTTTTAGATACCCTTGAAGAGAAAAAATACTACTTCTCTGTATTTGCAGAGTTTAAGCGGGACGGTGAAAAGGACTATTCTTCCGGTTCTGATTACCTATTTGATAATTCCGCAAAAGTGAATATTACTTATTCAATATCAGTGGCTAAGAAGTTCTTTGGGGATGGTTCTGTTACTCTCGAATTTGAAGCTGACACAAGAAGCTTTACTTTGCCGGATATCGATGTAATGTCCGCTGTCGGAAATACACCTATGTTTAAGTCTTCTGCCAAGCTGTTCCACAGTATTCCTTCTCAAAACGTTGATGGAACTGTTCAGGTTCGGATTCCTCTTCCCAAGGGAACGCCGAAGGACACCTTTATCAAGGCATTCTTTAAGGATGAGACTGCCCAAGCGGGAAATCAGCTTCGCTTGAAACTTAAATCAAATTATAAGATCACTTAAAACACAAGCATAGAAGGAGAACAACCGTTATGCTTATGGATCAAATCACGGCCCTTTCATCTCAATGTGACGAAGATGAACGTGAACTGGTCGAGCGAATGATTTTATCTGCAGCAGATTATGTTCGTGCGGTAATCCATATGAGAACAATAGCCATAAATTATGCAGGCCGTACAGGAGAAGAACTGAGGACATTAGTTGAACAATCTGATCATGATAGAACGACCTTCCATAATGCATTGATCTCCTATGTAGACATTGTTAATCGCATTTGTGTTTCCCACAGTATGCCGCCTATCTACACAGGCAGCAGCATCAGACGAGAATACGGGGATTTTGCATATGCTTTGATTACTGAGATATACGAAAAGAGATAGGAGGAGCGCGAATGGCCCCTAAAACTACATTTATTTGCCCTTACTGCTTTGAAAAGCATAAGTTGTCTGAGGTCCAATTCAGATGTACGAACCGCAGGTGTAAAGACTTTGACGACGTCGAAATGACGAGGTACGAAAACGGTAATCTAAAAATGCCGAAGCAGGGCAAAAAAACATTTACAGTACCAAGTAAAAACGCCTTTACCGTTCCTCAATCGGCGAAGTGTCCTGAGTGTAATAACACCACATACAAGCATGTATGCCCCTCTTGTCATAACGAACTTCCTGAAAGCACGTTGAGTGGAACAGACATGATCATCTCCGTCGTTGGTTCCCGTGCAACTGGCAAAAGCCATTTTGTAGGCGTTGTTATTAAGGAGTTAATCGAACGAATTTCTGTAAAGTTTGGTGGATCCATGGAGGGTTTTGCGGATAGCTACTCACGTTGGGAGGCTGGCTTCTATAACCATCTTTACGTTGATGGCCGGAAACTCGATTTGACCAAGAGCAGCCTGCAGAATGTCGATAATGGTGCTTATAGACCGCTTATTTTTAAGCTGAAACTCAAACATAAAGGCTTTTTCAAAGAAACAATTGACAGCTTCACTTTTGTTTTCTTTGACACCGCTGGTGAGGATCTTAATGATGAAGATACCATGAGCACCGTCAATAAATATATCTGCAAATCGGCAGGTATTATCTTCTTGCTTGATCCGATGCAGATTCCTGCTGTGGTTAACCAGTTAGATGACTCTGTTGTTGAGCGGGCAGCTGCAATCAAGTGGAATCAGGCTGCTAAGGCTGATGATATCATGACTCGCGTGTCACGACTTATCAGAAACGACAAACGAATGTCAGAAAATAGCATGATTGACATTCCCGTTGCTGCCGTATTTTCTAAGTTTGACGCAATAGAATCGATTGTCCCTGCTGACTGCACAGTACATAACACAAGTCCTCATTGTGATGAAAAGTGCTTTGATATGTCCGACTGGCACAATGTCAATTCTGAAATTCAGGCACTACTGAAAGAATGGAACGCGACTGCCTTTATTTCTCAGTTGGAGACAAATTACAGCAAGTACTCTTACTTCGCAGTTTCTGCACTTGGATTAAATAATAACCCCACAAGCGATGGCCGAATTGAACGTCCCCGGCCGCATCGCATTGAAGATCCTCTGCTTTGGATCTTGAAGGAGAATGGCGTAATCAAGGGACGCTGATACCGCATGAAACTCACACATAGGGCCACAAGAAAGGAAGTAAACATATGAAACAGTATAAAGCCGTTGCAGGCCCCAAGAATGTTCACGTAGCCAAGGGTGATACCCAGGCTGCATTCAACACGTTTGCAGAGATCATCAACAGAGAAGCAACCGGTGGTTGGGAGTACCACTCTATGGAAACCATCACTGTAACCGAGAAGCCCGGATGCATGCAGCAGCCTGTTCCTCTGAACTACTACATGCTGATTTTTGTCCGCGATAACTAATTGTCCAACCTATGTGTGAGTTTTCATTTTTAGGGAGCGTTCGATTTGAAGAGTATTGAGATTAACGAAGATCAACTTAAAGATCTTCAAAAAGTAGCTGAAGAACTGTTCGGTGAATCGGATGATCCCCGCAGTTATGCTTATAAGCGAGTCCACATTCGACCAAAGGTTAATTGGTGGAAAATCATACTAAACTGTATGTGTCCATTAGTTGCTCTAGGAGGTATGTATGCACTATTTACTCTCGGGGGCATCAGCTCTCAGGTGTCCATATGCGCTGTCCTCCTATGTTTCATTTTTTATCTTCTGGTAAACCTGAAAAAAGTCATTATATGTCTTATACACATCTACCAGAGATATGCACCTGATTCAGTCCGCAATAAGTGCCGATTTGAGCCATCATGTTCACAATATATGATTTTATCTTTGCAAAAGTATGGCTTGGTTAAGGGCCTAAAAAAAGGCATTGATCGGCTCAAGAGATGCAACATCAACGGTGGAGGCTTTGATCTCCCGTAAAGAAAACGAAAGAGGTATGAATTAATGAGCGTACACCAAATAATCTATACTTCATGTATGCGTGGCATCAACGGAGTGAACGACGGACAGCAGGTTTATTCCTACGATGCAACATTCAAAGATGTAAATAATGATGAAATTAAGAGCCTTTTTACTTATCAGCACCCGTCGCTGGAAACAGGCATAATAATGTCTGAAGAGATAGCTCTGACGATGCCGAAGTCTTTTGTATACAGAAGATTAGAAAATGGCACTTGCTCCCTTGCCCTGAATACATATTTAGGTCGGGACTACATGGGAAGTGCAGGTAGATTCGGCAACCATTTAAGCCATGTAATTACTTTCGATCCAGACGATGCAGCGCACTATCCTGCCGAATACTACGGCAGTGAGATGCTGAGAAATCGTATGGAGTATTCTGAGGTAAACAACCCCAACAAACCTGATTATCTCCCGACTCCTCGCCTTGAACGAGGCTTTGCCGTGGATATTGATGCTGTCATTGAGTTCCTGAGTGTTGATGATCGCCTGGAGATTTACAAAAATATGCTTCACGCAATGATTTCTTTTGAGAGTGAAAGAAAGCGTGTGGTCATATGTGACGAACCGGAAAACATCATTCTTTGGATTGCAGCTCTTGAGTTTGCTTTGCCTTTGAAAAATGCACTCAACATCAACTTCTCAACCTATGATTTTGATCCGGCACTCTCGTCCTCCCAAATATGTGGTGTAGTTCCATCGGGAACAAGATACAACGCTGATAGTCACCGGCTACACTTTGTGTTTGATTTATTGGAAAATCGGTCCGCTGAATTCGACAAAGACGAAGATTTTTATGACTTTATCGATACCGCCCTATCCTTCTCCTATGAAAGCCTCCAAGACTTTCATTCTTTCCTATGTGATGGCTATCAATACGATAAAGCAGATGAGCGCCTTTATTCAGCTTACACACTGTACTCCATGCTTTCCGATGGTATAGGTGCAATCACAATTGAAAAGCTGGATAATGCACTTAATTTTGCAGACGATTTTGCAGTTTCAGAGGAAACTATACATATCGTTCAGCAACTTATGACTGAAAATGAAGTAATGCTCCGAGGGGATAAAGATATCTTCCTTCGGGTTATTAAGTATATCGTCAACCATGCTGTAGAGCTGGATGCGTCAATGGTGCGCAGGTTAAAAGAACTCGTTGTCGATAGAATCCTCTGTGAGTTCTTAAATGATGGTGTCGTTGAAGAAGCTTTTGTAGAGCTTTATCAGCAAGTCAATGTTATCTGCTCACAGCACGGATTCAGTGTTGCCACTGAGCTCATGCAGAACAACAATCGTACTAAACTGTTTGCTGTTATGCGCCAGAATATTGCAACATGGAAAATAGCGTTTATTATTCGAGTAATTTCCGATTACGTCAAAGATCAGAAATTGTCTGTATCCGAACTTCTCATCGATGCACAGCTGGGGCAGATTTATTATGGAATTGTTCGTGCGGTGTACACACAAGGTCAGCAGAGCGGTTTCTTCGTTGTTTCAAAGATTTTAGAAGCCTTCTCGGGCAATTGCACCTATTTAGTGAATATGGCACTCAACCTTGAAGGTATGCTACTGGATCTTCCTTACGGAAATCAAGAAGTAGCATCCATGTGGAAGTACTTCGGACAGATAATGTTGACCGCACAGAGCGAACACTTCGACACGGCATATACTATACTCGGTAGCTATCAGAGATACGATCAGGTATTTATGCTGTATAACTTGGCTCTCTCTCGTGCTACCGGCCCCGAAATGAGCAGTTCCATTTTTGAAAAGCATTGCCGTTCGTTCGTTCTGAAGGATCAGGCATACGCTGCCAAATACTATGTGCGAGTTATAGAAGTTTATTATCGTAACTTGCTTAATTATGATGCAGAAAGCACATATTCTGCGAAAGCGGAGATGTTCTCGCTCTTGGTGACACAGCGTATTGATGCAGACTTTGCGGATGAGCTGATTAAAGAACTGATTAGACCTATCCCTCTTGATTGTCCATCAAAATCAGATGCTAAGCTGATTCAGGAAATGTTCAAATACACATACAATTTCCGTCAAAAACAGATCAGCGGAAAGCTGCTGCTTCTCATCATCGGCATGGTTCTTGATGGCGTGAAGGACAAGCAGAGATTGTATGACAAACTGGACCAGCTGGAAAAACTAACCCAAGGAAACAAAGCTGATTTGTCCAGGGCTACCGAGAAAAGTGTACAGAACTACTTCGACTGGTTGCTACCATCTATCTGTGAACTTTGTGACCGATCTGCTGATTTGGAGGCTGTATATCGCCTCTTTGAGATGCCTGCAGCAGTTGAAGCCATATTCTTTGCACAGTGTGCACGCATTTACCTTAAACAAAGCAAGGGTGAAAAAGACTATGCTGTGTTTTGTGAATTCCTAAGTGTTGTCTTTGCTAATGCCGCTTCTCAATCTCGTGAAGAAGTAGGTAAAGTATTGTGCAAGCTTAGTAAGCAGAAAATGGAGGGGCTGGATTTCGCGGTAACTGATTACTTCCGTATGGATGGACACGCCCTCCGTTGTTGGGACGAAATCCGAAGCACCGCTGAGTCGACAAACCCTATTCTCAATAACCTTTCTAATCTATTCAAGCGTCGTAAAGACTGACAGGAGGAATTGATATGCCAAGATCGTGGGAACTGACCGAGGACCAGAAAAAAGAAATTCAGGAACAGCAGCGTGAAATCGGGGCACAGTATGATCCCGAAACCGGAAGAAAAAAGGGCGAAACAGAAAACACGGGTGACAACGAAGATGTCGAAGGTGTTGAGGGTGTTGACGGCCCTAACCGCAACAGAAACGACGATGACGAGAACATTCGGTAATTCTGTTAGCTAAGTCGTAGATATGCAGATATAGGAGGATGAAAATGAGTTTCGAGGAAAAATCAAATGAGTTGCAAATACGCGCCACGGAAATCATGAATAATGGCATGGCTCTTGTTGATCTTTTTGTGAACAAGAACTATCTCATTGATCTTGATCGGTGTGAGCCTGTTGCATTGGAGAGCACTCAGAAATCATTCTCCTATTTATCTCTATTTGAAATCAGCAAAATTGTTTATGACACTGATGAGAACATCAATGACAAACTTGTTAGTGTATACAGTGCGCTTTCCAATTTTGGCAGTAGCGCACTACTTGTGCTGTTCAGCGATACTGACGGTGTTAGATTCTACTTGGGAACAAGAGATACGAAGCAACCCAACGTCGCTAAAGCAATTTTACAAAAAAGTTTACGCGGCAATTTCCCTGGTATTGAAATACGCGAACAATCTTCAGCGCAAGTGGCAAGGTTGCTTGAAGGACACATTCCTGATGTTTATAGCAACATGGCAGTATCATCTGTCTCAATAGTTCCTAGTCCTCGAGATGATGATAAGGAGCACTTTATTCAGGGCTTGGAAAAGTTCATTGACTCTATGTCCGGAGAAAAGTATACTGCTGTTTTCATTTCATCTCCGTTGAGCAAAACAGATCTCGAAAACAAAAAACGCGGGTATGAAGATCTCTATTCTGCTCTTTCTCAGTGCGCACAGGTGAATTTAACGTATAGTGAAAACGACAGTGAGTCCATTGCCAAGGGAATCAGCGACAGCTTTTCTACCGCTATTAACGAAGGTATAAGTGACACAACCGGAACAAACTATGGAGAAAACTCGAGTGTAAATAAGGGGCGCAACCACGGTAGCAGCTTTGGCTTGTTTGGTGTTGGGCACAATTCCGGTAGCAGCCGCGGTACGTCAAAAGGAACTTCGTATGGAACATCTACTGGCCATACAGACACTCGCTCTGAAACCGAAACCAAAGGTAAGACTACATCTGATACCACAACAACGACAACGGGATCAACGTCTACTATTGCTATTACAAAGCAAAATAAGACGGTACAAGCACTCCTTGGAAAAATCGACGAGCAGCTCGAACGAATTAAAAATTGCGAATCCTATGGACTGTGGGACAGTGCTTGTTACTTTATAGCAGATAACCAAGAGACTTCTATCGTTGCAGCTAATACATTCAAGGCGATAGTTGCAGGAGAAAAGACTTCTGTTGAGAATTCTTTTATCAATCTTTGGGACAATGAATATGAAACGTCCGAAAAGAGCTTGTTGGTAATGGATTATCTTCGGTATGGTTTACATCCCCATTTCAAGTATTTACCCGCTGTGAGTTCCGGAAACTATACACCGCAAATAATTACTCCAGCTAGCCTTATAAGCGGGCTTGAATTGCCTGTTTTGATGGGTTTCCCCCATAAGTCCGTGAGTGGTGTAACGTCTATTTCTTCTGCGGAGTTTGGTAGAAATGTATTTGCAAAAGGCCAGACCAAAAGCTATAGGAATATTGATTTGGGTGCGATTTTCCACATGGGAGAAGTTTTCAAAGGGAATCGTGTCCGGCTTGATTTGGAAAGTTTGTCGGCTCACTGCTTTATAACCGGTTCAACCGGCTCTGGTAAATCGAATACTACTTACAAAATTATCGATGAACTGACTGCCACCAAAAATAACATTAAGTTCCTGGTAATTGAACCGGCGAAGGGCGAATATAAAATTGAGTTTGGCAGTATGCCGGGAATCAATATTTTTACGACAAATCCCAAGTATTACAGCATGCTTAGTATCAACCCTTTCGAGTTCCATGATGAAGTACACGTTCTGGAGCATTTAGACAGATTGATCGAGATATTTAGTGCATGTTGGCCTCTATATGCTGCGATGCCGGCCTTGCTGAAAGCATCATTTGAGCAGGCATATATCCTTCATGGCTGGGATTTGAATCATTCGGTTCATATTGATCGGGGCAATGGAAAGTTCCCGTCATTCAAAGACGTAGTGGAAATCCTCCCAATTTTGCTGGAAAAATCGGAATTCTCAGCACAGACAAAGGGAGACTACATCGGCTCCCTTGTTACTCGCGTAGAATCGTTAACCAATGGTCTTTTAGGACAAATTTTCTCCCAAAATGCAATCGAGGATCGTGTTCTGTTCGATGAAAACACAATTGTGGATCTCAGTCGAATCGGCTCTGCTGAAACAAAAGCACTTCTTATGGGTGTGCTGATTTTGAAACTTAGCGAGTATCGCCAGTCTACGGCTGTAGGAACAAACTGTCCGCTGAAGCACATTACTATATTGGAAGAGGCCCACAATCTGCTCAAACGCACCTCCACAGAACAAGGTCAGGAATCTTCTAATGTGCAGGGAAAATCTGTAGAAATGATTAGCAACTCTATTGCCGAAATGCGAACTTATGGTGAGGGCTTTATCATTATCGATCAGTCCCCCACAGCTGTTGATATCTCTGCAATAAAAAACACTAACACCAAAATCATCATGCGTCTGCCTGAAGCCAATGATTGCGAAGCTGTGGGTAGATCGATTGGTTTGAATGAACAGCAAATCCTTGAATTGAGCCGACTTGACAAAGGCGTTGCAGCAGTATATCAAAACAACTGGCTTGAAGCTGTCCTGACAAAAATCGACAAAAGTAGTGACAGGTACGAAATCAAGACTGTTCCTACGCACGATAGGAAAGAACGTGTTGCATTAGTAGGAGAACTGTTGGCAGAGCTCGTTGCTCAAGATGAATCCAAAGATTTCAATATGTCTTGGTTCAATACTATTTTGAACGGCTCTAAAGCGCCGGAATCCTTCAAGAGTAATTGTAGACGTCTGCTTATGGAGTATCAAAAACTATGGAAGACATCCGAAAAGAACAAAGCTTTTTCAGCACTGGTTTTCAATCTCTTGAACTGCAATGACATTTTCAGGATGTTTGAGGATAAACTCCCTCCGTTGGTAAAGAAGAAAGCGGATATCACTAAAGAGGTTCGCAAACAATGTGATGATTGGAGCGACTGTATTTACGACAACCTTGGCATCTATGCAGATTTCCCGGATAAAAAGACCAGGGATGTTGCATTTATCAGTATTCTTCTTCACAAAATTGCAATCGAAAAGAAAAACATGAGGTACAAACTGGTACTTTATTGTGTTGGATAAAGGAGGAACAACATGGCAATGGCAGAGTTTGGACCTGAAGTCTCTGAAGGTCAGGAAACAGAAAAGAAATCAGAAGCTATTGATTCTGATTTTGAGGGTGAACTGGACGGAAAATACGATGAATACTTAAATGGAAAAAGCAAAGAAGAACTAATGCAGATGCGAAGCGATGCACGAAGCTATCAGCGAGAAGAATTGGTTAAGATGCGTGATGAGTTGTTGAAAATGAAAGAGGGCGATGACTCCGAAGATGATACTGACCCCCAAAAAACCTTGAAGCGGACTCTTCACAGATAATCTACCCGGAGGCATGAAAGATGAACACATTCAAAATTGGTTACGAGCGTCTTAGCCAACCAGAGAAAAAGGTGTACGAACAATTTGAAAGAGCGTTTTCTACTTGCTCGTCCTCCATTGATGGCAATGGATTTGATCGTAATGTAGACGTGATGAAAGTGCTCCAAATTGCCTTGGGCGATAATCCTAATGTCATCTATTTTAACAAAACACAAATTCGTATGTCGGTCTCTCTATTTGGCGGCAAGCAATTCCACTTATCGGGCGCTTACTCTTCTTCGCAGAATAAGACCATGCAAAAGGATCTGCAGGCAGCCTTGGAGCGCGCAATTGAGGATATAGAACTTCTTAACCCTATATCCGATTACGATAAGCTTATGTGTGCTTATGAATATCTTCAGGATCATGTCGTTTATGACGAGCAGGAACTTGAAGCGTGTTGTAAGCATGGAAAGAGCAGAAACCCTCTCTCTCATAATGCTTATGGGGCATTGGTGAAAGGACTTGCTGTGTGCGACGGAATTGCAGCCGCGTTTTGTTTGATCGCTCAGCGGCTCGGCTACAGTGCAATGATCGTAGGTGGACGAGCAACATTCAGGACGACCGGTTTCTCAGAACATGCATGGAATCTAATTCAAGTTGGCGCGAAATATTATCACTTAGATCCAACATGGGATGTAAATCATAAGTGCCAGACGGGTGATTACTCATACGACTATTTTTGCGTGGATGACGATGACATTAACACAAATCATGATTGGGATATTAACACTACCCCCGCCTGCAACAGTCAGGATCTGTCGTTCTATTTTAGAAATCAATGCTATGCAAACAATCTTACGCAACTAGAAGATATTTTTCGCCGCTATGCTCGAAGCAAACAAAATGTAGTTAGAGCGAAAATATCGCAAGGCATCGCTATTCCGGAACCTGCCGATGCTTATTTAGGCCAAAAGCTGGTGGATGTGGCAGCTTCGGTTGGCCGTTATGTGCCTGTTAGATACATCCTAAACAAAGGGACAAAATGCTTCTATGCAAAGTTTGTCGAGTAATAAAGAACGATCAGAAGAGGGGATTCAATGAAACGGTTTTGTTTATCGACCATGCTTGCGCTTTTGTTGCTGATGTCACTATCTATCACGGCATTCGCAGCACAAGAGCGAGAAGAAAATAACACAATAGATTCGGCTACTTACATCAATGTGAACGAAGACGTATCGGGAAATATATCAGATAGAAATGATAAGGATTGGTACAAGCTCACGCTTCCAGAAGATGGCTATGTGACTTTTCAGTTTAGCCATTCTGTGATATCTTCTACCAGTTCTTACTGGTATATGTATTTGTATCAAGCAGATGGTGTCACCTCTATTTATGGAGTGGATACATCATGGAGTATAGCGGGTAACGCAGATAAAACCACCGCAGAAATGGGCTTGGCGGCTGGCACATATTACATCAAGATTATTTCTGAGGCTTTGACATCATGGTCCGATGGGAGATATGACACTTCAACTTATGTTTTGCGCGTCAATTACACTGCATCAGACGCGTGGGAGACCGAAATTAATAATTCGTATTCCGAGGCTGATACAATCGCTGTAAACACCGATTGCTATGCATCAATATGCGGAAATAGTGATAAGGATTGGTACTGCTTTGAATTAAAAGGTGACTGTGAAATATCATTAACTTTCTCTCACGAATCAAATGGTGATGGGGACTCATATTGGGCAATCTATCTTTATGCATATGATGGCGTTACTGGCATAGATGGCGTTGATACTGAATGGTATGTTCCTGGAAATGAGAATCTCTCTACAGATTTTATTGAATTGTCAGCTGGCACATACTA
>ERZ1643250.573-NODE-573-length-38498-cov-4.274172_pt1 | contig 38498 bp, 34 predicted proteins | sample MGYA00579262_ERZ1643250 | MGnify/ENA primary metagenome ERZ1643250 (study PRJEB29033, sample SAMEA4952265) | chicken gut metagenome | biome: Broiler Chicken; feature: Gastrointestinal Tract; material: Caecum | place: Ireland | collected 2018 | study: Broiler...
GACCTCGCTGCGGCTGGGAAAAGCAGGTGCGGCACGAGAAATCTATTGCTTCCTGCACTATCCGCCGCTTTACGCAAATTTCCGCTGCGGAGAGATCATCGACCTGATGAAAAAGTATGGTGTGACCCGCTGCATATATGGGCATTTGCACTCGGACAGCCTGCGATGGGCGGTCACCGGCGTGCAGGAAGGAATTGAATTTATTCTGGTGTCGGGCGATTATGTAGATTTCACGCCAGTATTGCTAAAAAAGTGAAAAAATGGGCTGGAAATTTCGCCTGTAATCTGATAGAATAGATTGGATACAATTTTAGGAGGAATAAATTGTAATGGAACTGAAAAATGTTGAAAAGCTGGAAAAGAGCATTGTCGCTCTGACCATTGAGATTTCTGCGGACGAACTGGAAGCTGCCAAGGAGCAGGCATACAAGAAGAGCCGCAACCGTATCACCGTACCGGGCTTCCGCAAAGGTCATGCGCCCCGCAAGATCATCGAGAACCTGTATGGCGATGGCGTTTTCTTCGAAGATGCGCTGAACATCTGCTATCCCAAGGCCTATGAAGAGGCCGTCAAGCAGGCCGATATCAAGGCAGTTGCCCCGGCTGATGTCAATGTCTCGGACATGACGGACGCAGGTGCGGTCGTCCTGGTCTGCAAGGTCCCGGTAGAGCCGGAAGTCACGCTGGGCGAGTACAAGGGCCTGTCGGTCGAGAAGGAAGAAGCAAAGGTCCTGGCAGCTGATGTCAAGGCAGAGCTTGACCGCATGGCACAGCGCCTGGCGCGTACCCAGACCGTCGAGCGCGCAGCCAAGAAGAACGACACCGTCAACATCGACTTTGAGGGCTTTGTAGATGGCACGGCCTTCGAGGGCGGCAAGGGCGAGAACTACGAGCTCAAGCTGGGCTCGGGCACCTTTATCCCGGGCTTTGAGGATCAGCTCATCGGCACCAAGGCAGGCGACGAGAAGGATGTCGTCGTGACCTTCCCGGAGGAGTATCACGCCAAGGAGCTGGCCGGCAAGGAGGCCACCTTCAAGTGCAAGGTGCATGAGGTCAAGGAGACCATTACCCCCGCAATCGACGACGAGTTCGCGAAGGATGTCTCCGAGAAGGCAGAGACCCTGGACGACCTGAAGAAGGAAGTCAAGGAGCGCCTGCTGGCACAGAAGTCCGAGGTATTTGAGCGCGACTACGAGGAGGCCCTGCTGACCGCGGTCATCGACGGCATGCAGGCAGATATCCCGGAGGCTATGATTGAGGTCCAGCTGGACAACGTGATGCAGGACTTCAGCTATCGCCTGCAGATGCAGGGCATGAAGATGGATCAGTATGCCAAGATGAGCGGCATGGATATGCAGCAGCTGCGCGGCATGTTCCGCCCGCAGGCTGAGCGCCAGGTCAAGGTCCGTCTGGCTCTGCAGAAGATCGTGGAGACCGAGAACATCGACGTGACCGAAGACGAGGTCGCAGCGAAGTACAAGGAGCTGGCCGAGCAGTATGGTATGCAGGAGGAGCAGGTCAAGAAGGCGCTGCCGGCTGACACCATCACCTCGGACATGAAGCTTGACAAGGCCATCGCGCTGATCAAGGACAGCGCAAAGCCCAAGAAGAAGACCAAGAAGAAGGCCGAGGCCAAGGCCGAAGATAAGGCAGAGGAGTCTGCTGAATAAGACAGAAATGGGAGGAGCCTTTACATATCCTCCCTCCACAGAATATGGGGTAAACGGGGGATCGTGGAAAGGAGAATTCTTTTATGAGTTTAGTACCTATGGTTATCGAGCCGACCAATCGAGGCGGCGAACGCTCGTATGATATTTTTTCCCGGCTGCTAAACGATCGTATCATTATGCTTTCGGATGAGGTCAATGATACTACGGCGTCGCTTGTCGTCGCCCAGCTGCTGTATCTGGAAAGTCAGGACCCGGATAAGGACATCTCGTTCTATATCAACTCTCCCGGCGGATCGGTCACGGCTGGCATGGCAATCTATGATACCATGAACTATATCAAGCCTGACGTGTCTACGATCTGTGTGGGCCTTGCGGCCTCGATGGGCGCTTTCCTGCTGTCCTCGGGCGCCAAGGGCAAGCGATTTGCGCTGCCAAACTCCGAAATCATGATCCATCAGCCGCTTGGCGGCGCCAAGGGTCAGGCTTCGGACATCAAGATCCATGCAGACTGGATCTTGAAGACCCGAGATAAACTCAACCACATCCTTGCGGAAAACACAGGTAAGCCGCTTGAGGTCATTGAGCGAGACACCGACCGCGACAACTTTATGAGCGCGGAGGACGCCCTGGCCTATGGCCTCATCGACAAGGTTTACGACAAGCGCTAAGCGACCCGGGACACACAACCATCGGCGGGAATTCCCGCCGGTGGTTTGCCTGTTTTTTCACAAAAGCGCTTTCTATGAGGTGAATCATGGCAAATTTTGACGAAAATAAGACGCTGAGATGCTCGTTTTGCGGAAAACCGCAGAACAAGGTGCGCAAGCTGGTCGCGGGACCCAACGTGTATATCTGTGATGAGTGCATCAATGTATGCGCCAGCATTCTCGACGACGAGCTGAGCATGGACTATGACGATCCATCTATCGACGTGGCAGATGCGCCGGAAAATCTGCCGACGCCACGGGAGCTGAAAGAAGTCCTGGATGCCTATGTCATCGGACAGGACGAGGCCAAGGTCGCGCTGAGCGTCGCGGTCTATAATCACTACAAGCGTATTTTCCGAGGCGGTGATGATGATGTCGAGCTGTCCAAAAGCAATATCCTGATGCTTGGCCCTTCCGGCTCGGGCAAGACGCTTTTGGCGCAGACCCTGGCAAAGACTTTGCAGGTTCCCTTTGCCATTGCGGACGCGACCACGCTGACAGAAGCCGGCTACGTCGGCGAGGATGTCGAGAATATCCTGCTGCGCCTGATCCAGGCCGCAGATTTTGACGTGGAGAAGGCAGAGCGCGGCATTATCTATGTGGATGAGATCGATAAGATCGCGCGCAAATCGGAAAATCCGTCCATCACCCGCGACGTGTCGGGCGAGGGCGTACAGCAGGCGCTGCTCAAAATGCTGGAGGGCACGGTCGCAAACGTGCCGCCGCAGGGCGGCCGCAAGCATCCGCATCAGGATTTTATCCAGATCGATACCACAAATATTCTCTTTATCTGCGGCGGCGCGTTCGACGGCATTGAGAAAATCATTGGCAACCGTATCGGGAAAAAGGGGATCGGTTTCGGCGCCGAGCTGCAGAGCAAAAAGGAAAACCAAGTCGATCAGATGTTGGACAAGATCGAGCCGCATGATCTGATGAAATTTGGCTTGATCCCCGAACTGATCGGCCGTCTGCCGGTGATTGTTGGGTTGCATTCCCTTGACGAGGACGCACTGGTGCGCATCCTGAACGAGCCCAAAAATGCGCTCGTCAAGCAGTATCAGAAACTGTTTGCACTGGACGATGTGCAGCTCATCTTTGAGCCGGACTCCCTGCGCGAGGTCGCACGCATTGCGGTTGAGCGCAATACAGGAGCCCGTGGCCTGCGCGGCGTTCTGGAGGGCGTCATGACAGATATCATGTTTGAGATTCCGTCCGACCACACGATCGAGAAAGTGGTCATCACAAAGGACGTCGTCTTGGGTCAGGCGGGCCCGATCGTCACGCATCGCACGCCGGAAAGCGGACAGAGCGCGTGACATCTGGAAAAAATTTCCAAAAATCGTCAAATAAAAGGGCATGGCGGTGTTCGCCGTGCTCTTTTTTGTCGAATTCGCCAATGCTTTCCGCTTGAAACTACGGGCACGGTATACTATACTTAAGGTAAGGACAATCTTGTCCGAACAATTGCGCTAGTTTACAGCGGCAAATCATAAGAGAAATTCCGTTTAGGAGCGTTGAGAAGTATGAACGTGAATGATGACAAGAACCAACGGATGTTACCCGTTCTGCCCCTGCGCGGACTGACGGCGTTCCCAGAAATGCTGATTCATTTTGATGTAGGCCGTGCCATGTCCATCAAGGCATTGGAGGTCGCCATGCGGGACGGCCAGTGGATCTTCCTGACTGCCCAGAAGGATCTCAAAGATGACCTGCCGACCGTGGAAGACCTGTACGAGGTGGGCACGATCTGCATCATCAAACAGATTTTGCGCCTGCCGGGCGATAATATCCGTGTGTTGGTAGAGGGCAAGAACCGCGCGCGGGCGCTGCGCTATCGTCAAGGCGAGTCCGGCAGCGACTGCATGGAGGCCCTCGTCGAGGTACTGTATGATATCCTGCCGGCTGGTGGAGAACGCCGGGAGCAGGCGCTCGTGCGCACGGTGCAGGCTCGGTTTGAAGAGTATGCGGCCCTTTCGCCCCGCCTGTCGTCCGATGTGGCGCTGACCGTCGCAGCTGGCGGAGATGCCAGCTATCTGGCGGATTACATCGCCCAGAATATCCCGATCGACTTTGCGGTGAAACAAGAGATCCTCGAGGAACTAAATGTCAACCGCCGTCTGACCCGTCTGATCCGTCTCTTGACCGAGGAGACCGAGATTCTCCGCATTGAGAGTGAGATCCAGGAGCGCCTCAAGGAGGCGGTCGATAAGAACCAGAGGGAGTACTATCTGCGCGAGCAGATCAAGATTATCCAGTCCGAGCTTGGCGAGCAGGATGTCTACGCCGAGGCTGAGGAATACCGCGAGAAGATCCAGAGCCTGGGCCTGCCCGCAGAGAGCAGCGAAAAGCTGCTCAAGGAGGCTGAGCGGCTGGCCAAGATGAGCGGCGCGTCGGCCGAGGCCGGTGTGATCCGCACCTATCTTGACACCGTGCTGGAGCTGCCCTGGAAGACTGCGACCCGGCCGCGTCACGACCTGGCCCGCGCGGAAAAGATTTTGAATCGCGATAATTATGGGCTGGAAAAGGTCAAGGAGCGCATCCTGGAGTTCATGGCGGTCAAAGCCCTCGCGCCGGACCTCAAAGGTCAGGTGCTGTGCCTGGTCGGTCCCCCGGGCGTGGGCAAGACCTCGATTGCCCGATCGATCGCTGAGGCCATGAACCGGAAGTATGCCCGGATGTCGCTTGGCGGCGTGCGGGATGAGGCCGATATCCGCGGCCACAGAAAGACATATATCGGCGCAATGCCGGGGCGTATCATCGCCGCCCTGCGCCAGGCAGGCAGCCGCAATCCGCTCATCCTGCTCGATGAGATCGACAAGATGGGCAATGATTTCCGCGGCGACCCGGCTTCGGCCATGCTGGAAGTGTTGGACACCGAACAGAACAACGCTTTCCGCGATCATTACATCGAGATCCCGTTTGACCTGTCCGACGTGCTCTTTGTCACGACGGCAAACGACTTATCCACAGTACCGCGGCCGCTGCTGGACCGCATGGAGGTCATCGAGCTATCCTCCTACACGGCAGAGGAAAAGCTGCACATCGCGCAGGATCATCTGCTGCCCAAGCAGATCAAGAAGCATGGCCTCAAGCCGGCACAACTTCAGGTGCCGAAGGAGACCCTGTCTGCGGTGATCGAGGGCTATACACGTGAGGCCGGCGTGCGCCGCCTAGAGCAGGTATTGGCCAAGCTGTGCCGTAAGGCAGCTAAAAAGATCGCCGAAGGCTCGGCCAAGAAGGTGGTTGTCTTGCCTGACACACTGGAGTCCTATCTGGGCGCACCTAAGTTTAAGCCGGATAACGTGCTGGGGACCGACGAGGTCGGCATTGTCAATGGCTTGGCCTGGACGAGCGTGGGCGGCGAGATGCTGCAAGTAGAAGTCGCGGCCGTGCCCGGCACAGGTAAGATCGAGATTACGGGCAATCTGGGCAAGGTCATGGAGGAGAGCGCCAAGGCGGCGGTCACCTTCGTGCGCTCGCGCACCAGTATGCTGCGCATCGATCCGGATTTTTACAAGAATACCGATATCCATATCCACTTCCCGGAGGCGGCGATCCCGAAGGACGGCCCGTCGGCTGGCATCACCATGGCGACTGCGATCATCTCGGCGCTGACCGGTGCGCCTGTATACCATGAGGTCGCGATGACCGGAGAGGTCACGCTGCGCGGCCGCGTTATGCCGATCGGCGGCCTGCGTGAGAAGACCATGGCCGCTTACCGCGCGGGCATCCGCACCATCATCATACCCAAGGACAATGAGCCCGACTTGGACGAGGTTGAGCAGGTGGTCAAGGACCATGTCACCTTTGTCCCGGCGGCCCACATGGATACGGTTATCGAGACGGCGATTGATTTTTCGCGCCGTCCGTCATCCACGCCACATAAGTGCAGCGATACCCCGGAGGCCAAGATCCCTATGCCCACGCCTTCGTCACGGGTGCCGTCGCTGCGCCAATAAATCGATCAGATCAGAAAGGGACGCTATGCTCAACCTGCACAACGCCGAATTTATCCGATCGGCGGTCAAGACAGCCGATTTTCCGGCCGACGGCCTGCCGCAGATCGTATTCGCCGGCAAATCCAACGTCGGCAAGTCGTCAACCATCAATAAGATTTTAAACCGCAGGAATTTTGCCCGCGTAGGTGGGCAGCCTGGCAAGACCATCCATATCAACTTCTTTTCCATCGACCGGCAGGCCTACTTTGTTGACCTGCCGGGCTATGGTTACGCCAAGGTGTCCAAGCGCGAACGCGATCGCTGGGCCGGCCTGCTTGAGACCTATTTTACGTCCGGCTTGATCACGCTGGGCCTGCAGATCGTGGACATCCGCCATAAGCCAACAGCAGACGACAAGACCATGGCCGATTGCTTTTTGGGTACCGGCCAGCCCTTCGTGGTGATCGCCAACAAGTGGGATAAAATCAAGAAGAGTGAGCTTGCCGGCAACGTTGCCCGTATTCGTGAGACCTTGCTTTTGCCGGAGGAAGTCCCGGTCATCCCATTCTCGGCAGAGAAGGGTACCGGGCGCGAGGAGATCCTGGCGCTCATCGAGGAGCATGTCACAGGTCCTGCCCCCGCCCAATTGACAGAGTAAACCCTTGCGCCTTCTGTTTGGAAGGCGCTCTTTTTTTGCCTGGCGTCCACTGACGGGGACGTAAAATTTTGTGAAGAAAATTTGTATAAAATGTAAATTTTTTGTGGCAATTCCCGTGCTAAAAGGCATTTTTGCTGAGAATAAAATACAGGATTTTGCAACTTTTTTCTTTTGGTCAAATGGTAAAAATGGAGAAAATCGCAAAAAACCTTGACAAAAATGCAGATTTTCATTATACTTACTTCGTAAGAGAGATACGGATGTCCACACACCGCGGAGCAGAGCAAAAGCATTGTTTTGCTCTATTTTTATGGGGCGCTTTGGCGCATCCGGTCAGAAATTGTAAAAATAGGAGGATTTAAAAAGCATGAAGAGATTTCTGAGTGCAGTGCTTGCACGCATGATGGCCCTGTCCCTGATGGCAGGCTGCTAGTCTGGCGGCGACGAAACCACCAACGAACCGGCGGACACCGGCGATACCACGACCACGGAGTCCACGTCCGAGGGCCTGTTCCCGGCGGTTCCCAAGGAGGAACTCAAGGTCGGCGTCATCCACATCACGGACCCCGCAGAGGGCACCGGCTATACCTACACCCATGACCTGGGCATCCAGGGCATGCAGAAGGAGCTGGGCCTGGACGACAGCCAGATCATCCGCAAGAACAATGTAAGCGACACGGACGCAACCGCGATCCGTACTGCACTCGAGGAGTGCGTTGAGGAAGGCTGCCAGGTCATCTTCGCAACCTCCTGGGGCTATATGGACTATGTTGAGGAGATCGCTGAGGAGTACCCGGATGTCCTGTTTGCACACGGCACAGGCAACAAGTCCAATGGCTCGAACTTCATCAACTACTTCGGCAAGATCAATCAGGCGCGTTACCTGTCGGGCATCGCGGCTGGCATGAAGACCGAGAGCAACATGATCGGCTACGTTGCAGCGCAGAACAACGAGAACGGTGAGGTCACCTCCGGTATCGATGCGTTCGCAATGGGCGTTGAGTCGGTCAATCCGGATGCAAAGGTCTATGTCAAGGTCACTGGTGCCTGGTTTGACCCCGAGGGCGAGGGGCAGGCTGCAAAGGCGCTCATCGACATGGGCTGCGATGTCATCGCACAGCACTGCGACACGGCGAACCCGGCGACCGAGGCTGAGAACGCTGGCGTCTACGCGGTCGGCTATAACTCCGATATGGCAGAGAAGGCGCCCGGCGCTACGCTGACTTCGGTCATGTGGGACTGGTCGGTCTTCTACACCAAGGCTGTTGAGGACGTTATCAATGGCACCTGGACGGGTGAGAACTACTTTGGTTCCATGCAGGATGGCCTGGTACAGCTCGCACCCTGCTCCGACCTGTGCGCAGAGGGCACGGCCGAGAAGATTCAGGAAGTCAAGGACCAGATCCTGTCCGGCGAGTGGGATATCTTTGACGGCAAGACCGAGTACGAGGACAACCAGGGCCAGACCCATACCCTCAAGGCTGAGGAGTACGGCACCTGCAACTGGTACTACAAGAACGTTGAGGTCGCATAAGAGAACACGCAAAATCCATTGCCTGAAAGCAAAGGGCGGTCAAACATCTTTGGCCGCCCTTTTTTTCCAAGTGACAAAAGAAAGAAAGGGGATCTTATGGCAACTAGCGAATATGCGATCGAATGCCGCGGAATTACCAAGACGTTCGGCTCGGTCGTCGCCAACGATCAGGTGGACCTGACCGTGCGCTATGGTGAGGTGCTCGCGCTCTTGGGCGAGAACGGTTCTGGTAAGACCACGCTGATGAACATGCTCTCGGGCATCTATCACCCGGATGCAGGTACGATCAAGATTGCGGGGAAAGAGGTCACAATCGGCTCGCCAGAGGACGCGATGGCGCTCGGAATCGGCATGATCCACCAGCATTTCAAACTGATCGATGTGTTTACAGCCTCGGAAAACATTGCGGTCGGCACGCAGGGCAAGCGGTTACCGGCCCGTGTCATGCGCGAAAAGGTCAAGGAGATCAGTCACTCCATCGGTCTGGAGATCGATCCTGACCGCCGCGCCTTTGAAATGTCGGTCTCGGAAAAACAGACGGTCGAGATCTTGAAGGTGCTCTACCGCGGCCAGAAGATCCTGATCCTGGACGAGCCGACGGCCGTCCTGACACCGCAGGAGACCGACCGCCTCTTTGATATCCTGCGCTCTATGCGAGAGCAGGGCTGCGCAATCATCATTATCACCCATAAGCTCAATGAGGTAATGGCCATTTCCGACCGCGTCACCATCCTGCGCAAGGGCAAGTATATCGACACGGTTAACACAAGCGAGACCGATGAGAAAAAGCTGACCGAGCTGATGGTTGGCCGTCCGGTTTCACTCAAGATCAATCGTCCGGACGTGGTCAACCCACAGACAATCCTCAAGATCGTCGACCTGACCGTGCGCAAGCCGGATGGTACGCTTGCCATCAACGACATCAGCTTCGAGGTGCGCACGGGCGAGATCCTCGGCGTCGCGGGCATCGCGGGCTCGGGACAGAAGGAACTGTGTGAGTGCATTGCTGGGCTGTGTCCGGCCGAGAAAGGCGCTATCTTGCATCAGAAGGAGAACCTGGTTGGCAAATCGCCGCGGGAAATTATCCGGCGCGGCGTGCACCTGGGCTTTGTCCCGGAAGACCGCCTGGGCATGGGCCTTGAGCCCAAAGGGCCATTTATCGACCCGGCGCCGGCGCGTCGGCGCGCAGAGGATCTGGTGGAGCGCCTGGAGATCGTCACTCCGTCGGTCGATACACCGGTGCGTCTGATGTCGGGCGGCAATGTGCAGAAGGTGCTGCTGGGACGTGAGATCGAGTCCGATCCGCAGGTACTCATCACGGCCTATCCGGTGCGCGGTCTGGATATCAACTCGTCCTACACTGTCTATGACCTTTTGAATGAACAGAAGCAGAAGGGAGTCGCTGTCGTCTTCATCGGCGAGGACTTGGATGTGCTCATGGCCTTATCTGACCGTATCCTGGTCATGTGCCACGGCGAAGTGACTGGCGTTGTAGACGGCCGCACCGCGACCAAGGACGAAATCGCCCGACTGATGGTCGGCGCAGGAGAGGAGGCCCTCGCATGATTCGCGTAATTAAGACAAAAGAAAAGAGCAAAAAGCAGCAGATGATGCTGCGCTTCGCCGCTTTTGTGCTGGCGCTGTGCGCGGGCGGGCTGTTCCTGCTGATCCTGGGCAATAACCCGTTCGCGATTTATGGGACGATCATCTCGGGCGCATTCCGGTCCGAGATGGCTGTGCAGGCAACGGTCAAGATCATGATCCCGCTGCTCATCACGGCGCTCGGCGTCACGCTGGCGTTCAAGATGCGCTTCTGGAACATCGGTGGCGAGGGCCAGCTCATCATGGGCGGTATGTTTGCCTCCTATTTTGCGCTGTTTCACGCAGATTGGCCGGGCTTTGTACTGTTCCCGGTTATGTTCCTGGCCGGCATTCTTGGCGGCGGCATCTGGGCGCTGATCCCGGCGTTCTTCAAGGTGCGCTTTGGCACGAACGAGACGCTGTTCACGCTGATGCTCAACTACATCGCGCTCTATCTCGTCAGCTGGCTGCAGGAAGGCCCGTGGCGCGATCCCGGCGCCAACGGTTTCCCTAAAATTGCGAGCTTTGACAAGAGCGCAGTACTGCCCAAGCTGTTTGGCGTGCAGATCGGCTGGGTGATTGCGCTGGTGCTGGTGGCGATCCTGTTCGTCTACCTGCGGTATACCAAGCAGGGCTATGAGATCTCTGTCGTCGGCGAGAGCCGCGCGACCGCCAATTATGCGGGTATGAATGTGCAGAAGATCATCCTGCGCACGATGTTCCTGTCGGGCGCCGTGGCCGGTATCGCCGGCATGGTGCAGGTTTCGGGCTCGGACCGCACGCTCTCGACCGGCGTTGCGGGCGGTGTGGGCTTTACGGCCATTATCGTGGCATGGCTGGCGCGCCTGAATCCGATTTCGAGTATGATCATTGCATTTCTGTTTGCCGTCCTGGAGAAGGGTTCCTCGGTCGTACAGTCGCAGTACAATCTGTCGACCGACTGCGCCGACGTCCTGCAGGGCATCATCCTGTTCTTCGTCCTGGGCTGCGAATTCTTCATCCGTTATAAATTTGTCCGCGATAAGAAGCAGGCTGCGCCCGAAGGAGGTAAGTAAAAGATGGAACTGTTCCTGAAATTCCTGGTCGCCGCTGTTGGCGCGAGCACGCCGCTGCTCTTCGGCACGGTGGGCGAGATCTTGTGCGAGAAGGTGGGCCACCTGAACCTGGGCGTGGAAGGCCTGATGTCGATCGGCGCATGCGCTGGCTTTATGATCGGTATGCAAACCGATTCCTTTGTGGTCGCCCTGATCGCAGCGTTCTGTGCGGGTGTGCTGGCCGCCTTGATTTACGCCATCCTGACCGTCACCTTCCTGGCGGATCAGAACGTATCCGGCTTGACCCTGACCATCTTTGGCATCGGCCTGGCCAACTTCATCGGCATCTATATGCTGGGCTCCTCGGAGAACGGCACGCTGAAGCTGCCGGAGGGTATCACTGCGCAGATGCGCGAAATTCATATCCCAGGTCTCAGCGATATCCCGGTGATCGGCCAGCTGATCTTTTCCTACAGTCCGTTTGTTTACCTGGGCGTTGTCATCGCCATCCTGGCCGGTATCTTCCTCAAAAAGACCAAGCTCGGTCTGAATGTGCAGGCCATCGGCCACAACCCCGCGGCGGCCGACGCGGCGGGTATCAACGTCACACTGTGGAAGTATGCGATGATCCTGCTCGGCGGCGGTATCTGCGGTATTGGCGGCGCTTACTGCGCCATGATCATCAACAGCGGCGTTTGGATCTCGGATAACGTCGGCGGTTTGGGCTGGATTGCGGTTGCCCTGGTCATCTTCGCGAAGTGGAGCCCTTGGCTGTCGATCCTTGGCTCGTTCGTATTTGGTGCGCTGCGCGTGCTCAAGTACTATATGCCGACCGCAGTCATCCAGCTCCCCACGGCATTTTATGACATGCTGCCCTTCCTGATGACCGCGATCATCCTGGTTGTCAGTTCGATCCGCAAAAAACGCGATCTCAATATTCCAGGTTCCCTGGGTGTCAATTACTTCCGCGAGGAGCGGTAAGCATCTATGCGCAAAAACGGCCCCACAGGTGATTGTTACCTGTGGGGCTGTTTTATACTGTATACTTTTACAATTTAGCGAAATGCAATTTTGAGGCAAAGAAGCGGCCGCAAAATGTACGAAACGCAAATAATATTTGACAAGTTTGTGAACTTTGTGCGGCGCGCATTGAACACCGGACAAAGTTCGCGTATAATAAAAGTAATCTAAAAAATTAAGGTGGCTTTTATTATGTTTGATTTTCTGCGTCGTCTGATGTATGGCCGCTACGGAAATGATTCGCTCAATCAATTCCTGCTCGTTGTAGCGATTGTGCTTCTGGTGCCGTGGTTTTTCACCCATTGGGCTGTCCTGTCCATCCTCATCTTCGCCCTGCTGATTGTCGTGTATTTCCGCATGTTCTCGCGGAACACATACAAGCGATCGGCCGAAAACCAAAAGTTTTTGACCTGGTTTACACCGCTGCAGCGCAAGGTGGCCGGACGCAAGATGCAGATGCAGGACAAGGAACATCGCTATTTCAAGTGTCCTTCCTGTGGGCGTACCTTGCGCGTGCCGCGCGGCCGCGGCCGGATCGAGATTACCTGCCCGCACTGCAAACGAAAATTTGTGAAGAAAACGTAAGATTTTTGACACAAAAGGACTTGCCCTTTTTCTGATTTTGCGCGATAATGATATACGTAATGCAAAAACGCGATTGAATCTACCAAAGAAGGGGAGAGCCATGACACTCGAACAACTGACTGCAAAAACCTATAAGAAGCTCAAAGATCAAGATTTTGGCGGCGGCCCGGGCCGTCAGCTCGCGATCCAGGTGAACCTGACCGGAAAGGTCAGCGGCGTATTTTATATTGAGGTCAAGGACGGCGTGGTCTCGGTCATGCCGTATGAGTATATCGACCGGGATGCCAGCCTGTTTGTCACCATGACGAATTTTGAGAAGCTGCTGACGGGGAAACTCGACGCCAAGACGGCATACACCGACGGCAAGCTTAAAATCGAAGGAGACGTCGACAAGGTCATTGCGCTTGTCCGGCACTTTGGTGCCTGAGTTGCGCCGGCCTCGCCGCAGCGTAGCCTGTCAGCGCAATAGAAATGCCCCAATTGGACGGGGAAAAGCCATGGGCAGAGGCTGTCCATGCTCTTTTTCCCATACCATTTGGGGCTTTTTTGTAGCCGATGTGCCGGGCGTGCGTTTGCCTAGGCCCGCCAGAGAAAGACCGGCATAGGCGGGTCATTCCTGCGGTTGGCCCAATCACAGACCAGGACCGAATACTGCCGGTCGTCGATCGTCCGAAAAAAATCGAGCAGCGCGTCGCGTTCCTCGTAGCCGTTTGGGCCGCCGTAATAGAGCGACAGGCTCATCACGCCGCCCGGCCGCAGCAGATCCAGGCCGACCCGGACCGCCCGGACCGAGGACGCGGCGCGGGTAAAGATCTGTGGGTCGCCGCCGGGCAGCCGGCCAAAGTTAAAGACGATGCAGTCGACGCTCTGGGGCGCGGCATAGCGCGCCATGTTTTCGTGGCTGTCCAGGATGAGCCGCGCGTCCAGGCCACGGCTGTCCAGCAGCGCACGTGTCTGCTCCAGTGCGGATGCCTGGATGTCAAAGGCCAGGACGTTGCCGGCTGGCCCGGCCAGTTCGCATAAAAGTGCGGTATCTCGCCCGCGCCCGGCGGTTGCATCGATGCAGTGGGCGCCCGGCGGGACGGTACGGCGCAGGAAATCATGCGCGAGCGCCAGGGTGTTGAGTGCCATGTCAGGGAATGCCTCCTTTGTTGTCCCCATTGTACCAGATTTGGGCGCGCTTGGCAAATTGGCTCTTTTTCTCCCTTTGCCGCTGTGCTATAATAAAGCTATAACTTGGTTTATCCCAGGAGGTTTTCCCTATATGCTGAACCCATCTGTCTTGGCCCTTGGCCAGAAGCGCTCCACCATCCGTGAGCTGTTTGAATTTGGAAACCGGCGCGCAGCGGAGATTGGCCGCGAGAATGTATTTGACTTCTCGATCGGCAATCCCAATGTTCCGGCGCCCGATACGGTGAGGCAAGCGATTTTTGACATCCTGAATCAGGAGGACCCGGCCGTCACACATGGCTATACCTCGGCCCAGGGCGCAGACTTCGTCCGAGAGACAATAGCACAGGATCTGAACCGACGCTTTGGAACGGCGTACGGCGCGCGCAACCTGTACATGACGGTCGGCGCAGCGGCGGCCCTGTCGATCTGCTTCAAAGCGCTGACCGTTTCGGCAGAAGATGAATTCATTGTGCTCGCACCATATTTCCCCGAGTACCTAGTATTTATCGGTGAGGGCGCAGGGGCCAAACCGGTCATTGTCCCACCACGCGCGGGGGATTTCCAGATCGACCTGGACACGCTTGCGCGTGCGATCGGTCCGCACACCCGTGCAGTCGTCGTCAATTCGCCCAATAACCCGTCTGGCGTCGTGTATTCCGAGGAGACCATCCGCAGCCTTGCCGGCCTGCTGGCCCAGAAGTCGCAGGAATTCGGCCAGCCGATTTATATCATCTCGGATGAACCCTACCGTGAGTTGGTCTACGATGCCGACACGGTCGTGCCATTCCTCCCGCAGTACTATGACAATACGCTCGTGTGTTATTCCTACTCCAAATCGCTGTCCCTGCCGGGCGAGCGCATCGGCTATGTACTGATCCCGGATGCCGTTCAGGATTTTGCGGATACCTATGCAGCGGTCTGTGGGGCCGGGCGTGTGCTTGGTTATGTCAACGCGCCCAGCTTGTTCCAGCGCGTCGCCGCGCGGTGTGCAGGGCAGACGAGCGACCTGTCGGTCTACGCCAAAAACCGTGACCTGCTCTATGGGGCGCTGACCGCCTACGGCTATGACTGTGTCAAGCCCCAAGGCGCGTTTTACATCTTTCCGCAGACGTTGGGCATGGACGACTATGCGTTTTGCGAGAAGGCCAAGCAGTATGATCTGCTGGTCGTTCCGGGAACGGACTTTGGCGCGCCCGGCTATATGCGCATCTCCTACTGCGTCCAGACCGAGACCATCGAGCGTGCACTGCCGATCTTTGAGCGGCTGGCCCGAGAATGCCGGTGACGATCTGTAGGCTGTAATGCAAATCCCCGTCGGATAGACGGGGATTTTTTTGCGTCTTAATCGATTTCCTTGCGGGAAAAGATCACTGAGGAGATACACGCGGACACTAGGTTGCACACGAGTGCCGCCGCGAGCGGCAGCCAGGGCTGGGCCTCCAGCAGAGCGGCCATGTGCGTGATGAGATGCTGGACGAAGGTCTCGTCGACCGCAACAATATCGCTCTGCATCACGAGAAACGGGATGCCAAGGCAGAACAGCAGCAGGATGGCAATACTCACAAAGCGTCCGCGCTCCGGACCGAACCAGAACAGGAACGGCATCTGAAACGCCAAAATCAGCAGTCCGAGCGTGACCATAAGGCTGATGTCCGGCCAGCCTAGGGCAAATGTTGGCAGCAGGCCGGTCGCGTGCAGGCCCATTAGCACACCGGGGGGGAGTAGAGCGAACAAGATGCCAAACACCGAGAGCAGATACTTGCTTGTCACCTGCGCCGCGCGCGGCATGGGAAGGCACGCGGCATAGCGGTTCCAGTGACATGCGGCATCGAGGGTCATGGCAGAGAGCGGCAGCATCATGCCCAGCAGTACAATAAAGGTCAGGAAAAAGGCGGAGTTATCGGTGAAAACGCCGATGACGCTGTAAACGACCAGAAAAATGGCATACAGGCGCAGCGTCTTTTTGAGAGACAGGATATCTTTCAAAAACAGTGCAAACATCGTGCTCAGGCCTCCTTTTTGGCGAGGAACAGTAAGATATCTTCCAGCTTGACAGGCTCCAGGGCCAGATCCTGCGGGACCTTGTCCAGTTCGACGAGGGCTTGGATCTGGTACTGCCCGCGGCGCACGCCATAGATCGCGGCGGGTTCCAGTGCAGCGAGCGTCTTTTCATCGCAGTGCAGCACGCCAAACCGTGTGAGTAGGTCATCTTTCTCGCCGCACAGCGCCAGGCTGCCCCGATGCAAGAAGCAAACATAATCGCAAATCTTTTCCAGATCGCTTGTGATATGCGAGGAGATCAGGATAGCATGGGTCTCGTCCTGCATAAAATCGTAGAAAATGTCCAGGATCTCGTCGCGCACGACCGGGTCCAGGCCACTGGTCGGCTCGTCTAAGACGAGCAGGCGGCTGTCGTGGGACAGGGCGCAGGCAATGGATAGCTTCATTTTCATGCCGCGGGAATAGCTTTTGATCGCTTTCCGATACGGCAGAGAAAACCGCGCAAGATAGTCGGCAAAGGCCTTGTGTGACCAGGTGCGGTAAGACATGCCCAGGATGCGGTCAATATCCTGTGCAGATAGGGTATCCGGAAAGCAGCATTCGTCAAAGACCACCCCAATGTGCTCTCGGTCGGGCGCGCCGGACGAGCCGAAGATCGTGACTGTGCCCGCGTCGGGGGACAAGAGCCCCAGGATGAGCTTGATCGTTGTGGATTTGCCCGCGCCGTTTTCACCGATCATCCCCATAACGCTGCCTGCGGGCACTGAAAAGCTGATCGAATCGAGCGTAAAGGCAGGGAAATGTTTGGTTAAGTCCTGCAATGTGACTGCATTCATATATCATTCTCCTTTGAAAAGCAGGGAAAGCATCTCATGCAGCTCGGCCTCGGATACGCCGGCCTGTGCGGCCAGCGCGATGCAGGCGGACAGATGGGCCTCGATCTGCCGGAGATTTTCTTCCTTAATCAGTTCTGTGTTCGCTTGTGCGACAAAGCTGCCCTTACCGGGCACTGTTTCTATGAAGCCCTCGCGCTCGAGCTCTTCATAGGCACGCTTGGTTGTGATCACGCTAATACGCAGGTCCTTTGCGAGCGCGCGCATGGACGGCAGCGTGTCCCCGGCCTGAAGCTCGCCGGACAGGATCAGCGCTTTGATCTGAGCGGTGATCTGGTCGTAGATCGGCTGGCCGGAGGTATTGCGAATGATTAGGTTCACGGTGCACCTCCACTGTGATTTGCAAATCTAGCGTATATACTCAATATATACAGTTATATACAAGTTGTCAAGAGGAAAGAAAAAATTTTTTATAGAAGATCAGAGGGACCACAAAGCCCGTACTGGCATCCAAGAAATCCAGTGTTCCTATTATCAAGGGACTGCATATAGTGAGGGCCTATATAAAGACAAAAAGGCCCTTCCCATATCGGGAAGGGCTAGTTTTACTGGACCTGTTCATAGCCCGAGCAGGGGCGCTTTTCTTGTTTCTATCAAGTGAGCTCAAACATGCCGTGGTATAGCTGATAATATTCTCCCTTCTGCGCAAGCAGTTCCTCATGGCTGCCCCGCTCAATGACTGTACCATGCTCTAAGACTAGGATTGCATTTGAGCGACGGACTGTCGATAACCGGTGCGCAATGACAAACACGGTGCGGCCTTCCATCAGGCGGTCCATGCCCTTTTCGATGAGCGCCTCGGTCCGCGTATCGATCGACGAAGTCGCCTCGTCCAAAATCAATACCGGTGGGTCAGCAACCGCTGCGCGGGCGATCGCCAGCAGCTGCCGCTGTCCCTGTGACAGACCGGCACCGTCCGGCCCTAACATTGTGTTGTATCCCTGCGGTAGACGCCGAATAAACGAGTCTGCACCTGCGATCCTGGCGGCCCGCTCGATTTCTTCTTGCGTCGCATCCAGCTTGCCAAAACGGATATTGTCCGCAACGATCCCGGTGAACAGATGGGTATCCTGCAAAACCACACCGAGTGAGCGGCGCAGGTCTGCCTTGCGGATGCGGCGCACATCGATTCCATCGTAGGTCACACGGCCCGCTGTCACATCGTAAAACCGGTTGATTAAGCTGGTGAGCGTTGTCTTTCCTGCACCTGTTGAGCCGACAAACGCGATCTTTTGTCCCGGCTTTGCATAGAGGTTGATGTCCTGTAAGATAGGGTGGCCAGGAATATAGCCAAATGATACCTGTTCAAACCGCACATCTCCGCGCAGCGGCACCAGAAGCGCATCGTCTGCCGCGCTGTCACGCCACGCCCAATGGCCGGTCTTCTCCGGACAAGCTGTGAGTGTTCCATCGCTGCCCACCTTCACATTGACCAATTCGATGGTGCCTGTATCTTCTTCGCTTGGCTCCTGCATCACGCGGAAAATACGCTCTGCGCCGGCCAGCGCCGCGAGCAGGAAATTGCCCTGCTGTGTCAGCTGGTTAATCGGCTTGGCCGCCTGCCGTACGAAAACTAGGTAACTTGCCAGGCTGCCCACATCGGACAGCCCGTTCATCACCATGATACCGCCTAGGACCGCGATAACCGCATAGTTGATGTATGAAATGGTCACAACGGCGGGCACCATTGTGCCTGCATAGCTCTGTGCGCTCGTGCCTGCCAGGCGAAGGGCCTCATTCCTCCGGGCAAATCCTTCCAAATTCTGCTTTTCATGGCCAAAGACCTTGACCACCTTCTGTCCTGCGACCATTTCTTCGAGATAGCCATCGAGCGCGCCGAGGTCTTTCTGTTGGCGGTTAAAGTAGAAACGGCTGCGCCGTGTGCTGAAACGAATATACAGGAACATGGCCAGATATCCAAGGACGACCAAAAAGGACAGTCTCCAATTGAGGACAAAGAGCAGGACCAGCGTACCGACGACCTCGATCAAATACTGAATGAGCATGGCAAAACTATTGTTCAGGGCGTCCGAGATGGTGTCCACATCGTTCGTAAACAGGCTCATCAGATCGCCCCTGCGCTGGCTGTCAAAAAAGCCGAGTGGCAGGGATTGCAGATGCCCATATAGATCGCGGCGAATATCATACAGGACACGCTGGGCTGCACGCACCATAATCTGGGTAAAACCCAATGCAGCCAGGGCCCCCAACGCATAGATCACCGCTGTCACCAGTACGCCGTGGGTCAGGCCGCTGCCACCGGACACCGCGCTGTTGACGACCGGTCGAATCATATAGGTGCCAAGCAGATTGCACAGTGCACTGACCGCCGCCAGCACGCCTACCACAATCAGCAAAGTTTTATGCCGACCAAGGTAGGAGAGCATTGCGCGCAGCGTCCCCCGCAGATCATCTGGCCGTTTTCCGGTAAAGAGCTTCGCCATGCTCGCCGTCTCCTTTCATCTGGGATTCGTAAATTTCCTGATAGATGGGGTCCTGTGCCAAAAGCTGTGCATGGGTACCGATCGCGTGTATTTTGCCGTCGTCTAGAATGACGATCTGGTCTGCGCCCATCACTGACGTGACGCGCTGCGCAATGACAATCTTTGTGACATTGGTCAGCGCGGAGAGCGCAGCACGGATATTGGCTTCGGTCGCGGTATCGACCGCTGAGGTCGAATCGTCCAATATCAGGATCTTTGGGTTCTTGAGCAGCGCGCGGGCAATGCACAGACGCTGTTTCTGCCCGCCCGAAACGCCTGCTCCGCCTTGTCCCAGCTGGGCATCCAGTCCGCCGGGCTTGCTGCGAATAAACGCATCCGCACAGGCCTGCTCACATGCACGCCAGAGTACCGTATCGTCGGCAGATGGGTTGCCCCATCTTAGGTTCTCCCGGATGCTTCCCGAAAACAGCGTATTGACCTGCAAAACGATGCCGACTGCGTCGCGCAATGCCGCCAGATCATATTCTCGCACGTCATGCCCTCCGACGAGTACACGTCCCTCGGATGCATCATACAGCCGTGGGATCAACTGCACAAGGGTGGTCTTGGCCGACCCGGTTCCGCCCAGTATGCCGATCGTCTGCCCAGGCCGGATCGTCAGACTGACATGGGACAAGGCGTCTTCTTTGGCGTCGGCATGATAGCGAAAGGAGACATCTTCAAAGACGACGCTGCCATCCGGCACCGTCCGCCGCGGCGCGTCGGGCGCGTGCAGCGCAGGCTGCTCTTCCAGCACTTCGTGAATGCGATGCGCTGAGGCAAGCGAGCGGGTCAACAGCAGGAATACGTTGGAAATCATCATCTGGCTGTTCATGACCTGTAATACGTAGGTCAAAAAGCCGGTAAGCTCCCCAACTGTCCTAGTCCCTGCCGCGATATAGCGTCCGCCAAACCACATAATGCTCACGACTGCCAGGTACATGACCGCTTGGAAAGCAGGCTGATTGCGCACCGCATAGCCAAAGGTCTTGAGGCTGGTGTCGCGCAGCGCTGTGTTGACCTCGTCAAATCGCTCGGCCTCGTAATCACCGCGCACAAAGGCCTTGATGGCACGGATGGCGGCCAAGCTCTCCTGCACCTGCCCGTTGACATGGTCAATCGCAACTTGCTGCCGTGCATAGAGCGGACTTACCTTGTGCACGATCCAAAATAGGATCAGCCCAAGGGCTGGGGCAGTCAGGACAAAGATCATCGCCAGCTTGGCATTTAGGAAAAAGGACAAGCCCACACCAAATACCAACATCACTGGGCTGCGCACGAGCGGCCGCAGCCCGCTGATGACTGCATTTTGCAGCACGGTCGCGTCGGCGGTCAGACGGGTCACCAGTGAAGGGGCCGAAAAACGGTCCAAGTTCTCAAAAGCAAATCGCTGGATTTGCCGATACTGTGCCTGGCGCAGCTCTGCGCCAAAGCCGTACGACGCGCGGGCGGCATAGCGCGCATACAGGAGGCCCGTGATCAGGGCCAGCGCCGCACACAAGAGCATCTTGCCGCCCTGTGCGAGGATCAACCCAAGGTCCCCGGTCTCGATGCCCACATCCACAAGGCGTGACATAAGGACCGGAATGATCATTTCAAATGCACTCTCGACAAAAACGAGAAAGATAGAGAGAAAAAGATCCCACCGATAGGGACGCAGATAACGTCCCAGATATTTGAGGTCACGCATCGGCAATTCGCCTCCTTACAGCGCTTGGCCCCCCATGTTGTGGTAAGCACGCAGCAGATAGTCCCGGAATTGGCTGCGTTCCTGCTCGGAAAAGCCGGTCAGCATTTGCCCGTCAATCTGCACGCATTGCCGTTCCCAGGCGTCAAACGCCTGCCTGCCGGCATCGGTCATTGTGACTAGGCCTTCTCGGCGGCTTCCCGGCGCGGGCTGCCGCCGCACCAGCCCGGCACGTTCCATGCTGTCCAGCATCCGGCATATTGCTGCGGGATCTACCTCGCAGGCATCGGCCAGTTTCCGCTGGCTGCAGGGGCCATGCCAAGTCAAACAGCGCAGGACTTTGGGCTGACCGGGGGACAGGCCGATCTCCTGCAAATACGGCCTGAGATAGCCCCGCTGTCTGTGCGCCGTGCGCATGAGCAAGGTATGAATGGATGGCGTCGGCGTCATACAGTATCCCTCCTGAATAGAAAATATTGACATATCAATCATTGATATGTCTTCATTATATACCACTATATAGAAAAGTCAAGAAACGTCTGCTTTTTCCCGCTGGGCCGTTGACGCGCGCAACGCCATGTGCTATCATTAAGTTGCTTCAAGCTAACATTTGAAAGGAGTCTTTCGTATGTACTGCACAAGAAAAGTTACCCCCACGGTTACTTGGGTTGGTGGCAACGATCGCCGTCTGGCCCTTTTTGAAAATCTCTTCCCGATCCCCCGCGGCGTCTCCTACAACTCCTACCTAATCCTGGACGATAAGACCGCGCTGTTGGATACGGCTGACGCTGCAATCACCCGTCAGTTCTTGGAAAACGTCCTGCATACGCTGGATGGCCGCCCGCTCGATTACCTGATTATCAATCATATGGAGCCCGACCACTGCGCGGCCATCGCGGAGCTGATGCTTCGCTTCCCGTCGCTCAAGTTGGTCGGAAACGCCAAGACCTTCCCGTTGATCGGCCAGTTCTATCCGGACCTCGTGACCGAAGACCGCACGATCACCGTCAAGGAGGGTGAGACGCTCGCCCTCGGCGCCCATACCCTGCAGTTCTTCTCCGCCCCCATGGTACATTGGCCTGAAGTCATGGTCACCTACGAACAGAGCGAAAAGATCCTGTTCTCGGCCGATGCCTTTGGCTCCTTTGGCGCGCTGGACGGAATCCTGTTTGCCGATGAAATCAATTTTGAGCGCGATTGGCTGCCGGATTATCGCCGCTACTATTCGAATATCGTTGGCAAGTATGGCGTACAGGTGCAGAATGCTCTCAAGAAGCTCTCTGGCTTGGACATCCAGGTGATCTGCCCGCTGCACGGCCCCGTATGGCGCCGGGATCTGGATGTGCTCCTCGGTAAATATGACACTTGGAGCCGCTATGCACCGGAGGAAAAAGCCGTTGCGCTGTTCTATGGTTCCATGTATGGCGATACCGAGAATGCTGTCAATATTCTGGCCTCTGCCCTGGCGGAAGCTGGCGTGCACAACATTGCGGTATACGATATCTCCAGCACGCATGTCTCTCAGGCAATCTCCGAGATCTTCCGTTGCAGCCATATTGTTCTGGCGGCACCTACCTACAATAACGGGATCTACCCTGCTATGCTCAACTTGCTGCACGATATGAAGGCACTCTGTGTGCAGAACCGCACGGTCGCATTGATTGAAAACGGCTCCTGGGCACCAACCTGTGGCAAAAATGTGCGCGCAATGGTAGACGAGCTCAAAAATATGACTATCCTAGAACCCATGGTGACTGTGCGTTCTTCGGTTAACGCGACTTCTCGTGAAGCGCTTGAGCAGCTTGCACAGCAGATTGCGCAGTCCATGCAGGATTGATCCATCCAAAACTTTTAACACCAATAAAAAAAGCGGCCTTTTGCCGCTTTTTTTATTTTATCCTCCACATACCGAGCAGGCTGTATAACCTTGTGCTTTTGCATCCGCTAAATCAATTGCGATTTTACTCTTTTTCAGATAGCGGCAGCCGCTTGCATGGTACTTATCACCGGTCTTGGTAATATATACCGTACGGGAACTGCTGGTATTGGACGCCGTCTGTTTGGGTGTGCTACCGCTGGATGGTGAACTGCTCGACGTGCCGCTGGATGTGCTGCTCGCCGTTGACGCGGCCGCCAACTGTGTCTTGAGGGAATCTACCTGTGCACTCAATGTGTGCAGCTTGTTTACATTCTCCTCATTGTTCTCGTGCAGCCAATCATAGTCGTTTTGCAGCTTTGCGTACTGCTCCTTGAGCGCCTTATTCTCATCGCGGAGCGTATCCAGCTGATCCTGCAGCGGGCCATTGTCTGCCGCCAAAGCATCGACCTGGGCGTTCAGGGTGTCTACCTATGCGCGCAGGCCTTCCGCAGCCTGATTGGCATCGGCTGCAGCCGATTGCGCGGTTATCGCCCAACCGCCGCACAGCAACGTCATCGCTGCGAGTATGCCGATTAGAATCCGCTTTTTCCGATTTTTTTCTTGCATAGATCGAGCCTCTCTTTCTGCTTTATGATATCGTCATGCACTGCATGCGTCCTATAGCATAATCCGGGAAGCCCGATCCCGTCCACGAAAAATCAGAGAATGCGTCGAAAAATCATAAAACCGTTTGCCTTTTCTGAAATGCCTTGACTGGCCTGTATGCATTTTCCCTCTTGACAAATGTCTATTTGGAAATTATAATAATATCGTTATGCGGATGTAGTTTAGTGGTAGAACTTCAGCTTCCCAAGCTGGCCGTGCGGGTTCGATTCCCGTCATCCGCTCCACCATTCCCACACTTTTTTGTGTGCAGTTCAAGTTGCTTCGGCATAACATTCGAAAAGCCCAGGAGGTCATCCTGGGCTTTTTTGTGTGTTGATGTAACATTTCATTTTTTGCGCCTATACGTTAGGGCGTGCAAAAGAGCAGGGCGGCCATTCGGCCGCCCAGTTTTGCGCGCATATCACTCGATAACATGATATTTTTTCAGCAGTATTTCAAGATCGGTATTTTGAATCTTGCCAAGCAGTTTTTTTAGGACGCGCTTCTCAAAGAATCCCAGATCTATTTGCGTCAGGGGCTTGCCGTCTCGAAGCTGTACTGCGGCATGGAGCAAATCCCGGATATCGTAGGTGCTGCCCCAGACCTCTGGCACGCCGCGGTCGATGTCCAAAAGCGTATAAACCGCCTCCATACCGGTGCGCATGGAGTATTCTGTGGTAAAGATGGTATCTCGCTGCGTTTCTGCAAACTGTCCTAGAAACGCGAAGTTGACGGCGCCCTGCGGTACGACCTGTGGCCGGTCGCCCGCAGCACGCGGCAGGAAGAATGCCGTAATATAAGGCATCATGACAGGCACTGTGTTGGCGCTGTGCTCTGCAAGCGCCTCGATTTCGCCCTCGGGAACGCCAAGATGATATAGCCATTCCATACAGATCTCTTTTCCGGTGCATTCCCGCATGGGTTTCTTTACAAAATCACCAGGCCGGTCGGAGAACAACCCATAGACCCAAACGACACACTGCCCCTTGGGTTGGCTGTGGAACTGGGGCTGGCGGTTGACCGTCCAACTCAGGAGCCAGGAAGAATCTTTTACTGTCACGATGCCGCCTGTGACGACGCCGCCGCTGAAAGGATCCCGCCTACAGATTTTTTTGATATAGGGGATGATCTTCTGGTCCTGCGTGGTGACCGTGGCGCTCATCCAATTGGACTGCTCGGGATGCCCGCAGAATTTCTCTGGATGGCCGAACGAAGGGTCTTGTGCGGCGATACGGCGCCACATGTCCCAGCCGCCGCCCGCTTTGATTTCGGGATCAAACGGAGCAGCTGCATTCTGGGCGCCCATGGTGGCGTTTTCAACGCAGCCGCCGTTGGTGATAAATACAAGATCGTTTTCGGTCAGCTCCACAAACTGCGTTGCGCCATCAGCCAACAGCTCGATCCGCGTTGCCTGCTTCCGGTCTGGCTGGATGCGGAAATGTACGTTTACTACCTTGGTGTTGTAGTGAAATTGTACCCCGTAGTGCTGCAAATAGCGGATCATGGGGAGAATCATGGATTCATATTGATTATATTTTGTGAAACGCAAGGCAGAGAAGTCCGGCAGGCCGCCTACGTGATGGATGAAGCGCTTGATATACAGTTTCATTTCAAGGGCACTGTGCCAGTTTTCAAAGGCAAACATCGTCCGCCAGTAGAGCCAAAAATTGGAGTCTAAGACATCCGCGTCAAAGAAATCGGTGATGCGCTTGTCGTAGAGCTGCTCATCCGGCGTAAAGAACAATTTCATGATTTCCATGGCGCCCTTATCAGACAGGCCAAATTTGCCATCGGTATGGGCGTCCTGCCCGCGGTTAACGGTGGCGCGGCATAGGGAATAGTTTGGATCTTTTTTGTTCAGCCAGTAGTATTCATCCAAAACGCTGACGCCGTCGGTTTCAATGGAAGGGATAGAGCGGAATAGATCCCACATCACTTCAAAATGGTTGTCCATCTCGCGTCCGCCGCGCATTACATACCCCACCGGATATTCCCATCCATCACATGCGCCGCCGGGAATGGCATCCTTTTCGTATATATGGATGTGCTCGCCTTTCATTTGGCCGTCCCGAACCAGATAGCAGGCAGCCGTCAAGGCAGCAAGGCCAGTGCCGATGATAAAAGCGGATTTACCGTCAACGCCCTTGGGCTTCAGCGGGCGGGCAAAAGATTCATAATTGCCGCTGGAATAATACATAACAGGGGCCTCCTTGTTTTTTGTTTTGGCTCCCATGTTATCAGAAAATCCGGCTAATTACGATAGGCAAAAGCAGTTGCTGTGCCTGGATTTTAGGCAAAGGGCCTGTCATTGCCTAGGACGTTACCTAGATTCCTCACACTTTGCAATCATCCGTCCGACTTCGCCCTGCTTGAGTGCACACAGGCGGTGGAATCGGGCGCGGACATCGTCCTGCATGCCGTGCTCCAGCCAGCCCAGGATCATTCCAAAGCAAAGGCAGCTCGCATAGTCGGTGATAAGCTGCCGGTCCGGTTCGGATACATTGCGGCCCGTAAGCAGACGATCGATATACGACGACACGACATGGTCGCAGATGCGCCACTGATAGTGCTCATAAATGTCCCGGTTCACAGAGCGGTAAATATGCAGAACAGCCTGCCGGTGCGCCTGCGCGAAACCGATTGCAGCATCCAGGCATGCCTCGATGGATTCCACCGATGGATGCGCTTGGATGATCTGCTCGGCATCTTCACTGATGATCGCTTCTACAAGCTGGGGGAGATCCTGATAGTAGTAGTAAAACGTGTTGCGGTTGATCCCACAGGTTTCGGCAATGCTGCGGATGGTGATTTTGCTGAGCGGTTTCTCGTGTAGTAGTTTTAGAAATGCCTCTCGGATAGCCTTCTGGGTGAAAGCGGACATATCAAAAGTTCCTTTCTCATGGATCAAAATAATAAAGTATATTATGGTTGGTATCATCCATTTTTGTCCCTGGTACAACGGGGATGGGAAAAGTCCCGGAACCGGCAGGGGAAGATGGATGAAATGCGCAGAATATTCTCGCACTATCCTCCGATTTTAAGGGGAATCTCAATTTGAGTGATGTAATCATTCAGGGAATCAATGACAAGCTCATTGATTCCCTTTTCATAGGCAGAACCATAAAATTGCAGATTATTTTCCCGCGCATAGGCGAGGATCTCGGCATAGCGCCGGGGCAAATTGTCCCAATTGCCCTTGCAAAAGGCTCTTAGATATTTTCCTTTCGGCTGGATATGAAGTCCTTTGCGGCGCGCAGGGAACGGTAATTCAATATAAAGCGCAGAATAATCATGAAACTTGCCGCAATATAAGTTTTCTGCCGGCAGTATGGCGCCATAAGAAGCATCATGCAGACGCTGCAGTTGATATTTCTTCGTTTCAGTCACAACCATCTCAATCTCTTTTTCCAGTGGGGTATCGCGCGATGTGGGAACGGTTACAAAATAATGTGTTTCCGGCTTATCAATGATTGAAAATGCAGAGATATCTATACTGCGGACCGTGGACATATTTCGTCTTTTTTCATGCATAACCGCCCGGAGCGCCTGAAGATGTGCTATGGTATCGTCCAACGCTCTAATTTTATCGGTCATTAAAGTCTCGAAAGAAAAAGCCGAGCGATTTTTCAAAAAATTTTGTATTTCAGAGATCGAAACATTCAATTCGCGTAGCATAAGAATGGTTTCCAATATAGAGCTCTGCGCAAAGCTATAATAGCGGTAGCCATTTTCCCGGATCACTGCAGGTTTTAAAATCCCGATTTCATCGTACCACATTAAAGTTTTTTTGTTGATTTCGTGTAATTTTGCAAATTGGCCGATTGTAAACAGTTTATTCATATCATGCACCATACGGAAATCCCCTCTTGACTGGACAGTTACTGTACGGTTTATTATAGAGTAAGAATTCTGGAAAGACAAGCAGAAAGGGGAAATTTACCATGTATTTATTACCACTGATCGCGGTAATCGGGCTGAAAACGCTCTTATGCAAAGGAGTGGCGATAGGTATTTTACTATTCGTGTTTTGGGTTAAGGGCAGGAAGCTTCGATTTCATCCAGATCAATGGGATCGATTTTTCCTATTCCTTCCGGCAGTCAAAGTACAACAATATGCCGTCTGGATTTATCTCGCCGCCGCACTGATTTCGTCGGGTATTAGTTACGTGCTTCTTGGATGGACGAGGTATAGACATCGTTTCGGAATCACGGCATTGATTTTTATTGGCGGGCTGGCAATTACGGCCTACAAATGGTATACAAAGGGGAGATATGATTTACTGAACAGGTATCAGGAAAGCCCCAAAGCAATCTGTTTAAAAAGAGAAGAGGAAGAGAATGCGTGAACGGATTTTTATAAGAGAATATCAGAAAGCAGACCACAAAGCACTGGAAAATGTGGTACGGGAAGCTTGGAAGTATGACCGCTTCTGTTCGTCCAAAACGGCTGCGAAGATGGCAAAAGCATATTTAAACAGCTGCCTTATTAACCAGACCTTTACCAGAGTTGCAGAGATAAACGGTGAACCTGCTGGCATTATCATGGGAAAGGATATTCAGAACCATAAATGTCCGTTTTCCCTGCGCATCAAGTGGATACAATCAATTGTTTCACTTTATGCCTCCAAAGAAGGGCGGAAAATCTCTAAAATATTTGAGCGTGTGCAAGAAATCGATCGGGAACTGCTCTCATCCTGTGGCAAGGTGTATAAAGGGGAATTGGCATTTTTTGCGATACGTGAAAAGTATCGAGGCAAAGGATTGGGCAGAGAATTGTTCCAAACAGTTGTGGATTACATGAAATCCAACAGCATTTCGGCATTTTATTTATTTACAGATACCAGTTGCAATTATCCGTTCTATGAACATTTAGGGCTGACAAGGTGCTGCGAGAAAAAACAAGTTATAGATGTGAACGGAGAAAAGGATGATATGACTTTTTTCATTTATGACTATCAAGTGCCAGAGGCCGATGAATAAGTATCACGCGCCGATTGATATGCTTGTACTGCTGTGATTTCCATAACTGGTATTGCAGGCCCTTTTGGAGGAAAATCGTAGTATTAACGGGCAGACTTTTGTGATATAATCAAGAAAACCCGTTCAGGAAGGATGGAATTTATGACCAAGATCTTGTTTGTATGCCACGGCAATATTTGCCGCAGTCCTATGGCAGAATTTATTTTCCGGCATTTGGCCGCGCAGGCAGGCTGCCTGGATCAGTTTGAAATTTCATCAGCGGCCACAAGCGCGGAAGAGATTGGCAGTCCCGTGTATCCACCTGCACGGCGTATATTGGAAAAACATGGGGTGACCTGCACGGGCAAAATTGCCCGGCAGATGACAGCAGCGGATTACCATACCCATGATCTGCTGATCGGTATGGACCAGGCCAACCTGCGCAATATGCGCCGTATTTGCGGCGGGGACCCGGACGGCAAAATTCGGGGGCTTTTGTCCTGGGCGGGCCGCGCAGATGACGTGGCAGATCCTTGGTATACCCGTGATTTCCAGGCAGCTTGGGATGATATTTTTGAGGGGTGTACCGCACTTTTGCAGGCACTGACAGCAGATACACACAGAAAAGATACATAGAGTGACAAAAAGCACCAGATAATCACCAAATCTCGTATATAATATACAAATAAATCCAGATAAAATCCGGAAAATTGTTTACAATAGCGCATAAAACCGGTATAATAGGAGAGGTAAAGGCTCGTCGTCCTGCACGAGCCGAACCAGTGGGAAAAGGGGGAGCAGTCAGCGATCGGCTGACAGACTTCACAATGTATATTACAAAAATTTTAAATAACAATGTGGCGGTTTCCTGCAATGAACAGGGCAGGGAGGTTGTCGTGATGGGACGTGGCCTTGCGTTCAAGAGCCGCGTTGGGGACCCGATCGATCCCGCCAAAATCGAAAAGACATTTACCTTGTCTGAACCGGGCCTGTCGGAAAAATTTGCGCAGATTGCCGAAAACATTCCCATGCCCTATATTTTGATGGCAGAGCGCATCATCAATACGGCCAAAACGCGCCTGGGCAAGAAAATTAGCGATAGCATTTATGTCACCTTGCCAGACCATATCGCGGGCTCGATCGCGCGCAGCCAGGAGGGTATTGTCTTGTCCAACCCACTCAAGTGGGATATCCGCAGATTTTACCCAGATGAATTTGCCATTGGGCAGAAAGCAATACAGGTCATCGCAGAGGAGACCGGGATTACATTTGATGATGACGAGGCGGCATATATTGCTCTGCATTTTGTCAATGCTGAGCTGCAAGATGATGCGCGAAGCGTGCAGGGCGCCTATCAGATCACCTGCATCATGCAGGAGGTCTGCCGCATCATCCACGATTATTTCCAGATCGACTTTGATGAAAGCACACTGAGCTATTATCGCTTTATCACCCATCTCAAGTTTTTTGCGCAGCGGGTTTTGTCCGGTACGCACTATGAGGATGATGAGCAGGAAATGCTGGAAGTCATCCGGCTGAAATATCCCCGCGCCTACGCCTGTACCGAGCGGGTGTGCAAGATGGTCGAGCAGACCTATCATTTTGCCATGACTTCGGATGAAAAACTATATTTAACCGTTCATATTGCACGCATTCAACCGCGTGATAAACATGAAAAAGATTGAGTATGAAGAAGGAGAAACAGAGTATGATGATTACGATCAACGGCAAAGGCGTATCGACAGGCGTAGCCTGTGGCCCGCTGTATTTTTATCGCCGTGTTTCGGGCGCAGTACCCCGTATGACTGACGCAAATCCGGCTGTTGAGTGGGCGCGTTTTGAGGCGGCCAAGTCGACCGCGATCGGCCAGCTTAGTGCCCTGTATGACAAGGCTCTAAAGGAGGCAGGGGAAGAGGCGGCGATCCTGTTTGAGACCCATCAGATGATGCTGGAAGATCTCGATTATGTCGATGCGATCCAAGACCGCATCGAAAATCAGCATATGAATGCCGAGGCCGCGGTGGCAGATACCGGAGAGCAGTTCGCTGAAATGTTCGCGGCTATGGACGACAGCTATATGCAGGCACGTGCGGCCGATGTGAAAGATATCTCAAACCGTGTGGTCGGCATCCTGATGGGCGCGATACAGGGAGGAATTGACTCGCCTGTACCGGTTATCTTGGCTGCCGATGATCTGGCTCCCTCTGAGACAGTACAGCTTGACAAGTCCAAGATCCTTGGCTTTGTCACGGCTGGTGGCTCGGGCAATTCGCATACGGCGATCCTGGCACGCACGATGGGTAGCCCGGCTATCATCGGGGTCGGTAATCAGCTCAAGGAAGCCTACGAGGGCAAGGAAGTATTTGTTGACGGGCAGACCGGTGAGGTAGTCATTGATGCGGACGAGGTCACCAGAGAACGCCTGAGCAAGAAGCAGTCCAAGGAGCGCGCGCTGAAAGAACTGCTTGACCAGCTCAAGGGCAAGCCCAACGAGACCATGGACGGAAAAAACATCATGGTCTACTGCAATATCGGCAACCCCGGAGATATGGATGCCGTGCTTGCCAATGATGGCAGCGGCATCGGCCTGTTCCGGTCAGAGTTCCTCTATCTGCAGGGGAATGATTATCCGACCGAGGAAGAGCAGTTCCAGGCCTATAAGACGGTTGCGGAGCGTATGGGCGGCAAGCGTGTCATCATCCGTACGCTGGATATCGGTGCGGACAAGCAGGCGGATTATTTCGGATTGGCCCATGAGGAAAACCCGGCAATGGGCCTGCGTGCAATTCGCATTTGCCTGACCCGCCCGGAGGTGTTTAAGACCCAGCTGCGCGCCTTGTATCGCGCATCGGCTTACGGCAAGGTTGCCATCATGTTTCCCATGATTACCTCGGTATGGGAAGTTCAGGAAATCAAGCGTATTTGCAAGAATGTCCGGGAGGAACTGGCAGAAGAAGGCGTGCCGATGGCAGACTATGTAGAGCTGGGCATCATGATCGAGACGCCGTCTGCGGTTATGATGAGCGACCGACTGGCCAAGGAAGTCGATTTCTTCTCGGTTGGCACAAACGATTTGACCCAGTATACGCTGGCAGTCGACCGTCAGGGCAATAACCTGGATCGTTTCTATGACTCCCATCATCCGGCTATCCTGCGCATGCTCAAGATGGCAGCGGACAACGCGCATGCGGCCGGTATCTGGATCGGCATCTGCGGAGAGCTGGGTGCAGATACCAGCTTGACCGAGACCTTCCTGGCGATCGGCATCGATGAATTGTCTGTCTCGCCGGCTTCGGTTCTGCCGCTGCGCAATGCCATTCGCTCACTGGATTCGCGCACAAATCGTGACCAGATCTTGGAAGAACTGATGCGGAGTTAACAAGTATATAGAAGGCGCCCCAATCGGGGCGCTTCTTTTTGCGCCAAAATTCCGCCCCACGTTTACAGTGGGCGCAGGGACAAAAAACGAGGCTGGCAATAGGCCAGCCTCGTTTTTTGTCAGAATATATGATCTGATTACAAAAGTGCTTTGCCGCGCAGGTAGATCTGTTTTACATGCAGATCACCGTCAAGTAGCATAAAGCTTGCAATCTTGCCAGCGGCAATGGAGCCATACTGGTCATAGATTCCGATGGCCTTGGCCGGATTGACCGCGGCACACCGGACCGCTTGGCCGAGTGGCACACCCATCTGCTTGACGGCTGTGCGCATGCAGTCCAACAAGCAGGTCGCGGAACCTGCAATGGTACCGTTCGCAAGCGTTGCCAGATTGCCGCGTACCGTGACGGCCTGTCCGCCAAGGGAATATTCGCCGTCCGTTAAGCCGGTTGCCATCATGCTGTCTGAGATAAAGCACACGCGATCGGCGCCAAACATGTGTAGGGTTGCTCGAACAACAGCCGGATGAATATGGACGCCGTCGCAGATGAGCTCGACGGTTTCAGCCGCGTCGGCCGCCGCGCCGATTACGCCAGGTGCGCGGTGGGAATAGGGCGGCATAGCGTTATAGAGATGGGTTACATGCTTGGCGCCTGCGGCAAAAGCAGCCATCGCTGTCTCGTAGTCGGCACAGGTGTGTGCAATGGAGATTCGCACCTCATCGTGCAGCGCACGAATACATTCCATCGCCCCGTCAACTTCGGGCGCAAGGTCAACCAGCTTGAGCAGGCCGCCAGAAGCTTTTTGAATACGGCGGAACATTTCCGCATCGGGACGATGCAGGAACGCTGCGTTTTGCGCCCCTTTTTTCTCCTCTGAGATAAAGGGACCCTCCATATTGATGCCAACCAACTCTGCGCCATCTTCCTCGGTCTGATAGGCGGCAGCATTTTTTGCAATTTCAGTCAGCTTGGACTCTGGATAGGTCATCGTTGCCGGGCAGATGGCTGCAACGCCATGGCTCGCTTCGTACTTGGCGATGGCGGACAGGGCTTCGGGAGTACCGTCGCAGAAATCATATCCCACACAGCCATGGAAATGGATATCTACCAGCCCTGGGATGGCATAACAACCCGCAGCATCGACGATTTCGCCGCTGCCTTCCAGTGCAAACCGGTCACCGGCGACGTAAATGTCCTGCGGAACAAACGTACCATTTGGCTGAAATACTCGCGCATTTTTGAGTATCATGGACAAATCACCTGAATTCTTAGAGATCGCACTCGGAAAGTGCATCCGCATCCGCGATCACGGTTACATCGGGATGAAGCTGCAGGATGGAGGCGGGGACATGGGGCGTGATGGGACCGAAGAACGCCTTTTTGACGGCCGGAGCCTTGCTCTTGCCGCTGACAATGACCAAGATCTTCTTGGCCGACATGATGGTCCCAATGCCCATTGTGTATGCCTGACGCGGTACATCGTCGATCGAGGCAAAGAAACGCTTATTGGCCTCGATAGTGCTTTCCTGCAGATCGACACAGTTGGTGCCCTTGGCAAAGATGTCAGAAGGTTCGTTGAAGCCGATGTGGCCATTGTGGCCCATGCCAAGCAGCTGCAGATCTACGCCGCCAAGCTCAGCCACAATACGGTCATAGTCCGAACAAGCTTTGGCAGCGTCAGCCTCTTCACCGTCCGGGATGTGCAGGTTCTCGGGCTTGATGTTGATATGATTGAAGAAGTTATGCTTCATAAAGTAGTCATAGCTCTGGTCATTGGACTTGGGAAGGCCGCGGTATTCATCCAGGTTTGCGGTTTTGACCTCCGAGAAATCCAGATCGCCCTTCTGATACCACTCGATGAGCTGCTTGTAGGTCCCGATGGGGGAAGAACCCGTTGCAAGGCCCAGAACACAGTCCGGCTTCAAAATAACCTGTGCGGAGATGATGTTCGCAGCTTTGCGGCTCATATCGTTGTAATCTTTTGCTGCAATGATTCTCATATTGATACGACTCCTTTTTAAAATATATTGGAAACAACGGGGAAGAACAGAATCGGGGCGGACGGTAGGACCGTCCACCCCGAATGCAACCAGAATACGTTACATGAGTTTCTTAAACTCATCCGCAACGAACTGTACCTTCGTGCCAACGACGACCTGTACAGCAGTCTTGCTCGGACGGATGACGCCCGCAACGCCAGCCGACTTGATTTTCTTCTCGTCTACGAGCAGGGGGTCCTTGACCTCCAGACGCAGACGGGTGATGCAGTTATCTACGCTTGTGACATTTGCAGGACCGCCCAGGCCTTCCAAGATGACCTGTGCAATCGCCGTAAAGTCATTGTTTGCGAGTTCAACCTTGCTTTCGTCAACCGCTTCGTCATCATCCTCACGACCCGGAGTTTTGAGGTTCAGGGCGGTGATCATGATGCGGAAGACCAGATAGAAGACGATGAATGCTGCAATGCCGAGCGGGATGATGAGCAGGGTCTTAGCTGCCGCCGGCAGGCTTGCAGAGAAGACCAGGTCGGTCAGACCGGCCGAGAACGAGAAGCCGGCACGGAAGCCCAGACCAACGGTAACCGCCGCGAATACGCCATAGAGCAGGGCATAAACAACATACAGTACGGGAGCGAGGAACATGAATGCGAACTCAAACGGCTCGGTAACGCCGCAGACAAATGCAGCGATTGCAGCCGACAGGACCAGGCCGATAACGGTCTTCTTCTTGCTCGGCTTTGCCGTATGTACCATAGCCAGTGCAGCGCCCGGGATACCGAACATCATGCAGGGGAAGAAGCCGGACATATACATGCCAAGGCTCCAGCTAACGTCTGCCGAGGTCTCGCCGGCCCAGAAGTGGGTCAGGTCGCCGATACCGATGGTATCGAACCAGAATACGTTGTTCAGCGTATGGTGCAGGCCGAACGGGATGAGCAGACGGTTAAAGAATGCATAGATACCGGTGCCAACAACGCCCAGGCTCATGATGCCTTCGCCCAGTGCAACCAGCGCGCTGAAGATAACAGGCCAGACAAACAGCAGGATCGCCGCCGAAATGATGGATACGGCCGCAGTCACGATGGCAACACAGCGCTTGCCCGAGAAGAACGACAGCCAGTCAGGCAGCTTGGTGTCCTTGAACTTGTTGTAGCACAGTGCGCCAATGACGCCCGCGAGGATACCGATGAAAGCATTCTCGATCTTGTCGAACGCCAGCGTCTTGGTTGCGTCCTCGGCGATGCTCGGCATGATGGTGGTGACAACAGCCGTGTTGAGCAGCTTTGTCATCATCAGCCAGGAAACCAGGCCTGCCAGGCCTGCCGTGCCGTCGTTGTCTTTCGACATACCGACGGCAACGCCGACGGCAAACAGCCAGTGCATATTGTCGATGAGCGCGCCGCCGGCCTTGATCAGGAAGAAGCCGATGACGGCCGCCGCGCCAGTGATATCGCCGCCCTGCATAGCATTTGGCGAGAGTGCGTAACCGATACCCATTAGGATACCGCAGACGGGTAGACATGCTACCGGAAGCATCAGCGATTTGCCGAGCCTCTGTAAGAATTTCATCATAGTATTACCCCTCCAATGATGAAGATGATGATTTGGATGCCGCAATGCGGCATCTTGGACTTATTGCAGCGCAGTTGCGGGAAGCGCTATAAAGCCGCCACGCCCGGTTGCAACGCGGACAGCTCGCAATCAAGCATTATTTTTTTAAGGTGAGCAGCTCACCCAGTTCAGCGACCGCCCCGGTCTTTGCCGTGATCTCGCTAAAGTCATCGGCGTTGCACACGACAACCGGAGTGACTGTGTCATATCCGGCCGCGCGGATGGCGTCGGCATCAAATTCGATGAGCAGATCACCGGCTTTGACCTTGTCGCCGTTTGCACAGTGCGCCGTATAATGTTCGCCCTTGAGCATTACAGTATCCAGACCGACATGGATCAGCAGCTCGACGCCAGCAGAGAGCTCCAAGGAAACCGCGTGGCCGGTTTCAAAGATCATGGATACCGTTGCGTCTACAGGCGCGACCACGCGGCCGGAACTCGGACGGATGGCACAGCCCTTGCCCAAAATACCCTGCGAAAAAGTAGGGTCGCTGACCTCTGACAGCGGGATTGCCGTGCCCGCCACAGGGGCCGGGATGGATAAGTCGTTGCTGCCTCCAAATATATTTTTGAGTTTGCCGAACATGTGAAAACCACAGCCTTTCTTTTGCTAAAATAGGGGATGCCCCCGTGTGTTTACATCCTGAAAACTGCCGGGAAAACAAAAAAACCAAATTTCGCCGTATGCCTAAAATGATATCGGGAAATTTGGTTTTGCCTGCATGACCAGTAACAATCCAAGAAAGATGTAAACAAATTTTTAATTTTCTCAACTCGTTGTGTACATTCTAACAAAGGGAGGAGGGGATGTCAATAGAAATTTAGCTAGAATGTGCAGTTGAAACATACAAAACTGAGTGGAAGATTTTGTGCAATATAGCAAATGCACTACGTAACTGCACTGGTTGAGCAAATCGGCCGGCTTCCAACGGCTTTTCAAATAAAAGGAGAATGTGGTATAATATCCGCAAAGAAAACGATCACACAAGACGACATGGAAAGGAGGTGCGGCATGGCATTGCCGGCCGCATTTTTATCCCGCATGGAGTGCCTTTTGGGCACGGAATATCCAGCGTTTTTGCAAGCAATGCAGGCAGAACGCGCCTTTGGCTTACGCTTAAATCCGTTAAAAGCAACGCGGTTTTCTCAAACGCTGACAGCCCGCTTTGGGCTGCGTCCAGTCCCCTGGTCACGGGAGGGCTATTATTACGATCCTGCGACGCGACCAGGGCGTCACCCCTACTACGAGGCAGGGCTCTACTATATCCAGGAGCCTTCGGCTATGGCGGTCGGCGACTTTGCAGATCCGCAGCCGGGCATGCATGTCTTGGATCTGTGCGCTGCGCCGGGAGGGAAAACGACCCACCTGGCAGGGCGCATGTTGGGTCAGGGCATCCTCGTCGCCAACGAGATCCATCCAGGCCGTGCCAAGATCTTGTCGCAGAGCGTGGAACGCGCGGGGATCACGAATTGTATGGTTACAAATGAGACGCCCCAGCGGCTAGCCGAACGGCTGCCAGAATATTTTGACTGCATTGTCGTCGATGCGCCCTGCTCGGGCGAGGGCATGTTCCGCAAGGATGAAGTCGCCATTGCGGAGTGGACACCTGAAACGCCTGTAAAGTGTGCTGCCAGACAGGACGAGATTTTGGACTGCGCGGTACGTATGCTTCGGCCCGGTGGGCGCCTAGTCTATTCGACCTGTACGTTTGCGCCGGAGGAAGATGAGGGAAGTGTGCAGCGGCTGATAGACCGTTGCCCTGAGATGGAAGTCGCAGCTGTCCCTGGGGATCCATGCTTTGAGCCGGGACATCCCGAGTGGACCCCAAAGGGGAGCACAGCGCTTACCCATACGTTCCGTCTGTTTCCCCATCGCCTGCATGGCGAAGGGCACTTCGTTGCAGTATTGCAGCGTAAGGGAGATGGCCGGATCAGAGAAGTAGCCCCTGCATGCACGCTGCCCGGGCAGAAAATTCCCGGGGAATATCAGGCATTTGCTGCAGAAAATTTGGCTGTCCAGTATGAGAACTTTACACTGCGCGGTGATCAGCTTTGGGCACTCCCGGCAGGTATGCCGGATGACGATGGGCTGCGTGTTTTGCGGCAGGGGTTACAGCTTGGGACACGAAAAAAAGGACGGTTTGAACCGTCCCACGCGCTGGCACTTGCCCTGCGTCCGGATGATGTGCGCCGCGCGATCGACTTCCCGGCAGAAAGCTCGGAGATTGTGCGCTATCTGAAGGGAGAGACCTTGCCCGTGCAGGCCGAAAACGGTTGGACACTTGTGTGCACAGACGGCTATGCGCTGGGCTGGGGCAAGGTGTCGAATGGTGTGCTGAAGAATCATTACCCAAAAGGCTTGCGATGGAAGTAAGTCCTGGGAAATATCAGCAGAAAGGAGAATGAAGCATGGAACTCTGGAAGGCAATGGAGCAGCGGCATTCTGTGCGCGCTTATACGGCACGTCCCATAGAGGGTGAGACGCTTGCCCGGCTGAGCGAAGCGATCCGTCAGGCAAACCAGCAAAGCGGGCTGCACTTTCAGTTGGTGCGCGAGGAACCCAACGCTTTTTCAGGCGGCCTAGCCAAATATGGCCGATTCACTGGTGTGCGCAATTACATTGCGGTCATTGGACGAAAGGGCGCTGCGGAGTCCTGCGGATACTATGGAGAACAGTTGGTGCTGCGCGCCCAACAGCTGGGGCTCAATAGCTGTTGGGTGGCGTTGACATACCGCAGGGTACCGGAGACCTATCGTTTGGACGCAGGGGAAAAGTTATATTGTGTAATCGCAGTTGGATATGGAAAAAATCAAGGCGTAGCACATCGATCGAAGCCGATAACCCGATTGTGCCGCACAGAAGGCGGCATGATGCCGGATTGGTTCCGGCGGGGCGTACAGGCTGCGGCGCTTGCGCCCACCGCAGTCAACCAGCAAAATTTTTGCTTTCGGTTGATTGGACACAGCCGCGTCCATGCCAGCGCAGGGTTTGGGCCATATACACACATTGACCTAGGAATCGCCAAATATCATTTTATGCTCGGCGCCGGGAAAGACAAT
>ERZ1643250.575-NODE-575-length-38386-cov-62.363231_pt1 | contig 38386 bp, 35 predicted proteins | sample MGYA00579262_ERZ1643250 | MGnify/ENA primary metagenome ERZ1643250 (study PRJEB29033, sample SAMEA4952265) | chicken gut metagenome | biome: Broiler Chicken; feature: Gastrointestinal Tract; material: Caecum | place: Ireland | collected 2018 | study: Broiler...
TCTCTCACTTGGAGACCGGGTTTGACAAGTACGCTGTTTCGTGAGGCGCTTACGTATTTTCTGGGCATAGCAAAAACCTCCTGTAGTAGTTTTATTCTACCACAGGAGGCCTTCTTTTTTCATTGTCTACTGTTACTGGAGCAGTTCATGCTGCCAGACCCTTTTTATCTATAGTGGGTACCGTTTTCAGCCTTACACCTTTGTATTCGCTGAGGGTTTCTTCATCAAACAAAGAACCGCTCACATGATGGCCGCCGCGGTTATAGCACGTGACCGAATGACCCTGCTGTGCCATCCGTGTTGCAAGTTCCTCCACGACCACTTCCACGCCGCCTTCGCGGGACGGTATACGTTTTTGGCCAAACATACAGATTTTCAGTTTTGCATTTGCCGCAAGGTTCAGCTTCGACATGGACATACTTCCTTAGACCACCCAAAACTCTATTTGATTACATACTTTTTAAGGCACTTGGTTTCTCACTGCAGATACACCGCTTACAGATCTGCAAAAAGCTCCTCCCGGTACACGCCCTTCTCCAGCATCTTCCGGAAGCTCTCTTTCACGGCCGGCACGTCCTCCTTGTAGGTCATGCCATACCAGCTGTCGTCGGTACGAAGCACTTTGACGGTCAGCTTCCCTTCCTGAAGCAGATGCCCCACAAAGGTAGGGATCAGGTACTCCGCTTTCAGCGGATTCTGCAGGACTTCTTTCTGGAAGAACTCTACAAATCCTTCTTCCAGCACATCCAGAAAAGCCGGCGTCAATCCCCACATATTCATGGACACCAGGGATTCCAGATCCAGAACCGTGCCATCGGCTTCAGCTCCGCCGGCGGTCTTGACAATGTTTTTTGTCTCCACCACCTTGGTCAGGTTGGATTGTGCGTCCATCTCGCAGATGCCGCGGGTGACGCTGCCGTTGTCCGACAGGGTATTTTTGAGCACAAAACCCGCCATGCAGGCTTCTCCCCCGTCTGCCAGGTAGTCATGGACTTTGCGGAAGCCGTCTTTGCCGTAATAATCATCGGCGTTGATGATGACAAAGGGGGTGTGGATCAGATCTTTGGCCGCCAGTACTGCTTGGCCGGTACCCCAGGGCTTGGTACGGCCTTCGGGAAGCTGGCCGGGGATGTCATGCAGGTCCTGGAAAACGTAGTCCACCGTAACCCCATGGGCGGCACAGACAGCAGCCATGCGGTCCCCGATGGCTTCCCGGAACGCAGCCTCGATGTCTTTACGAATTACAAAAATGATATGGTTGAAGCCCGCCTCCATGGCGTCATGGATGGAATAATCCATGATGATGCGGCCGCTGGCGTCCACCGGTTCCAGCTGCTTGATGCCGCCGCCAAAGCGGGAGCCAATGCCCGCGGCCATGATGAGCAAAGTTGTGTCCATGTTTTTTCCTTTCTCGTTCCTCTTGACTGTTACGCCCCGTACATCCTGAGTACCGCCCAGATGGTCTGGAAGATCAGCTTCCAGTCCAGCCAGAAATTCCGGTCCTGTATGTATTTGAGGTCCAGTTCCATCCATTCATCGAAGGTCAGCTCGTTGCGGTTGGGCTGGATCTGCCAGTAGCAGGTCAGACCCGGCGTCACATACAGCCGCTGCCGCTCGTAATCGGTGTACTGCGCCACCTCCCGGGGCAGAGCCGGCCGCGGCCCTACGATGCTCATATCTCCCTTCAATATGTTGATGAGCTGCGGCAGCTCATCAATGCTTGTCCTGCGGATAAAGCGCCCCACTCGGGTGATCCGCGGGTCGTTTTTCATCTTAAAGACCGGCCCGTCCATCTCGTTCTGGGCCAGCACATCTTTCAGCCTGGCTTCCGCATTGGGGATCATGGAGCGGAATTTGTAAAACTTGAAGATCTTTCCATCCCGCCCCACGCGGTCCTGGGAGAAGATGGGGCTGGCGCCGGGGCTGTCCGCCCAGATGACCAGTGCCACAATGGCCATGGGAACAGCCAGCACGATCAGGGCCAGCAGGGAAAAGAAAACGTCTTGCGCACGCCGGCCCATCCAGTAGAGCCGCTTGGTGCGCAGTATTTCTTTCCGGTCAAACCAGTATTTCCTGCTTTCCGCCGCTGCCGCATATTCTTCCGCAAATGCACCGCTGCCAGCGGCAGCGCTCTGTTCCATCTCCACTTCTGCCTGCATTTCCATCCCGATCGGTTGCATAGTTTCCCCCTCGTCTGCTCAAAAAGTCCCTCGTTTTGTCAAATTTGCGTAAAAGAAAGAAAGGCTGCTTCCCTCAGCGATTTTCGCGTTCAGAAAGCAGCCTCCATTCAAAGCCTTTTCATTCTTTACAGCACCCTTTGGGCCGGCTGCCCTTTGATCCCAAAGCGCGGCTGTTGGTTCCGCACATTATCCAGCCTTGTTCTTCCTCAGGCCGCAGCCGCCACACGGACGTACAGGATAACGGTGGTGGAATAGGGCACCGTGAAGGTGGCGGTGCGGTTGCCGAAGGAAACGCTCAGGTAATGCCACAGGCCGTCGGTGCCCAGGTACATCACGAAGCCCTCGGTCCCAGCCGAAACGCCGGCCAGATTGCTCAGGGTGACGGTGGCAGGGCCCTCGCTGGAAACAGCCACGCTGCCGATCTCACGGGCACGGTACTCGTTGACACTGGTTTCGCCCAGCTCAGCCTGGACCGTTTCGGCCAGGCCGTCCCCCAGCAGACCCAGCTCCTGCTCGGTGCTCTCTGCACCCTGGATGGTCTCATAGACCTGGGTCGCCTGGCTGTCCTCGCCGGTCTGGGCCTGGGTGGTATAGGTCACGTCGCCGCCCTCGGCTTCCGCGCCACCGTAGGGGCTTGCAACGGCTGCCCATGCGGGCACCGTCATGGATGCGGCCAGAGCCGCGGCTGCAACGACAGAAAGAACTTGCTTTTTCATGCCTAAATCCTCCATTACTTTTTGGTTTGGCTATGGTTCCCATAGTTTTTATAGTAATAACCGGACTTGTAATACCTGTGGTAGTACAAGCTCGACTTACTATCCACGTTCGCACGGTTGAGCACCACGCCCAGCAGCGGGGTATCCGTGCGCTTCAGCTGCTGCACCGAATTGAGCACCACCTTGCGGGGCGTCTCTCCGCTGCGCACCACCAGGACGCTGCCGTCGCAGTGGCGGGCAATGTTCAGGGCGTCGGCCACGCTGCCCAGGGGCGGCGTATCCACCAAAACATAGGTGAAGCGCTCGGCACAGTATTCCAGCATCCGGGTGAAGTTGGGGCTCTCCAGCAGGATGGTGGGGTTGGCGATGGCCGAAGTCACCGGGATCATGTAGCCGTTGGGGATGTTGGTCTTGTAGATCACGTCCTCTATGGCGGCCTGCCCGGCCAGATAATGGGGCACACCCACCAGTTTTTCGTTCCGCAGGATGCGGACCTCATACTTGCGGCGCATCTCGGAGTTGCGCAGGTCGCAGTCGATCAGGACGGCCGGGACCCCCACCTCTGCGATCATCTTCCACAGCTGCAGGGTCACAAAACTCTTGCCCTCGTTGGGCACGCTGCTGGTCACCATGATGGTCTTGATCTGGTCGCCGCAGAAGCCCAGATTGATCCGCAGCTGGTTGAGGGCCTCGATCACATCAAAGGGAAGGTCCGGGAGCTTGTTGATCTCGATCTCTTTCATTTCTTTCCCTTCCTTCCAAACGGATTTTTCCGCTTTTTATCGTTGAAGTCCCCCAGGTCTGCCTCCGGGATCACCGCCAGCGGCTGGACGCCCAGATACTTGACCACATCGTCCGGGGTCACAAAGGTGTCGTTCATCAGGTAGCGGAGCACCAGCACGCCGCAGGCCAGGCAGGCCCCCAGCAGGCCGCCCAGCACCACATTTCTGGCGGTGCTGGGGCTGGATTTCTGGGTGGGCGGGATAGCTTCCTCCACCAGGTTGGGCTCCTCTGTCTCCATGATCTGGGGCAGGTAGATGCACGCCTGGTCGATCAGCTCGTTGGCGATGTCCGCCGATTCCTGCGGGTCGGGGCTGGTCACCGTGACCTTCAGGATGCGGGTGTCATCGGTGTTGGTGATGGTGATCATCCGGCTGAGGGCGGCCGTGCTCATGGGCTCGCCTTCCCCGTTGGTCAGCTCCAGATTTTCGATCACGTCCTCCAGCAGCGGGCGGCTCAGGATCAGTTCCTGGTAGTCCGCAGTCAGCTGCGCGCCGATCTGCAGGTCGGTCAGGTTGACCACCGAGTTGTTGGACGCCGACACGATGTAAATGCTGGAAGTCGCCTGGTACAGCGGGGTCACCAGCAGTTTGGTGTACCCCAACGCCAGGCCCGCGCCCAGGATCAGGCACAGGATGATCTGCCAGGCGTGGCCCCACAGCAGGTAGAACAGCTCCACCAGGTCGATCTCATCCTCGGCGCCCGGGCGCTGGACGATCTGTCCGGCCGGCGATTCATTGAGGGCTTTTTGTTCCATACCTTGATTCTCTCCTATTGTTCTATTTCTTGGTAAAACAGCTCCAGAATGGTCTGCTGCAAACTGTCCTGGTCCAGGTGGTAGGCCCAGTGTTCTCCTTCCACCACGTTTTCGCCGTCGATGGTGCGCAGCGGCAGCTCGATATATTCCTGCAGCCGCTGTGCGATCTCCACCGCCGTCCCGCTGCCGATGTTGGTGACCATGGAGCCCGCCAGTTCCTCGTAGGCCGAGGCCACGAAATCCCCGTCCTGCTGGCGCAGCTTTTCTTCCAGGGCCGCCAGATACTGCCGCTGCCGGGCCATGCGGGCGAGGTTGGTCTCGTCGTCGATGTTGTACCGGCTGCGGACGTAGGTCAGCGCCTGGTCACCGTAGAGGGTGATGGTCTCCCCTTCCACCAGGGTGGGGTCGATGGCGGAAAAGTCGGAGGTGACGGTCAGGGTCACGCCCCCCACCATGTCGGTGATGATCCCCACCGCGTCCATGTTGACGGCTGCGTACCCGTCGATGGCCTGGCCGTCCATCAGGGCCGAGACGGTCAGCACCGTATTTTCACAACTCTGTTCCCGGCCGTCGCCGTAGTAGTAGGCCAGGGCCAGCTGTTCGTTCTCGTAAGCTATAATGTCTCCTTGGACGCCTCGCACCGGCACCTGCACGATGCTGTCCCGGTTGAGCTGCAGCATCTGCCAGGTCCGGTTGGCATTGTCCAGCACCACTACCATCTGGACGTCGGCCTGGCCGCCGCCCGCGTAGCTGTTCACCCCCAGCCCTTCGCCGGAGGTGTCCACGCCCATCAGCAGATAGGTCTCCAGATCCGGGCGCTGCCGGTAGGTCCTGCCGTTGTAAGTGACCTCTTTCCGCTCGGCTTCGGCCCGGTGGTCGTTGGTGGCATAGCTTGCGGCGGAGGCTGCGTTTTCTTCCTCGTCCATCCGCTGCAGCAAGTACGCCCCGCCGCCCAGAGCGGCCAGAGCCGCCGCCAGAGCGCCGGCGGCCTTGAGCAAATCCCGCCGGCCGATCCGCCTGCGTCCGTACCGGCTCATTTGACCTCCGCAGCAGGAGTTGTGATCCACTCCCCGTACCGGTCAATTTTTTTCAAAAATGCCTCTCCCAGTTTTTGCATGACGACTTTTCTTCCTTCTTTGAGATTCGGCGGGCGGGACGTCAGATTATGGCAGTCGCTGCCAAGCAGCGGATACTGCGCCATCTGCAGCAGGTCCAGCGCCAAACGCCGGGTGCCCCAGCGGAGCAAACTGCCCGCGTTGACCTGCAGCCCAATGGGTAATTCCGCCAGTTTTTCCAGTTTGTGCCTGTTGGATTTGCTGAAGCAGAACCGCTCGGGGTGCACCAGCACCACATCATAGCGGCAATCCAGCACCAGGGCCTCCACCGTTTCCAGCTGCAGGCCGGTCCAGTCTGCAAAGGGCATTTCCAGCATGAGGGTCCGGGTGCCCTGGATGCACAGAGGCGTCAAATCCTGTTCCTCCATGTGAGGGAAATAAGCCACCTCCGCCGCCGGCAGCACCCGGGGCAAATCCTCCGTCAGGACGGCGGAAAGGCGCTCCATAGCTTCCGCCCTCCGCTCGCAGAACGCCGGGATACTGTTGTGCTTCGCGTAATAATGGGACGTGGCGCAGACCACATCCACCCCCTGTTCCGCCATCTGATACAGCATGGCAAGCGACATCTCCACCGAGTCGCTGCCATCATCAAGCTGCGGCAATATGTGACTATGCAGGTCGATCCATCCTCTATCCTGCATGGAGTTGGTCCGTCCTTTCTGTCTGGCCCAAAAGCTGCTCCAGTTTTTGGCGCTGGTCCGGCGTCAGCTTTTCGGGCGCATCCCGCAGGCGCTGCCGCTGGGTACAGAACCAGCGATTGAGCCAGCAGCCGTCCGCCGTCTTATAGGACGCCGGTACGATCAGGGTGCCGTGCTCTTTATGATAGGCCAACAGAGCCTCAAAGTTCCTTTCCCAGGAGTCTTTTTCCCGCCAGTCCATCCCGATAGCGTCCAGCAGACGCTTTCGTTCCGGGCTGAGAGTCTTGCGGTTGACTTTATCCTTGTCGGAAAATCGCCCCTTGTACGTCATTCGCTGACGCACCACCCACTGCCCCAGCCGGAACCCTTCTGGCGTCACATAGTCATAAGGCACGTTTAAATTGCCGTGCTGCGCAAAATAGCGTTTGGCCGCCGCATAGGCTTCCTGCCATTGCCGTTCGTTACGGCCGCCCCACTCCATGCCAATGGCTTCCAACCGCTGGATTTTGTCAGATGAAAGTTCCCCTTTCAAATACGCCTCACGCTGATTTTTCAGCCACGGCCCCAGCCGGACGCCGCTCTCGGTCACATACCTTTTAACAAAGTCGAGATTACCGTACCGCTCATAATAGAGGGCAGCCTCCGCATAAAAACGCTCCCACCTGGCGTCCACACTGTTCCACACCATTCCCAGCGCATTCAGCTCATCGATTTGCTTTTGCTCTAAACCGCCACTGCGATACCGGCTGCGGGTGTTGCCGATCCAGTTGCCCAACGCAAAACCTGTCTCATCTTTGTACCCGGACGGTACCTGCAAGTCGCCGAATTCCTGACGATAACGCTTCGCAGCCTCCACGCCGCGCGCCCAGGCCGTTTCGGCGCGGGTCTCCCAGATCATCCCGATGCTGTCCAGCCGCTCGACCTGCTGCGGCGTCAGCGCGCCGTATTTTTCCCGGCCTTTGCGGATGCCACGCTGGGTCTGCACCCACTCGCCGAGGCTCAAGCCTCCCGGCGTTTTATACCGCAGCGGGACATTCAAGTTCCCGTGCTCCGCGTAATAGATGCTGGCCTGTGCGAAATAATGGTCCCAACTGGAGGAAAGGCTCCGTTCCAGCTGCTCAAACAGAATACGGCAATCGTGCACCTGCTCGATCACCTCGAACCGCTCGGTGACGATCTTCTCCCCTTCTCCATTGGCATACAGACGCTGGACAGCGGCGGACATCTCGCTTTGCACTCCTGCAATGCTGCACAGGCCCTCAAAGTTGTTCACCACATCCAAAATCAGCGGCGCTGCCGTGGTGCCTGCCGTCAGGGCCCGGCCGATCTGCTGCTTATAAATGATGGGCGACACCGTGGGCCGGAACAGGATGACCCCCGAGATCCCCTTTACATGAACACCTTCGTTCAGCATGTCGATGCAGAACAGCAGCTTGAGACTGCTGCCGTCATCGTCTGCCTTGAAGGCCGCAAATTCTTTGCTGGCCTTCGGGTCGCTGGCGTAGGTCTTATAAACATTGATGTTTCGATTGACTCCCGCAAACCACTCCGGCACATGGGACAGCATTTCGTCCATATGTTCCTTGCCGGAGCAGAACACAATGTACTTTCCAGCCTTTTCTGTGATATGCTTTGCAAAGACCCTGTCGAGGCCGTCGGCCTGTTCCAATGCCCGGCGCAGGGCATCGAGGTATTTTTGGTTTGCATCCTGCACCCCGGGGCTGCGCATACTGTCCACACGGGCCTGGTACTTTGCCAATTCGTTTTGATACCGGAACACGGTGGTGACATACTTCGGGGCAGGCAAAATACCCCGAACGATGGCTTCGCCCAGGGTCATTTCGGACGCAACGCAGCCGTCGAACAGTTCTTCAGCCATGTCCCGGTTATTGTCGAGGTAGCGGACACTGGTAGTCGTCAGCCCCAGCAGTTTGGCGTTGGGGCAGAGTTCCAGAAGTTTCTGCACCTTTTCTCCCCAGCGCTCCGCGCCTGCCCGGTGAAATTCGTCCATAATAATGTAAGCGGGGTGCAGGGCGGCAATCTCCTCCAGCTGCTCCGGCGTGCACCACATCAGCTTGGCATAGGTGAAGAAATGGATCTTCGCCAGCGGAAAATCCGGGTCCTGCTTCTGCAGGCCCTCGATCTGTGTTTTGAAGATATACTCACTGGGAGACAGCCACAGGAAAGCCGCATCGGGGTGGTCCTCGATCAGCTTGAAGGCTATGTAGCTCTTGCCAGTGCCGGTGGGATGGACGACGGCCGCCTTGCCGTACCGCGCCAGCATGGCCGCAGCGGCACGGTATGCCTTCGCGTTATGTTCAAACAAATCCAGCGCCACGTCCACTCCCCCTTTCACACCTAAGGGGTATCCTCCATCTGGAAAATGGAGGTTCATTAGGCCGGCATGGGTGTCTGCGCCGGGCGCTTTTTCCATACAGCCGAAAAGACTCGCTGCATCTCAGTTTTCTTGCGCTTCATGTCGGTGTGGACATACCGTTTCAGGGTCACATTCGCGTCGGCGTGGCCCAGAATTTCGCTCGGCGTCTTGATATCGCACCCGCTTTGCAGGCAGGTGGTGGCAAAGGTATGCCGCAGGGCGTGAGGATGCACACGGCGCACCCCGGCCCGGCGCAGATACCCCCGGATGCTCTTGCGGTAGCAGCGCGGCTCCACCGGGCGTTCAGTGCTGCCCGAAAGAAACCAGGTGTCCGGGCTGGCGCTGCCCCGCAGTTTGCGCAGCAGGGCGGCGAGATCGTGCGGGATGGGGATTTCCCGGCCCGAGCTCTTGGTTTTAGGCGTCTGCACAACGATTTTAGTGCACCCGGTGCGCAGTAAATGCGGCTGACCGTACGCCGCACTGTCAAAATGCCGGCCTTGAAATCAAAATCGCCCCATTGCAAACCGCACACCTCCCCGATGCGCAGGCCAAGCTGCATCTGCAGAAGTAACCCAACTTTGCGCGGCGTCGGTGCGGCCAGAACAAAGTCACGCAGTGCCGTCTGTTCCTGGGCAGAGAAGGGTTTTGTCTGCTTGGGTTCCATCCGGGGCAGCTTGACAAAGATTTCCATCGACCGCATCAGGTGCAGGTGGGCGGCATATTTGCAGATGCGCCGCAGCATGGTCAGGCACTCCCGGGAGGAAGAAGCTCCCAAGGGCTTGTGCCTCCCACTGGCCGCAGAAATCACCTGCAGAATTCCCTGTTCCAGCCTTTGTTCATCCAAGTCGAAAAGGCGGTCGCTGCCAAAAACGGGCAGCAGGTAACGTTCCAGTGTATAGCGGTAGTGAGCCATGGTGGATTCCTTGACCCCATGTGAGACAGATAGAATCCATTGGGCTGCAAGTTCTGAAAATTTCATCTTAGCGGCGGTTTTGGTTCGACTGTTCTTTGCCATCTTGATATCTCCTTACTGCATTTCATTACATAAACTATGCCGTTGGTTACATGGCTGTTTTCATACATTGTAAAAAAATGGGATACTACCATAAAATAATGTGATGTATTGCACAATTTTGGGTACAGAGGGAGATGCGCCCCTTGAAAATCCACTGACACTATGCTAAAATACATATACATTAAGGATAACAGCTGACAAAAAGGTATCCTCCATTTTCCAGATGGAGGATACCTTTTCTTTTTCTCTTGTGCGCTTTACCAGGGATTTTTCTATTTCTTTCCAGTCAGGCAAATGCTGATTCGATAGAAAGTTGGGTTGCATTTATACGTATTTGCGTATACATGGGTGCAAAAAATTTGTCGTATTATTTCTCCTGCCCATCGCCGGACCGCCAGAACCGCTTATTTTCTGCCTCAGCGAATCCATCCGACTCCTTTTTGTCAATGGATGGCGGGCAAAGTGGAGCAGGCTGTTCCTGCGGAGGACAGCACCGCTCAAACAGAATCTGTCCGCCGTATACGAGACTGCGGCAAACCGTTTGGTTTTGGCCGTAGCACATCACAATCCTGCTGTAGACCTTTTGGCGGCAATTTGCTATAATAAAGCCACCAGACATGGAAAGGGTGAGATCCGTTGGCCAATATCGTAATCGTGGGAGGCAATCAGGGGATCGGTTATTATATGGTGGAGCGGCTTTTGCAGCAAGAACACTCTGTCGCTGTCCTGGACCTCGATGTCGGCGCCTTGAAAAAATTGCAGGCAGCGTATCCCCAAAATCTCCTGCTGGTCGTGGCAGATGCCCGTGATTTTGCATCCATACAGCAAGGGGTCGATCAGGCGCTTCAAGCATTTGGAAACATTGATGCCGCCATTCATAACGCCTGCCTTTGCACGTTCAAAAGCGAGCCGGACAGTGACTGTTCGGTCTACCAGAAGGTCATGGACGTCAATTTCTTTGGTGCTTTGCGGCTGGCCAAGAGCGTTCTGCCTTCCATGCGAAAAGCAGGAAAAGGAAGGGTGATTTTTACCAGTTCAGGCGTCGGCGTGACCGGTTTTGCCAACATCTCGCCCTATGCTTCTTCCAAAGGAGCCATTGAGTCGCTGGCGAAGTGTCTGGAGATCGAAAATCTCCGCTATGGCATATCCTTTCACTTGTTCCATCCACCGCTGACGGATACCGCGTCGGCTGCTGGGCTCCCCATCCCCAAAGAGTTCAAAGCCAATGCGCAAAAGGTTGGGTACGGCCTGGCCGATCATCTCTGGTCGAAAAAATTTGTGATCTGTCATTCCACAGCACAGCTTCTTCAAATCAAGCTTTCGTACCGTCATCCGCTGCGAATCGGCAAGATGATGACCAAAATGACCGAGCGCGCCGCCCAGAACGGGCAGTGAACACGCTCAAACGCCGGGCGGCGAATTTGTCCCGTTTTAGATGGTCGGCACTTTTTCCGGCAAAACAAAAGCGCTACCTGCAACGCAGTCCATACAAAATAAAGAAGTCAGGACTTCCCGACAGTGGGATGTCCTGACTTTTCTTTTGTGACGGTTGAGCAAAGGTGTTGTGCTCTGTATTATCGCAGCAGTGGCATATGGCCGGCAGCACAGAAGAAACTTTCAGCTTCTTGCTGCCAGCCTTTTGGTCCTATTTCTGCCAGCTCTGCCGCAGCAGCTGCAGCGCATGGGTCTCAAGGCGGGATACATAGCTTCGGCTGATGCCCAAAAGCTGGGCGGTTTCCAGCTGAGTCAGCGGCGGCTGGCCGGCCAGGCCGTACCGCAGCAGCACAAGCTGACGCTCCCGGGCGGGCAGAGTTTCGATCAGCTGCCGCAGGCGCTGGGCATCGTCCTTTTTCTCAAAGGTTTCCTCCATACAGGAGGAGTCCTGCAAAAGGTCGGAGAGGGTCAGGGCAGAATCATCCTTGCTGGTGTCGAGAGAATCCTGCAGGGACACCGTCGGGCCGGTCTTTTTGTCGCGCCGGAACTGCATACGGATCTCATTTGCTATCCTCTCCCCAAGAGGTTTTAGCGGCAGAGTCAGACTGGGTTTCCGCGTCGCTTTCCTCGTACTCGATATCTGCAAAGGCTTTCAGGGAAGCCGGGTCCTCATCGGTGGCATCGCCGCCTGAGAGGACAGGGGCGTCGGGCTGATCCTCCACTGCGCCGAACAGGATGAGATGGGCATATTCTCCATCCCAAATCACCTTGCGCACCACTGTGCGGATGGCGGTACGTTTCTGCTCGACACTCATGTTATCGATGCTGCTCTGGAAGGTGACCAAGAGCTGGCGCATTATGTCGAACTCGGCGCTGCTGAGCTCGTGCTGGCTGGTCAGCCCTTCCAGCTCGGAAATGCGGGTGTCCAGGCTGGCCTGCTGTGCGTGCAGTTCTTCAATCCGCTTTTTGACATGGACCGCCGCGTCGCTGTGGGCAAAGTCGGCCAGCGAGTCGATGAGCGCGTTGATCTTGTGTTCTATCTCGGCCTGTTGGCCCCGTAAATCTTCCAGCTGGCTGGCGTAGGCGTCGCGGCCGCCGGTGTAAAAACGCTTGCTCCTTTCCAGTTGCTGGATAAAGGTGCTGTCATCATCGGCCAGATGCTTGACCTGCTCGATCACCGCGGCGTCCAGCAGGTTGCCATTGGCGTTCCGCCGGTTGCACAGGGCACGCTGGCTGTGCTCCTTTAATTTGCAGACATAGGTGTAGACCGGTTTGCCCTCGAGGGTGAGGCGCTTGGAGAGCTTGGGGTACATCCGGTTGCCGCAGGCACACCAGAGCAGCCCGGTGAGCAGAGCTTCATTGTTGCGGGGCTTACGGTAGGCTTTGGACTTGTTGCGCTCCAACGACTCCTGGATGTGCACCCAGGTCTTACCGGGGATAAGCCCCGGATGCTGCCCCACCGAAACGATCCACTGGTTGACCGGCAGATAGATGGTAGCCCGGCCTTTTTCCTGGTCGGTGCGGTTGTAGGCCAGAATGCCATGCACCCCGTCAAATTCTTCAGGGCGGGAGAACAGTTCCGCCTGCCTGTCCGTGAAATATTGCCAGGCATCCTGGTCGGCGATGAGGTAGACCGGATTTTGCAGAATGGTCTTGATGGAAAAGCGGGTGAAGTGGCGCCCGGTCTTGGTCTGGATATGTCGGCGCAGTAATTCGGCCTCGGTATTGGTGAGGGAATCGGTCTGAAGGTAGAGGTCATAGATGGTGCGGACGATGTCAGCTTCCTCAGGGATCAGTTTGAGCTTGCAGGCCCGCTTGCTTTTGCCGTCCACCGTCACCGTCTTAACTGCTTCGGAGGTGTAGCCGGTGGGGGTGGTGCCTCCCAACCAACGGCCAGTCTTGGCCAGCTCGTGCATGTTGTCCCGGATGCGCTCGGCGATGGTCTCCCGTTCCAGCTGGCTGAACACTGAGGCAATGTACATCATGGCCCGGCCCATAGGGCTGGAGGTGTCGAAGCTCTCCCGGATCGAAACAAAGTCGATGCCGAGGCGGTTGAGTTCCTCGATCAGCCCCGAGAAGTCGCTGATGTTGCGGCTGATCCGGTCCAGCCGATAGACCACCACCGCCCGGAACTGCCGCTGCCGGGCGGCCTTCATCATCTGTTTGAAGCCGGGCCGGTTGAGGTTGCCGCCCGAGAAGCCCTCATCCTCATAGACCACGGCGCTGTCGGCGCAGCTGTCGCCATAGGCGCTGCGGATATAGCTGCGGCACAGCTCCACTTGGTTGCCCACGCTCTCGCCCTTGCCGGTAAATCGGGACTTGCGGGAATAGATGGCAATGACATCCTTGTTGGGGGTCTTTTGCATAAAGGTTCCTTTCCTGATAAGTGATATTCTTAATTTTAGTATAACATAAAGTAACAACCGTGTAAACGGAAAATGAAAAACCGTAGGAAAGGTTTCGTCTCAATTTTCTGTCCGGGCAGTAAATCTTATTTCTTCATCTTTTTCTGCTGCATTTCGATACAAATAGCCGCCCGCTCGGTGATATAAGCGGCGTCCCTCTGGGCGTAGAACATCAGGGGCTCGGCCAGGGCGTTTTGAAGATCGGCGGGGGTAAAATGCCACACAAACTGCGGGCCGTAAAGGGACTGTGCCGCATGGACCTGCCGTGTGAAACTGGTACCCAGCGGACGGGCTCGCAGCAGCCGGATGTGGGCCTTTGGGTCAATATCCAGCGGATAATCCCGGATGTTGGAGAGCAGCCCGGCCCCGAAATCAAAGAGAGGACAGTAGTCGAATCCCTCGCCCCGGCGGAGGACAGCGATGTTGTTGAGGTGCCGGTCCTCGTTGCCGAACAGCATGTCCGCTTCGAACAACAGGGTCAGGTAGACGCCAAATCGCTGCAGGCCGGTGAGCCGGACGGTCTGCTCGGCCATCCAGCGCACCTTGCCGGCAAGGTTGGGCTGGCGGGCCACTGCTGCCTGCCAGTCGGGGCCTACCCCCTTGCGAAAAAGGTCAGCAAGGGTCAGGATACTCTCGTCTGGCTGCAAAAAGTCGGGGCTGGAGCAGCCGTTGCGGACCCGCCGGTGGACCTCAAGCCGCTCCATCCGGTAGGAGACGTACCGGAACCCCAGCGTCTCCACATTGGTCTGCCTCAGCAGGGTGGAGATGACTGTCTCGGCCAGCCCCTCGTACCCGAACAGGTCCAGCTTGTACCAGCGGCCCTTTTCCCGCCATTTTTCCTGATTGCCCTTCGACGAGGTCTCCGCGATGCGGTCCCCGGTGGTCAGCTTGATCGACATCATCAGCCCTCCAAAATCTTGATCCAGAAGTAATCCTCCGCCATCCGCCCTGCCGTCTTGCGGATGATCTCCAGCGGGTCGTAGTGGTCCAACCCTAGTTCCGTCAGGTAATGAGACAACCCGTCACGCTGGCGCGGGACGCAGCGGCTCTCCAAAAAGATACGCAAGTCCTCCCAGGTGGGAGAGCTGTTGACGCCAAAGGCAGTGGCAAGCGGATCGTCTGTCAGGTTTTCGACAGCGAGCTGCCGGCTTGTCTGGTCGGCGCAGATCTTGGTGCAGAGGGTGTCCCCGTCGTAAAAATATAAGATCAAAAGGTCATGCCCGCGCTTGCGTGCCTGCGCCAGAAAACGGTCATAGTCGGCGGCCGCGGCCCGACGGATGGTGATGCTCTCGCCGTCAAACTGCAAAAGCACCTCCCGGTCAGCGCTGGTGATGCCCAGCTGCTTAACCCATGCAGCGGGCAGGGCGACTCGGTAATTCCTTCCCTCGGGTCCGGCGTTCCCGCCCGCCTTGTTGATGAGGATGCGCGCCTTGCGCTCCTGGATGCTCATGGATATCACCTCTGCACTTATTATATCCATTGGACACCAATAAAGCAATAACTTTGCTCTTTGGATTTGATTTATTTGCGTATTTATGGAATTGTCCCGAAGAGTTTTCTCTCCGGGACGCATGGTTTTAACGTTCTGCTTCGGCAGACTTTTTGGGCTGATAGGTCCCCCTGGCGGTGTCGATTACGGCTTGCAGCAGGTCCAACTTTTGTTTAAGCGGGCAGTCCAGCTTGTTGATGGTTGAGACCACGGCATCGGCGTGGACATCGGCCAGGCGCTGCGCCAGTTCCTGTTTGCCCTGCTGGGTCTGGGGATAGTGTACAATGATTTTGATGGGGGGCGTTTTCCTCACCGGGTCACCTCCTGGTATGTCTGTTTGTTGCAATTTATTGCGGAATGCCTGTCTGATATGACGGCCCGGCGTCATCTTGTGCCATGGTCTGGAGGTAATGGACCCCCTCTTCGGCCAGGCGGCGGATGCCTGCTTGGCAGGCAGAACGATGATCCGGGTTGTGCGCCAGACAGGCGTTCCAGCGGGATATCATGAGGCGAAGGGCATCTTCCAACTCGGCCAGAATATCGCTTTGTTCAAGGGGGCCGGCCGGCTGTTCCATCTTGGCGGATATTTCTTCGATGGCCTTGTACTGGGCGGCCGCGGCGCCTTTGGGAGTTCGGCGCATGGGCTTGTCCGGTTTTGGCTGATAAAGCTGCTGGACCAGAGCGGGCCGTTCCTCCTGCGGAGCCTTGGCAATGGCAGAAATGGCTTTGTCTGATGCTGGGGGAGTGACTGGGAGTACCCCCCTTTTGGGCGTTTTAGGGGTACTGACAGTACACCTTTTGAGGGGCGATATAGGGATAGCCTGGTCTATGAAAGAACCCTTCTGCCCAGGAAAAGGGTTGTTGGAATTGAAGTACTTCGCTCGGTTGTGTATAATAAAGAAGAAACTATCTGCCCATTTATGTACAAAAGTCCGTTTTATAGTATACATACTGTGTTATTCTATTCAAAAAAGGAGTATCCATTTGCATGGTGCATTTTTAGGAGACAATACCGGCCTCCCGCTGGTTTGATATGGCACGTACAGATGAAAAGACAAAAGAAAACGTTGTGTACACAACGGCACACAACGTAAAAAAGATGTGTGTTTTCCCAACCTGTGGGTAATGGAGAGCAATTCAAGGATTTTTGGGATCAGACATGGACGATGCAGATGGAGATTAACGAAGGAGAAGCTAAGAAATGGTCGATATGAAGAAGGAACAAGAACGGGATGAACTGCACCGCGCCATCTGGGCCATTGCCGATGAACTACGGGGTAGTGTGGACGGTTGGGATTTTAAGGCCTATGTACTAGGTATGATGTTTTACCGCTATATTTCTGAGAACCTGACCAACTATATCAACGAGGGAGAATGGGAGGCAGGCAACGACGGATTCGATTATACGCAGCTGTCGGATGAGGATGCTGAACAGGCCCGCAAGGACATGATTAACACAAAAGGATTTTTCATTGTTTCTTCGGAGTTGTTCTGCAATGTGAGAGCACGGGCAGGAAAAGATGAAAACCTAAACATGACCCTGGAAGCAGCCTTCCGCCATATTGAGGAATCGGCCAAAGGCAGTCCCAGTGAGGACAATTTTGCCGGACTGTTTGATGACCTTGATGTTAACAGCAACAAACTTGGAGCTACGGTGGCCAAACGAAATGCCAATCTTGTTAAGCTGATGAACGGCATTGCGGATATGAAGCTGGGGGATTACAAGGACAACTCCATCGACGCGTTCGGCGATGCCTACGAGTACCTGATGGGTATGTACGCATCCAATGCTGGTAAAAGCGGTGGTGAATTTTTTACACCGCAGGAGGTTTCTGAACTGCTTACCCGGATGGCAGTTGCAGGCAAAACCGAGGTCAATAAGGTCTATGACCCTGCCTGCGGTTCAGGGTCACTGCTGCTGAAGGCAGCCAAAATCCTTGGTAAGGATAACGTCCGCCAAGGCTTTTTCGGCCAGGAAATCAACCTGACCACCTATAACCTCTGTCGGATCAATATGTTCCTGCATGATATCGACTACGACAAGTTCGATATCGCCCACGAGGATACCCTTGTCAATCCCCAGCACTGGGACGATGAACCCTTTGAGGTCATCGTCTCCAATCCTCCCTATTCCATCAAATGGGAGGGGGACGACAACCCGGTTTTGATCAACGACCCACGATTCTCGCCAGCCGGCGTCCTTGCACCCAAGTCCAAGGCGGATTTGGCGTTCATCATGCATTCCCTGGCCTGGCTGGCCACCAATGGCACGGCCGCCATTGTCTGTTTCCCCGGCATTATGTACCGGGGCGGCGCAGAAAAGAAAATCCGCCAGTACCTGATCGACAACAACTTCATTGACTGCATTATCCAGCTGCCCAGCAACCTGTTTTACGGCACCTCGATCGCCACCTGCATCATGGTGCTGAAAAAGAGCAAGGCGGATAACCGCACCCTCTTTATTGATGCTTCGTCTGAGTGCATCAAGGTGACCAATAACAACAAGCTGACCGAGGAGAACATCCGCAACATCGTGGACGAGTTCGTCTCCCGGGCAGATGTGGACCATTTTGCCCGCTGTGTTCCCTACGAGGATATCGCCCAGAACGAATACAACCTGTCGGTCAGCACCTATGTGCAGCCGGAGGACACCCGGGAGGTCATCGACATCGTCAAGCTCAACGCCGAGATTGAACAGATCGTGGCTCGGGAGCAGGTGCTGCGGGATGAGATTGCAAAGATCATCGGGGAGATTGAAAATTGAAGATCAACAGAAATGAGCCACTGCCTTCACATACAAAATGGAAAATAGATGAGTGCTGTGCAAAGGTGATTTTGGAGAGCCTTTTCCCTGAACGATATAGTGATTTAAAGATTGCTGATAAACCGGATCTGAGAGACGTAAAAAGGCGTGTTGGAATTGAAGTGACATCCTCAATCCCACAGAAGGAAAGAGAATTATCTCGGCTTTGGAGTCAAACAGTCTGTATGGAGGAAAGCAATAAGAAAGCAAGAAACATTGAGCGCATGGAGCAGCTCGATATGCACTATACGGGCGGGGCGCAGGTTTGGCCGGCGAGGACATACAGGACGGACGTAATCGGTGAAGGACCCAGCGGAGATTTCCTTACTGCAGTTGATGAAAAAATGAAAAAGCTCAACGGAGGCCAATACGAAGAGCAGAGCCGATATGACTTATTTGTACACTCCGAAATTTTTATATGGCCAGATCAACTAGGAGTATGGATGCAGAAGTTGATGGAAGAACTTCTGGATAGGAACCAGCAGCCAAGACAGTATGTGTATGTTTACCTGCTTGGGTTGTGTGCGCTGCATGTTTGGAATCTGGAAGATAAATCCTTTGAAGTTATCCCCAAAGATAAAGATTTCTGGAAGTATGAATGGACAGCTAGGGAGCTTGTGATAGAAAGGGAAGAACGCGAAGAAGATGAGTAAACTTGAAACATTGATCCGGCAGCTTTGCCCGGATGGGGTGGAGTATAAGAAGCTGGGAGATATAGCTACAATAACTAGAGGCGGAAATCTTCAAAAAAAGGATTTTACAGATACAGGTATTCCTTGTATTCACTATGGGCAAATCTATACAAAATATGGCTTGTTTGCTAATAAAACATTTACATTCATTTCTGAGCAATCGGCCTCAAAACAAAAATACGCTGAACCAAATGATATTGTTATGGCGGTAACAAGCGAAAACCTGGAAGATGTTTGTAAATGTGTTGCCTGGTTGGGTGATGTGCCTGCTGCGGTAAGTGGGCACACTGCGATTATTCACCATAGCCAAAACCCAAAATATCTTTGTTACTATTTTCATTCCGGCCATTTCCAGAATCAGAAAAATCGAATGGCGCATGGAACCAAGGTGATAGAGGTTACGCCAAATAAATTGACGGATATTCTTCTTCCGGTTCCGCCTCTGGAAATCCAACGTGAAATTGTCCGCATTCTGGACAATTTCACAGAGCTGACCGCAGAGCTGACCGCAGAGCTGACCGCAGAGCTGACCGCTAGGAAAAAGCAGTATGAGTATTATCGAAATAGGCTTTTGACATTTGGAAATGATGTGCCTACATATAAATTGGGTGATGTTTTGACTTTCCTAAATGGACGGGCATATAAACAGTCGGAACTTTTGAGCAAAGGAAAATATCCTGTGTTAAGAGTAGGAAACTTTTACACAAATGATTCTTGGTATTATTCTGATTTGGAACTGACAGAAGATAAATATTGCGATAAAGGAGATTTGCTTTATTCTTGGGCGGCTACACTAGGGCCAAAAATTTGGACCGGAGAAAAATGTATATTTCACTATCATATCTGGAAAATAATATTTGACGAAAATACCATAGATAAGAATTATCTATATTATTATCTCCAAAATGATTTGGCGGAGATTTCAAATTCAACAACAAAATCCACGATGATCCATGTTTCAATGGCTAGTATGAAAGAACGAATGATTAAGCTCCCCTCGATAAAAACACAAAGAAAAATTGCCGCTCTAATAAGTTCTTTTGATAGATTGTGTACAGATATTAGTTGCGGTCTCCCAGCTGAAATTGAAGCCCGGCAAAAACAGTATGAATACTACCGGGACAAACTGTTGACTTTTAAGCCTTTAGCCTGACGAAAGGAGGAGCCTGTGAGCACCTATAACCTTGTACTGTCCTCCAGCGAAAGTACTGTAGTAACAGAATATGAGCCCCAGACCAAGCGCTCCGATGCCTACCAGAGTGAGGCGGCGCTGGAAGCGGCCTTCATCAAGATGCTGGGGGAGCAGGGTTACGAATATGTGACCATCCACAGCGAGGCGGACCTGGTGGCCAATCTCCGCCGCCAGCTGGAACGGCTCAATCATTTCAGCTTTACCGACCGGGAATGGGACGGTTTTTTCAAGACCAAGCTGGCCAACGCCAACGATGGTATCGTGGAAAAGACCCGGATGATCCAGGAAGATTTTGTGCAGAACCTCACCCGCGAGGACGGCACAACCATGAATGTTTCCCTCATCGACAAGAAGAATATCCACAACAACTTCTTGCAGGTCATCAACCAGTATGAGGAGAGCGGCGGCAGCCACGATACCCGGTACGATGTGACCATTCTGGTGAATGGTCTGCCTCTGGTCCATGTGGAGCTGAAACGCCGGGGCGTGGCTCTAAAAGAAGCCTTCAACCAGATCAACCGCTACCAACGGGACAGCTTCTGGGCCGGGTGCGGGCTGTACGAGTATGTGCAGATTTTTGTCATCTCCAACGGCACCCACACCAAGTACTATTCCAACACAACCCGGGACAGCCACATCCGGGAGCAGGACAAATCTGCCCGGAACCGCAGCAAAAAGACCTCCAACAGCTTTGAATTTACTTCTTACTGGGCGGACGCCAACAATCAAACGATCCCGGATCTGGTGGATTTTACCAAGACCTTTTTTGCCCGGCATACCCTGCTGAACATTCTGACCCGGTATTGCGTGTTCACTTCGGAAAATCTTCTGCTGGTGATGCGGCCCTATCAGATTGTAGCCACCGAGCGGATCTTGAACCGGATCGAAGTATCCACCAACTATAAGAAGACCGGCACCCTGGAGGCCGGCGGCTACATCTGGCACACGACAGGCAGCGGCAAAACCCTGACTTCCTTCAAGACGGCGCAGCTTGCCACGGCCCTGCCCTACATTGACAAGGTGCTGTTTGTGGTGGACCGCAAGGACCTGGACTACCAGACAATCAAGGAATACGACCGGTTCGAGAAGGGCGCGGCCAACGGCAACCGCAGCACTGCGGTGCTGCAGCGCCAGCTGGAGGATCGGGACGAAAAGGGCAATTTCCACCCTTACCGCATCATTGTCACTACCATACAGAAGCTGGATGTGTTCATCACTAAGAACCCGAACCATCCCGTCCGGGATAAGCACATTGTTTTGGTATTCGATGAGTGCCACCGCAGTCAATTTGGCGATATGCACACCCGCATCGTAGGGGGCGTCATCAAAAAGGGCGGCAGGAACATCAAGGTGGACCGGTATTTCAGAAACTACCATATTTTTGGCTTTACCGGCACGCCCATCATGTCCAAGAATGCTGCCAGCGGCGGCAACCCCCATTTGAAAACCACTGCCCAGGCATTTGGAGAGAAACTGCACACCTATACCATCGTGGATGCTATCAACGATGGCAATGTGCTGCCCTTCCGCATTGATTACATCAACACCATGAAACAGAAGGATACCGGCCGGGATAAGCAGGTGACCGCCATCGACACCGAGGAAGCGTTGTCCTCACCGGAGCGTATCTCAGAAGTGGTAACATATATTCTGGATCACTTTGATCAAAAGACTATGCGGAATTCCTGGTACAGCTTGAAAGGTCAGCGGGTGAATGGATTTAATTCCATCTTTGCAGTCAGTTCCATTCCTGTCTGCAAAAAGTATTATCTGGAACTGAAAAAGCAGATCGCTCAGCGGCATCGGGACCTGACCATTGCCACCATTTTCTCCTATGCGGCCAACGAAGAAGATCCTGCAGACGGTATGCTGGCCGAGGAAGGCTTTGAAACAGATCTGCTGGATCAGAGTTCCAGAGATTTCCTGGACATGGCCATTGACGACTATAACAAAATCTTCAAGACCAATTATGACAGCTCCAGTAGGGGATTCCAGGATTACTACAAAGATCTCTCCAACCGGGTAAAAAAGCGGGAAGTGGATCTTCTGTTGGTGGTCAATATGTTCCTGACTGGTTTTGATGCCACCACCCTGAATACCCTTTGGGTAGACAAAAACTTGAAAATGCACGGCCTGATCCAGGCATTTTCCCGGACCAACCGTATCCTGAATTCGGTCAAAACTTTCGGCAATATTGTCTGTTTCCGGGATCTGGAAAAAGAAACCAATGATGCCATCGCGTTGTTTGGCAATAAGGATGCGGGCGGCATCGTCCTGCTGAAGTCCTACGAAGATTATTACTATGGCTGCATTGACGACAAGGGCAAGGAACAGAAGGGGTATAAGCAGCGGATCGAGGAACTGATGGAACGCTTCCCGCTGGGACAGCCCATTCTGGGAGAGCAAAACAAAAAGGATTTCATCGTCCTGTTCGGCAATATCCTGCGCCTACGGAATATCCTGTCTGCGTTTGACCGTTTTGTGGGGCATGAGATTCTGTCCGAGATTGATTTTCAGGACTATACCGGTACATACCACGACATATACGAGGAGATCAAGCCCAAGCCCGGCGACAAAGACAGTATCATGGATGATGTTGTTTTTGAGATGGAACTGGTCAGGCAGGTGGAGGTCAACATCGACTACATTCTGGTGCTGGTGGAGAAGTATCGAAAGGACAACTGCAAGGATAAGGAAATTTTAGTGTCCATTGATAAAGCCATCCGTTCCAGCCTGCAGCTGCGCTCCAAGAAAGAATTGATCGAGCGGTTCCTGGAGACGATCAACGTCAGTACCAATGTCAGCGTAGACTGGCAGAAGTTTGTCCGCCAGCAGCGACAAAAAGATATTCAGACTCTCATCCAGGAAGAAAAACTTAAACCGAAAGAAACCTGTAAGTTTGTGTCCAATGCGTTCCGTGACGGTGTATTAAAAACGACTGGAACAGATATAGATCAAATGATGCCTCCGGTCTCACGTTTTGGCAGCGGGAGTCCACGAGATAAGAAGAAACAAACTGTTATTGAAAAGCTGAAAACTTTCTTTGAAAAATACTTTGGTTTGCTTGATCCAGGTGAGCCTATTGCGGAGGAGGCATGAAAGATCGATCGATAGAAATGAATGTCATATAGATTCAAGTGACGCGGCAAGCAGTGCTTGCTGGTACCAAAGTTTCAGCAAGCAATTCGCCTGGCTATCCACTTTGCCAGACGATACTTGTTGGTGCACGCCCCAAACCCCAGTTGAACGCAGAAGTTCTTTCTGCGGCTGCGCGTTCCTGCGGAACGCTGAACTGGTCCAGGTAAGGACGATTTGCTCAATTTGCTTTACCTATCTCTAAAAATAAAAAATCAACGGAAAGGCGGGAAATGATGGAAAACCTATCTATGTTCGGTATGATGGAAGATGCACAAGGGCAGATGGAAATGTCACAGAGCGGGAATCTTGATGTCGTGAAAATGAAATTTTCTGGTGTTGAGACAATGTCATGGCAAGATCTCTTTTCTGGCTTTGATACACTGTATGCTATTACATACTCCTCTGGAATTGACTTTGTCTACCGCCTTTTGGATCTGTTTGTGCAGGCAGAGATCATCTTCGGCTGTGATGAGGTGATTTCCTACTCCTTACAGGAGGTAATGGCATACCAATGCAAGATGGTAGAACGTATAAGAGAAACTGCAAGTAAGACAAAGCTTAATCTGGTTTCCCGCATTGATCAGGGAACACTGCGTCTCTATGTGGCACATAGTGTTCTATCTCATGAAAAAATTTATCTTCTTTCGGCGGCGGATGGCAGAAAACGTGTGATCATGGGTTCCGCAAATTTGTCTTATGCGGCTTTTGGTGGCCGCCAGCGGGAAAATATTTGCTATATGGATGATGAAGATGCTTATAACTGGTATTGGGAGTGTTACTGTCAGCTACGGGATGAGAGTACGGACCAAATAGCCAAAGAATCCTTGCTTTTTGCCGATGATGGAGAGAATCTGGATAAGCTTCCTATTGCTAAAACGGTTCAAATCAAAAAAGCGTTGGTACTTCAACCGGTGGAAGAAGCAAGGGAAGAGGTGCGCTTTGCGTTGGATATTAAAAATCTGACCGCCAAGCTGGCGCCTTCTGTGCCAAAACCGGACAAAAAAGGAAAACTTTTACTTTCTCCAGAAAAAATAAAGACAATCCGTCGCCAAGTTGCCGTGAATAAAACCAAAGAAAAAGAACTCCAAAGCGAATATCCGGAACTGGAAGTTTTTCCTGATGAGTCTGTAGCTCGGCTCAATGGAACCGATTTGGATTTACATCCAGAACAGGAAGAAGTAGCCAACGATGTGCAACTCTTTTTAAGCTATATGGCAGGCTATGAAAAATTTCATGGTGATGTTGTTGGTATGCAGCGGCGTTATTTTGAGTTTGCCAACTGGTTTTTCTGTTCTCCGTTTATGGCTTGTATGCGTGATATGGCGGTCCGTTATAATCAAAATCTGCTTCCTTATCCGGTATTCGGCCTGGTTTACGGACAAAGCAAAGCTGGAAAAACCAGTTTTCTGGAAACGCTTCTAAAAATGATGATTGGGCAAAAACCCAAACTTTCAGCTCCTGACTTTACACGTTCCGGTATTGAAAAGCTGAAACATACCGTAAAGGGTGCACCTATTATTGTTGATGATCTAACAAATTCGCGCTTTAATCAACATGCTATCGAAACCATCAAAAATGATGATTTCGGCGTAGCTGAAGGATTGCTGCATTATCCCGCTGTTGTGATCAGCGCCAATGAGGATGTAAAAGCTGTTGCACCGGAAGTGATTCGACGCACGGTGATTTGCCGTGTTCAGGCAGGACTAACGAACACAGAAGTGATGCGCAGCAGTGTGGTGCGCAGTGTACAACGTGAAATCGGGACTGCTTTCTACCGGGAATACCTTCGTCGGATGATGACAATTGTAGCTGATTTGCTGGAAGAAATAAAGGACGATGCATCAGAAAGTGCTCCCGATATTCTGGCAGCTTCTTCCCAAGTGTTGCTGGATATTTTTTCTGAGTGCACGGGAAGTGATCTTCCGGCTTATGTGCGGCCTCTGACGCTTGAAGATTATTTCAGTGAGAAAGTAACCGGCCGTTATGTCATGGAAACGATCCGTAATGCCTGGCAGACGAGCCGTTCCTCCTTTGAAATTTCCGAACGAGCCAATGAATTGCGTTACAATGCTGGGGCTACTTGGGAAGCAGACCGCATCCTGAAAGAATTGCCGGAAACGCTAGAGCCACATAAGTCTCGCGATTGGATCGTTATAAACCTGGAGGAAGCACGGGAGTTTTTTGACATTCCATTTAAGAAATCTTGGATCGATCGGATTCGAAAAAGATGATAGCAATAGAGATCGACCGAATTGCCTATAGCCGAGTATAAAATGAATTGTGAATAAGACACCGATTTCTGTAAACAGCAATCGAGAAATAGGTGGAACAGCACTCAATGAAACACATCGTTAAAAGGAGCGATTTTATGTATGGCGCCATTTTAGGAGATATCATTGGCAGCCCCTATGAGTTTGACCAGGGTGAAAAGACGAAGGATTTTCCACTTTTCTCCAAAGATTCCACCTTCACCGATGACAGCGTCATGACCCTGGCTGTCGCCGAGGCACTGATGAATACCGTTGAAGCCTGTGGTAGGCACTTTGCCCGGACCGGCGGCACAGGTCTCACGGATGAGGTGGTGAAAGAAAACGTCGTATATGCGATGCAAAAGTACGGCGCACGCTACCCTGACGCCGGGTATGGCGCCAGGTTTTCACAGTGGCTGCGGGAGAAGGATCCACGGCCCTACGGCAGTTTTGGCAATGGTTCGGCCATGCGGGTATCTTCGGCAGCATGGCTGTTTGATGCGCTGGATGAGGTGCGTCGTGCAGCCCGCCTGTCTGCCGTGGTCACTCATAATCATCCTGAGGGGATCAAGGGCGCAGAGGCGACCGCCAGTGCCATTTTCCTGGCACGGACCGGGCACAGCAAAGCAGAGATTCGCGATTACATCGAGAAACAGTTCGGCTACGCGCTGGATCGTACCTGTGACGAGATACGGCCTGCTTATCATCATGTTGAGTCCTGCATGGAAACAGTCCCCGAGGCCATCACTGCATTTCTGGAAGGGGAGAGTTTTGAGGACGTTATCCGCACGGCCGTCTCGCTGGGCGGTGACTGCGATACTCTGACTGCCATTGCTGGCAGCATAGCGGAAGGCTTTTATGGCGTCCCCGACCCGCTGCAAGAAACCTGCCGCCGGTATCTGCCCGGCGACCTGTGGGCAATCCTGCGTCGATTCGATGATTTCCTGGGGCGGACGTGGAAAAACTGCGTCATGATCCGAAAGATGGACATCACCCGGGCGGATGTGGAGTGCATCGTCAACGCCGCCAACAATAGTTTGCTGGGTGGAGGTGGCGTGGATGGAGCCATCCATCGGGCTGCCGGCCCTGACCTGCTGAAAGAATGCCGCACCCTGCACGGCTGCAAAACCGGCGAATCAAAAATCACAGGGGGTTATCGCCTCAAGGCCCGATACATCATCCACACCGTCGGCCCGGTGTACAGCGGCGCAGCCGAGGACGCCAAACTGCTCCACAGCTGTTATTGGAACTCTCTTGAGCTGGCTCAGGTCTATGGCATCCACAGCATCGCATTCCCGGCCATTTCCACCGGCGTCTATGGATATCCCCTGCGGGCGGCCACCGAGATCGCCCTTAAGACAGTCACCGACTGGATGAAGGTTTACCCGAACGCCGGCATGACGGTCCTGTTCGCCTGCTTTGATAACCGAACGACCGATGTATACCGTGAAGTGTGGGGGAAACTGATACAAGGAGGAAAGCGGTGAAAGTCATCTGCTACGGTGATTCCAACACCTATGGTTTCGACCCGCGTGGCTGGCTCGGCGAGCGATATGGTGCGGATGACCGATGGGTTGACATCCTTGCCCGGCGGACCGGCTGGGAGATCCTGAATTGGGGGATGAATGGCCGGGAGATACCGTCACAGGCACCTGCCTTTCCGGCTGACACAGATTTATTGATGGTAATGCTGGGTACCAATGACCTGCTGCAGGGCAGTACCCCGTCAGAGACAGCGCAAAGAATGCTGCGTTTCCTTGCCGGGTTGACGGTGGGACATGATAAAATTTTGCTCATCGCACCGCCACCGGTGGCTTTCGGCGCGTGGGTGCAGGAGCAGCGCCTGATTGATGCCTCGGCGGAGCTGGCCGTGCAGTATCAGGCGTTGGCGGAGCGACTGGGGGTCCGTTTTGCTGACGCCGGGGCATGGGGTGTGGGCCTGGCATACGACGGTGTACACTTTACGGAACAAGGCCACCGGGCCTTTGCGGAGGGAATCTGGAAAGAGCTCATAGTATCCCCATCAATCTCTGAAAACACCTCTCCCAACACCTCTTACTGATAACCTTCTCCCCGCTCTCCCACGCCCGCAGGGAGCGCTCACTGATGCCGAACTGCCGGGCAAAGGCGGTGCGGCTCAGGCCCAGCTTTTCCCGCAGGGCGATGATCTGACGGGCCTGGCCTTTGTAAAGGAAGAGGTTATACTCGTCCAGCAGCTCCTCTACTGGTACCTGATAGAGCGCCGCCAGCTTGTCCATGACGGTGGCAGGGTAGTGGGTGCAGGCGCCGGTCTCCATGTCGATGTAACGGGGAAGGGGGATGCCCGCCTGGGCAGCTGCTTCCTTCTGCAGCAGGCCAAAATGATGGCGGAGCCACCGCAGCCGTTCGGGGACGGTGACTGCTTGTGCATAGCTGCCGCCAAGGTGATGGAGTTTTCGTGCTTCCGATAACTAACCGGCAGGCCGGAGACAGGCGGAAGGAGTGGAGGCAAAGAGGTGCAAATAAGGTCCCACCGCGGCTCAAAAGGAAGATACGGGGCGCAATTTGTCCAAAGAAGCTCCACCCCGGCGGAAGCCTGAAAATCCGGCCCGCTTTTCCAGCCAGGTCCTCCAAAAGGGCCTTGGCGAGAGGGTCGCATTTTCAATGCACCGGCTGGCATACGTGGAGAAGCGGGCCCGGCGGGTGCTGTCAAAGGTGTTGACCGCTTTGATCAGGCCGATGGTTCCGATGCTGATAAGGTCATCCTGGTCGCTGGGCAGGGCGTAGTATTTTTTGGCAATGTGGGCCACCAGGCGCAGATTGTGCTGGATGATCTTTTCCCGGGCGGCGCTGTCGCCGGCCCGCAGCGCCTCGAAGGCGGCGGCCTCCTCTTTGGGCGTCAGCGGCCGCGGGAAGCTGCCCGATTCCAGGTGCAGCGCGAGGTAGAGAAATTGGGCCGAAAAAAATTGAAGCAATGCCAGCAGCATACAAAAAGCCTCCTGATCCGGTAGATAAACGCATTCGTTTTAATCTATGAGGATCAGGGGGCAAATTTGCGGCCGTGGGCGGATACGGGTCCTTTTTACGTACCCTCCCGGCGGGCGGGGCGGTACAGGACGACCAGCTGGCCGTCCAGCTGCTGCACCTGGGCATTCACGCCGTAGACACGGCGGATGAAGGCAGGGGTCAGCAGGTCTTGGGGCGCGCCGCTGCCCACCAGCCGGCCATCCTGCAGCGCATAGAGCCAGTCGCAGTAGGCCGCAGCCAGGTTCAGGTCGTGCAGCGCCGCCAGAACAGTCCGGCCCAGGCCGCGCACCAGATCCAGCATATCCAGCTGATACTTGATGTCCAGATGGTTGGTGGGCTCGTCCAGCAGCAGGCAGGGCGTCTGCTGTGCCAGGGCCCGGGCTAAAATCACCCGCTGCTGTTCTCCGCCCGAGAGGGTGGCATAGCTGCGCGGCCCAAACCCTGCCAGCCCCACCTGCGCCAGGGCCTGGGCGGCGATGCTCTGGTCGGCGGGGGTATCCCGTTCGAGGGGGCGTTTGTGGGGCGTGCGGCCCAGCAGCACCAGTTCCTCCACCGTAAAATCGAAGGCATAGGCGTTGTGCTGCGCCACCACGGCCATTTTTTGTGCAGACTGCCGCAGGCTCATCTGTTCCAGGCCGGCGCCGTCCAGCAGCACCGCCCCGCCGGTGGGCTGCAAGGCTCGGCAGATGCACCGCAGCAGGGTGGATTTGCCGCTGCCGTTGGGGCCGATCAGGCCCACCATCTGGCCGCTGTGGGCTTCCAGGTCGATGCCGTGCAGGATCTCCTGCCCTCCGGGGGCCGCCCGCAGGCCGCGTACTTCCAGTTTCATGCGGCTCCACCTCCAAAATGATAGCGGCTGCGGGCCATCAGCCAGAGGAACACCGGCGCCCCCAGCATGGAGGTCAGGATGCCCACGGGCAGCTCGCTGCCGGGCAGAATGACCCGGCACAGCACATCGGCCCACAGCAAAAACAGCCCGCCGGTCAGGGCCGACAGGGGCACAAGACGCCGGTGGTCGGTGCCAAACAGCATCCGCACCACATGGGGCACCACCAGCCCCACAAACCCGATGATCCCCGCAGCCCACACCGCGAACCCGGTCATCAGGGCGGCCGCCGCCAGGCAGGCCAGGCGCCGCCGGTGCAGGTCTACCCCCAGGGTGCGGGCAGTTTCGTCCCCCAGCAGCATCAGGTTCAGCCCGCGGCTCTGGCTGAGAAAGAACACCGTCCCCAGGACGGCGATGCCCAGCATCACCCCGTTGACCGGCCAGCTGGCGGCGGCCAGGCTGCCCATGGTCCAGCGCATGACCTGACTGGCGGCCTGGTCCGGCCCCGTCTGGTAGACCACAAAGTTGGAGAAAGCCCCGCACACCGCCGACAGGGCCGACCCGGCCAGCAGCAGCTTCACCGGGCTGGCCCGGCCTCCCAGGTTGGCCAGAAAGACCACGGCGCAGGAGACGGCCAGCGCCCCCAAAAAGGCCATGACGCCCACGGCGTTCTGCCCCAGGGCCGCGCCCACCCCCAGCAGCACTGCCAGCGTAGCCCCCAGGGACGCCCCCGAGGAAATGCCCAGTATATAAGGGTCGGCCAGGGGGTTCTGGACCACCGCCTGCATCGCCACGCCGCACAGAGACAGGCAGACCCCGACGGCTGCCGCCAGCACCAGCCGGGGCAGGCGGATCAGCCAGACCACGTCGTGCACCGCCGTGCCGGGGGCCCACTGGGCCGGGATGGTCTGGCCCAGCAGCAGGCGGCCCAGTTCCCACCGGATGACCGTGTACACCTGGTCTACCGGCAGGGCGTTGGTGCCAAAGGACGCCGCCACTGCCAGCGAGACGGGCAGCGCCGCCGCCAGCACTCCCAGCGCCAACAAAAAGCCGGTGCGGCTGCGCAGCGCCCTCATGTCAGATCACCGTAGAGGCCCGCCGCAATGGCCTGGATGCCGTCCATCACCCGGGGGCCTGCGGCATAGACGTCCCCCAGCATGATGGGATACACCCTCCCCTGCCGCACCGCCGACAGGCTGGCCAGCGCGGGGTCCTGGGTGATGGCGGCCAGCTGGCTGGCAATGACGCTGTCCGGGTCCTCCCCGGAATAGGCCATGTACACCACAAAGATCACGTCCGGGTCGGCGGTGACAAGGTTTTCCTTGCCCATCTCACTGCCCTCCGGCTGGACCAGCACGCCGCCCAGCTGGGTGACCATGTCCCCCGCCAGGGTGCTGGCTCCATAGTTGGTGACGCTGCCGCTCAAAGGTTCCACCACGGCGGCTGTCACCGGGGGCAGCCCTTCCACCGACGCCAGCGTGTCCTCCACGGCGGCCTGCATCTGGTCCACCAGCGCCTGGGCGCGGTCCTCCACCCCAAAGATGCGGCCCAGGTTGAGGATGTCGGCGTACTCATTTTGCAGGGTGCGGGGATGGCCGCCGGGGCGGGTGTTAGTATTCATATAGGTCGCCACCCCTTTTGCGTTCCAGTTTGCCACGTCTCCCAGCTGCTTGTCGCTGAACAGCGACCCCCAGGACAGGATCAAGTCGGGCTGCAGGAGAGTGACCGTCTCCCGGTCGGGGGCAAAGGGCTCCTGCTGATAGTTCATCTGTGCCAGGCCCGCCTGCCACTCCTCCTTGACCGGGTTGTCCAGCCCGTAGCAGGCCACCACGTGCTCCTCCAGCCCCAAGGCGATCATGGTCTCGATGGAGCCCTGGTACACCGCCACCACCCGCCGGGGCGCCTGCTGGTAAGTATAGCTGACTTCGTTGCCGGCGTAGTCGTAGTTGGTGATAGTCACCGGGTAGGAATGGTCTGTCCCGGCAGGACCGGCGGAGCCGGCCTCGCCGGAAGCCGCCGGGCTGGACGCCGGTGCCGGCCGGCCGCACCCGCCCAGCGCCAGGGCGGCCGCCGCCAGACAAACAAGAAAGTTTCTGCGCTTCATGATACGCTCCTTCCGCCTGCCGCAGTCTGTGCGCCGTAAAAAATAAAACGCCCTTCTCACCCAACGGAGAGAAAGGCGTTCCACAAAGCCCCTGAGCGGGACTGCAGTCCCCTCAAAAACAGCGCTTGATCGGGCCTGCGGCCACGGCGGCTGCAAGCCTCTTTTCCGCACCGGCGTTTGGTCCGTCCGCGGCGCGGGGTCTGCCCTCCCGCCGCCCCGGCAGGCAGCCAGGCGGCGCGCAGTATCAACCGCAGGGCAGGTCTTCCGGCTCGGTGGTCGTCGCTCCGGCCAGCCTTCCCGCTTGCGCAGTGGCATCGTTGGCCGGAACTCTCCCCATACGGCGGCGGTCCCGCACAGGCTTTGCACCTGTTTCCCTATTCTCCCGGCCAGCCGCGGCGCGGCCCCGGGCACCTCGCGGTGCTTTGCAGGGCTTAGTATATCATAAACGCCGCCCCGGCGCAAGGAACACGCCATTTTCTTGCCGGCACGTGGTTTTTCTGTTATACTCAAACCATTCGGGGCGGCTGTATAGCCCAGCCTTCTCCCCTGTCGCGTTTTTTATAAATCTTTTTTGCAAAAGTCCTGTTTATAGACCTTCCAAAGTGTTATCCTAAGTGCAGAAAAGCTTCTGTTCCCTCTCAAACAGATCAGAAAGGATGAAATGCACCATGACAAACCATCCATCAGCCGGCTTTCTCGCCCACCAGTCCGAGGACAAAAGCCGCGTCCAGACGGTGCTCGAGCATCTGGAAGGCACCGCCGCCCTGGCGGAGCAGTTTGCCAGCCCCTTTGGCGGCGGCGAGCAGGCCCGTCTGGCCGGGATGCTCCACGACATCGGCAAATACAGCGAGGCCTTTCAGGCGCGGCTGCAGGGCAGCCTTGCCCGGCTGCCCCTCTATACCGCCCTGTCCGCCCGGAACATCGACACCACCGGCAAGACGCCGGCCGAAGTCGCGGCCGAGATCGCGCAGTTTGGACAAACGCCTTGAAAGGGCACGCAGACAAAAAGCGAGGGCCTTCCATACGGAAAACCCTCGTTGCGCTCCCTTTTTGATCGCTCAGCGTCACATATCCTGCGCTTTCATGCGCGCAAGCTCCTTCTTTTTGGCCGCCTCGTGCCCCTCCAGCCAGATCAGCAGCAGGATCGCCGTGGGAAACACCAGCATCCGCCAGTCCTCAGCCAGGTCGATCTTCCCGTTTGCAAACAGGAACACGAGCGCCCCGAGCCACAGCGCCGGCACGATGCCGCCCAGATACCAGTATTTGGGCTTTCTCCGCGACGCCCAAAAATGGAACAGCGTGATGGCAGCCGCCAGCACCCAAACCAGAACCGGATTCATTTCTTCACCTCCTTTTCGCTTTGGTATTTGTCAAGGATGAGCTTGGCCGTTTCCAGGTCGATGCGGGAATCCACCGCCAGCCCTTTGATAAAGGCCGCGAAGGGTTCCTCTGCTTTCTGGTCGTTCAGCTCGATCTTCTGGATCAATTTATCCAGCCGCAGCCGGACCGTTGGATACGACACCTGGTACAGCCGCGCGATCTCTTTCAGCGAGCCCGATTTCAGCACAAAGTTTTTCAGAAAGGTCACGTCCTCCGGCTCCAGCGCAAGAAGCCACTGCGGGATCTTGTCCAGTTCCATATCCATTGCCTCCGTATGCTTTAACTATATTTAGTATAGCATAAACAAAATAAAAGTCAATCACAAATTTTATGTCATTCTTTCTCATTATGCCTGCACAGCCCGCACCGGCAGCCGGCTGCGAGGGGCTGCCCGGCGCGCAGCCTTTCAGGCGGGCTTGTTTTTTCTGGGTGTCGTCGTTGACGTCCCCGCAGGGTTTCCATTATACTAAAGTCCAAAACATTGTTTGATTTACAGGGAGGCTGTTATGACACATGTATTTTTTGTCCGCCACGCGCGGCCCAATTACGACAACCACGACGATTTTTCCCGCGAACTGTCACCCCAGGGCATGGCAGACCGGGCGCTTGTAACCCGCTTTCTGGCGGACAAACAGATCGACGTTGTCCTGTCCAGCCCTTACAAGCGGGCTGTGGATACCGTCAAGGCGTTTGCGGACCAATACGGCTTTCCGGTCCAAACCATCGACGGCTTCCGGGAGCGGAGGGTGGACAGCGTCTGGGTGGAGGATTTCACGGCCTTTGCCCAAAAACAGTGGGCAGACTTTTCCTATCGGCTCCCGGGCGGCGAAAGCCTGCAGGAAGTCCAGGACCGGAACATCGCCGCTCTGAACGCCGTCCTGGAGCAGTATGCCGGGAAAAACATTGTCATCGGCAGTCACGGCACCGCCCTGAGCACGATCATCCATTTCTACGACCCCTCCTTCGGATATGCGGAATTTGACAAGGTCCGCCACCTGATGCCGTGGATCGTAGAATTCACATTCGACGCCGCTCAAAATTGCCTGTCCATTCAACCCTACGAATTGCTTTGAGCTGTGCGGGGCCGCCAAATTGTGCGGACAGTATAAAAAGCTCCCGATGTAGAAAAGCAGTCAAGCTGCCCAAGCCCAAATACAGCACCCATTTTATAATACTTCTTTGACAAACCTACGTTATTCACCGATTTCACGCCCACCGCATTTTCTTGCCGGCACGTGGTTTTTCTGTTATACTCAAACCATTCGGGGCGGCTGTATAGCCCAGCCTTCTCCCCTGTCGCGTTTTTTATAAATCTTTTTTGCAAAAGTCCTGTTTATAGACCTTCCAAAGTGTTATCCTAAGTGCAGAAAAGCTTCTGTTCCCTCTCAAACAGATCAGAAAGGATGAAATGCACCATGACAAACCATCCATCAGCCGGCTTTCTCGCCCACCAGTCCGAGGACAAAAGCCGCGTCCAGACGGTGCTCGAGCATCTGGAAGGCACCGCCGCCCTGGCGGAGCAGTTTGCCAGCCCCTTTGGCGGCGGCGAGCAGGCCCGTCTGGCCGGGATGCTCCACGACATCGGCAAATACAGCGAGGCCTTTCAGGCGCGGCTGCAGGGCAGCCGCAGCACGGTGGACCACTCCACCGCCGGCGCGCAGGAAGCGTTCCGCCTGCGGCAGCCGGAAGCCGCTTTTGCCATTGCCGGCCACCACAGCGGCCTGCCGGACGGCGGTGCCTCCACCGACTGCTGCGAGACACCGACCTTATTTGGACGGCTCAAAAAGAAGGTGGAACCTTACGGGGCCTGGTCCCAGGAGGTCCAGCCCGGCCTTTCCGTCGCCAAACGCCCGGCGCAGATCGCGCCCGACAATCTCAGCGAAGCCTTTTACACCCGGATGCTCTATTCCTGCCTGGTGGACGCCGACTTTTTGGACACCGAAGTCTTCATGCAAGAAAATGCTGTGCCGCGCGGCGGGTATGCTCCCCTTTCCGAGCTGCTCCAAAAACTGCGGCAGTACATCGCCCCCTGGCTGAACCCTTCCAATGCGCTGAACCGCAAGCGCTGTGAGATCCTGCAGCGCTGCCTTGCAGCCGGTCAGGAACAGCCCTCCGGCCTTTATACTCTGACCGTCCCCACCGGCGGCGGCAAGACGGTTTCCTCCCTGGCCTTTGCCCTCACCCACGCCGTGGCCCATAACAAGTCCCGGGTCATCTATGTGATCCCCTACACTTCCATCATCGACCAGACCGCCGATACATTCAGAGACATCCTGGGAGACGAAAACGTCCTGGAACACCACTCCGGCGCGGATTATGCTGTCAGCGGCGATGTGGTTGACGCCGCGCTTTACCGCAAATCCCTCGCAACGGAAAATTGGGATGCGCCGGTGATCGTCACCACGGCCGTGCAGTTTTTCGAATCCCTTTACAGCAACCGGCCCTCCCGCTGCCGCAAACTGCACAATATCGCCAACAGCGTCGTGATCTTTGACGAAGCCCAGACCCTGCCCGTCAGCTTTCTGCTGCCCTGCGTGGAGGCCATCGGCCAGCTGGTGCAGTCGTACCGCGTCACCGCAGTGCTCTGCACCGCCACGCAGCCGGCGCTGCAGCCTCTGTTTGCCCAGCTGGCGCCCCGCCTTTCGATGCAGGAGCTCTGCCCGAACACCCAGTCTCTTTACGACTTTTTCCGCCGCACCACCCTGTGCCAGGCCGGCGTCTTGTCCGAAGAAGAGCTCGCCGGACGGCTGAACGCCCAGCCGCAGGCTTTGTGCGTGGTCAACCGCCGCGCCACGGCGCAAAAACTCTACGCCATGCTGGAAGCGGAGGGGCGCTACTGCCTGACCACTCTGCTTTGCCCTGCCGACCGCAAACGCCTGCTGAAAGAGATCCGTACCCGCCTGCGGGATGGCAAACCCTGCCGGGTGGTCTCCACCTCCCTGATCGAGGCAGGCGTGGACGTGGATTTTCCTGCCGCCTGGCGGGAAGAAGCCGGCCTCGATTCCATTTTGCAGACCGCAGGCCGCTGCAACCGGGAAGGGCTGCGCCCCGCCGGCGAAAGCCTTGTCACCGTGTTCCGTCTGGAAGGGCAGCGCGCTCCCGCCATGATCCGGCCCAATGTTGACTCCACGCGCAGCGTGCTGGCGCATTTTGCCGACCCGGCCAGCCCGCAGGCCATTGAAGCCTATTTTTCTTTTTACCGCACCCTGAAAGGCGACGCCGCCCTGGACCGAAAGGGCATCCTGGACGCCTTCCGCCGCGGTTATCAGGGCTGCGCCCTTCCGTTTGCCACCGTGGCGGAACAGTTCCACCTGATCGACTCCCCCACCGTCACCCTGTACCTTTCGACCGAGGAGAGCCAGCCCCTCATCGCCCAGCTGCAGGCCGGGCAGGCAAGCCGGGCGCTTTACCGCAAATTGGGCCAGTATGCTGTCAGCATTTACCCGGGCCATCTGCAGGCCCTTTTGGATGCCGGCGCAGCGGAGCTTCTGGACGGCACTTCCTACCTGCTGACGGACCCTTCCCTGTACGACCCGAACACCGGGCTTTCTCTGGATGTGGCGACCGGCAGCGCCCTTTTTATCTGAATGCTATGAAAAGGGCGGCAAGAGGTCGATTCTCTTGCCGCCGCTTTTCTACAAAGTACATCTAATTTTTTCTATCCACAGCACGCCTTGCTTGCAGGCCAATATGCTGACATGCGTATTATATCCGATTCCTTTTCAAAAAGCAACCGCCTGCTGTCAGTCTGCATCCCCTCACAAAAAATGGATGCCAAATTTGGGCAATGCTACGATTCTTCGTTTTTCCCTTTGTTTTTATTTCATTTGCCTTGACAGAGGTCTTTTCTCGATGTAGTATATAGTTACAAATTACATTTAATTGAAAGGAGATTTGAAACGTGATCCAACTGGAGGTCTGGGGGCCTTACGCCCTGTTCAGCAGGCCTGAGCTGAAAGTCGAAAAGGTGTCCTATGATGTCCCTACGCCCTCGGCGGCGCGGGGCATTGTGGAAGCTGTCTATTTTCACCCCGGGCTGCGCTGGCATATTGATCGCATCTATGTTCTAAACCCCATTTCCTTTACCAGTATACGCCGGAACGAGGTCCTTAGCAAGATCTCCGCCCGCAATGTACGGCAGGCCGCACAGGGCGGACGGCAGGAACTGTACCTCGCTGCGCCCCAGGAGATCGTGCAGCGCTCGTCGCTGCTGCTGCAGGACGTGCACTATGTCATCGAGGCCCATTTTGAAATGACCAGCAAAGCCGCGCCGTCCGATAACCCCGGCAAGTTCCAGGACATCGTGACGCGGCGGATGGAAAAGGGGCAGTGCTATACAACGCCCTACTTGGGGTGCAGGGAGTTTTCCGCCTCGTTCCGCCGCTGGGCGGGCGGCCCGATCAAAACCATCAAAGAGACCAGAGACCTTGGTTTGATGCTGTACGACTTCGATTATACCGACCCGCAAAACATCACGCCCACCTATTTCCGCGCCAAACTGGAAAACGGCATTCTCAACGTCCGGGATTGTGAGGTGTTCCGATGATCCTGCAGGCATTGACCCATTATTATGAAGATCTGCTGGAAGCGGGCAAAATTGGCCGCCCCGGATGGAGCCAGGTCAAGGTGTCCTATGGGCTGGAGCTGGATGAAGAAGGCCATCTTGTCCAGCTGCTTCATCTGCAGCAGGAAGTAACCCGCGGCAAAAAGACGGCCCTTGTCCCCCGCGAACTCCTGCTGCCCGCACAGGTCAAGCGGAGCGTCGCCGTCGCGGCCAACTTTCTGTGCGACAACAGCGGCTATCTGCTGGGCGCAGACAGCAAGGGCAAGCCGGAGCGCACCGCCAGCTGTTTTGCCGCTGCAAAGGCCCTGCACACCGAGCTTTTGCAGCGCGCCGGTTCGCCGGCGGCAAACGCCATCGTCCGCTTTTTTGCGCGCTGGGACCCTGCTCAGGCTTCCGCCCGTCCCCTGCTGCAGGAGGACTGGGACGATTTGATGAAGGGCGGCAACCTGACCTTCTTTTACGACGGCCGTCCGGCGGCGGAAGACCCCGCCGTCCGCGACGCCTGGCAAAGCCATTACGACGCGGGCAGCGCCGACGGTGCGGAGGACATCCTCTGCCTGGTGACGGGCCGCCACGCGCCCCTCGCCCGGCTGCACCCCAACATCAAGGGCGTTGCCGGGGCCCAGTCCTCCGGCGCGGCGCTGGTGTCGTTCAACGGCCCGGCCTTCTGCTCCTACGAGCACGAACAGGGCAGCAACGCCCCCACCAGCGAATATGCCGCGTTTGCTTATACCACCGCGCTCAACACCCTGCTGGCCGACCGGAACCATGTCTGCCGGGTGGGAGACACCACCATCGTTTTCTGGGCCGACGGCTCCGACTCTGCGTATCAGGACTGCGCCATGTTCGCCCTGTTCGGCGGCGGGGCGGAGGAAAACGCCGCCTACCAGGAAGCCGACCTTTTCAACGTGCTCAAGCAGCTCTCCCAGGGGAGCCCCGTTGACTGGGACGACAGCCGCCTTGACCCCGGCACCCGGTTTTACATACTGGGCCTTGCCCCCAATGCGGCCCGCCTGTCGGTGCGCTTTTTCTGGCAGAACAGCTTCGGCGGCCTGGCTGCGCATCTGGCCCACCACTATGAGCAGCTGGACATCATCCGCCCCGCTTATGCCAACGGCACGCTGCTGACCATCTGGCGCATGGCCCTGGAAACGGTCCGCAAGCCTGCTCCCGGTTCCAGAGCTCCTGAACCGGCCCAGCGCCTGGCAGGCGACCTGCTGCTGGCAGTCCTGAACGACGCCCCCTATCCCGCCACCCTGCTGAACGGCGTCCAGCTGCGCATCCGCGCCCAGCAGGATATCACCTGGGGGCAGGCGGCCATCCTGAAAGCCTATTACAAGCGCAATTCCGCCAACGAACAGATCAAGGAGGTCATGGACATGAAACTGAACGATCAGAGCGACTATCTGCCCTATGTGCTGGGCCGGCTGTTTTCGGTGCTGGAGTCGATCCAGCGCAGCGCCAGCCCCGGCATCAACACCACCATCAAGAACCGCTATTTCAACGCGGCGTCGGCCACCCCGGCC
>ERZ1643250.576-NODE-576-length-38357-cov-13.609655_pt1 | contig 38357 bp, 29 predicted proteins | sample MGYA00579262_ERZ1643250 | MGnify/ENA primary metagenome ERZ1643250 (study PRJEB29033, sample SAMEA4952265) | chicken gut metagenome | biome: Broiler Chicken; feature: Gastrointestinal Tract; material: Caecum | place: Ireland | collected 2018 | study: Broiler...
AAGTGGTGGAAACATGTACCTGGGGCTAGCCGTCGCGCCAGCGACTTGGTACAATGTTTTCGGCTACGGCTGCGGCGACGCAGGCGGATGTATTACTGTAGGTCTGATCTGGTCCTATATGACCCGCTACCTGCAGGTACACCTGGCAGTAAATCCTGCCATCCTGGCAACCATACTTCTGATCTGGAACGTCTGGGATGCCGTAAACGACCCGCTGATGGGCGCCATCATGGACATTGTGTTCGCACGCTCCAAACACGGAAAAGACAAGTTCCGTCCCTGGATCCTTGCCTCCATCCCCGTGCTGCTCTTCGGAACCATCGGTTTCTTCCTCGTTCCGCCTCACCTGGGCGGCGGCTGGGCAATGGTTATCGCCCTGTTCTGTCTGAAGATCGTCAGCGAGGCAGGCTACACCATGATGAACATCGCCATGGGAAGTTTGCTGGGCGCTATGTCCACCAATGACACCGAGCGTGCTACCCTTTCTTCCGCACGTGGAATGGGCTCCACTCTGGGCAACGCGGTTACCGGTATCATCGTTCCTCAGCTGATTGCCCGTTTCGGCGACAACGCACAGGGTTACGGCTACACCGCACTGGTTGTTGTACCTCTGGGCGCCATCATCGTCTTCACACATTACATGCTGACCGTAGAGCGCAATACCAGCGCACAGCAGCAGACACAGCAGGATAATAAACAGTCCAAGCTGAACATCAAAGACATCTGGGGTATTTTCGCCAAAAACCGCGCGTTCCTTGCTCTGGTTATCCACTCTCTCGCCGTCAACGGCGTTCAGGCTCTGGGTACCGGTATGGCAAGCTATATGTACGCGGATGTTCTGGGCGATGTCGGTCTTCAGAGCAGCGCGTCCATGCTCAGTACGATCATCCAGGTAGGAATCCTGATCCTTGCCCCGATCCTTACTAGAAAATGGCATATGGTTTCCATCATCCGTGTCTGCCTTGTCGGCGGTATTGCCGTAGATGCCGGTCTGCTGGCCTATATGTTCATGGTAGGCTGGGCGCCGAATCCATGGATTTATGTCATTGTTTATTCCATCGGCGCCGGTCTGGTTGTTATGTCCGTACAGATGCAGTGGGGTCTGGTTGCTGAAGCAATCGACTACAACGAGTACAAAACAGGCAAACGTTCCGAAGGTACGATCTATGGTTTCTTCAGTCTGTCCCGCCGTGCAGGCAGCACAATCGCCGGTTCTATCACCGTACTTCTGATCGCTGCTATCGGCTATAATCCGGAACTCACCGCTCAGGGCGTGAGCCAGTCTGCTACTACCATCACTGGTATCGCAGCATGCAACGTAGCGTTCCCGCTGGTAGGCGCTCTGCTGAGCTTCTGCTGCTTCACCTTCATCTGGAATCTGAAAGGCGGTCTGCGCGACAAGATCCAGGCTTGGAAAGAAGGCAACGGTCCTGCCGAGTATGAATTGAAAAAATAAGCATTAAATACACAAACTAGACTTTATATTGATCGTAAGGTGAAAACAAGGGGCATACCCCGTAAGGTACAAATTCCTCACGGGGTATGCCCCTCTTTTATCCATTTCTGCACTCATTCAAAAAAACTTGGATGCCGAAAGTTATTTTTCTTCTTTTTCCCCAAACGCCAACACTAATCGCTCATATTCCTCATCCGTCAGAAGAAGGATTCCCCCATGGCGTTTTTGATTCAATCCCATATCGTAAGTATCTTCCGAAAGAATTTCAAACTCACCGCCCGCAAGATTCTGTGTGATCATCGGCAGATAACCTTTTCCCTCCGCAAAACGGTCCGCGATCAGGCACCATGTTTTTCCGTCCGGCAGCAGATACGCCTCCGGTCCTTCTACTCCCTTCAATTCTGCCAGTGTCTGTGAATCAATCGTCTGAAATTCGCCTGTCAGTGTCCTGCTTCTTTCAAGAATCAGGCATTTGTTGCTCTCATCCTTGGAAATACGATAATACCATCCCTGATTCTCGACGATTGTCGTATCAATCACATGTTCTTTCCGCTCTATATATTGGATCGGAGTGGAAAATTCACGGAAATCCGATGTCCAGGATGCGTAAATTCGCTGTTTTCCTTCCGGTTCGCCCTCCTTACGAACCATCGATGCCCAGAATACAAAAAATTGTTCTCTGTCTCTGTCATAGACTCCTTCCGGTGCCCAGACACATCCGGCGCCCGGAATCCCTACCGTACATGCTCTTTCCTCCGTCCAGTGAACCAGATCTTCCGATTCCCAGACAATCAAATCACGGCTTCCCTCATACTGAGCCGCCTCCCAGCCTTTTCCGGCCTCAATACGAAGATCTGTTGCAATCAGATAAACTTTTCCATTTTGTGGATCACGGAGCGGAAATGGATCTCTGACTCCTTCCATGCCAATCCGGGAACGCAGCACCGGTTCACCGCGATTCAGATCCGTCCAATGAAGACCATCTTTGCTGACGGAAAAATAAATCTGCTCCCCATCTTTTTCTTCCCCTGTAAAATGTACAAATAAATATCCTGCCATGTTTTTCTGTCCTCCGATTCTTCTTTGTCCAATTTTCTGCCCTGTCGCAGAGTTTTCTGTCTGCATATCCGCCCTCAAGAATCCATACATGTTTTTGCGTAATTTGACGGTGAACTTCCTGTGTGACGCTTGAACACCTTACTAAAATAGCTTTCATCAGAAAATCCAACCTTTTCACTGATCTGCGAAACTTTCATGGACGAAGTCGCCAGCAGCTCCTTCGCATGAGCAATCCTGATCTCGCTCAGGTATTGAAATACCGGTTTTCCGATACTCTGCCGAAACAGGCGATTCATATAGTCAAAATTACAGTCAAATTTCTGTTCCAGACTGTCGCCGCTGATCGGCTCATAATAAAACATATTCAGATAATCCAGCAATTCCCACACTTTTCTGCTTCCCCGTCCAGAACCATCTGTCTCTCCCAACCCTACGGAAAGAAACTGTCGTGAAACACGGATCAGAACCTCCAGAATCCGGGAAGCACACAACGCTTCTCCGCCTTCCATAGGACTGTTATGGAAAGCGATTCCATCATTCAGCAGCTGTGTAATTCCCCGATATCCTGCATCTGACGCCAGATGAAGATATTTGGGAAGAAAAAGGATCTCCTGCCTCTCAACGCTTTTACTCTGTGAATCCATACGTAATGTTTTTTCTCTCTGTCTTTTCAATTTCTCTCCCAGTTCTTCGTCTGTCATTCTCACAGCCTTCAGAGATTCATACTGAAAATGTACATAATAATATTCGCAGCTTGTCGCCTTCCTCCCTACGTGTGTCCGATCCGGTTCCAAAAGCAAAAAATCACCCGGGAGAAGGTGATACAACGTCTCATTTTCTGACAAATACATCTCCCCCCGCCGGATCAGATAGAGAATATACTCGCCCGGCATTCTCCTTTTATGCAGATACGGCGGCTCTATGGCCGCCGTATCTGCAAGTCTTATTTCCGGAAGCATTCTACAATTATATTGAAAATATCTACCTGACGAATTTATCATTTTTGTCTGCCCCTCTTCAGCCAAGATCCGGCTCATCACACAGTTCCACAACTCCCGGTGCTTTTCCCTCTGTCTCAAAAACAAGAATCGTATTTTTCCCTTGTTTTAACAGTGGAGCCGGAATATACAGCCTCTTCTGCGGACCGATTTCCCAGAATCTTCCTATATTGAATCCATTTACAAGAACACAGCCTTTTCCCCAGCCATCAAGCTCCAGAAACGTATCTCCGGTCTCATCTGCGTCAAAAGTAAATTCATAAAATCCCGGTGCATCCTTCTGTACCGGTATATTAAAATCAAGTCCTGACAGATCTTCCATCGGAAGGGAATAGATTTTCCAGTGATAATGATTATGTCCATTCAGCTGTACACTGCCATCAATCCCTTTTCTCTGCCGTTCCAGGTTGGGTCCAAAATTGACTCGTCCCATATTCTCCATCAGGATAGAAATTTTGTCTCCTTTTTTTCGCGGTTCCTCCAGAGTATGTTCCGTCAATAATTCCCGATCATACAGCGTAAGCAGCGGTTTCTCATCCACGAATATATTCGCCCGATCGTTGGCTCCCCAGAGACGTAACGTTTCCAGCGGTCCTTCGCAGCGGAGCTCGCTCTCATACAAAATGTACCCGTATCCCTGATCCAGTTTCTCCATAGACTGCGGAAATACACTCTCCACCGTACGAGACAGATTTTCCAGATTTCCGAACAGTGAAGTGCTGCGGACCGCCTGCAGCGTTCCATAGGCTTTTCTCTGGATCTTTGTCGTCAATTCGACATCCGGAAGCGCCACATATTTTCCGATTATCTGACGGAAAGCTTCATATTTTGGTGTAATCTGTCCGTCTTCCGTCAACAGAGCATCGTAATCGTAGGAAGTCACATCTGGAGTAAGCACATCGTAATAGTTCGCCCCGTTTGTAAAGCCGAAATTGGTCCCCCCTTCGAACATATAAATATTGACATGGCCTTCCGAAAGAATCTCGTCCAATGCCTGCACATGTTCCTCTATATCACCAGTCTGATGGCACTCTACACCCCAGTTATCAAACCAGCCGACCCAGAATTCCATACACATAAGCGGCCGATTGCCGATTTTTTTGCGCATAACCGCAAACTGTTCCCTGCCCTTGGAACCAAAATTTCCGGTTTGCAGAACACCATCGATTTTTCCGCAGTCAAACGCATCTCCCCATGGTCCGTCAGAAGTTACAAGCGGTACTTCACACCCGCAGGAAATCATCAGCTGCTTCATATACTCCAAATATTCCCTGTCGTCTCCAAAATACCCATATTCATTCTCAACCTGCATCATGATCACCGGACCGCCCCTTGTAATCTGAAGCGGAGCAATCACTTCAAACAGCTTCTCGTAATAACTCTTCACATGCTCCAGATAGGGCGGATACATGCATCTCAGGCGCATACCGTCCTCCTTCAGCAGCCAATAAGGCAGGCCTCCAAACTCCCACTCCGCGCAAATATACGGAGACGGTCTGAGAATGACCATCAACCCCACTTCCTGTGCCAGTCTCACAAACCTGGTGATGTCCAGCATACCGTCGAAATCGAACTTTTCCTTTTCCTTCTCATGAAGATTCCACGGAATATATGTTTCCACAGTATTACAGCCCAACATTTTCAATTTTTCCAGACGGTCTCTCCAGTACTCAGGAACTACTCTGAAATAGTGGATACCGCCGGATATGATCTGAATCTTCTGACCATCCAGATAAAAATCGTCCCGAATTTCAAATCGGCGCATATATAAACCTCCTCCTTCTTTGGCAGAAAATTGCTCCGCCTTTTTCTGATACAATTATATACCGGAAAAACATTTCTTTCCATCCATCAGCCATTGAATGTGTACGTCACATTCTTTCACTTCAAATGGCAAATGCGGTTCTTTGCAATAACCGTTCTCTCCCTTTTCCGTCAACTGAATTCCGCACAGTTCTTCGATAATAATACTGATCGGTGACGTTCCCCACGGATGACAAAAGCTGGTATTCCATTTCTGATCCTTTCCCCATGCTTCCATGCAAGTGGTTGCCCCTTCCCGTATCATGTTCATCCATCCATGAGGACCATCGTTGACAAGCAATTCATACAACTCTCTGTAATGTCCTGTTCTCCCCAGCCCTTTCATCAGATAATAGCTGCTCATGACCCCACAGCATAACCCTTTCCTTCGAAGAAATTTTACCACATTTTCGATTGCTTCGTCCGGAACAAATCCAAAATACAGCGGATAAATATTGGAATGTATCGCCATATGATCGCTCTTTTCAGAATCCGCAAACAGCTTTTTTTCCGGCCGGTAAAACATCTTTACACAGGCATCCCTTTGTTTCTTCCACGAAAACGAGGAAGGGTAGTTCAAAATCTGTTCTATTTGTGCAAGTGTTTTCATTGCACCTGCATACAAAACATTTACCACATTATGATACCCCGGTCCGACCACCGGGCGGCTGAGAACGAAATCATAGTGATCGCGCAGATTTTCCGGCCAATCTACAAGATTCCACTTCTCATCTACCTGATACAACAGTCCGTTTTCTTTCTCATATTTGCGAAAATACGTGAGGATTCCTTTGGCTGCCGGATAATATTTCGCAAGATACTTTTTATCCCGGGTAAACTGATAATCCAGCAGCAGAAGTTCTCCGTACATCAGTGAAAAATCCGCAATTTCCTGCATGAAAGCGCCGGGAGCAACTGCCATAAGTCCCGGACAGACCGCCGTTGTCCGCGCAAACTGATCCACGCACTTTCTCAGCATTTCTACCGAACCGCTCAGCCATACCTGTGATCTTGCGGAAATAACTGCATCGCCGAGATACTGACCCTTTTCTCTGGTAGGACAATCCAGATAACCCTCCTGCGTTCCATACTTTATCGTATTTTTGCACAGTTCAAAGATTTGTTTCAATTTCCTATCATCTGTCCGCAAAGTACAAATGGTATCATCAAAAGGATAATGGCGGACACAGACCTTTACTTCCAGAAGCTCTATCCCGTCTTCTGCCTGAAGATAACAGTAGCGGAAAGCCTTGTAGTCATAAAACTCCAGATTGCAGATGCCGTCATCCAGTGTCCATATTTCCTCGTATTTGCAATTACATCTCAGCTCATACCGGACTTTGCCATCTTCCTGCAGTTCCTCCCCACACCGGATGATTATTTTTTGCCCGGCTCTCCCTTTCGCCTTCAGCGCCAGATTCCCCACAATTTCATGACCCACATCTATAAACCAGCCATTTGGGGATCTTTTTTCCATCCGCAGCGGACTGATCGCATAAATCTCCAGCATTTTGGTAGGCTGCAGGCAGGTCTGATAATCTGCCCATTCCGCCTTTTCCATAAATTCCCACGATCCCTTGAGGTCTTTTTCCTGCGCCCGGTTCCATTGCTCATCCCATAATCTGCTGTCAAAATTTTCCAGAAACTGTGTGTCATACCCTGTAGTTTCCCCGTGATATGCATCCGATTTTCTATACTTCCAAACCGGCCTGAGAATCGTTTCTCTTTGATCATCCGCAACTACTATTTCCGCAGCCAGGGCAAAACGCCCGTCCCCACTGTTCCATACACGATTTACCAACCCCTGATAATACATATGGACAGCAATCAGATTTTTCCCCGGTCTGACCAGATGAGAAATATCTATTTGATTATAATAGTACGCTTCCGGATAAGCGGGAGCCGGTCCCTGTCCGGCAAAAACGCCGTTTACCCAGACTTTATAATAATCATCTGCCGTTATCCGCAGGAAGATCTGGCAGCCCTTCCCGCTTTCAAGATCAATTTCTCCACGCACCAGCACATGAAGGTTTTTCGGTCCGGGACAAAACTCCCCGCCGGTTTCCTGCTCTTTGTGGTACAGACAGATCGGAGCTGCTTTCGCGAATTCCGGTATCGTATACCATTCCGGTTGAAATTCATTTTTCATATCATTACCACATAAAGTTTTCCTGACCACCCAGTATAGATGCAAAGAGGGAATACCAGAACACACAGCTTTATTTATCTGATGATCGGTATTCCCATCTTTTACTTATTTTTTAAATGTCATTTACAAGCTCAGCCCATGCGGATCACAGAAGGCTGAAGCTGTGAAAACTCTTCTTACTCCGCTGCCGAACTGCTGCTTGTGGAAACTGTACTTTCAGAAGAAGCTGCAGTTGTGTCCGCGGAAGAAGCGCCTTCCTCTCTTACAAACTGCACGTCACCATGCTCCGCTACAAACTCATCCAGGTCTGCCTGAATCGATGCCTTTACATCGTCATATCCTGCTGCCTTCAGTTCTTCTCTCATTTCATCAATCGCCGCATGCGGATCATCGAATTTGCCGTAAGCCAGCTGCGGAAGGTACTCAGAGAGAACGTTTGCCAGAGCTGCCTGCTGAGAAGAGATTGCTGCTGTGTCAATAATGAAGTTCTCAAATGGATAGTCGTATGCAATGCTGTTCAGATTTGCGATGAAATCCTGAGTTCCATCCCACCATGTGGAATCCTGAAGTTCAAGGTCATCGTTACGTCCCAGCCAGAAGTTGGAATCCAGAGCGTCTGTAGAGGAATCATATCCTTCCGGACGAGCCAGTTTTCCATCATCTGTTACCAGATAATCTTCGCCTTCGATACCGTAGTTCAGCAGACGATAGCACTCTTCATCGTTTCTGAGCAGATCATAAACCATCAGAGCACGCTCCGGATGCTGAGAGTTTGCGCTGATTGCACATGCCTGATGCAGTTTCAGAGGATGGGAAACATTCTGGTTTTCCATGCCCCAATAATAGAATTTCGGATCAGAACCTGGCTGTTTGGATTCCATATTCGGAACGATCTGGCTGTAGTAGGTCTGTGCATGGTGCTGATCAGCGCCGCTGGTACCCGCATACATTTCCTCGCGGGCATCACCGTCAAAGTTCAGAACGTCCTCACGCCATACCCCCATTTCATTCCATTCCTTCATCAGATCTGCAACTTCATACAGAACGTCACTTTCCATATACGGAGAAGTTACCGTATTGCCATCGCTCTGCATTACGCCCCAGAAGTCTGTGTAGTTACCTACGCCAACGCCATTGAAGCATACATAGTCTGTCTTGGAAGAAATATATCCGCCAAGTACGCCGCCCGGCAGGTTCTTGCCCGCAACATCCCACGGAATCACATCCTGCTTGTTGTCTTTGATGTACTGGAAGTACTGAGTCAACTGTTCAAATTCTGTGATTGTTCCGTCCGGAATTCCCGCTTCTGCTGCCCAGTCACCACGGTAGAACATGCCCTGGTTGGTATACTGGATGTAATTATCTTCCGGAATGAAGTAAATCTCATCTTCGTACTTACAAATATCCCAGTCTCCGTCTTCGGTAACCTGTGCATATGTCTGCGGTGCATAAGTCTGGAGCATTTCCTCAGACAGCGGCATGAACGCACCTTTGATTACGTTCTCCCATCCATACAGCCAGTCGGTGGCGGTACAGATCAGATCCAGAGAAGTATCGCCGCTCAGCAGCTGCAGATTATACTGGGTCTGCCAGTCTGTCCACTCTACATAAGTGTACTCCAATTCTGCATTTACTTTCTCATTGAGGATCTCATTCAGTTTCTCGAGCATAGCCTCCAGTCTTCCGTTCGTCGGACGGTTGCCCAGTACCAGCATGTTGATCACTTCATGGGAAGAAGTATCAATTTCAGCAGCAGATGATCCGGATGCAGCACTGTTGGTGTTTGTACTGCTTCCGCCATCATTGTTTCCGCCGCCACATCCTGCAAGGCTTGCCGCCATCATGGATGCCATGATCAGTGCGATTGCACGTTTACGAGTATTGTTCTTTCTCATTTTGTTCCTCCTTTTGGATTAAATTTTATGTGAATCCCCGGAATGCTTCCCCAAAACGGAAAACCGATTCAGAGAAAAGATTTTTCTGACAAAGCGGGGCATTCATCATCCTTTTACTGCTCCAACGGTAATACCGGAAATAAAGTATTTCTGTACAAACGGATACAGGAAAACAATCGGTCCGGTTGCGACAACCGCAGTTGCCATTTTCAGGGTATTGGTCGGAAGATCCGTGATAGAAACATTTGCTCCAGCCACAGAACTCTTCAGAGCATTTGCCTGATTGATAATGCCGTACAAATAATACTGCAGCGGCTTATAGTCTACAGAACTTGCAAGATACAGAGAAGACTGATACCATTCGTTCCAGTAACCAAGAGCCAGGAACAGGCCTACTGTCGCAAGCGCCGGTTTCAGCATCGGGAAGATCAGGGAAATAAAAATCCGGAAGTCACCGGCTCCGTCGATCTTACCAGACTCTGTGATTTCATACGGTACAGATTTGGCAAAGTTTTTCATCAGTACAATCAACCAAGGAGACATCAGAAGCTGCAGGAATACTGCCATATAGCTTCCTCTCAGGCCCAGCTTGGAAACCCACAGGTAAGTAGGAACCATACCTGCTGAGAATAATGTCGTGAAGTAGATGAAAAAAGAAATCGCATTGCGGAACGGAAAGTCCTTACGCTGAAGTGCATAACCGGTCATTGCAATAATGAAAAGACCGATCACTGTTCCGCACACCGTCATAATAATCGTAACTGCATAAGATCCAAGAATCTGGTCCGGATAGCGGAATACCCATTCATAGGAGGAAAGAGTGAACCCCTTTGGCAGAAGCCCGAAACCTTCCTTACTGATAATACTCTCCGTACTGAGTGATGCGGAGATAACCAGCACAAAGGGAAAAATACAGATCACAGACCATAAAGTAACGATCACATAGGAGATAAACTTCAGCAGCTTTGTACTCGGGTCAAGCTTAATCCTATTCTTATTCATTTCCTCACCTCCTAGAACAATGCATAATCCGGATCAATCTTCTTCACAACCCAGTTACTGAGCATAACCAGAATAAAGCCGAAAATAGACTGATACAGACCTACCGCAGATGACGTGGAGAAGTTATTCTGTGTCGTCATGGTACGGTATACGAAAGTTTCAATGATATCTGTCGTCTCAAACAGCTGAGAGTTGACACCTCCGGTCAAGTTCCAGAACAATCCAAAGTTACCTCTCATGATTCCGCCCAGTGCAAACAGAAGCAGAATAATAAATGTACCTTTCAGAGACGGGAGAATGATATGGCGGATTCTCTGCCAACTTGTCGCTCCATCCACTTCAGCAGCCTCAATCATACTGGAATCAATTCCACAGATTGCTGCGAAATAAACCACGGAACCGTATCCTGTCTGCTGCCACATCTGACAGAAGAAGATGATAAACGGCCAGATACCTGCCTGACTGTAAATCTGAATCGGATCACCGCCGGTCTCACGGATCAGGGTATTCAAAGCACCTGTATCAAAATTCAGAATGTTAAATGCAATCGCACCGATCAGTACCACCGAGATAAAATACGGAAGGAACATAACCGTCTGAGAAACTTTCTTAAACCATTTGTTTTTGATCTCATTCAGCATCAGGGCGATTACAATCTGGAAAACATTTCCCAAAACAATAAACGCGAGATTGTAGAGAATTGTGTTTCTTGTCAGCAGCCACAGCTCACCGGAATTGATCAGGAATTCAAAATTGTCCATTCCACAGAACGGGCTTCCAAAAATACCATCCCGGAAATTATAATTGGTAAACGCAATCCATACACCGGGCAGCGGACAATAATTGAACACTATGAAGAATATAACGGCCGGCAGGCACATCAGCAGCAATGTCCTGTTGTTTTTCAGGACTTTGAAAACAGATGTCTTTTTCTTGTACGGCACAGCTACAGCAGCGCTCGATTCCTGACTTGTTTTCTTTTTCATTTCTTCTTCTCCTCCATTTCCTTTTGATTTTTGAATCAGGTTTTCTTGAAATCGCTTTCAGATTGTCCGTAAAACAAAAAGCCGATATCACTTTTCCACATGTTCTATTTGTTTAATCCGCTCGTTTTTTTCTGTTTTTTATGTATTTTTTAGATACTATGTAGATTTTTTTTGCTGCCTTTCGACTTTACTGATTTTTGGTTAACCTTCTTTTTTTTGCTTTCTTGAAACCCCTTTCATATGTAACATCATACGCCTATATTTAACCATTGTCAAGTACTGTTTGTATATTTTATTAATTATTTTTTTATGAATTCTTTATTTTTCGTCATTATTACCCGTTATATTGTCTAATAAAGTTTTGTCACGCTCGACATTTTGACCAATCGTCACACTACTCTCAGATTGCCCCAATCTATTTCATACAAAAATTCCGAAAGCCGGAAACATATCATGCTCCCTGGCTTTCGGAATCTTCTTTTCCCGATCCGCCGGTTTTTGAACGGTTCTTTCCTATTTTCATTAGTTCTCTTCACTCTTCACGCATGGTTTCCCTGCTTGAATCTGATACGGTTTTCGCCGTAGAATTCCGCACGATCAGACGCGAAGATATTTTCTGTACCGTCGGAACTTCTTCTCCGTTAATCAGCTTCACGGCCGTATCTATCAACGCTTTGCCAAACACACGATAATCATAACAAACGCTTGTCAGAGACGGCAGCACGGTATCTACAAGAAATGTATTGTCAAAGCTGACAATTGCCATATCCTCCGGAATTCTCAATCCGCGCTCCTTAACGGAACGCATAACACCCACTGCGCTGAAATCATTGATCGCAATCACTGCTGTCGGCATGGTCCGATTGGTATCAAACAGTTGATTCATACATGTATAGCCGCCCTCGATATCATAATCAGATTCCGGTACATACCTGTCCCGAAATGTAATTCCATGTCTTCTCAGAATAGTTTTATACCTCATTCGTTTATCGTAGGTGGACTTTACATGATTTCTTCCTCCGATCATTGCAATATGGCGGTGCCCAAGGGAGAACAGATGATCCATCGCAAGATCCACGCCGCTCATTTCATCAATCGAAACCTGCCAGCACCTGGCACCTTCAACTTTACCCGTCGTGATCACCGGCACAGACTCTGCCAGACGATTGACAAGCTCTGCATAATCCGGATCAGTCACAAGCTGATCCGATTTTCCGCCCATCATGATAATCGCATCCACACGCATGTCAAACATCTTCTGGAGATACTTTACCTCCAGTTCATAACTGTTCATCGGAGAAAAAATCATTGGATAATATCCCAGATTGTTGATCTCATGCTCACATTCTGTCAAGAGCTGGGCATAAAAGGGATTCATCAGATCCGATGACAGCAGACCAATAACCTTGGTCTTAGGGCTCGCCAGTCCCTGCGCAAGAGCGTTGGGGCGATAGTCGTATTTTCGGATGACCTCTTCCACGCGTCTGCGTTTTTCCTCACTGACCCTGGCACTCTGAGTCATAACTCTTGATACAGTGGCCGGAGATACTCCTGCTTCCTTTGCAATCGTATATATATTCAGTTCAATTTTTGCCATCTGTTCCCCCTTCCCCTGCGCGCCAAAAGCTGCATTCCCGTGGAAAGCAGAAAACAGCTTTTAATCATCCCCCGTCAAACATGCTGTCAACTTAAGCTTTAAAACGCGAACGGTATTCCATATATTTTGTGACATTCGTACATCTGTGAAACCACTTTCACTCACCTGCAGCTTTAAAATCCCCTTCATACATTCAGTATAAACATTTCAATACGGAAATGCAAGGAAAGTTTCTCCCCCTGTCTTTTACTTACTAACAGTTCAGCCTTGCTGAACCGTTACATGCCCTATATACTTCCCAAAAAGTCGCTAATTTACAAAAAATATCTCTTGATTCCATGGCATTTTCCTTTTGGCTGTTTATAATGGTGACTAATTCCATAAGTTTCAAAAAACACAAATCCAGGAGGAATGAACTATGGCGGAAATGAAATTAGATTTCAATGGCTTTAATACCCAGAAGATAACCTTAGGCGAACGATGGCTGTTTCATTTAGGAGATTGTCCGGATGCCTGGAGAAAAGACTTTTCACCGGAAGGATGGCAGCAGGTGACAATTCCTCATGACTGGTCAGTGGCACTCCCTTTCTCACGGGAGTATTCCAGCGGAACCGGTTATGCAGCCGGAGGCATCGGTTGGTATCGCTGCACATTCCATCTGCCGGAACATTTCCGCGGACGGAGAATCCTTCTTTCTTTTGACGGAGTATATAAAAACAGCCAAGTCTGGTGCAACAACATCTATAAGGGATTTTCTCCCAACGGCTATACACCATTTTCTTATGATATTTCAAAAGAAACGGTGTTCGGCGATCAGGAAAATGTGATCTGTGTTCGCGTAGACCGCACGGAACTGGCAGATTCCCGCTGGTTTACAGGATCCGGTATCACCCGGAAAGTGACGCTCACAGTTTCAGATACGATCTGCACCGATGAATACGGTGTATGCTTTACCGTTTCAGAAGCAGATCAGGAACATGCCTGTATCCAGACAGAAACAAAAATTCTGAACACATCCGATTCCAATCAGGCAGTCACCGTACACAGCCGTCTGACCAATGCGGAAGGCCAATGTGTGCTTGAACTGTCCGAAACAGTGCGGATTCCCGCCGGCGGTTCTGAGACATGCCGTATGACCGGTATTTTGGAGCATCCTGCGCTCTGGTCGCCAGATACTCCCAGCCTGTACACGCTGAACACCCTGCTTCAGGATACAAACGGTGCTTTACGGCTTGCCGACACTTTGCCCGTTGGAATCCGTACCTTTTCCTTCGATCCGGATCACGGCTTTTTCCTGAACGGGCAGCCGCTCAAATTCAAAGGGGTCTGTGTTCACCATGACGCCGGAGCCCTGGGAGCTGCTGTTACCCGCGAAATATGGGTTCGCCGTCTCGAAAAGCTGAAACGTATGGGATGCAATGCAATCCGCATGAGCCATAACCCGCATATGCCGGAGCTCTATGACCTGTGCGATTCCATGGGATTTCTCGTAATGGACGAGGCCTTTGACGAGTGGGAATTACCGAAAAACAAGTGGAGCACCGGACACAATGTCTACCCGCCCAAACACCAGGGATACTACAGATATTTTCCTGAGTATCACAGCAGAGATCTCCGCACCATGATTCTCCGGGATCGAAACCATCCGAGTCTTATTCTTTGGAGCATAGGAAACGAAATCGATTATCCAAACGACCCCTATTGCCACCCGCGTTTTGAGACAATGACCGGAAACAACGATGCCAACAAACCTGAGGAGGAACGCCGCTACAACCCAGACCGCCCAAACGCAGAGCGGCTGAAAGATCTGGCTTTGATGCTGGCAGAAGAGGTACGAAGCATCGATACCACACATCCAGTGACACTGGCTGCCGCTTTTCCGGAACTCTCCTCACATCTTGGCTTTTTGGACGCTCTCGATGTCGCCGGCTACAATTACAAAGAACATCTGTATGCAGAAAGCCACGAACGCTTTCCCCGCCTGCCCTTCCTCGGAAGTGAAAACGGCCACAGTCTGGAAGCATGGAAAGCCGTCACGGACAATGAATATATCAGCGGCCAGTTCCTGTGGACCGGCATTGATTATCTAGGAGAAGCACACGGATGGCCTTACCGTGCTTCCGGCGCCGGCCTGCTCACACTGGCAGGCTTTGAGAAAACCGGATATTACCGTCGGATGAGTTTCTGGGCAGAAACTCCAATGGCACATCTGGCAACTGTACGTGCAGATGCCGCGGCTTCCGCAGACCAGAAGGAATGGCTTCCATATCTGGAATACTGGAATTACACAGAAGGAGAAATGATAGAAGTCATCTGCTATACCAACCTTACACAGGCTGAGCTTTTCCTCAATGGCGAAAGTCTGGGTGTACAACAGAGATCTTCTGAAGAAGACGGCATTCGCTGGCAGGTTCCATTCCATCCCGGAACTCTTTCGGTTCGTGCGTCCGGTCTTCTGAGCACCACCCCTGCTGACAGTCAGCCAAAAGAGGCCTGTGATCAACTCGAAACCGTCAGCGCTCCCTGCCGGCTGGCAATGCAGGCTTACTCGACTTCACCTGAAGAAATCCTCCAGATTGAAGTTTCCGTGCTGGACGAAAAAGGTCGCCTTGCTATCACCGATTCCTCCAGAATCTCCGTCCATATCTCCGGCGGAACATTGCTTGGGCTGGAAAGCGGAGATATCGCAGACTGTACGGAATATACATCCCCGCTGCGCCATGCATACCACGGACGTCTGTTGATCTTCTGCCGGAAAGACGGAGCAGCCCCAATGACTGTCACGGCAGAGGCCGAAGCTCTCGCTTCTGCCCGTGTAGTTATTTCGTGATCGGTCTGTAGCGGCAAACATTTTCGTTTCAAAACATAAACCTACTTACAGAAAGGATAGAAGAATCCGCTATGATACGTTTCTATGATTCATCCCTCGGGAAGGTGGAAACACCACAGGGAACTATGACACTTTCCAAAGTATTTTTTCCGTTTTTCCTGGAAATGTTCCTGATGAATCTGATGAGTACGGTCAATACCTTTACCCTGTCCTTCTACTCCGACGAAGCAGTTGCCGCCGTCGGAGCAGCGGGACAGTTCATGGGTATGATCGTTACTTTCTACACGGTTATCAGTACAGGAGCTTCCATCGTTATCAGCCAGAACATTGGCGCCAAAAAACTGAAATCCGCTTCAGACGCCGCTTTCTGTGCCCTGACAGCCAGCGCTGTTTTAAGCTTTATCATCAGCAGTATTCTGGGCTTCGCCTCCAGACCATTGATGTCTCTTATGAACATCCACGGAGAAGTACTGGATTATGCCTCCTCCTATTTCAGTATCTGCATCCGTTTTTCGTTTTTGCAGGCAATTACATCCGTTTCATCCGCTATTTTCAAAAGCTGTGGACGGCCAAAAATCTCCGTCAGCGTTTCTCTTGGGATGAACTGCATCAATGCTTTGCTGAATTATCTTGTAATTTTTCGCCCCTTCGAAATTCCGCTTTACGGTGTTACCGGAATCGCCTGTTCCTACGCCATCAGCAATGCCTGTGCAGCCGTTACCATGCTGATCCTGCTGGCGAAAGTTCCTCTGGGATTGGATTTCCGGCATAAATCCTGGCAAAGTTTTCGGATGCTTCGCAAAGTGCTTCGCATCGGAATTCCCGGGGGTATCAGTTCCCTCTCCTATTCGATCTCCCAGGTAGTTACCACCTCCATCATTGCTTTAGTAGGCGTATCGGCAGTATCCGCAAAAATTTATGTATCAAATCTGGTATTCTACGTCTACGTCTTCGGCATGTCTCTGGGACTCTCAACCTCCCTGATGATCGGATGGCTGACTGGCGCGGTCAAATACGAACAGGCCTACAAACTGAATCTTCAGAATCTGAAAATTATTATTATACTGAACGGTACCCTGTCTCTGCTTCTGTTTCTGTTCGGACAGCCTCTGCTGGGTATCTTTACCTCCGATCCGGAAATCCTTGCCATGGGGCATAGTCTTCTTCTGATTGACATTCTGGTGGAAATCTTTCGCGGTTTCAATCACATCGAAGAGAACTCTCTTCGGGGTTCCGGCGATGTTATCTTTCCAATGGCAATCTCCATGACCTCCTGCTGGACCATGAGCGTACTGTTCTCCTATCTCCTCGGTGTTCGTCTGAACCTGGGACTGACGGGATGCTGGATTGCCTTCGCGATGGACGAAGCCTTCCGGGGAATCAACTATTTCCTCCGCTGGCGTTCCAGAAAATGGATGAAAAAAACACAAGCCGGATGACTTCCTGCGCGGCTTCCATCCAATCACTCCCCGCTCTGGGTGATCCTCTGAGCATGTAATAAAAAACAAAAAAATATTTTTTGAATGAAATTCCTCTTGTCAATCGTATTACTGTTGAAAAGAAAAAGTAAAGCACAACCTGATGACGCATCCAATGCGCCGGGAAGGAGGAAGTTATGAAAAAATTACCAATTATCTTAACAGCCGCAGTAATCACAACGGTTCTCGGCGGAACCGCGGCTCTTGCGGCCGGAAACAACAGACGGAACGCATACGGATCCGAAAATCAGAAGACACCCGTGTATTCCTGTACTTACTGTGAGGATTCTTCTCACTGCTTTACCGATGCGGACGGAGATGGAATCTGCGATCATTTTACCGGTTCCACCAGTCAAGGCACTTCTATAACTTCAAGCAGCGCCGCGGCAGGCAATGGCTGTGGCCATCATTCGCAATCCTTTGCATGTCCTGCATGGCAGCATCACACAGAAAACAATTGTCGCTCTGACGGCGGGTACGGACATCGATATCATCATTGAGGGTAGGAAAAACCAGACATGCGAAGTGAGGAAGAGGCAAACAGAGCCATCGAGCGGTACGCAGATACCGTCCGTCGGATCTGCATGGTACATCTGAAAAATTATGCGGATACGGAAGACATCTTTCAGACCGTTTTTTTGAAATATGTGCTCTATTCAGAACCCTTTGAGAACGAAGAGCACGAGAAAGCGTGGATCATCCGGGTGACGATCAATGCCTGTAAAGACCTGCTGAAAAGCTTTTTCCGCAGCCGGACAACATCGTTGGACACATTGAAAGAAGCCGCCCAGGTACCCGATACGGAACACAGTGAACTTCTGGACGCCGTTCTTTCTCTGCCGGAAAAATATAAAAATGTTGTATACCTCTATTATTATGAAGAATATTCCGCTGCGGAGATCAGCAGGATCCTGAAGAAGAACGTAAACACTGTCTACACGCTGCTCACACGCGCCAGACATCTTCTGAAACAAGAACTGGAGGAATGGACTGACAATGAATGAAACATGGAAAAACACGTTCGACCAGATCCACGCAGAACAGGAACTGAAAGAACATACCCGGAAGTATCTGAATGAAAAAATATACCGGACACACGCCCGGCATGTCTCCCACATGCGCCGTCTTGCCGCTGCTTCCGTCCTCTGCCTGTTTCTCTGCGCTGCAGGCGTATGCTATCTCTTTTTTACTCCTGTGACCTATATCAGCGTTGACATCAATCCGTCTCTGGAACTTGGACTGAACTGCTTCCGCCGGATCATATCCGTGGAAGGCTACAACGACAACGGAGATTCCCTTGCAGACGCCCTTGACCTCAAATATCTGGATTACATGGATGCCCTGGACCGCATCCTGAAAAGTGACACGATCGAGACGCTTCTGGCCGGGGACGACGTACTTTCTCTGACTGTCGCCGGAGAATCGGAAACACAGAATCAGGAAGTGCTCCAGGATGTGGAAGCGTCTGTATCCGACTATTCCAACGTTCACTGCCATTCGGGCAATATCGAGGAAGTACACGAGGCGCATTCCTGCGGCATGTCTTTCGGAAAGTATCAGGCGTTCCAAATCTTACAGGAACTGGATCCCTCTGTGACTTCCGAGGACGTACAGGATCTCTCCATGCGTGAGATCTGGAACCGGATCCGGCAGCTTTCCGGTGATTCGTCGGATTCTTCCGATACCTCCGGGACAGAAAACACTTCCGGCTCAAACGGCTGCTCCGATGTCCCGGCAGAATCGGACGACGACTGCAGTTTCAGCGATTCCCAGATGGGGAACGGCGCGGGTAATTCCAATGCAGGAAACTCCGGCAGCGGACATCATCACAGGGAACACCACGAGTCATAAACTCCGAATACCGATCATTTTCATTCGGAAAAACGGTTGCAGATTTCGTTTTTATCTATGAAAAGGCCTCAGGAACTCCTTTCCCGGTACCTGCCGAAAAGTTTTCCTGAGGCTGTTTTATAGATTACTTTCACGGAAGCAACGTTTCTTTTCTTCCCGTCCATGAATTTTCTGTCCCCAGATGATAGGGACAGATATCTCTGCATTTGTGGCAGTAAATATTCCAGGACTTTGTTTTCTGATCATCACCAAATGCATATTCCCAGCAGACCGTCTGCTCCATTTCAGAATTCTCCAGTGCGTGTACCGGACAGATCTCTACACAACGACCGCATAAATCACAGATCGATTCCTTTCTTTCATCCGGTTCTAACTCCTGTTCACACAGAACAGCGCCCAGCCAGACCATACTGCCAAATTCCGGAGTGATCAAAAGCGAATGTCTTCCAATCGTTCCAAGCCCTGCAGCCTGAGCCGCATGCTTTAGGGAGACTACAGAACGCCACCTTCCTGTTGTCTCATCCCACTGACTTTCATTGACAGGGATTGGAACACATACAATACAGAAACTATCTTGAAGAACAGGGAATGGACGAAACGCAAATTGACGAATACAGTTCCTTACCGCTGGTCATCATCGATTACAATGCGGACAGAGAAAGTCCTTTTTTCAATACTTGTAACTTTAATGCCGGCAGAGCCGCATTATGGGAACATGCCATGGGCTGATCGATTATGAGTAATCGTCCAAAGTCGCTATTTTACAAAAAAAGTCGCAGAATTCCATGGAAACTTTTTTTCACTCCTGTAAAATAAAAGAAAAAAACATACAGGAGGTATCTGCGTATGTCATTGATTGAAACCATCTGTCTGGATCAGATCATCCCGCGGGACGCCGTGGTGCAGGAACAGTCTCCCGACGGATGCACGATAGTACTGGGCGCATCGGGCGGCGGAGTTGCTCTTCCCCAGGTAAAAACTTCTTCTCTGCGCTATCTGATCGGAGATGTAGAGGTGCTGGAAGATCATTGTGCTGCCATGATGTTCCGGTGTTTTGTCCCGGGTAACCAGGAGGAGCGGCTGTTTTTCCGGTTTGGTCTGCTGCCTCGCTTTAAGACCAGGATCTGTCTGGACTTAAGTCTTCTGGATAACCGGACCATTTACACCAACCGCACACCGGGTCTGCTGAAGCTGGTTGTACACGGCCAGAGAACGGAACGCAGCCAGGTGGAACGCTTTGAACTCGGCGTGAAAAGTACATTCCACGACGTAAGGATCCGGATGGAAAATTTTTATCTCAGCGATGCGGAGCCGGAAACTTATCCCACACCGGATCGGAAACTGGTGGACGAATTCGGACAGTGGAAAAACCATTCATGGCCCGGAAAAATTACCAGTCTCGACGAACTCCGGAAAACCATGGACCAGAATCTCGGTCCTGCCGCTTACCCATTCCCTTCCTGGAACCGCTGGGGCGGAGATTCCAACCGAAAACTGAAAAACGGAACAGGATTTTTTTCCACCTTTAAAACGCCAGACGGCCGATGGCATCTGACCGATCCGGACGGATGCGATTACTTTTCCCTGGGCCCCTGCGGCACCCGCGCCGGCGAGGAGGGAAGAATCGACGCTTTCGAAAAAAACTGCGACTGGCTTCCCGAAAAAGAAGATCCCATATATGGAGAATATTTCCGGGAAGATACCATGCGGCGTTCCGCTTATATGGAACCGGAGCATTTCCGGATGTTTAATTTCTGCGGGGCAAATCTGAAGAAAGTCTACGGATCCGACTGGAAAGAAAAATGGGAGGAAATGTCCCATCATATCCTGATGTCCAGCGGGATCAATTCCCAGGGTAATTTTCCTGGACTCTGCGTCAACGACGGTCGCACAAAAATCCCTTATGTACGGGAACTTCGCGGCTTTCCTTCCACAGAGACATTGATTTTCCGGGATTTTCCGGATGTTCTCTCGGAAGAATATGCAGAAAATTCCAGAATCTATGCCAAAGGGCTGGAAGACTGGAAAGACGATCCATGGCTGATCGGCTATTTTCTTCGCAACGAGCCGGAATTTAACTTTGTGGAGAACCTGAAGATCGCGGATGAAGTGCTTCGCAATCCGGCGGATACCTGCTGCCGCCGCGGACTGATTGGCTTTTTACAGGAGAAATACCAGCAGATTGAAACCTTAAACAATTCCTGGGGCAGTTCTTTTGACAGTTTTGACGCACTGCAGAATCCGATAGAAAAATGTTCCGAGGAATATCCGGGATCTTTCGATGATATCCGGGAGTATTCCCGTTTTCTGGTGCGGGAATATATCCGCATTCCATCGGAAGCCTGCCGCAAAACAGACCGGAATCATCTGAATCTCGGACTCCGGTGGTCGAAAGCGGATAACCCGGATATGATGGTCGGCTGGGAATATTTTGACGTATTCTCCATCAACTGTTATGATTTCGATCCCTCGACAGATATGGATTTTGCGAAAAACGCGGGCGTCGATCTGCCGATCCTGCTGGGAGAATATCACTGCGGCGCGCTGGACCGCGGTCTTCCTGCCACTGGTCTGAAAGGCGTGGAAAATCAAACCGAACGGGCGAAAATGTGGCGGTATTATGTGGAGCATGCGGCAGCCCATCCCTATGGCGTCGGCGCCCACTGGTTCCAGTATAACGATCAATTCTGCCTGGGAAGATTTGACGGGAAAAATTATCAGATCGGAATGGTGGACGTATGTATGCAGCCGTATCCGGAACTGATGGAAGCAGTGAAGAAATCTTCGGAGGCACTGTATGCAGTGAAAAACGGCGAACAGGAACCATTTGACGAGGAACCTGTCTCCATTCCAATGATAGGCTATTAAACTTTGACAACAGACAAAATCGATCCGGTCAGGCGATACGTATATACGTTGCCTGACCGGATCAGTTTCCAAGTTAAACATTTTTCCTTATCTTCCGATACACCTTGTCCGTTTCCTCCCAGTCTTCCCGGCTGGCAGTTCCGCCGTAGCGGGCTTTCCGGTAGAGTTCCGTCAGCTTTTCCACCGCTTCTTCTGTGTCTGAGAGCGACTTTTCTTTCCATTTTCCTGCAATGTCGCCGCTCGTCTCTCCGGGGGCAGGTTCCTGACCGCTGCTTCGATAAAGCTTCAGAAACTTCCGGTATCTCTCCCGGATCAGCCTTACATATCTTGCATCCCGGCTTTTCTTCTTTGTCTCACCGGGCGGATGCTCCAAAAAACGGACCGTATCTTCCTTTTCCACTCCCGCTTTCTTTTCTATCGGCTGTTTTCTCATCAGCCAGCGGAAAAAGAGGACAAGAACCACAATCAGTACAGCCGCACCCACTGCCATCAGGATCGTCGGTCCGATCTGGTTTCCTGAGGATTCTATCACCGGAGGCGCTGCCCCCTGATCCTGCCCCTGGAATCCCTCCATGACTGAATCCAGAGCCGCATGATCCAGCCCTGCTCTCTGCAGCAGCCAGCGCAGACCGTATAAGATTCCTGCGACCACAGAACCAATCGCTGTACTGACCGTCAGAAAAAGAGGCACGATCAAATACTCGTACACCGCTACCAGAAACGCTGCGCATCCCTGCAGGATTTCCTGATTGCTGAGCATCCACGCCGCCGCTGCCAGAATCCCAGCCGCCAGGAAGTTCCTGATCTGAAATTCTCGCTGCCGCCGGATCTTTTCCTCATGGCGCAGAGAGCGCAGAAGAAGAAACGAAGCGGACAGTTCCATGAACGCCATCGGCACCGTGGCAGATACCAGTTTCTGATATTGTCCGAAAATCAGAAAAACAATGGAAAATCCCAGACAGATTTTCCAGAAAATGGACAAAAGATCCGCCTGACGGTACCAGGATAAAGAATCATCCTTTTTCCATAATTCCGCCGCCACATAAATGACTGCCGGAAGATTCAAAATCCTGTCCGCCGCCGTTCCGAACAGCAGCGGCAAAAATGCCAGAAAGATTCCCAGAAGACGCACGCCCCGAACGTTCCAATGCTTTACAGCGATTCCGAAATCGAGACACAGGACAAGAATCCACAGAATCCGGATCCCGCCTCCAACATATTCCGCAGCAAAGCCCGCGAACGCATAGTAAAAGGACAGATCCGTCAGCATTTTCAGTGTATACAGTAAAATCATCCCGCTCACCTGTCCTTTCTTTCCATTTCTTCGCACTCTGTCATTGCCGAAAGAATCAGAAGGTTTCCCTGCTCTGATCTCCCCGCAGAACTGCCGTATCCTTCGACGGTTTCTTTTCCCGGAGTAAGAAACACGATTCCCCGGGACATCTCCCCTGCCATTCGTTCCCGCTCCTCCGCCTCCCGGATCAGGCGTTCCATGGAATCTGCCGCTTTTGCCATCCCTCTTCCCAGACATTCCAGAACCGTCAGAAAATGCACCTCGCCAAGCCCTTCTCCCACGTCAGCATCCACATTGAGTCCGCCTGCCTGCACGGCGTTTGTCCGAAATCGATACGGGATCCTTTGCTTTTCCAGCGCCGCACATACGGTCCTCGCTGCCGAAAAGCACCATTCCGCCCGCTCCTCCGTAAGCATGGGAGAATCCAGATTGAGAAGAACCATAACGGAAGCCTCCGTCGTATAATCATACTGATTCACCATCCAGCTGCCCCGACGTGCGCTCTGTTTCCATGAAATCATTTTCATCGGCTCCCGTCCTGTATATTCCCGAAATCCCACCGTCAGAACCGGATCTTCATACAGGAACCTCCGCACAGAGAGATCTCCCAGAAAACTTCCCATCACCTGAGAAATCTCCGGTTCACTGATTTCCCTGGGCGCCACAACGATTTCCCGGTACTGCTCCATGGTTTTTGTCTTTTCTCTCAGTCCAAGAAAATCTCCTCCGGCAAGCTCCGGATGGCCAAGGACGTATCTCCCCCGCTCCCGGACAGCCACCGGAATGCGAAACTGAACTTCCTGATAAGCCCTCAGATCCGCAGTTCCCGTAAAGAGTGCCCCGCCCCGCACGGCATCTCCGGAAATATGCTCGTCCTGCTGCTGCACATAGATCGGTTCCCGAAAAAATTCTTCCACTTTCACGAAAGGCACATAATGGCTGCTCATATTCCTGACGGACACCACGACGTCAAAGGGATCCTCCGGATCCACGATCTTCCGTTCCGGCCAGTAATCACTGCGGAGCATCTTCAGACTGCATTGAAATACCCGCATCTGGACTGCCAGCGCAAGAAGGAGCAGCAGGATCAGAAATAAGAGCGTCATACATTCTCCAACGGTACCGGAATCTTTTCCAGCATTTTTATAAAATAGTCCAGAGCCGCTGCAGTCCTGCCCTGATTGCCCTCCGCAACCCGATGCGCCAGCACATGGGGCGCCATGGCCTTGACATCTTCCGGAATTACATAATCTCTGCCGTCAAAGGCTGCCGTTACCTGCGCCGCCTTGTACAGCGCGATGGCGCCCCTGGTGGAAACTCCGTGGAGGAAATGACTGTCTCTGCGGGTTTCCTCGATGATATTCATCAGATAATCCAACACCTCATCCGGCATCCGGACCTCCGTATAAGCCTGACAGACATAATCTGTCTCTTCCTTCGTCACCACCTGGTTCAGGCCTTCGATGATCTCCACTGAAGATGCCGGCCGCTTCAGAACCTGCTTTTCCTGTTCCCGTTCCATATAACCCAGAGAAAGTTTCATAAAAAACCGGTCAATCTGCGCATCCGGAAGAGGAAAGGTTCCGTAGGATTCCAGCGGATTCTGTGTCGCCATCACCATAAATGGCTCCTGGAGAACCGTGGTGACGCCGTCCACGGTAATCTGCCGTTCCTCCATAGCCTCCAGCAGGCTGGACTGGGTCCTTGGCGTCGCACGGTTGATCTCGTCTGCAAGGATCATATTGGAAAACAGCGGACCCTGCCGGAATTGGAACTCTCCGGTCTTCTGATTGTAGAAATTGATTCCGGTCAAATCCGACGGCAGCAGATCCGGCGTGAACTGAATCCTCTGAAATCCGCCTCCGATGGTTTTGGCAAACGCACGAAGGAGCATCGTCTTTCCTGTTCCCGGAAGATCCTCCAGCAGGATATGCCCGGAGCAGACAAAGCAGGTCAGAACCAACTGGAGCACATCCTCTTTTCCGACAATGACTTTGCTGCAGTTTTCAACTACTTTCTTTCGATATTCCTGGTATTTAGATGGGATCATAGGCTTTTTCTCCATTTCTTGTTTTCTTTCTGTTTTACTTTGATTTTTTCGGTATTTGCAAGATTTTAAGAAGATTTTATCACAGCTTCCATTATAATTCCATGACGTTTTCGGTTATTTTTTGAGAATCATTACTTCACTTCTGTTTACTCACGGAATATTCAAAAATATCGACACTAAATTTAAATGATTCAGGCAGCTGAACTGTTACAAAAAACAAGCAGTAAAGTTCAGAAAATAATGCTTTTTCTCCAAAGAAATGATATAATTTATATAATCAATGTACAGCGCATCGATCGGAGGAGGAATCTGTTATGTATGAAGAAGTATTCTGGGGTGTTTTCATTGCGGTTACCATATTGGCTGTCGTCGGTCTTGTTCTGGTTGTCCTCCGGAAAAAAGGAAAGGCGAAACCCTTCCTGAACCTGGGTTCTTCCGGACTGGAACTGGTCAGCGGAGACAAAAGCCTTTTTATCGCTGTCATCGTAGGCGCTGTTATGCTCAACCAATATTCTCTGCTTCTGGCAATCGCCTATGCTGCTGTTTTCCTGGCTCTGTATCTTCTGATTCTGATAAAATTCAAATAGAAGAAGGAGGTTATCAGATTATGTGTGAAATCAGCGAAAAGTGGTTCCGGGAAGGGGAAGAACAGGGAAGAATAGAGGGCGCCCGTAAAACGGCATTGGAACTGAAGAAAATGGAGCTCCCTCTTGATAAAATCGCAAAAGCAGTCAACTTCAGTGTAGATACCGTGACGCAATGGCTGACCGAAAGCCCGTCTGTCACAAAGTAAAGACAGCGGACATGTTTATGGGATGTGTATTCTTTACACATCCCATATTTTTTTCAGTCTTTCTCCGCCCCAGCCGAGCGCGCTCTTTTCTCAGTCTCCTGTAAAAAGAATTCTTTCACCGTTGGATGCACCACCAGCGAAATTTCCCAGAGGCGATATCGCCATTCCCAGCGTTGTCTTGGTGGCCGATACTTTTCCTCGGTACTCCACCGGTGTCTGCGCCATCAGCGTTGCATTCATGACCGTATTGAATACGAACTGAAATCCGAACGCCAGAAAGAAACTGATCAGAATTGCCGCATATTGATTGAGAAAGGCCCCGGCTCCAATGCTTGCCGCAAACAGCAGCAAAGTTACAAGATACACTCTGTATTTCTGTTCTGTGCGTATGGTAATGACCGTGAGAAGCGCCATGCCCGCAACCAGGCCGACGCTCTGTACGCCGTTCAATATGCCGTAGCGCGCCATGCCAAGGTTCTCTTCGCCCGCAAACCAGGGAATGATCAGCACGCGGATCACACCGAACAGATAGTTGATCAGGAAAGACATCCCGATGATACGGACGACACCCTGATGTTTCCAGATAAAACGAAGCCCCTCCCGGAAATCCTCCCGGAAAGTCACTTTTACCCCTTTCCGTTCAATCTTCGGGATCTCCAGGAACACTTCCGTGCACGCGGAAAACAGATAGGAAATTCCATCGATCAGAAACATCAACGGCGCTCCGATCACGGTGTAAAGGATACCTCCCAGAGATTCTCCTGTGTTCGCGTCTCCTAATACACCCCTTTCTTTTTTCCTGTAAGTCGACACATTCTGCAAAAGCAGAGGAACAGCAGGTACAGTCATTATAGGTTTGTCCGCTTCCAATTACCAGTCTGGTATTTTGATTTTTTCTGTGCTATCATTAAGATAGAAGGAGAACTCTGCTTATTCTGTTTTCAGCACTCGATTGTCTATCCTTTTCACTCTTTTTCTTCCAAAAGATAACATACTGCCGCCTCCATCATTTCATCTCTGCCCTGCCGAATTCCTTCCACCGTCGGTTCTGCTATAATATCCGGCGTCAGACCTATTCTCTGCGTCTGCTGGTCATCCACCGTCATAACTCCCAGTCCTGTAAATGTAAACGTATTTCCGCATGGTAACGGCAAACTGGTATAATTTCCATCCGTTCCGCAGGAATTTTTCCCAATCACGGTAACATTGTCACCGTTTCTCAATGACATAATTGTAAATTCACTGCTGCTCTGACTGGTTTCATCCATAAGAAGAACCACCGGCTTCTGATATGATGCTCCCTCGCTGCTGCCAGAATACACAGTCCTTCCTTTATAGAAACTCCCGGGCACAGACTCTGTCGGATAATAAAAACTACAAAATGGCCGCTGTCCATCCACAATATATTCAGCCAATTGATACGCAATTTCTTCATACGGATATTGCCGTAAATCTACAATTAATCCTTCCGTATTTCTAAACTCATCCATGATACCCGGCAATTCTCCGGAAACCAGCTTTCCAGGATTGATCAACCCGATATTCCCCTCTAACAGCTGGTGAGATTCCTCCGGCAAAACAATCGAAGAAACAGAACTTTTCACTCCTTGTTCCGTAAGGGTAATCTCTTCTCCCTGCCGCAAAACGGTCAGGCGAATCTCCGGTTCCTTTGCCCGCAAAAGAAACGGCGTCATTGTATTGACAATTTTCTCATCGGTCGGCACGGATAAATATTCCAGTCTCTGTTCTATCACTTTTTCAATTTCCACATCATTCAGTTTTAATACGATATCCCCCGGCTGTAATCCATAATTCAGATCTTTAACCGTTTCACCGGAAAACAGCTGAACTTCGTCATAAACCCGGCTGATAACAATCTGATGATCTATCAACACAAAGTTCGCAGGAATAAAATACCATCCAAACTCATCAAACAAAAAGGTACTGTCCTGAAACGCGGCATGTGCATCATGTAATTCTGCTGCCATTTTCGCAAGGACCAACTGGTAGCTATGCTCATCCTGTCCCTCTCCCATTTCGTCAATGCTGTTCTCCAGCACAATCTCCCAGTCTGTCTCTAATAAGTCCAGATATGGGTAATAATATTCAATCGCATTCCATATGCGAAAAACACCCAGCAGACGATACCGAATATCTGAGAAATCTACGGACTCATACTGCTTTTCATTGGAAAAATCAATGACGCTTCCATTGAAAAAGGCAGGGCCTTCTTTATAAGAGATTTCGAACCCAGTTTCCAATGCAGTCAGAGATTCAGAAAGTTCTTCCCCCAAATATTCCTCGTCATGCACCCACTTTAAATCTGCGAGAACCATCGTTTTGCTTTCCGATGTATCTGCCAACACAGAATTGTCTCTTTTCTTATAACTTTCTGTTTCTCCTAAACTTTTCAGCCAATCATTCAAACGGTCATTTATCTCCTGCTCATCTTCCAGGTTCATCGTTTCTTCGATCAGCTGAAACAATTCTTCATTCCAATCTTTTGATCCAGAGATGAAAACAGGATGTCTGTACTTGACATATCCCCACACTTTACATAGTTTCTGGAGATTCTCATTTTGCATTTCGGTAAATTCATCCGCAGAAGAGTTCTCCTGTTCATCATTCTCCTGGTCCACTGTACATCCGCCTAAAACAAACATGACCATCAATAAAATTCCTTTTGATACCATTCTACTGTTTATCAATAATCCATATCATCTAAAACTTCCACAATTTCGCCTGCAAATGAAGCGTAACCACGGCATCAAAATGACTCTCATCTATCTTTCATACATCTGCATATCTTTTCGCCTGCTCAGAAAACAGTTTATAATAAAGACCTTCCTGATTCTTAATCAAATTCTGATGTGTGTCAAAGGCGGAAACCTTTCCGTACTCTAAAACTAAAATTTTGTCACAAAACAAAGATGAAGACATTCTGTGAGAAATATAAATCACCAGATTCCCCTGGATCAGTTCATGAAATTTCTGATAAAACTCCGCTTCCGCCAATGGATCCATGGCCGCCGTCGGCTCATCCAGAATCGTCAAGGATGCCTCTTTGTTCAGCACTCGTGCCAACGCCAGCTTTTGTTCTTCTCCCCCTGAAAAATCCACGCTCTCTTCCTCATAAGTCACCGTGTAAACAGTGTCAATTCCTTTCGGAAGACCAGATACCTTTTCCTGTAATCCCACCTTTTTCAAAGACTCCCAGACTGCTTCGTCCGCTTTTTCCGGCGCGATATTTTCCCTAATCGGGCAGGCAAACAATTTAAAATCCTGAAAAATCGTTCGGATATTTTTCATATAGGAATCATAAGAATACTTTTCGATGGGAATCCCGTTTACCAGAATCTCACCTTGTTCTGCACGATATAGCCGGCAGATCAATTTTACCAATGTCGTTTTTCCTGCGCCATTCATTCCGACAATCGATATAGTTTCTCCCTTGTCAATCCGAAAGCTCACGTGGTCCAAAATCTTCTGTTCTGACCTAGGATACCTGAAAACTACGTCCCGAAACTCAAGCGTTTGAAATTCTTCCAGCGTAATCCCCTCTGTCGTTGTCGTTTCCTCCGGAAGTCTCACCAACTGAACGACCGGCATAGCCAGCCGAAGTCCAATATAAAAGCTCATGGACGACTGGATAAGCGACGAAACCGTTGACGAAAAGTTTGACGCCACGGAAATGTAAAACGTCAGTAGCGTGACGGACAGGCTTCCCCATATCGTTTTTGCCATCATAAAGAAGTAAATTCCCATCATTTCAAGATATTTCACGACCTGCATCAGCCCTTTAATTACGTCCGTCCGCCGGAGATAACGATTATAATAAATCACCATTTTGTCTGTGAAATAGTTGAATTTTTTCTTCATGAACCCGCCAAGACGGTACATCCGAAAATCTTTGCCGTTTTCATAGTCTAACAGCGTGTTCGTATAATACACAAATTTCCTGTTGATATCCACGTTAGCATCCGAAAACTTCAATCTCTCCTTTGAAAAAAAACGAAATAAAATAATGTTCAAAACTACCGCAGTCAATAAAATCCCAAACAGCCGGTAATCAAAGGCCGCAAGGAAAGCGGCAAGACTGACCAGCGTCAGAACATACTGAAAAATGTTTGCCAATCCCGTTAAAACGGCCCGGATACAGTTTTCATTCATCACGTTAAACCGCGCTCTTTCCAGCAAATCCAGACAATCCGGGTCTTCCAGACAGAAATATGGTATTCTGCTCACCTTACCGAAAATATAATGCCCGAAAGCTTCGCCAAGCCTGGCCTGGTGAATTTTAAGCAGGCGATTGCTCCATTTCCCCAACGCCGACAGACAAAATCCGGCGGCCGCAAGAAATATGCCGCACAGTATTGCCTGACGATACTGCCGCTTTTGCAGGAAAAACAATAAAATTGACAGCTGCGATGCGCCAAAAACAGTCTGCGCCGTCAATATGACGCTACTAAAAGCGAGCGCCGCTAGATACGGCTTATGAAGCTTAACCGCTAGGCCCAAAAACTCCTTCAAAGTCGTAAGGGCTGAAATTTCTTTTCTTTCATTCATGTACTGCACCATCCCTGTAATATTTTCCCTGCGTTTCAAACATCTGATAATAGAGTCCCTTACGCTTCATCAACTCCTCATGGTTTCCATACTCCGCAATCCCCTCGCCGGACATAAGGATAATCTTGTCACAAAACATCGTTGACGAAAGCCTGTGCGAAATATAAATGGCAGTCTTCTCTCCGGCAAGTTCATTAATCCTCTGATAAATCTCAGATTCTGCCAGCGCATCCAGTGACGCAGTCGGCTCATCCAGAATTACCATGTTGGCATTCTTATACAGCGCTCTCGCAATAGCGATTTTCTGGTTCTGCCCACCGGATAATTCGATTCCTCCATCCTCAATAATTTTCAGCAAAGGGGTATCGTAGGCTTCCGGTAGCTGCTCAATCATTTCTTTCAGCCCTACCGCTTCCAGACACTGCCCGCCTCTTCTTTGATTTTCCTCTGTCTTTTCCTCGCCCGTTACGTTTTCCAGAATGGTGGCAGCATAAATTTTAACTTCCTGGTATACGGCCGAAAACATCTCCTGATACTGATCAGGATTAAATTCTCTTACATCAATTCCGTTAATGAGAATTGTTCCCTCCGTCGCCGTAAACAATCCCGTCAGCAACTTTACAAGCGTAGTCTTTCCCGCACCGTTCACTCCAACGATGGCAACCTTTTCACCTTTTGCAATCTTAACGTTCAAATTTCGAAAAATCCATCGTTCCGTTCCCGGGTATTTAAAAGATACGTTTCGAAACTCGACTTCCAACGTTTCGTTTTTATCAATCGCCGGCAAACTGCCTGCTCCCTTTTCCGTGGAATATCGATTCATGAACTCAAAGTAGCCTTTGGCATACGTCACGCTTTTAATCCATTCCACACAAGTCTGCGTCACCTTTTCCAAAACAGAAGACAACGACAGAATCATTCCCACATAAAGAGTCACATCACCCAGTCCGATAGTGCCTCTGTAAAATTCCCAAATCACAATCGCAAAAGCGATTCCATCCTTCAGCGCAATCCCGAGAAGCCCCAGGCTGTTCAGCCAAAATTCCTTATTCTCCAATTCCGTAAGAACATCCGTATACTCTCCGGATTTTTTTTTGTACTCACCAATCAACCTTGGGACCATCTGGAAAACCCGTATATCCTTCCCATAGGAAAAGTCATAACTAACATTACAGAAATAATCTTTCTGCTTTTCCGCTTTGGCAAGTTTCGGTCTTCTCTGCGCAATATAATCCGAAATTTTCATATTAAACAATACCGATACGGCCGCCGCCCCCACACAGACCAGCGCAATCACCGGCTGTAAACGGCACATCAGCACCGTATATATCGCTATCGTCACAACGCACGGACACAACTTAATAAAACTGCGGTATACCCCCTCAAAACCTGTAGGATTTCCCAACGCTCTCATTGCTTCTTTCGAGCGATCCACAAAGGTCGTATCTTCCAGGCAACAATAAGGAACGGACTGATATCTGTCATGAAGCTCCGATAGCTCCTTCATTCTCAATTCCACAAACGCCCCATCAAACTGACTATTGCAAAGAGCAGATATAACCGTAAGCAACAGAAGGAGCACGAGAAAAGACAGAATTTCAGGAATAATCTCCCCTAGCGCTCTGTATTCTGAAATCATATCCAGGATAATCTTGGGAATCAAAACAGTGAGATAAGGCAAAACTCCTGCGCAGACCGTTTCAAGCAGAATCAGTATGTACAAATAGCTTTTCTTCCTGCGCTTGATAATCAAAAACTCCTGCTTCACCACTTGACCAAAAGTTATAGTTTTTGTTGCTTTTGTGTTGTTCTTCATGTTTCAGTCCTTTCATTATAAATGCCTCTTTTTTTCTGTCACCTGACAAGCAAATTTTTATGCTATTTGTAATAATTATCTATTATGTCTTGAAATTCATTGATGTTTCTTTGATAATACTGCATCAATTTCTCTAATGCATAACCATATAATTTTCTTTTCGGACATTCCTTTTCCTGATAGGGAATCAGTGCTCTTTTCAACACAATATCCGCAACGCAATGGCTACATAACCCTCTCGCCCAACACTGTTTACAATTTTCATTGTTTTTTGAATTACACAACTCTATTTCTTTACTTCCTATTTTATACTTATACATAAAAGCTTCGCAGGGATAACGATCACCTTTGCAATCAAAAGCTACTAAATAACCATTGCATAATTCATAGCAAAACATTTCTTTATATTCTTTTTCAACTACTCCTTGAATAACATCTTTAACATATTTTGATATTGGAACATTTTGCACATCAAGCCTTAAATTCTCCAGCGATTCATCTATTTCTGCTTCTTGTTCACTTATATTCTTCTCAGGAAGTTGCAACCAATCTATATCAGTAATTATATTCGACAAATGATATTTCACTTCCATTTTTTCAAAATAATCAATTAATTCTTCCTTTGAAATATTCTTTTGATGATATTTACTGTATGTGCAATTCAATTCTAATTTATCACCAATTTCTAATTTCTTTATTTTCTTAATATTTGATTCTACCACTTTATGACTACACTTTAACCTAAGCTTGTCATGAATATAAGCAGGACCATCTATACTAACTATTAGCTTAAAACTATGTTGATTAAAATAATAAAGCATCTCATCTGTGAGATTAACTGCGTTCGTAACCATTTCATACTGATCCACGTCACATTTTTTTTCTATTTTTTCCACTATATACTGTATAATTTTAAAGTTTAATGTTGGTTCTCCACCAAAAAACTCCATTATGTGTATATGCGAAAAATTATCGCAAAGATAAGATACAACTTTATCAGCATTCTCTTGATTCATTAACATATCAACTTGTCCAAAATTTCCGCCATTTTCATAACAATATATACATCCTCCATTACATACATTTGCCACATTTATAATCGCTTTTCTTAATGTTTGTGATTGTATTGCCTTTCTTTTTGCTGGTTGAGCATCGTTATTTACATAATCTTTATACAATAAAAGTGATTCACTACTAAAAAAAAATTTATTTCCTTCCACTTCAAATTCATACGCCATATAGTACTTCTCTCTTTCATAATATGTCAACAAATAATAATAACAAAAAGAAAAGACAGTTATTTATGTAATAACCGCCTTTCTTTTTGCTTGTAGGTAACAGCACTGCCTAAAAAGTTCGTTCCCGCAATGTGTATGATCCACTTTGCATGGAATTCGCCCCAAAATCCATCGATACAGCCCACTGCGCATGCTGATTTTGGAACAAATCCCTCACAAACCGCGACGTACATCTATAAATAGCAATTTTTAAACTCGTTCTGGAAATCAGTCCAAAAACTAACCTTTTTTCAGATCCTATTTCTTCATCATATATAACTTCCCATCTCTTTGCTTTTATTGTTACCTAATTTTTTAAGTTAAACAAGCAGTTCTTTTTAACCCTGTGCATGTACTCCACAATGGTCATCGTGTTGTCTTACAATTTTTGCAGAAATCTCTACCAGCATCTTTTTCATCTCCTTCCTTTTCAGTTAACTAGGCGATTGTTAAATCGCCAAACCCATTGATTTTATTGGGTTTTTTTACTTCTTTTATATAAATTTTCTCTCCGCAGATGGTAAAATATTAGTAACCACACCAACAGATTTACTATCCACGGAGGAGAAAATTTATGCGTACCAAATATCATCAGATTACTTTAAAAGATACCTTTTCAGACTGTCAGGAGATGTTTCAGGAAGATACCCCTTCCTTTTTCAAGCTTCTGGGGGATACCCTTGACATTTCCGAATTTATCCCTGCCGATTTTTACCATGCCTTTTATCAGCAGCTCGGGCGGAAACGGCTCTATCCACTGGAAGGTTTTCTCTCTGCCCTTATCCTTCAGAAAATCTTTTCTATCCCTACGGATTCCCTGCTGATCCTTTTCCTTGTCCTCTGCAGCGAATTACGGGATTTTTGTGGCTTTTCCAAAGTCCCGGACGCTCCTCTTTTTTCTCGCTTCAAAACTTCCTTTGAACCTTACATCGAGCAGATGTTCCATAAGATGGTCGATCTCACGGAGCCGATCTGCCGCCTGATTGACTCCTCTCTTGCTGACATCCTGACCTTTGATACCTCCGGCATTGAGCTTTATGTTACGGAAAATAATCCGAAGACGCTCAACTCCCTGATCAAAAAACTGAAGGCTTATTACAAGGATAACCCGGATGTCGATCCTTACAAGATGGCTTATGGATTAATGCCTTCTCAGGCGGCTTCCTGTCCGGATGCCAAACAGCAATACATCAACGGACATTTCTGCTATGCAGATAAATTTGCAATCCTCACAAACGGGCTCGGCGTCATCCGGCATATCACCTTTCTGGATGATGATTTTAAAAAAGCCCATCCTGAGATGCCGATAGAAAAGAAATCCGATTCCCCGGATGCGGACAAATCCATCAGTGACGCCTCCGCCCTTCATCCGGTCCTGACCGACTACTTTGCTCTCCATCCTCAGTTTGCACCGGATACTTTTCTTGGCGACTCTGCTTTTGACACCATTGAAACCTATGGCTTCCTGAAAGATGAATTCCATTTTTCCAAAGCACTGATCCCTTATAATGTACGCAATGAAAGCACTCTGCCAAAGGTCGGATATAACCTTTACGGTTATCCCACCTGCCCAAACGACTCGTCCCTCGCTATGAAACATCTCGGGCATTGTCACGAAAAAGGTAGGGCCGACCGCGAAAAATGGGGCTGTCCCAGAGTCCATATGGTGAAAGGGCAGTATGTCTGTGACTGCCAAACTCCATGCAGCACCGCGAGAAAAGGCCGTACCACTTATACTTACGAAAACATGGACTTCCGCAAATTTCCCGGAATCCAACGGGATTCCGAGGAATGGATCGCTCTTTATAAGATCCGGACCATCGTAGAACGTGCCATCAATCATCTTAAGATCAATATGTGCATCGCCGGTCGAAAGTCACGGCACCATATCGCTACAAAAGCAGATGTGTTCCTTGCCGGCATTGCCAGTCAGTTCACAGTAGTTGTCGCTCACCGGCTGAGTTATCCACAATACATCCGAAGTTTGAAACCGTTAGTTGCCTGAAAAAAATATTTAATTTTCATAGAATTCATTTAGGCTTAGTAAAGTGCGCCCAAAATCTGATGATCTATGTCAATTCAGAAACAATTCTGAAGATTGACCTTTTTTCTCTCCTTATTAGGGAAGAGATATCCACATCCGGACTATTTTGTTTTTAACAATTACCTATTTCAGTTAACTGTTATTTAGAATGCTAATACATTTTCTATTAAAAGACCATGACATTATTGGAAAACAATTTTTTTCCAATAATGTCATGGTCTTTTTCCTGCTTTTATAATATAATTTGTAAAATATTATTTACGGAGGATTTCCATACAATGAAATTCAATTTACTTTTGATGACACTACTTCTTACCTTTTCCTATGCCGCTCCCACATCTGCGCAGATTACTTACACTCCATATTCTTCTGTAGTAGAATCTGATTCTTGGAACAACTCAGACACCCAAATACCTTTGGAAATTATTCCTTTCCATGATAATTTTCCAGATGGCGAATAATAATCTCCCATTTTTCCATTCCATATACTTTAATAATATGCTTTTGAATATGCCTCATCATGTATTGATTATCAGTACACTCCGCTAGTACATACGCCTGCTGTAACCGCTCCAGACATACACTTTTCTTTTGATGTGACTCCTCATCGTTATACGCCATACCATACAAAATACTTACGAAACTTCCCGCATTTCCCTCGTCTTTTGCCAAATCCAAAGCCTTTTTTCCAATCTTCTGTGATTTTCTTAATTCTCCACTTCTCCCCAATACATGATCAAGATTAGAAAGTACCAGGCGCAGAATTCGAGTTTTACTTTCCATATGGATTGATTCCAAATATTTATACAGCATTTTTAAAATACTAATACTTTGTCTATACTCCTCTTCCTCCATATACGCCATCGCAATATTGCATAAAATCCTGATTTCCTGCTCATTCAACATTCCTTTTTTCAATACTTCCTCCGAAAAATCAGGTAGCGTGCAATTCAGTGCCTCTTCCAGCCTTTCTCTTTGTTCTTTTGCAGAGATACGCCCCAGTCTTCTATCAACCATCGCTCGCATTCTTATCATATACTGTCGATTCACCGGCTCTGTCATATCCAGGCGCTGTTCCAGCTCTGTCAGCTTCTGTTCCATCCTCTTATAATCATGCACACTCAAAAAAAGTACCACTTCTTCCGTCAGCAAAAAAACCCCCATCTCACGGCTTTTCAGAAACGGCAGGTATTTCTTCCCTTCCTTTCCCATCCGCCCCATCAACGCTTCAAAATTTGCCCGCGATGGAGTATTTTTTCCGTTCTCAATCCTGGAAAGTGTTTCCACGGAGCAGATTCCGTCGCACAGTTCTTCCTGTGTAATCCCCATGCTTTCACGGTTTCTTCGAATCACTTCTCCTGCTAAATAGATTCCCATTGTCCCAGCTCCTTCAGATACCTTTTAATCCGGTCCGCTTCTTCCTTCTCTCCCAGAGCGCCATATAAGTAATACGCCCGCCAAAAACTGGTTCTGGCTGTTCCTTCATTGATCATCTGACTTTTTTCCAGCTCTTCCTCACATCTCGCTTTCCACTCCATCATATCCGGAAGTCCATACAGTTTTTTCGTCCCTTTCAGAAGAGAAAGACTCTTCTGACAAATTTCATAAGCGGATTTTATTTCATGATTTTTAAAGAAAAATTCGGCAAGACGTTTTCCTTTCCCGACATAAATTTCTACCATCCGTACTTTTTTCCCGGAATTTTGATCGAGATAATGAAAAATCTGGTATTCCAATTGGAACGCCTCTGTCGCTCGCCCCAGATCCCTGTATATTTCCGCAAGATTTCCCAACAGTTCCAGCTCTTTTTTGCTGAGTACAGAATTTTCCACCCATGTCCCATGATCCAACGGCACGGTGATCCTCACAGCCTGTTCCACAAGTTCTTCCGCCTTTTCCAATTCTCCCAGTTTCCATTCTGCAAAGCCTTTGCAACCGCTGACAAACTGTTCCTCCAGCCGTGTCAAATTTCTCCTATACTTGATTTCATACTGCTCCGCCGTAGCTATTACTTCGTGAAACTTTCCCTTCTTTTCTTTTTTCTGAATTTCCTCCCGAAGTTCGTAACGTTCCAGTTCTTCCTGCCCTGTATAGATTTCAAATTTATCCGGTGAATATCCCAAACGCCCCAAAACAATCTCCGCCATCATCATATCCATATCCCGTTCGTTGGCTTCAATTCTCGAAAAAGTTGCCGCTGAACACAATCCAAGGCTCAGCTTCTGCATAGTAATTCCCTGATCGTTCCTAAGCTTACGCACAACATCTCCAATCGTCCAAAATTCGTCTGTTATCATATCATCACTTCCTTTTTTTATGAAAACAGTTTAGCATGAACTTTTTGCTTAATCAACGCAACTTCTTCAATTATGTTGTAATTTTCCATTACAAAGGCTGTTCCAGAAAGACGGATTTCTGCTTTTGACAATCCCTCTCTCCAAAACAGCCTGTATTCTTTACCATATTCTGTTCAATTATTTTTGTCTAACGGTAACTGTTCAGGACTTCTGTTTTTAACGCATCGTTTTTTCGTCAAAACAGAGAA